>Ga0208826_1000736_pt1 | contig 31901 bp, 28 predicted proteins | sample AD_UKC115_MetaG_FD_184451 | JGI IMG/M metagenome (GOLD analysis project Ga0208826, IMG submission 184451) | Active sludge microbial communities of municipal wastewater-treating anaerobic digesters from Hong Kong - AD_UKC115_MetaG (SPAdes)... | ecosystem: Engineered > Bioreactor > Anaerobic >...
GTGATGAAGTAGAACCCCTCCTTCCCTTGGGCCTTGACTCGAGCCACTCTGGCCATGGCGCACCTCCCCCTTTTCCACAGCGGGAAGAGACGGGTCGCCGAAGAGGAGGAGCTCCCCCTGGACGCTTCCTCATCATCTCTCTCCGCCCCCCCAGGTCGCGGAAAGATCTTTGTCACCACTATGGTAGTTGCGATTCGATTCTGAGGCAAGGAAAAGAGGAAATGAGAGAAATTAGGGAGTGTCCCCAGTAAAGAAAAAAGGGAGTGTCCCTAATAAAAAGTTCAAAACCCGAAGAGTTCCTCCTCCCAGGGTTTGAGCTCAAAAACCAAACTGGTTAGAAGTTGATGGTCAATCCGGCTTGAACCGAGAAAAGGTCTGTGTTGCTCTCGTCGTAGAGGTAAGTGATGTTGTTCCCATCGCGCAGAATCGATCCCTCTTGTAGGTATCTAGCGTTTCCCCCGATAAGGTACCTTGCCTTGACATCCAAGAGGAACTCGGCGCTCCGTTTTCCACGATGGCTCTGCCTTCCGCCGCCCAAAAGGATTTGGGTGCCCGCACCGAAGCCGTAAACCAGGGAGGTGTCGCTGAAGTTGACATCCGAAGCTATCTCGTCGTCCCAATCCCAAGAGTCCGCGTCTTGGATGGACGTTTCCGTGAAGAGGTAGTTGAATCCGAAGAGGAGATCCGCGTAAGGCCTGAAAGCAGCATGTCTCTCGGGTTGTAGTCTCAGGAAGGCCAAACCTTGGACGATGTTGTTCGTGTTTTCAACATTTACGAGAACATCGGGGATGTTGTCAAAGTATTCGTTTCTGCTTTCGGAGCCGTAGATAATGTAAGTGAAATCCGCCCCGATGATGACGGGTGAGTCGTTGAGCCTGTAGCCGAAGAGGAGAGAGAAGCCCAGCCCGTCCTTATCGAGGTGATCCCGAAACTCACCCTTTGGAAAGGCGGAGGCGAAGGAAAACGTGGCTTGGAAGGGGAGATCCTGGGAAAGAAGGGAAGGACGCTCCTCTTCCTCCCAGGCGAAGAGGGGGATGGCAAAGAGAAAGAGCAGAATGAGAGAGAGCCGAATCTGATTTTTCTTCATGTTTTCTCCTTGATAAAGAGTCTCTGTTTTATTGGTGCCGTCCATATCTTCCCCTTAAACGAGAGGCTTTGAAAAGAAGGATGTGGAGGGGGAGTCCTATCCTTCATGGATTCCTTTGGCCCATGCCGGTCTCTTTCTCCAAGAGGCTTGGCGATCCCCTGGAGCCGGAGTCTTGTGATGTGAAGGGTTCGGTTCTTCCTTTCATGGGATAGGGGAGAGCTTTCCTGCAACCTTCAGCTTCTTGACAAGCCTCTCCATCTCGTCGAGAAGGGTGGCGTAACGTTTGAAGGCTCGAGTATAAGTCGCCGGGGAGGTGATGTCCACACCGGCGATTTTCAGCGCCTCTAGGGGGTCGTTGACGGAGCCGCTCTTGAGAAAGTTCAGATAGATCTGTCGTTGCTTCTCTCCCCCGGTCAGAACACTCTCCGAAAGGGCCAAAGAGGAGATCAACCCCGTGCTGTACTGATAAACGTAGTAGTTCATGAAGAAGTGCGGTATGGAGCCCCACTCATTTTCGATAAAGGGGTCGATGACCATCACTCCTTGATCTTCGCCGTAGAAGGTTTTGGTTAGTTCCAGATATTTCTGGTTCAACTCCTTGGCTGTCAGTGTTTCTCCCTTTTCCACCTGATCGTTCATGAAGAGCTCGAACTCAGCGAAGAGGGTTTGACGGTAGATCGTGGATCTCAGATTGTCGAGGTAACCATCCAGAAGGTTCAGTTTAAAAAGGTCGTCCTGCTCTGTCTTGAGAAGGTGGTCCAGGAGCAGATTCTCGTTGAAGGTGCTGGCGACTTCAGCCAGGAAGGTCGGGTAGCGGGATGTCGGGTAGGGTTGGTTCGTGTTTGAAAGGTAAGAGTGAAGGGTATGCCCAAGCTCGTGGGCAAGGCCGTTCATTAACCCGTAAGTCCCGTTGAAGTTCATCAGAATATAGGGATGTACTTCGTAGGCTCCGCCGTTGCTGTAGAGACCGGTCTGTTTGCCTTTGTTGGGATAAACGTCGATCCACCGTTCGTCGAAGGCCTTACGTACCGTAGATGTATACTCCTTACCCAAAGGCACAAAGGCTTTGAGAAGGGTTGTCTTCGCTTGCTCATAGGTGTAGGTCTTGGAGGCCGAGGGAACCGAGGAGGCGTAAAGATCGTAGTAGTGAAGATGCGATAGGTTCAGCAGCTCTCTCTTGAGACGCAGGTACCTGTGAAGAGGTTGAAGGTTGTTGTGAACCTGTTCAATGAGATGGGTATAAACTTTGGTGTCAACGGTGTTTGGCTGGAGGGCCGCTTCCAGGTTGTTTTCATATCCATGGGTCTTGGCGAAGAAAGAACGGCGCTTCATCTCGCCGTCCAAGAGAGCCGCAAAGGTGTTCTCGTAGCTCTTCTTGTTCTTCCAGTAGCTCTCTAAAACCAAGCGACGGTCTTCCCGAACCGGTGTCCCCCGGTAAAACTGGTAAGCGGCTCCTGTGAGAACAAGGTTCTTGCCGTCTTTGAGAGTCACCGTTGCCGGGGGAATCTCGAGATCGTTGAGCAGGGAAGAAACCCTCTCCGAAACATCGGAGAAGAGAGAGGCGAGTCGGGTGATCTCCTCCTGTTCCGTGGGAAGAATATGGGCTCTTGCCTTGAGGATTCTGTCCAACATCCGCCGGTATGGGAGAAGACGGGGTTCCACGCGGAGATACTCCTGAACCTTTTCCGACGAAAGCCTCAAAACATCGGGCTCCATAAAGCTCAACCGACGTTCCTGTTCGATCGTTTCGCTCTGGAGTCGACCGATCATCCGCTGGGCTTGGGTATCCCCCAGATCCGTATCTTTCAGAAAGCTGGCGTAGCAGTAGAGACGGGAGACGACGATGTCCAGACGGCTCCTCTTCTCGAGAAAGTCGGCCATCCGGGAGGGCGAGGATGTCCATTCCTTTGCCAGTTCAACGATCTGGGAGAACCTTTCCGGGAGAGTGTTAAACTCCTTTTCCCAGGCTTCCACAGAGGGGTAGAGATCTTCTACGCTCCACCGATACTCTTGGGAAACTTCTCCTCTCGGGGTAAGAGAATTGGGAATCCCTTCCTCTTGCGGCAGGAGAGAGGGGGAGAGAAAGGTAAAGAAGAGCAGAGATAACAGAAGGGTCTTCATCGTTGTATCCTTTCCATCATGAGATTCGTTGCGGGTTGTCAATTTTTTGAAGAGCAGAGGGCATCGGCTAATCCGTTGTCGAAGAGAAAGACGTTCTCCCCTCGCTTTTTCGCCTTTCGAGCCGCCTGGTTGTAGAGGCGTAGAAGAGGCCGGTAGTCGTTGGCCAGGGAAAGAACAGTTTCTCTTCCCAGTTCCCGGTCGATCAACTCGATCATGACGTATCCGAGGTAATAGAGAGGGCCTTTGGTCCCGTTTAACCAGCGGGAAGAGAAAAGAACGGGGGAAAGACCTCCGGCGAGGTTGAGGCGTATATCGGCTTCGGCCATCCTGAAGAGCTCCTGCGTCCGAGAGAGGTTCCTTTCCCATTCGGCCGCCGCCTCTCTCAGGGAGAGGAGATTGCTCCCTCTGAGGGTTGCATAACGCCTATCCAACTGATCGATGAAGAAAGAGGTCATCCCTTCGGCGACCAAACCGTAGGGGAGGATCGTCTTTTGGGAGAAGGCGGAGTTTTTCATATACTTGGAGCAGAGGTAGTCCAAGCCGGTATGGTGAAGGGAGTGGGCGAAGGAGCGTAGAATGCCGGCCGCGTCGAGAGAACCATCGCTCCTTCGGGGAAGTTGAAGAAGGTCGAAGCCGTTGTGACCGTTGACGGTAAAGCCTCGGAACAGCCCATAAGCGACTATGTGAAGCCGACTCTTCAGCCTGGCCCCAGGAGGTAGGTACTCCAAGGCCCAAATCATGGCTTTCCCTTTGAGGTTCAGGGTCTTCAGCTCGGCAAGGTCTTGCCTGAGCCGAGGGAGGTTACGGAGGGCATCCTGCCAGGCGATCCTGGCGTTTTCAGGGACGACCCTGTTGGGATCGGCCTCTTTTCCTAAGGCTTTCAGAACGAAGTGAAAGAACTCTTCTCTCTTATAGGGATCGATTTGTGAGTAGTGGAGGGAGATGGCGCGGTACCCTTCCGTGGGAAGGACATCCCGACGAAACTTCTCCTTGAGCAAAGGGATAGGCTGATTCTGAGCGACTTCCTCCAACCATTCGATACTCCTTTCAGCCATTGAGAAGTCCAGAGTCACCTGGGAGTAGGGGAGGCTTCTCCTCTCGGTACCGGTGAGAAAGGAAAGAGGAAAGAGAACGAACAAGATTAAAAAAAGGGGGATTTTCTTCATTGTCTACAGGACAAATTCTAGCATAGGTGGAGAGATATGAAAAGTTTATCGCCCTCAACGCTCTTCTTTTTGTTGACTCTCCCTTGGAGAGAACGTTAAGAAGTGAGCAGAACCGTTCTCAACGGATTTTCCCCTTTGACTTCGGCTCTTTCGCTTATTCTCTTTGTATGCTGAGAACTTCAAAGAGTTCTCCTCCCCAGGGCCGACTGTAATACCTGGGAGCCTCCTCCGGCCTCCTGAGAGTGAGAGCCTGAAAGGGAATATCACTTTGGAAAACTCTTCTGAGACCCCTAGGCTCCCGTTGACCCTGAGGGCCCTTTCTGGTAGAGTAGGGGCCTGACCAGCCTATCTGACGAAGCGAGAGAATCCACTTCAAAAAGGAGTATCCATGGCTTACAAGATTTTGACAATCAACCCAGGTTCCACCTCCACCAAGGTGGGGGTCTTCGATGATGACAACTTAACGATGAAGTTTTCCCTCTCTCACCCCGTAGAGGAGCTCTCCCGCTATGCCCATGTCAACGAACAGAAGGATTTCCGCAAGGAGATCATCCTTTCGGTCCTCCGCGAGAAGGGGATCAAGCTTGAAGAGCTCTCCGCCGTCGTTGGGCGTGGGGGAGTCATTAAACCCATCCCCGGCGGCACTTACAGAATCAACGAGGCCATGCTTGCCGATCTTCAGAGCATGAAGTATGGAGAGCATGCCTCCAACCTCGGTGCCCTTATAGCCCAGGACATCGCAACGACTCTGAACATACCGGCTTTCATCGTCGATCCCGTCGTCGTGGACGAACTCGAAGAGCTTGCCCGTTACAGCGGCCTTCCGGAGATTTCCCGTAAGAGTATCTTCCATGCCTTGAACCAGAAGGCCGTTGCACGTCAGGCCGCCGAGAAGATGGGGAAAAAGTATGAGGAGTGCAACTTCTTGGTGATCCACCTGGGAGGGGGCATCTCCATAGGCGCTCACCAGAAAGGCCGCGTCATTGATGTGAACAACGCCCTTAACGGCGAGGGTCCATTCTCTCCAGAGCGGAGCGGCGGGCTTCCCGTATGGGATCTCGTTCAATTGGCACTCTCCGGGAAATATTCCCTCATGGAGATGAAAAAGCGAATCACCGGCCAGGGTGGCGTCGTCGCCTATCTGGGAACCCAAGATATGCTCGATGTGGAGAAACGTGCTGAGAAAGGGGATAAAGAGGCACTGATGGTCTTCCAGGCCATGGCTTACCAGGTGGCAAAAGAGGCGGGGGCCATGGCTACCGTTCTGAAGGGGAAAGTGGACTCCGTCGTGATCACCGGTGGCCTGGCCAGAAGCGAACTCTTCGTGAAGTGGATTGAAGAGAGAGTCTCTTTCATCGCCCCGGTCTTTGTTTTTCCCGGCGAGGATGAGCTGAGGGCTTTGGCCCAAGGCGCTTTCAGGGTCCTAAAGGGAGAAGAAGAGGCCCGTAAGTACAGCTGATTTTCTTTTCGAGGGTGCGAGAGGGAGGGTTTCATTGAAGCTCTCCCTCTCTTCCTGTTAGAATAGAACCGTGAAAATAAAAAACCTATCTCTGGACGACCGTTTCGTTTATCTTCCCGACCCTACGCCCTCCCGCGGGCTCTCCCCTCAAGAGGTCCTCTCTTCCTCAACCCTACTCCAGGAGTCTCTTGCGACTCTCATCCAAAGCCATCGTTCAGGGAAACTCGGTTTCATGGACCTTCCCTTCGATGAGGCGCTGTGCGGGGAGGTCGAAGAGTATGCCCTCCACAGGGCTCCTCCCTATGACACCCTCTTGGTCTTGGGAATCGGGGGGTCAACCTTGGGCATTCAGGCCCTCCACCAGGCGTTAAAACCATGGAGCAAGGGGGATGTTCGCCCCTTCTTCCTGGACAACGTCGATCCCGAGATGACCGCCGAGGTTTACCGGCAAGTCGACCTTAAGAGTGCCCTGGCCCTGGTGATTACGAAATCCGGTTCGACGGCGGAAACCATGGCCCATTTCCTCATTTTGAAGGAGAAAATGGAGTCGGCCCTAGGGAAAGAGGAGGCGAAGAGGCGGATCGTCGTTGTTACCGATCCGGAGAAGGGTGATCTCTTGGCCATAGCCAAGAGGGAAGGGTATGCGCTCTTCAAGGTCCCTTCAAACGTAGGGGGACGATTCTCGGTCCTGAGCGCCGTAGGTCTCCTCCCGGCGGCACTTCTTGGAATTTCCGTGAAACAGTTGCTCCAAGGGGCTAGAGAAGCTTACCCGATTCTCACTTCCCCCCGCCTGGACAAGAATCCGGCGGCGAAAAGCGCGGCGGTTCTTACTCAAGCCTATAGAAAAGGGGCTTCCACTCTCGTCGTGCTCCCCTATTCGTCAAAACTCTCCCTCATGGCGGATTGGTTCCGTCAACTCTGGGGGGAGAGCTTGGGAAAGAGCTGGAATCAAGAGGGTAAGAAGATGGTTTGGGGACAAACCCCGGTGGTATCGGTCGGTGCGGTGGATCAGCACTCCCAGGTTCAGCTCTATATGGAAGGGCCGGAGGATAAGTTCTACGTTTTCTGGCGGGTCCGGAGTTTCCGAACCGATATGACCGTTCCCGAAGCCTTGGGAATGGAACCGGCGGAAAAGCTTCTTGAGGGAGTTTCCCTGTCGAAGCTTCTCGACTCAGAGCTTGCGGGGACACGGCTTGCACTGGCTTCCCGAGGGAGGCCCTCGCTAACTCTCGATATCGACTCCCTGACCCCCGAGAGTCTGGGGGAGCTCATTCTCCTCTTAGAGGTGCAGACGGCTCTGGCTGGGATCTCTCTCGGGCTGAACCCCTTCGACCAACCCGGTGTGGAACTCGGCAAAAGGCTCTCTTACGCCCTTCTCAGGGGCGAAGACCCCTCCACTCTCCTCAAGGGGGAGGAGTCAAACGGGAAGGGAACAGTTGTTGAAACTGTAGCCAAGAGGGACACTCAAGCGGTGGTGAAGAGGGAGCCGGAATCCCCGAAGGAGACCCCTTCGAAACAGAGGGGAGAGGCCGAGAGTAAGGCTGAGACCAAAGCTCTCAAGAGGGAGGACAAGCCCCTCGTAAAAGAGACAAGGGTCTCTCCCAAGGAGGAGGCCCCTGTACCCAGAGAGACGAGGGCCGTTGAGCCTGAAAAGCCCTATCCTCTTCCCTACCAGATGTGGCATGAGCCTCTGAACTTCTTGATCCTCACCGAGACCTCCGGTAAGCCTCCCGCTTTCGTCCGGCTTCAGCAAGGGGAGAGCCGCATGGAGGGGAAGGTGGAAGAGAGCCATGAGAGAAGTCTTTGGGTGCATGCCAGGAGCGCTCAAGGACTCTTCCGTTTCTCTGAACCCCTCGACTGGGTGGACGACAAGGGAAACCCTCTCGGGAAAGTTCGTCTCCTTTTGATTCTCAAAGAGAGCTTCCTCCCCCTGGACGCCAGAAGAGGCTTGCTCGAAGAGATGACAGCCGACCCAATCAAGAGGCTTGAAAGGCTTCTACGCCTTCGCGGCAGGGTGGGGGTGGGAAACGAAGAGATGGGATGGAACTTCCCTGAGGGCCAGAACAGGGAAGAGCTGATGAAGAAGGAGAGAGAGGGGGAGTTTCTGGTCGTCTCCTTCAACCCGCCCTTCCTTATCGGCCGCAAAGGTCTTGACAGTCTCAGACAGACCATCCTGCAGGGAGTCGCCAAGAACGAGATCCATAAAGGGGTTCGCTACGGCGTAAAAGAGGACCTGCTGAGGGACAAGATTCCCGGGGTCTCGACACGCCTCTTCCGGATGGTTGTGGAGATGTTGATTTCCCAAGGGAAGGTTCAATGCTTTTCCGGTCGGTACTTCACGACTCGGGGTGACGTGGTAAGTGAAGAGGAGGAGCTCCTTCTCGAGAAGATGGAGAAGATTCTCGGCCGCGGTGGTGAAAAGAACTTCGACATCAACTCCATAAGCCGGGAGTTGGGAATCGAAGCGAGGCTTGTGGAGAAGTATATAGACCTCCTGATGGACAAGAGGAAGATCGTCAGCAGCAAAGGAAAAGAGGGGGGTGTCTTCATACACGAAAGCCTTGTGGAGAACGCCAAAGCCGCCTTGCTGAAGCTGAAGAAGCGGGGAAAACGCTTTACGGTGAAGGATTTCCGAGAAATTACTGGGTACACCCACCAATCGGCAATCCCCATACTGGAGCTTCTCGATTACATGGGTCTTACCAGAAGGGTAGGAGACGAACGGGAGGTTCTTCTCTAATCCCTCTTCGGTTCCTCTCCTTGGCTTTTCCGTGGCAATTCTTGAGATTCGAGAGGGGAGTCGTCTCTTCTCCCGTCCCTTTGCACCTCTCTCACCCAGAGGAGAGTAGGGCGAAGACCTCTCCCTTTGAATCTCCTCTCTGCCCGGCTTAACCTTTCAAATGAAAGAGGCCTTTCTCTTTCCCAAAAACTATTGGGGACACTCCCTTTTTAAGAGTCATAGGGGAAAGCTACTGGGGACACTCCCTTTTATTCCCTCTGAGGTTTGGGACTCATCCGCCCACCAAGGGAAGGCTTCAGGGAGCGGAGAGAGCCTTTTGGCCTACAAGGGACACTCCCTTTTTGTCCCCGGCAGGGGAAAGGGGTGACAGGAAAAAACGGGGTTAGGCCCTCTTCCAACGGACTCCGTTGCGGGTGTCTTCGATGAGGATTCCCTGATCCAGAAGGAGCTTCCGTACCCTGTCGGCCTCTGGGAAGTTCTTCTCCCGGCGGAAGCGGTTTCTCTCTTCCACCAGCCCCTTCTGTTCTTCCGTTAACTCTCCCTGTCCCCCTCGGGGAAGGAGGTTGAAGACGCTATCGAAGCCCTTGAGCGTTTCGCTTATGAGGATGGCGGCAGAGGCCCCGATCTCGCCCCTGGAGAGGCGAAGGTTTCCCTCCTTGATGAACTCGAAGAGGGTGTTGAGGGCCTGGCTGATGTTCAGATCGTCTTCCAGGGCGGCCCTGAACTTGGAACGGCTCTCTTGGAGCCAATCCTCGAGGCCGGGGGTCTCCTTTTCGACGAAAAGGGTTCCCTCGAGTTCGGTCTGGAAGTTGACAATCCTCTGCCAACTCTTCTCCATCTGGGCCAAGGCGTCGAAGGAGAAGTTGAGGGTCTTGCGGTAATGGGTTGAAAGGAGGAGAAAGCGGATCACCTCCGGGCGAAACCCCTTTTCGATGAGCCCGCGGAGAGTGTGGAAGTTGCCGAGGGATTTGGACATCTTCGTCCCGTCGACGATGAGGTGGTGGACGTGGAGCCAGTAACGGACGAAGGGTTTGCCCGTGTGTGCCTCGGATTGGGCGATCTCGTTCTCATGGTGGGGGAAGATGTTGTCGACGCCCCCCATATGCAGATCGAAAGTGGGCCCCAAGTACTTCATGCTCATGGCGGAACACTCGATGTGCCAACCTGGGCGGCCTTTCCCGAGCGAAGTCTCCCAGAAGGGCTCCCCCTCCTTGGCCTCTTTCCAGAGGGCGAAGTCCTGGACGTTCTCCTTGTCATATTCGTCCACATCCACCCGGGCTCCGCTCTTGAGTTGGGCTTTATCAAGCTTTGCCAAGGCCCCATACTTGGGAAACTTGGCCAGGTCGAAGTAGATTCCATCCCCTTTCCTGTAGGCGATCCCTTTGGCCAGGAGGTCCTCGATGATGGCGACCATCTCGGGGATGTGGTCGGTGGCGCGGGGGTAGTGTTCGGCCGGTTCGATACCCAAGAGGGCGATGTCTTCGAAGAAGGCCTGAATATACCTGTCCGTATACTCCCGAAGGGTCACCCCCTCCTGTTGGGAGCGACGGATCGTCTTGTCATCCACATCGGTCAGGTTCATGACCTGAATCACTCTGTAACCCAAGTATTCAAAGGTTCTTCGGACAAAGTCTTCGAACACGTAGGCCCGGAAATTCCCGATGTGGGCGTAGTCGTAGACCGTTGGGCCGCAGGTGTAGAGACCGACCTCTCCCTCTTTGAGCGAAACAAACTCTTCCATTCGACCGTTCAGGGTATTGAAGATCTTCATGGAAAGAGTTTACACCAAAAGAGCCGCTCCCTTCAAGGAGCTTTTCACCGTTACCAGGGACGGGTGGCGAGTCCGTAGAGAACGGTCAGGAAGAAGAGGTTCTTGCAGAGAACGAAGAGGGGGGGGGAGGCCTTCCGGAGTCTGAAGATCCAGAAGGATGCCGTATAGACAAAGAGGTAGAGGGCGATCAGGATGCAAAAAAGCGTGACCGGTGTCACCGAGCTTCCCCACCAGTAAACCAGGCCTTTCTTAAAGACCGAGCCGTAGACGATCATCAGGTGGGAGACATAGAGGAAGAGGCTTTCCTGGGAGGCGAGGAAGAGGGGTTTGAAAGAGCCGGGTTCACGGTCTCCGAACCTTTGGCACAGTCCGTAAAGGAAGAGAACCTTGCCGATGTCCCCCACCCGGTCCCACTTGGCTTCGGGAAAGTAAACCGAGAGGGCCATAAGGACGAGAGCGGCGGCAAGAGTCCAGAGGGAGAACTTCCTCAGAAAACGGGAGGCGAGGATCCCCAGGAAGAAGTAGAAGGACCAGGGGAAGAAGGGGAAAGGCGAGAGAACCGGTGAAACAAAGGTCCCGAAGAGGGGGTGAAGGAACCCGGTAGGGGGGAAGAGCCAAAAGAGGAAATTGACCAAGAGAATTCCCCCGACAGACCACCAGAACCACCTCTTGGGGAAGAGGAAGAAGAAAACCGTCGCCGTCAGGATGCTGAAGCCGATGGTAGCCAACACGTCCATCTGCAGGAGATTCTGGCCGGCCCCTCTCTCCCAGAGGAGCGATATCTTGCGGTAAGAGAAGTAGGGGAGGTGGAGGAAGGCGTTGACGGCGAAGAGGCCGAAGGCGGAGGAGATCTTGTTGAAGAAGAGGTCCGGACTCTTGGGCTTCTCCACGAGCGTATAGGCGAAGAGGAATCCCGAAAGGAAGAGGAAGCCTGGGGCGACGATACCGTGAAGAAACTCGTGGAGGGGAAACCAACGAGAACCGGCGTAGTAGGGAGGGGCTAGAAGGGCGCGGAGCAAGTGGCCCTGAATCATCAGCAGGATGATGATCACCTTAAAGGTGTCGACGAAGAGGAGGCGTTTCTTGTCCATAGTCGATCAGAAAACCCTCTTCCGTTTCTGAAAGCGGTAAACCGCCCGGTTGTGCTCCTCCAAGGTTCGACTGAACCGATGGGTCCCATCGTTTTGGGAGACGAAGAAGAGGTAGTCGCTTTCGGTTTGAGAGAAGACCGCTTTGAGGGCTTCCTCTCCCGGGTTTCCGATGGGTCCTGGAGGAAGGCCGCGCTGGACATAGGTGTTGTAGGGCGAGTCGTAATGGATCTCTTTTGATCCGGTTTTTCCGCTCCAGAGGCCGTCCTTCCGCAAGGCGTAGATGAATGTGGGATCGCACTGGAGCAGCATCTTCTTCCTGAGCCGGTTTCTAAAAACAGAGGCGATCAGCGGCCTCTCCTCGGCTACGGCGGTTTCCTTCTCGACGAGGGAAGAGAGGGTGACGACTTCGGGTACGGTTAGGGGGAACCCTTCCGGGCGGCGGCTCCAGAGAGGGAGGAAGCGCTTCCGGAAGTGAAGGGTCAGTGTCTCCAGAACCTTGTCCGGAGAGACTCCCCTGGCGAAGCGGTAGGTGTCGGGGAAGAGGAACCCTTCCAGGGAGGGGGCGCCTGGGAAGAGGTCTTCGATCAGGTCCGTTCTCTTTTGAGCCGCTTCGAGGAACCGGTCACTTCCTTTCCAGTCGGCTCTCTTGAGGGTGTCGACGATATCGAAGAGGTTCTCTCCCTCTTTCACCGTCAGCGTCAGGAGGAGGCCGTATTCGGAGGTTAAACGGCGGATAACCTCTTCCGGGGAGAGGGGCTGATCGAAGAGAAACTCTCCAGCATGGAGGGACCGGTTTCGGAAGCGGAGGCGGAAGATGAGTCTGACGCTCCACCGGTTGGCGACGATTCCTTCCCGCTCTAAGATTCTGGCGGCCCCGGCGATGGTCGTTCCCTTGGGAATCTCCACCACCTTCTCCCCCTCGTAACCTTTGAAGGGGCTGGTGAAAGAGGGGAGAAGGACGATAACGACGACAACCGCCGTCAGAAGAAGCAGGAGCAAGATCGACAAGGCGAATCTTCTCTTAGTCACGGTCATGCCCCAGACTTTCCAAATAACTCTTCAAGATGAAGGATGCCGCCAAGGCGTCTTTCTTCCCGCGCATCTCCTTTTCCTTTAAACCGTACTCCCTGAGAACCTCTTCGGCATCGGAGGTCGTGCAGGTCTCATCGAAGGTTTCTACAGGGAGGGAAAGTTCCCTTTCGAGTTCTTCCTTGAAGAGGGCCACCTTCTTGCTCATGAAACCCTCCTCTCCCCGGTTAGCCAAGGGGTTGCCCAGAACCAGCAGAACGACGTTTTTCAGGTCGATGAGCTCTTTGAGGAAGAGAATGTCCTCTTTCAGGGTTCTGCGGGAATAGGTCTCCACAGGGAAAGAGAAGATTCTCCGGCTATCGGAGATCGCCAGCCCCAAGCGTTTTTCTCCGTAATCGATTGCGAGAATCCGACCTTCCGGCATGGTCAACCGTACCGCTTGAGCCCCAACTCCACCAGCCTGTCCAGGAGTTGGGGAAAGGGGATTCCCGCCTCCTGCCAAAGACGTGGGTACATGCTGATTGAGGTGAACCCCGGCAAGGTGTTCACCTCGTTGAGGAAGGCTTCACCGGTGGTTCGGTCGAGAAGAAAGTCCACTCTAGCCAGACCGTAGAGGTCGAGGGCGTGGAAGGCCAGAACCGCCTGTTCTTTCAGACGTTGGGAGAGAGCGGCGTCCACGGGGGCGGGGATGTGAAAGGTCGTCTTCCCGAGAAGGTACTTGTCCTCGTAATCATAAAACTCCTTGAAAGGAACCACCTCTCCCAAGGGGGAGGCTTCCGCCTTCATGCGATCCCCCAGAACGGCGCACTCGATCTCCTGGGCGTCTATCGCTTTTTCCACGAGGACCCGGGGAGAGACGGCCGCGGCTTTCGTGAGGGCCTCTGCCAAGCTCTCGGCACCCTTGACCTTGGTGATTCCTACGCTTGATCCGCCTGTAGAGGGTTTGACGAAGAGGGGAAAGGGGAGGTGGGCGCAGATTTCGGAGACGACGCTCTCTCTCGCCTGCTGGATTCTCTCACGGAAGAAGTCCAGAGATGGAACGACGGGGATTCCAGCCCTCTGGACGATCAGCTTCGTGAAGGTCTTCTCCATGCCGACCGCAGAACCCAGGACCCCACACCCCACGTAGGGAAGTTTGGCCATTTCAAAGAGGCCCTGAACGGTTCCATCCTCACCGTTACAGCCGTGTAGGACGGGGAAAGCGACGTCCACTCTCTCCCAGAAGCCCTTACCATCAATGAGAGGAAGAGGAAACCCGCCAGCCTCCTCGGGAGGGGGAAGGTGTTTCGGGGAGGAGACCCGGTGCCACATTCCCCGACGATCAATGTAGAGGCAGAAGAGATCGTACTTTTGTGGATTGAGGTTTTCGTAAACAGAACCGGCCGACACCAGAGAGACATCGTGCTCCGGTGAGAGACCGCCGAAGATGAGAGCCAATCGGATCTTTTTCATCGTTAAGCCAGAAAGGATTCTGCCATATTCGGCGCTTTCTGTAAAGGCGGGAAAAGGGGTGGCTTCTTCGATCAGAAGCGCTGAAGAGCGTTTCTGATCGAAGTCATGGCCATGGGAGAGAGGGGATCGAACTCAATACCCACCTTCACGAAGTTCCCGTCTTGAACGGAGTAGACGACTCTCCCCGAGACTTCGGTCAGCATGGTCCCCTCAAACTTAAAACGGATGAGGGAGGCCTTCATCCCCTCCTTGATGAAGGCGCTCTTGACCTTGTAATCCTTTCCGGTCTTGAGGTCTACGACCTTATCGACAATTACCCCTATGCCCAGTGTCGAGAGGTTGATGATCGAACCGGCGAAACCGACGCCTCCTGAAATGCTCTCAAGAACCTGTACTTCCGGCCGAGCCCTTTGAGGGAAGGTGAGACGCCTCTCCTTCCTGCGGTCGTTGTCGTGAATCACCTCGGGGTAGGTGGTGATGAGAATCCCGTTCTCTTCCTGGACCTTTTCGAGGGTGGTGGTAAAGCGAAAGCGTCCCCCCGAGAGCTCATACTCCAGGTCCATCTCTTCGCCGGGTTTGATGGAGACAGGGGTGATCGGTTTGAAGGCGATTTGATAGGTTCCGATCTTTCGCAGGAAGAGAGAGACCTTTGAGCCAGAAGAACCGGTGAAATAGATTGTAACCGCATTCTTAATCAGCTTTTCTAGATGCGCGTCTTTCTCTACCTTGTTCACCATGTCCTTTTCGTCGTAGCTCGTATGGTCCCGTTTAAAAATGTCAAAAATTCCCATAATCTCTCCTTAGGGTTCGAATTTGAAGAGAGAGGCGTCTTCCCTTCGGAAACTGTAGAAATTATTGGCTGCGACGATCAGGTGGTCTAGAAAGGCGATCCCTATCTGTTCAAAAGCGTTCCGCAGCCTTTTTGTCACTTCCCGGTCCTCTCTCGAGGGTTGAGTCTCTCCGGAAGGGTGGTTGTGATAAACGATGGTCGACACGGAGCCGTTCAGGAGAGTCTCCTTGAGAATGACCCTTAAGTCGATACTCCCTCCATCAAGGCCTCCCCGGAAGAGTTCGCAATCCTTGATCAGATGGTTTTTTGCGTTGAGGCAGAGGAGGCCGAACCGCTCCGTTGTCCAGAGCCTCACCTTCGGTTGGAGGTATTCGGCGACGGCTTCGGGCCGCGATAGGTCTGTGCTTTCAACTACCGCTCCCGCCAACCGTCGCGGGAGATCGAAGGAGGCCAGTAAGGTTGCCCCCTTGCTGAGGCCTACTCCGGGAATCCTTCGAAACTCTTCCAGACTCTTTCTGAAGAGTCCCTGCAACCCTCCGTGGTTCTCCAGCAACTCCTGGGAGAACTCCATGACCGTCTGACCTCGCTTTCCAGTTCTGAGCAAAATGGCCAGAATCTCCGTGTCCGAAAGGGATTCGATACCGTAGGCGCTCAACCTTTCTCTCGGCTTTGTCCCGGGCGGAGCCTCTCGAAAGCGACTCCGCCTTACCCCGTTCACTCTCACGCCTCCCTGAAGAGTACCTCTTTTGACCTTATTGTAGCTGAGGGAAGAGATATGTCAAGAAAAGCTCACACCATTAACGAAAGAGAGAGCCCTCGAAAGAGTGGAAGTGAAAAGTCATAGATCCTCTTGGACGTAGGCTTCCTCTTCTCCTTTTCGGATCAGGTTTAAGCCGGAAATGGAAAGGGGGATGCGAATATAGAGGTACCTGGCGGAGAGACGGGGAGACGATGGGTCGAAGAGAAACCATCCGGCTCCCGGGAAGAGAACCTCGATCCACCGATGGCCTTGAATAGACTCACCCTCAAGGATGTAACCGGATCTTTCACGAACCTCGGCCCCTCCTCTCTCGAGAAGAGAGTGGGCGAGGGCCGCGAATCCTTTGCAGTCGCCTCTCCTCTCGCTGAAGACCTTCATGGGATTTTCCGAGTTTCTGGTGGGGTCGTAGTGTACCCGGTCTCGGACCCAGTCGAGAGTGTCCAGGACGAAGCCTGTATAGTCCAGGGCCTCTTCGCGTAACCTGCGGGCATGGACGTCAAGAAGGTCTCCTCCGCTTCGGAAGGGTCTGAGAAAGGCCTTCGCCGTTTTTGGTGGCCTAAGACGTGAGTAACCGAGGATGATCTCCGTTCGGTGTTGACGGTCTTGACGAACCTCCTGTTTATAATTCAGCAGGTGGGGTTCTTCAAGGATCACTCCCTCCGGAAGAGGGGCGAAGAGGTAGGAGACTTGAAGAAAGGCCGCCAGCAAAGCCGGCAGCGCGGTCATTTCAACTTTTCCCTCTTCGCCAAAGCATCGAGAATCCCGTTGATGAACTTTGGAGAGCTTTCGGTCCCGTAGACCTTGGATATTTCTATCGCTTCGTCGATGACGACTGCGGGGGGAACCTCCCGTTGGAGCATCATCTCGAAGAGGGCGAGGCGGAGGATGTTCTTGTCGACCATGAACATCCTCGACATGTTCCAATGGGTGGAGACATCCTGAATCTTGTCGTCAAGTTCACGAAGGTGTGCAACGGTTCCACGGAAGAGGTGGTCGGCGTACTCCCGGACTTCCAGCTCGTTGACCTGAGAGAAAGACTCCCAGTAGTAGCCGATGATCTCTTCCAGAGGATCGCCTGTTGCGTCAAACTGAAAGAGCATCCGTAAGGCCTCTTCCCGGGATTTACGACGTTTTTTCATCTGCGGGTCTCTTCCTTGTCTTCCAGGGTATGGTAGAGGTTGATCATTTCGAAGAGGGCCAGAGCGGCATCGTATCCCTTGTTTCCCGCTTTGACACCGGACCTGTCCATGGCTTGTTCTTCCGTGTCCGCCGTGACCAGGCCGTAGGTCAGAGGAACAGGGGAATCCATGGCGACCTGGGCCAAACCTTTGGTGGTCTCCGCGGCCAGTAGGTCGAAGTGGGGGGTCTCTCCTCGAAGGATGACGCCTAGGCAGAGAATACCGTCATAGCGGCCCGAAATGGCTAACTTGCGGGCGATCATAGGAATCTCGAAGGCGCCGGGAACCTTGACGACTTCCATGAGCTCAGGGTTTCCACCCGTTCTTTTCAGGGCGTCCAAGGCCCCCTCAAGAAGTCTCTCAGAAAAGAAACCGTTGAACCGGGACAAAACTACGGCGATTCTCTGATTCTGGGAAAGGATCACTCCCTCTCTTATCCTCATCGTTCCTCCCTAAACACACCGCTATTGTATTGAGAAGAGGGCTTCTTGTCAATCATGACAGGGCTGGACCTTTTCCTGTGAATAACTATTGACATCTGTTCTGTTTCCCTATATCGTAAAAAAAAATAAGACAGGGTCGAATGAGGATCAAAATCGTTTTCTTCAACAAAAACAGGGTGCATGTACCCTTTAATGCCAACAAGGTCTTCTCTCTATTCCTCTCTCAGATCGCTCAAGAGAACGATTTCCCTGAGGGCTCCTTCAACTTCTCTCCTCTCCGTTCCATGAACCGTGAAGTGAAAGAGGATGGGGTCCTTTTAGAATCGCCTATCGTTTGGTATGTGACCTCTCCTTTCGCCGATTTTGTCGAGAAGGTTCAGGATAGACTCTCGGAATCCGGCCTCATCAAGATCTGCGACCAGGAGCTTCTCATGGAACGGGCCGTTCCTTTACCGACCCCGGACTTTACGAACAACCCGATCAAGTTCAAGTGCCTCTCTCCCATCACCGTCTCCAAGGTCATTCGTCAGGGTGGCGGTGACGGTCCGAAGGAGATCTTCTTCAACCCCCACGAGAGTGAGTTTTACAACCGTATTCGTCTGGATCTGATCGAAAAGTATCGCCATTGTTTCGGAACTCTGCCGAAGAACAACAGAATTTTTCTCGAATTCGATAAAGACTACGAGATCAAGAAGAAGAAGATCTCCAAACTCATCGAGATCGACGGAGAAAAGATCAAATCTTGGCTCTCCCCTTTCATCATGGCGGGAAGCCCCGAACTCCTCTCTATTGCTTACGATTGGGGGGTCGGTAACCGCAACCCCATGGGCTTTGGGATGGTAGAGGTTGTCAGGGCCTGAATCTTAGAAGTAGCCCAACTGTTTCAGGCGTCTCTTGATCGCCTCGACTTCGTCTTTCGTCAGCCCCTCCTCTTTCCTTGTCCCCTCTCCCTTCAATGAGACCAAGTCTCTGAGAACGTAGACGATAAACTCGTTGACACTCCTGAAGCCACTGCCTTCAATGATCTTCCCCAACTGTTCGTAGAGGGGGCGGGGAATCTTCAGAGTGACTTTCGGATCGACGGCCATGAAACCATTTTACCAGAGATCCTAGGAATGGCAAGAGGAGTCACACTCTCGAAGCTTTGTGCTACAATTCCACTCATGAAGAATCGAATCTACGTGATCGGTCATAGGAATCCCGATACGGATTCCATCGTCTCCTCTATCGCCTACGCCCATCTCAAGAGGGCCCAAGGAATGGAGAGCTGTATCCCCGTCAGGGCGGGAAAGTTGACGCCCCAAACCGACTATATTCTCAAACGCTTCGGTTTCGAGGCCCCCCTCTTCGTGGGAGATCTGATTCCGAGGGTGGAGAACTACCTCTCCCCGGTGCCCTCTCCTTTGCCCTCTTCGACACCCCTCTGGGAGGCCCTTGAGTCTTTGAGCCGCAGCCCCTTCAAGTTGCTCCCCATTGTCGACGGCGATGGCCGTTACCTCTCCTCCCTCCATTACAATGTCTTCGCCAGAAACCTTCTGAAGAAGGTGAACCCTCGCAGGAAGACCGTGACGCCGACCTCCCTAGAGCTTTTGCAGAAGACCTTACAGGCTCAACCCATCCTCCTCTACAGGTCCGACGAGTTTTTCAACGCCCAGATGGTGGTGGCCGCTTCGGAGTTTTCTACCTTCCGCTCCCACCTAGGAGCGCTCAACCCGGAATCGACTCTCGTGATCACCGGAGACAGGAAAGACATTCAAAAGCATGCCGTAGAGGCGGGTGTTCGGGCCCTGATCATCACCGGCGGGACCCTACTGGACAAGGAAATACGGGAAGAGGCCGAGAGGAAGAGGGTCTCTGTGCTCATCTCCCCCTTTGACACCTCTTCGACCTCCCTGCTGACCATCTACTCTACCCCGGTCCGGGTCATGGGGGACGAGTCTCTGACGCCTCTGAAGGGATCGGACTACATTCGGGACATCCGGGATTCCCTCCTCGACTCCCCACCCCGTTCCCTCCCTGTGGTCGACGATGAGGGCCATATCCAGGGGATCCTCTCCCAGAGCTCCCTGATCGGTGATCCCAACATCCAGCTCATCCTTGTGGACCATAACGAGTTGAGCCAGGCCGTCGAAGGGGTGGAGAACTTTCAAATCCTCGAGATCCTCGACCACCACAGGTTGGCTCCCCTGACGACGCGCACGCCGGTAACCTTCATCAACAAACCAGTAGGCGCCACATCGACGATCATTTCCGGTCTCTTCCAGGAGGGTCGAATCCCCCTGAGGAGGGAGATGGCCTCCCTCCTGCTGACGGGAATCTTGGCGGACACCCTTGTTCTCCGCTCCGCAACGACCACCGAGAGCGACAGGGCCGCGGCGGAGTATCTCGCCCAGCTTGCGGATCTGGAGATCGAGACCCTTGGGTCAGAGGTGATGAGCGCCGCCTCAGTGGTCTGTCAGAAGCCTGTTCCCGAGATCATCGGTATGGATTTTAAACGTTATACGGTTAAGGGCCGCTCTCTCTCGGTCTCTCAAGTTGAGGTAACCTCGCCCTTGGAGATTATGGATCGACGTGGGGAGATTCTGGAAGAGCTGGAAAGGATCCGCCATAGGGAGGGCTTTCTCCTTTCAGCCCTTATGGTCAGCAACATCACGGCCCTTTCGAGTCACCTCTTCGTCGCCGGTGATGAGAGCTTCCTCAGAACCATCGGCTATCCTCGGGACGGCCAGGGAGCCTTCTTCCTCAAGGAGGTCCTCTCCAGGAAGAAGCAGCTCATGCCTTACCTGATCGAGCTGGTGGAACGTTTTTCCTGAGCTCTTGCCAAAGGGTCAAGAAACGCCTACATTAAGGGGAGAAGAGAGGGTTTGTTCCCTCCGGGAGAGAGCTATGGAGACCAATATGACTCTGAAGGAAGGGGAGAGGATAGGCCACTACCAGATCGTTTCACTCCTGGGGCGTGGGGGGATGGCCTCGGTCTACAAGGCTCATGAGATGAGCCTCAACAGAACCGTGGCCTTGAAGGTTCTCAGGCCGGAGTTGGCGGAAGATCCCTCCTTCGTCAAGCGTTTTCAGAGAGAGGCCCAAGCCGCGGCCAGGCTTAACCATCCGGCGATCAGCACGGTCTACGCGATCGGGCAGGAGGGCGAGCTGACCTTCTTCGCCATGGAGTACGTGCAAGGGGGTACCCTTCGTCAGTTGATCCGTCAAGAGGGCCCCCTCTCCCTGGAGAAGGCCCTCGATATTCTCATACCCGCCGCCGAGGCTCTCGAAGCGGCCCATAAGGCGGGAGTCGTCCACAGGGACATGAAGCCCGGCAACATCCTCATAGGGGAAAACGGGAAGGTGAAGGTCGTGGATTTCGGTATCGCCCAGGTAACCGAGAGCACATCCCACCTGACCCGGGAGGGCTCCTTCGTCGGGACTCCCGAGTACGTCTCTCCAGAACAGTGTGAAGGAAAGAGCGTGGACGGCCGAAGCGACATCTACTCACTGGGGGTGACCTTCTTCGAGATGTTGACCGGGAAGACTCCCTTCACAGCCGACACGCCGGCGGGGATCATCAACAGAATCGTCCAGGGGAATGCCACTCCCTTGGAGAGTCTCAACCCCTCTCTCTCTCCCGAGGCTAGGGCGGTCGTCTCTCGGATGATCCACAGGGACAGGGAGCAGCGGTACCCCGATGCGAGCGCTCTGTTGAGCGACCTTCACGCCCTTCGTTCGGGAAGGTTGACAGTACCGCTCCCATTGAAAGAGGGGGATACGGTCAGAAGCCGGACCGTCGTCGAGGGCGGTCAGAAGAGGACCTACCCCTCTTGGGCCACACCGATGATCGTTGTGGTGATTCTCCTGGTGGGTGCAGTAGCCCTGACCGCCATGTGGAAGGCTACCAGGCGTGGTTCGCAGGCCACAAAGAAGGCTCCCGCTCAGACGGCTTTGGCCTCTTCACAGACTCCCGGGAGGTCATCAGCCTTCACGGAAGGGTCAAAGGTGGATCCCGTGCCCGGAGAGGACCAGGGGACCCTCCCTCCTTCAGCCTCAGAGGTGAACCAGGCCGCCCATGGGCTCGAGGTGACCGGAGGAGCCAGAAAGGGGGCGCCGAGTCAGAGCGATCCTACGGTGAACCTCCCGGCCTTGATCGTCTCCGGGGATTCCCTCCACCGGGAGATCGGGGAGGCCTACCTTGGCAAACTGCTCAAGAAGAGGGGTGTCGCCTTAGGGTCAAGGGACCCCAGGTGGAACCTCTCCGTTCATCTCTTGGACAGAACCTTCCTGGAGGCCTATGGGGTGAAGACTCCCCAAGAGGTTCTCCTCCTCTCCCTTCGCCGTGTCGATCCCGTGAGCGGAAGGCTCATGGCCCCCCCCTCGACGGCTCTCCTGGGGGTTACGGATCTGAACCTTGAAGAACGCCTTCAAGAGCAGATTTCCAGGATGGAGGGGGAGAGCCTCCGGGAGACTCTCCCACAGCAGAGTCGACCCCAGGAGGCCTACGTGGATGTCTCCGGCCACGAGAGTCTCTCCTCCTATGTGAGAGCCCTTACGGAGAGGGAACTCTTGAAGGCCGGCTTCACGGTTCTCGAGGGAAAGGGTTCCAACGCCGGTTCCCTCTGGGTTCGGGTGAAGGCCGATCCTTCGGGGGCTTCTCTTCTGGAGCACTACGGATCCCAAACCCTCCGCTTCTCCCTTCAACTGAGTATGCGTATCGCCCTGCCAGGCCCCGAACCAAGAACGGTGGGTCCCGAGGTGTCACGGGTCTCCTTCACCTCTTTGAACGGAGAGGAGCGGGTTCCCGAAGCCCTGGGCAAGCTCTTGGCAGACTTGAGAAGAGAGATGAAGGAGGGGGGAGCCGAGGAGTAGCCACGGTCGCCTCCTGAGAAGCGTCCTCCTCTCTTGGGGAAAGCTTTTCCTTTCGGTTCTTACGGGCAAGAGAGCGTCTCTTCCATGAGAGCAGGCCGTTGTCCGAACAGAGGGATTCCAATGAGGAGTCCTAAAACGGAGCGGAGAGAGACCACAGCTTTCCGTTTTCTCTATAGGGGACACTCCCTTTTGTCTCCCCGCGCCGAAGCCTTTTGGATTGCCGGAAACCTAGGGTTGAGCCTCTTGTGAAAACTCTGAGAGAAGGGGTTCGGCCTTGGGTCAGCCCAAGAGGGGGACGCTCTCGCTAAGAAGGGTCATGAAGCTTCTCTTCACCCTCTCGGCGGTCTCGACAACCTCTTTGTGGGAGAGGGGTTCCGGGGAGATCCCAGCGGCAAGGTTGGTAATGCAGGAGATCCCCGCCACCTTGACGCCCCTCTGCCGGGCGACAATCGCCTCCGGGACCGTTGACATCCCCACCGCATCGGCACCCCACCGGGAGAGCATACGAATCTCCGCGGGGGTTTCGTAAGAGGGGCCGCTCATGGCGGCGTATACACCTTCCTGAACAGGGATTCCCAGATTTCGACCGACCCTCTTGAGGGTCTCTGAGGCTTCGGGGTCGTAGATCCGGCTCATGTCGGGGAAACGGGGTCCGAGCCTCTGATCGTTGGGACCTCGCAGGGGGTTGACGCCCATGAAGTTGATGTGGTCGGTGATCACCATGAGGTCGCCTGCGTGAAAGCTCTGGTTGATCCCTCCTGCGGCGTTGGTCAAGAGAAGGGTGGTGATTCCCAAGGAGCAGAGAAGTTGAACCGGGAAGACCACCTCCTCGATAGGGTAACCTTCGTAGAAGTGGAAGCGCCCTTGGAGAACGACGACTCGACGTCCTCGGACCTTGCCGAAGAGAAGCCTTCCCGCGTGGCCTGCCACCGAGGGGACATGGAAGTGGGGGAGGTCGGAGTAGGGGAAAGCCTGGATCTCCTCAAGGGAATCCGCCCACTCCCCGAGGCCGGAGCCGAGGACGACGGCAACTTCCGGTCTCGGAAAGTCACCCAATCTGGGAAGAACTTCCTGAATCTGATCGTAGAGGGTCATGGTCACTCCTTTTGAAAGGGGATGAGCTCCGGGATCGTGAGGAATCCCTCTCCGTTACCGAGGGGGGGGAGGGAGAAGAGGCTGAGAACAGTGGCTCCAAGATCGGCGAAGCTCTCGCGGGTTCCCAGGGGCCGGGGGGAGAGGGAGGGGCTGAAGGCGAGGAGGGGGACGTACTCTCTGGTGTGGTCGGTTCCCGGGTGGTAGGGGTCGCAACCGTGATCGGCGGTGATGATCAGGAGATCCCGCAGGCCCATCCGGGGGAGAATCCACTCTCCCAGGAGGGAGTCGAACTCTTCCAACGCCCTGGCGTAGCCGACGCCGTCGTTCCTGTGGCCGTAAAGCATGTCGAAGTCGACAAGGTTCACGAAGATGAAACCCTCTCGAAGGGTCTCCATCTCCTGTACCAGAGCCTCCATCCCTTGACGGTTGTTGTCGATGTGGAGGGAGTGGGTGAGTCCTCGGCCCGCGAAGATGTCTCCGATCTTGCCGATTCCTCTCACCGGAAGTCCCGAGGAGGAGACGCGGTCGAGAACACTCTCTCCTATAGGCTCTAGAGGGAAGTCTTTCCGGTTTGTCGTTCTGGTGTAGGATCCCCTCTCTCCGATGAAGGGACGGGCGATCACCCGACCGACCCGCCAAGGGTCGAGGAGCTCTCTCGTGATCCTGCAGATCTTGTAAAGCCGTTCCGGGGGGTAGAGCCTCTCGTGGGCGGCGATCTGGAAGACGCTGTCGGCGGAGGTGTAAACGATGGGGAACCCTGTCCTAAGGTGTTCATCGCCGAGTCTGGCGATAACCTCTGTCCCCGAGGCGGCCTGGTTGCAGAGGTAACCTTCGAGGCCGTTCAGCTTGAGGAAGGGAGTGAGGATCTCCTGGGGGAACCCGTCGGGAAAGAGGGTGAGAGGCTTCTCCATGACGATGCCCATCAGTTCCCAGTGCCCTGTGACGGTGTCTTTTCCGGCGGAGGCTTCGGCCATCTTCCCGTAGAGAGCCTTGGGGCTAGGAGAGGGGGGGATGTTGGGGAGGGGCCGGATTCTTCCCAGACCGAGGGATGTGAGAGAGGGGAGCTTGGGAGAGCAGTGAAGGTCGATATGGCCGAGGGTATCGGCACCGGTATCGTTGTAGAGAGCCGCGTCGGGAAGGGCTCCGATGCCGACGCTGTCCAGGACGATGACGATAACTCGAGGTTTCATCTTCGCAAGGGAGAGGGGGTCAGCGTTCCAGGACGTGTTTTTCAGGGACAAAACAGCTGAACTCTCCGGTCATGCAGGGTGTTTCCACGCCTTCTACATGGACGGTGACATCCACCGTATAGCGACGGCCATCGACGCTCCTGACCCGAGCGGCGGCCATAAGGGTCTGTCCCATTTTTACAGGGTGGAGAAACTTGACGGATGAAGCCGCCAAAACAACGGTGGGTTGATTGACCGCCGTCATAGCTGCAAAATCGGCGAGACCGAAGAGGAATCCCCCGTGGATGAGGCCGAGGTCGTCGGCGATCATCTTGACGCTTGTTTTGAGGCGGATCAGGGCTCGATTTTCACAGAGATCCACGACCTCTCCCACCAGGGATGGGTCGCAACGAAGATGGGTTTTGGGAAGCATGGGTCACCTCTTGGATGATTTTACCCGTCCTCGGAGAAAAAGCAAGCCTCAGGGTTTCCCTGGGACCCTCTTTCCTGTAGAATGGGGTGGCGTAGGAGGCGACCATGAAGACGACCACGAAGAGAGAGAGTTTGCAGACCGGGCGAACGGAACTGCCCCGCTGTTTGAAGTTGAAGGCCGGGAGGGAGCGGTCATTGAAACAACGCCATCCCTGGATCTTTTCCGGCGCCGTCGAGAGCCTCTCGCCGGGAGAAGAGGGAGAGGTTCTCCCCGTCTTCGATGGGGAGGGGAACCTCATCGGGAACGCTATGATCAACCGACGTACTTCCATCGTCGGCAGGATGGTCTCCTTCGGCGACCGTCCCTGGAGAGGGGCCGTGGAAGAGAACATCCTCAAGGCTCTGGAGCTGAGGTCTCTCCTCTTCTCTCAAGAGAAGACCGATGCCTACCGCCTCGTCAACGGAGAGGGCGACAACCTTCCCGGCCTTGTGGTGGACCGTTACGCCGATCTTCTGGTTGTTCAGATCACAACTTGGGGAATGGAGAAACTGAAGGGCTGGATTGTGGATATCCTTCAGGAGAAGCTTTCCCCCAAGAGCATCTACGAGAAGTCTTTCTCTCCTTCCCGACGCGTGGAGGGTCTGGAGGAGAGGGAGGGCGTACTCAGGGGGGAACCCCTGGAGGAGGTGATCGTCCAGGAGCGGGGGATGCTCTTGAAGGTGAAACCCAAGGAGGGCCAGAAGACAGGACTCTTCCTGGACCAGCGGGAGATGCGCTCCCTGGTGAAGGAGTTCTCTCGGGGGCGTCGGGTGCTGAACCTCTTCGGCTATACCGGGGCTTTTTCCGTGGCCGCCTTGATGGGAGGTGCCCTTCAAGCGGACACCGTGGAGATCTCTCTTCCGGCTCTGGAGAACGCTCGGGAGAATCTCGCTCTCAACGGATTCGACCCCTCGAAAAACGGGTTCATCCCTGCGGATGTCTTCACCTTCCTGAGGGAGGAGAAGCTGAAGGATTACGGCCTGGTGGTCCTCGACCCGCCGGCTTTCTGTAAAAGCAAACGGGATCTCATCAAGGCCTGCCGGGGTTATAAAGACATCAACCGCCTGACCATCGGGGGCCTTCCTTCGGGATCCCTCTTGCTGACCTCTTCCTGCTCCCACTTCGTGGACGAGAAGCTCTTCGGGCAGGTGGTCTTCGAGGCCGCCGCCGAAGCGGGAAGGGACGTGCGGATTCTCCAGAGACACAGGATGGCCTTCGACCATACTGTCAGCCTCTACCACCCCGAAGGGGAGTATCTCAAGAGTCTGTTCTTGGAGATTCGCTGAGGAAACGGGGAAGGGGAGGACCCTTCAGAAGGGTCCTCCCCGAAGCCAAGCTGAATGCCTCCGGTTGGAGGTGATTACTCCGAGAAGAAGCGGATTCTCTCGGAGACCCTCTTTTCGCAGACTTTGCAGTAGGGTTTGGGAGAACCGCCGCTGAACATGATGCAGTCCACCATGGGCCGGTAGATGCCCTTGGAGGCGTATCCGGCCCCTTCGTAGGCTCCCACCTTCCCTCTCATGGGGTGTTTCTCCAGGAAGTCGATATTTTTCTGTCGGTCTTTGGCGATGAGGGCCTTGAGCTTTGCCTCCAAAGAGGCGATCTTCTTGGGGGAGGCGCCGCTCTTCTTGGCCTTCTCCAGCTCGGCGACAGCCATCTCCCTGTGTCTCATGGCCAGGGGGCCGAGGCTTTCGAAGCGCTCCTTCTCCCAGAGGGTCGGAAGGGGAGTGCCGGGAGTTGCGAGTTCTTTCCACTTGAGGTTCGACGGGTCCAGAAGGGCCGTCAGGTTAGGCTCTCTTGGCTCGACACCCTGGGGGTAGAAGTCGTTGTAAGCCACCGAGGAGGTGTAGTACTCATCGCCGAGGCCTCCAAAGGAGTGACCGAACTCGTGGAGGAAGACGTAGTCACAGGCCGGAGTGTCGGAGGTAAAGACGCTGTAGAGGTTGTAGATTCCCCCTCCGCCGTACCTGGAGGTGTTGATCATGATGTAGAGGGCATCGTAGGGGACTCCCGAGGTCACCTCTCTGAGGGCCTCGTTGGCCTCGGTGAGGTTGTACCTCTCCAGCCCCAGGGAAGAGAAGGTGGTCGAGAGGAGGGTTCTCTTGAAGAGCCCCTTCTCCGGTTCGTCGGTGCCGCTCTCCTCGGAGGCCTTGAAGACCCCTGTGAAGTGAAGCTTCTCCTGGTTGCTCTTGAAAGGCTCCTGGGAGAGAAGAACCTTCAGGAACCGGGCGATGTCTTTCTGAAACTTCTCCTCTTCCACGGCGGTGTAACCTTCGCCGACGACGACGATATCCACCTTCTTGTGGACATCCCCTTGGGGCAGGAGGGGAAAGAGTTTCACCCCTTCCGGGGCCTTCTCCTTGATGATGGTGTAATCCTTGGGGTCGATGGTGGCCGAGAAGATCTCCTTGGCTTTGTTCTCACGGTCGTAGAGGGAGATGACCATCTTCACAGGGTTCTTCGGCAGAGGGACGATGATCGATTCCGAGTAGTTCTTCTTGACCCCGTTGATGGCGGGAGTCGTGGTCTTGTACTCGCCGAAGTAGGTGTCGTACCCTTGAGAGAAGAGGAGCTTTCCGCTGGCGGGGCAGAGGAGCCTCACCTCGTAACGGCCGTTGTTGAAGGGATCGATCAGGTTGTCCGGATTGCCGGCCCAGGGTGTCGGCTGGAGGACGAGCCTGTCCAGGGTGTACTCTTCGGTCGTCGCGTTTCCCGTATGGAAAAGGTCCACTCTCAGAGCCGAATCGAGGAAGTACTCATCGAAGGAGACTTTCTCTTGAGCGCTTAGACAAGGGATCACGAAGAGAAGCGTGACCAGAAGGAGAAGGGAACGGTGTTTTTTCATGAAACCTCCTATCAAAATCTATGAAAGAGCCGCCTTAGTGGTGGCATGAGTGGCAAGAGCCGCCGGAGCAACCGCTTCCGCAGGATGAGGAAGTGCTTGATGTGAAGCGGCCCCCTTCCGCCTTACAACCGAAGGCCGAGGGTAGGCGTTCCGTTTCGAGAGAGCCGCAACGGGGACATTGAACCTTGGGGGGAGCCGTCTGGTCGAGGCGGCAACGGATCAACTCCTCAAAGGATTCATCGCATTGGAGACACTTGAATTCGTAGATAGGCATGACCTGTCTCTCCTTTCTTCTTTCAGGGTTCAATACCCTCTCTTGGCCATATACTCCCGGTTCTTTGCGGGTGTGGCGTTCCAGAGCGTTAACATCAAGGCCGCGCCGATGATGGAGAAGGGAATGATCATCAGAGTCCAGGCGGTCCATCCCAGCCTGTCGAGAAGAATGCCGAGGCCGACTCCGGTGACTCCGCTGGCCAAGTACTGCACGCCGTCAAGAAGCCCTGTAACCGTCGCAGTTCCCTTAGTGCCTCCGAAATCCATGGAGGCGGTCCCCGAGAGCATCCCGTGAACACCGAAGATCCACATACAGGAGAAACCTATCAGGAGGGAGGCAAGGAGAGGGGAACGGGTGGAGCCCAGCAGGAAGAGGGAGAGGATCTGCCCCAGGTAGAAGATGAAGGCGACCGGCGGGCGGCGTGATTGAAAGTACCGATCCGAGAGAAACCCACAGATGAGACCGCCCACGATTCCCCCCAAGGTGACCCCCAGGGAGGCCACGCCATGAAGGGAGGAGCCGGGCGCGATTCCGTGAACCTCTTTCAGGAAGGGTGTGAACCACAGCATGAGGCCTTGACGGACGAAGCCCGTACAGAACTCGGCGGCCATGAGGGTAACGACGACGGGGTTGGAGAAGGCCCGCTTTATGACGTAGCTGAAGGTGATCTTCAGGTTCGGGTCGAGGTGGGAGGTGGCGTCGTCGGTCTGAATCTTAGAGAACCCGGCGTCTTCAGGGGTATCCCGGACCAGGAAGAAGTCGACGATGACCATGAGGAAGATCAGAAGGGAGGGAACCATGAAGACCCACTTCCAACCGAAGTGGGCGAGGATCCAGCCTCCAACCCCCATGGCCAGGTAGTAGCCGCTGGAGATCATGATACCGAAGATCCCTCCGAAGACCCCCCTCTCTTTGACATGAAACCAGGGGGCGTTCACCTTGACCACCGATAAGGCCCCGAAGCTCTGGAAGTACTGGTTCACGGCGTAAAGAAGGGACATGCCCACGATGATCTTGGTTTGCCACCCGGCCAGAAAGAGGGAGCCGATGAGCAAGTTGATCATGGCGGCTCCGACTCCGCCGATGATGATCGCCCTCTTGCCGCCGATTCTGTCGGCCAGAGGGCCGTTGAAGAGAACGCTGAGGGCGTAGGTCCAGAAGCCGGCGGTGGCGATGAAGCCGAACTCCCCCTTGGTGAGGGAGAAGGACTTCATGATGTCCGAAGAGGCCACGTTCAGGTTGTACCGTCCCATGTAGAAGGTGGCGTAGGTGAGGCCCAGGGGAAACCAGTTGAGGAAGCGGCGTCTCCGGAAGGCGGGGGAGTGGTTGAGAGGGTTCCTGTTGAAAAGGCCCATCTCAGCCCTTCCTTAGAGTCCAGAGTCGGTTGATGAGCTCTTGGAGATGACCGGCCAAAAGGTCCGGCTTGTCGGTGATCTCCGGGAAGTTCTGAAAGACTCCATAGGGAACCTTATGGTTCTTGACGTGGAGGTAGTGGGGGTCCGCAGCCGTCCAGCTCTCCCAATCGGAGTCTTTATAGAGCTTCTCCATCTTTTTGTCCTCTAGACCATGCTGGAGGCCGGAGTCGGGCTTGTCGGGGTTGTAGCGCCTCCTGTTCCTCTTGAGGGACTCCTCCCAGGGAACCGAGATATAGAGGGTCGCCGCTTTTGTGAGAATCTCTTCGCTCAGGTGGGAATAGGCGCTCTGGAAGCCACCGTGTTCGGTTCCCCTGGAAAACTCGATGAGCAGAGTGGTCTTTTCATGGAGGAGAGGTTTGTCCCTGAGGAGTTTGGAGTAACGGAAGGAGATCTTCCTGATCAGGAAGTTCCAAAACCAGAGCTCCTTGAAGCTGTACCCTTCGTAGGTTTTCCCTTCATAGTGGAAGTAACGGTCCGAGATGAGCCTGGGAAAGCCCATCTCTTCTATGAGGTCATCGTCCTCGAAGCGCTCCCAAAGGAAATGGAAGTCATCGATCTCCTCGATCTCTCCGATGTGGAAGCGGGAGATCCTCTCCTCCAGGGGGCAGTGTTTGATGTAGTCTATCACTTCGGATTTGCCAGCAGCCGGGCGGCCGTTGAAGATGAGAATGGGAAAAATCTCGTTCATGGTTCCTCCTGCGAATCGAATTCTTTATTATAGCCTGACCCACGAAAAAGGGAACAAGAAAGAGAGGCTTTCAGAGAAATGGCCCCTCTCTCCCCCTAGCTCTCCTCCGGAAAGAAGAGCGGCGGAGAGGGAAGGGGGTGGGGCTTGGGAGGGGTGAAGAGAGAGAGGGAGAGACCGGCGAGACGAACTCCCCGTTGGCCCGCTTCGGTACGACCTAGGAGAAGTTTCGCAAGTTCGAAGATCTCCTGGGGGGATCGGAAGAAGCGCTCCAGGGTGATAGACCTGGTGACTTGGTGGAAGTCTCCGAATTTGATCTTCAGAGTGACCCGTCGGGCCCTCTTCTCCTCCCGCCGAACCCCTTCGTAGAGGTCCCTGGAGCATTTCTCGAGGTAACGGAGAAGGGGGTAGAGTTCCGTGAGATCCTCCGGAAAGGTCTCCTCTGTTCCCAGGGAGAGCCTCTCCTGGAAGGGAAGCACAAGACGGTTTTCCCTTCCCCGGGCGGCGTCGTAGAGCACACGGCCGAACTTTCCCAGCTCCTTCTGGAGAAGCTCTTCTTCGGTTCGGAAGAGCTCCCCGATGGTGCGGATCCCCAACTTGGCCAGGTGTTTGGCCGTGATAGGCCCGACTCCGGGGATCTTCGAAACCGGGAGGGGGTGAAGGAAGGAGAGGACCCTCTCCGGGGTGACTACGGTGAGGCCGTTGGGTTTATGATAGTCCGAGGCGATCTTGGCAACGAACATCACCGGGGCGACTCCCGCCGATGAGGTCAAACCGCCGGTGACTCTCGAGATCTCCTCTTTGATGAGACGGGCCGTCTTGGTAGCGCTCCCGATCCCTCTCGGGTCCTCCGTGACGTCCAGGTAGGCCTCATCGAGGGAGACCCGTTCCACCAAGGGGGTGTACCCTCTCAGGATTGCGGCGATTCTCTCCGACAGCTCCCGGTATCGAGGGAAGTTGGGGGGAAGAAAGACGCAGGATGGACAACGGCGTTCGGCTTCGGTGGAGGCCATCCCCGAACGGATTCCGAAGCGCCGGGCGACGTAGTTGGCCGTCGCGACGACCGATCGCGTATGGGGGGGGCCTCCGACCACCACGGGAAGGTCCCTTAACTCCGGTCTGTCGCGGATCTCCACGGCGGCGTAGAACATGTCCATGTCGACGTGGATGATCTTTCTGACCCCTTCGTTCATCCTCTCTTCTCTACCACGGAGAGGGAGTTTTTTCCAGAGGGAGGAGAGCCACCCACCCTTCAGAAGGGGAAGCGGAGGGGGCGGTTGCGGGGGTTATTTCGGTGAGAAGCTCCAAGCCTGGGCCTTACCGGAGGAGAAGAGCAACTTGAAGTCGGGATTCCCCCTGAGCCACTCTTCGCGGATGAGCTCGTTGGAACCGTAACCCACGGCGGCCCTCTTCTGACCGAGGAAGAGGTGGGAGATCCTGTAGTTGGTCAAGACAGTTCTCAGCGCTGAGGGCTCACCACCGGTGGATTGAACGTCTTTGACGAGTCTGACGTAGTAAGGTCGTTTCAGCCCATTCGCCAAACGTTCGTTCATGTAGAGGCAGGGGAGAACGGTGCCCTCTCTCCCGGTGAAATAGGGCAGCCACCAACCGGCATCGGAGCCGGCCACGCTCTTGTCGTTGTAGGCGAGGAAGCCGTTGACGAGAAAACGCGCCCCTTGGGGCGTCTTCTTCCTGATCCACCGGAAAGTCCGGAGGTCTTCCTTGGTGACCAACTGGAAGAAGGGGTCTGCGATCCCGGCCTGTTTCGGGAATCCCCAGAGAAGAACGGCGGCCAAGGAGGCCGCCGCCGCGATTCTTCCAAGCCTGTGACTTGCGGAGAGCCTCAGAAGCTCGCCGGCGCCCCATCCGATCAGGAGGGAGAGGGGAACGTAGAGGCAGAAGATCAAGACTTCGTTGAAGATCCAACCCGTAAACCTTGAAAGGCCGATCAAGCCGGGGTTGGTTATCAAAAAGGAGAGGGCGATCCAAAGGGAGAAGGGGAAGG
>Ga0208826_1000737_pt1 | contig 31881 bp, 26 predicted proteins | sample AD_UKC115_MetaG_FD_184451 | JGI IMG/M metagenome (GOLD analysis project Ga0208826, IMG submission 184451) | Active sludge microbial communities of municipal wastewater-treating anaerobic digesters from Hong Kong - AD_UKC115_MetaG (SPAdes)... | ecosystem: Engineered > Bioreactor > Anaerobic >...
GCCGATGGCGCCCAGGGATTCGGGCTCGTCCATCTCGCCGTCGCCCATGAAGGCCCAGACCTTGCGGTTCTCGGTGTTGGCAATGCCGCGGGCGTGCAGGTACTTGAGGAAGCGTGCCTGGTAAATGGCCATCAGCGGCCCCAGGCCCATGGACACGGTGGGGAACTGCCAGAAATCAGGCATCAGCTTGGGGTGCGGGTAGCTGGAAAGGCCCTTGCCATCCACCTCCTGGCGGAAGAGCGCTCATCTTGAGCGCTCTTTTTTATATAGCAACAAGTCCAATCTAGGCATAGCCCACATTCACATGTATAGGTCGTCTCCACCCGTTGAATTCGAGTTTACGACTTTACAGTTACAAATGACCGTCCCGCAAACCCGCATGAATGCTAGAGGTCTGTTTACGACTTTATTTGCGAGTTTACGACTTTAATTACCCGGATTAGCGTGATCATAAAAATATACCCTGTAAAAATTCCTCTCCTGAGGCATGACTTTTCCTATCCTGTAAAAACATATGCCTCAGTCAAATTGGGTCGAGAGCAAAAATATAAGCTGTAAAACTGCCATAGCAGGCTGCTGAAATACTCCCGTGCGTCCGAACCTGCTCAGCGGCGGCAAGCGCATTTTTCGCAGCAGCTTTCCGTATGCTGGAAGTCAGCCCGAAAACCTGCGTGTTTTCAGCCGTACAGCACGGTTTTTTGCCCCTTTTGCCTTCACATCTGCCCCAGCAGACGGATTTGCCCCAGGCTGCGCAGTCGCGTGAGGTTGTAGCACGCCATCGTCAGCACAAACATCTGGTCCACCTTCTTGATCCCGCGCACCAGCACCTGACGCATGTGCCCCACCGTCTTGGCCCAGCCAAAGCCTTGTTCGATCAGCTTTCTCTTTTGCTGGGAGATGGCGTAGCCTTCGCTGCCCGCGATCCTGTCAGGCACCGCCGATTGACGCCCTGATTTGTTCTGCGCCACATGGGGCAGCACGTTCATCTCTTGCAGCGCGTCGATGAACTCCCTGGCGTCGTAACCCTTGTCTGCGCCCAGCGTGATCGTGATGGGGTCATCGCCGGGCAGTGCCTGTCGCGCATCGTTGATCATGGCCTTGGCCGCTTCGCGCTCTGCATATCCGTCGGCCTGTGTGACCACGGCGCTGACCACCAGCCCGTGGCGGTTGTCGGTGAGTGTGTGGCCCATGAAGCGCAACTCACTGGCCGTCTTGCCCTTGCGGTACAGCCTTGCATCCGCGTCCGTTGTGGACTCGTGGGTGTCGTTGCTGCGCTTTTGGTCTTTGAAGTTCCCCGCGTCGGTATCGTCGTCGCCCTGGCGGTCTTTGCGCACAAAACTCTTGTGGCCCGCCCAGGCCTGGATCAGGGTGCCATCCACGCTGAAGTGCTCGCCCGAGAGCAGTTCCTGCTCCTGGGCTTGTTGCACGATCTGATTGAAGAACTCGATGACCGCATCGTGCTCGATCAGGCGTTCGCGGTTCTTGCTGAAGACGGTGGGCACCCAAACGGCATCGTCCATGGCCAGGCCAATGAACCAGCGAAACAGAAGGTTGTACTGGGTCTGCTCCATGAGTTGGCGCTCCGAGCGCACGCTGTAGAGCACCTGGATGAGCATGGCGCGCAGCAGCTTCTCGGGGGCAATGCTGGGGCGCCCGCCTTTGATGTCAGCCGCATACATCTGAGCAAACAGCTCGTCCATGTTCTCCAGGGCCTTGTTGACCATGATGCGGATCACCCGCAGGGGGTGGTCGGCGGGCACGAAGTCATCGAGATGGCGCATCGTGAACAGGCTCTCGGTGAAGGTGTCGGCTCCGCGCATGGATGGCTCGTCTGTCTGGTCGGTTGGGTTGCCTCAATTGTCCTGGCAAGACGTCAACTGGGAAGTGACGGCGGGGAATATTTCAGCAGCCTGATAGCAGCCCACATGTTGACATTCCTCCCTGGCCAACGCGCTCATCAAGATTGGCATCAAGCCGCATTCCATGGGGCAATTTCAAGCGGGCAGCACTATGGTTGCTCCTTCGATACTGATGGCGATCGGCTTGATTCGCATGCTCATGCCCCGCATCATCAAACCCATCCTGCTCGGCCTGCTTATCGGTACCGCCCTGATGATTGCCACTTACGGCTCAGCAGCCATGGGCTCTGCCTCGGCAATCAATCTGCTGATGAAGATGACACTCCCATCATTCAATGTTGCAGTGATACTTGCGCAGCCTGTGGCACCAGATGACTTGGAGCGAGGAGCACAGCAACTCGACTTCTTGCTCATGGTGGCATGGCTGCAGATCAGCCTGATCTCAGCCGCGATAGTTGCAGCAGCGCGCGCGGTGCTCGCACGTCCAAAATACCCCCCACACTCTTGCACCCCAGCCGAAGACCAAGGCAGTTTTCATATGTCCGCCCAAAGCCAGCGTGCAATTCGCTGAATCGCCCAATGCAGTTCATCGCCTCCATGTTCGTCATGCAGGCGGTGGTCGGGCGGGGAACTCCCTTCAATTCAAGATACCTTGCCCGGACGTGTGCATTGCATTCATCTGGCGTGCAGATCAGAATGGGCCATGGCCCTCGAAGACGATATCGCTACCCTCTCCGCACTTGTTCAGCGTATGGTTGATGAATCAGGAACACCAGTAGGTTTTGACGCGCGGGCTTGGCTTGACCAATGGCTGTTGGAATTGGCGCCGGCATTTGGTCATCGTCGTCCGCTGGATGTTCTCAGCGGACCCGGCGGGCTGGATTTGGTGCGTAGCCACCTCCTGCGCGCGCAATCCGGGGCCTATTCCTGAGCGCAATTGTGGTGCTCTCCATTCATTGAATGCGTCACTGCCCACTAATTCATTGGGCCATCGCACACGCCTTGAAAGCCGCCTTGGATTCCCGTGTGGGCCGACCAGCTTCTCAGCATCCCATCGTCGAAGCAGAAAGACTCGCATTGGCTGCCTCGAAGAACTCGACCACCTTGCCATCCTGATCAAGCCTGAAGACCTGATTCCAGCACCGGTTTCCGCCATGCACGACGATGTCCGCCAGAATTGCCTCACTGCGAAGAACACAACCGGAAGCCCAAGCCTGTTGCGCCAGATTCACGCTTGAATGGGACGAATACCATGCGCAAGAAAACCGATAAAAATATCGGCCACTTCGTCGCTTCCAAGGCTGCCATCGATATGCATCCATTGGGTAATCGAGCTAACAGCGCCCATGAACCAGAACACCGCCAATTTCACGTTGCACGGGGCAATGGAACCATCCTGAACACCCCCCTCGAGCACTTTGCGCAGCTCTTGATCAAACTTTCGCCGACGCAAAGTGATTTTTTTCTGATCCGCCACAGTCATACCGGAGAAATCCTGGAGGATCGCCGGTGCGCCCATTTCATCCGTTAGCAACGAGATGTAGTTCTTAATGAAGGCCGAGATCCGACCGAAACCAGTATTTTCCGAAGCGATCGCGTCTTGCAAGACGCGATCTCCCAAATGCATGGCGAGCTCGTGGCATTCGTAGACAAGTTCCTGCTTGTTCTTGAAGTAGTAGTAGAGGGCAGGCTTGGTGACGTTGAGCGTTTTTGCAATCTCGTCCAAGGACACATTCTTGTACCCATGGCGGCCAAATGCGCGCGAAGCTTCCGCAATGACAGCTTGCTTTTTGAGCTGGTACTGCTCATCCGCGCCGCTGACCGCATTGTTCCATTTTGCGCCCTTGCCCGATCTTTTGGCAGCATTGCGTGTCAGTGACTTGGGCTTTGCCTCAATTGGCGTACTCATTGGTGTTGTTTTCCTTGAGGGCATTCGTATCGCTAACTGAGGCAAAGTGTATCGAACTGCTTTCGCCGATAGGCCTGCGGAGAAAGGCCGTGCTCATCAGCCAGCCAAGATACTGCGCGCAATGATCAACTTTTGAATGTGACTAGTGCCTTCGTAGATCTTTGTAACGCGCACATCGCGATAATAGCGCTCAACCGGGAAGTCGTTGACATACCCGTAGCCACCATGCACTTGCAGCGCCGCAGAGCAAACCTTTTCAGCCATTTCGCTGGCATAGAGTTTAGCAACGGAGGCCTCCTTACTGGTTGGCAGGCCCGCATCCGTAAGACGAGCTGCATACAGCATGTACTGGTGCGCCACCTCAACCTGCATGGCCATTTCCGCCAAATCAAAGCTAATGGCCTGCAGTTCGGTGAGTGGCTTGCCATAGGCCTCGCGCTCTTTGGCGTAGCGGATGGCTGCCTCCAGCGCTGCACGGGCAATGCCGATGGCCAGGGCGGCGATTGCGATGCGCCCATCGGACAACAGCGATAGTGCTTTGCCATACCCGCGCCCTTCCTCACCGATCATGTTCTGAACTGGAACACGCATGTTGTCCAGCTGAATCTGAGCCGTGTGGGCCGTGTGCTGGCCCAGCTTCCTTTCGATACGCAAGCATTGGTAGCCTGGATCTTCGGGGTCCGCGATGAACAGGCTGAAGCGGTGACGGGCACCTGGTTCCGCAGTTGCTGCCACGACGAGCGCAAAGCCCGCTTCACTGCCATTGGAAATCCATTGTTTGCTGCCATTGATCACATAAACGTCGCCGTCCCGCTTAGCCGTGGTCCGGATGGCTGCGGTATCCGAGCCTGCATGGGGCTCTGACAATAAAAAGGCACCAATGCGCTTGCCACTGGCCAGATCCGGCAGATGGCGGGCCATCTGTTGTTCGGTTCCAAAACTACGTAACACGTGCGCAGCTGAGTTGTGGACGTGCATCATGGTGGCGAAGCCACCATCGGCCGCTGCGAATTCTTCAATAGCCAGGCAATACTCCACGAATGAAAGCCCGGAACCGCCGTATGCTGGCGGGGCGAGCATGCCCATGAAGCCTACGTCGGCAACTGCCTTGATTTCGTCGTGTGGCCAAGCCCCCGTGCGATCACGTTCGGCGGCCGTGCTACCCACCACTTCAGTCGCGACACGCCGGGCAGACTCCCGAATAATGACTTCTTGTTCGCTCAGCAATGCATTGGAAACGATGCTCATAAACCCATCCTTGAAAACTTGGAAAACGACTGACCCAATGCGGTCAACCCAGCCAGCGCTTGCGGCGGCGGTAATGTTTCATGTCGCGGAAACTCTTGCGCTCCCCATCGACCGTCAGGCCGAGGTAGAACTCTCGAACGTCCTCGTTGGTCTTTAAGCTGTTGGAGGGGCCCTCTAACACGATCCGTCCGCTCTCCATCACATAGCCGTAGTCGGCTAAATCCAGAGCGACGCGGGTGTTTTGCTCCACGATCAGCAGAGTCAGACCGCTGGTCTTGAGGTCACTCAGCAAACCATAGACCTCATCGACCATCAGCGGAGCCAAGCCGAGCGAAGGCTCGTCGATCATCACCAACTTAGGCTTGGCCATCAGGGCCCGTCCAATTACCAGCAATTGCTGCTCGCCGCCCGACAGGTAACCTGCTGTGCGAGTACGCAAGGCTTTCAGACGCTTGATGCGGCTATACACCTCATCAAGCATTTCCTTGGCATCGCCAGCGCTGCCCATATGACCGCCCACCACCAGGTTCTGCTCCACTGTCATGTGGCGGAGAACCTTGCGCCCTTCCATGACATGTACCAACCCCTTGCGAACGACATCGACGGGGTTGGCACCGGTGATGTCCGCACCATCAAATTGAATACTCCCCGCCGTCACACGACCATCCTCTGTCCTGACCAGGTTGGAGATGGCCTTGAGCGTGGTGCTCTTGCCAGCGCCATTGGCGCCCAGCAAGGTCACGCACTGTCCAGCGGGGACTTTGGCGGTAATGCCTTTGACAGCAAGAATGACGTCGCTGTAGAGGACTTCAACGTTGTTCAGTTCAAGCACGGGTAGCTCCAGATGATGTGGCCTGGGTCTCGGTGGCCCGAGACCCAGGCCGATTTGCAATTACCACTTGTTCAACACAGGAACCGGAACGTTCTGCTCGAGAAGTTTGTACTTTCCCTTTTCGACGGTGCCGATGTTGACGGCTGTGCCCGAGGTCGGGAACGGCGCATCATTGTTGAACTTGATATTGGGCAACAAGCCAAAACTGCGCTCGGTAGGCATGGGGGTGGACAGCAGTGCAGCGCGAACCTCTTCGCCCGTCACACCGCCAGCACCTTTGACCTTGACAACATTTTCAACGGCACGAACCGTCAACATCGCTTGGCTCATGCCCATAATGCAGGCAGAGTTATAGGCGGCTTGCAACTTGTATTGGCTGCGCAGTTTCTCGAAGAAGTCCCGTGCCGGTGTTGCGCCTTCGGCGGCCATGGCCATGCCATAGACCTCATAGTTTCCATCCATTTGGCTCAGGTCACCCAGCGCTTTCCCCGACGAAAGCAACCCGTTATGAGCGCTAACCACTATCGGAATATTGGTTTTTCCAAGGCTTTGCAGGGCGCGCCGTGTCGCCACTACCGATGCTGTATTGTTGAACACCTGCAGTACCGTGGCCCCCTTGCGGACCAGGCGGCTGACCTGCTGGGTAAGGTCGGTCGGCTGTGCTTCGGTATAAATCGTTTCAACGACTTCAATGATCTTCGGATTGTCCTTAGCGAACTTCTCGACACCTTTGTGGATGTCCACGTAGGCCGGCGATACTTCCGATGAAATCACCCCCACCTTGAGAGGAGCAGACGAACCCGACTTCTTCTGCATCCACACATAAAACGCAGCCGCTTCGTGCGGGTAAGTGGCACGGGCATTGAACACCCAGTTATCACCCTTCCAAGCAAATCCATATCCTGCTGTCGACTGGACAAGAGGCACCTTGTCACTAGGCAAGCGCTGCTGCAGCGCATTGGTATCTGCACCGCCCACACCCAGAACAGCCACCGGGTTGAGCTCGGACTTGATGCCTGGCCAGAGGCTGGCCACTTGGGCGACGTCATAGCGGGTGTCGAAATCCTTGATTCGCAATGCGACGCCCTGCGCTTTACCGACCTCTTCGCTCCACCAGTCGAGCACCGCACGGCGGCATCCCGTCATATCTTTCATGATGTCTGCGAAAGGTCCGGTGAAGTCAGCCAGGCCAGCCACGTTGTAAGTAGTCTGAGCTTGTGCCATGCCGCCAAGGCACAAGGCTGACGCCAGTAAAGCGCCGCGTTGCCCCAGTTTGACCATTGCCGACAACTTTGCTCGATTCGTTTTCATAAAAAAGTCTCCTTTTGTAGTAGCGCTTTGCATTGGAGCAGCCCTTCCCAGCGCCTAAGGTGGCTGCAGAAAACAGGATTGCGGTCAATATGGGTAAGGCCACATGCGATAAGACCGCTTGACGATGTTCCACCGGTGCATCAGACCGCGTGGCTCAAAGATCAGAAAGGCCGCGATGACTCCACCCAGGAAAATATTCATCACTGCAAAAACAACATCTCCGCTCAGGAAGGAAAAGTTCTCGACCAGTGAAGGGCCCACGATGGTGATCGTCTCCTGGGCAGTACGGATAACAAACACGCCGATCAGCGCGCCCGTCACCGACCCCATGCCACCCACAATGATCATCGCGATGAACCATATCGAGTGGATCAGGGTGAACTGGTCAATCGCCACGAACCTGACGTAGTAAGCCCAGAGCCCTCCACCGATGCCCGCGTAAAACGCACCCAGCAAGAAGGCAAGTACCTTGGTGCGCACGACATTGATGCCCATCATTCCTGAGGCCACGTCGTCATCGCGCACTGCCGCAAAAATTCGACCATGGCGGCTGCGTGCGACGCCGTAGGCGCCCGCAATCATGATGAAGGCCACTACCAGACACAGGTAGTAAATGCGGGTATCGGTGTTGAAAACGAAACCAAGGAGCTGTGCTGGTTCCAGAGTGATGCCGTTAGATCCCCCCAGCCACTTGGCAGGCAGGTTGAGCACAAAGAAGTGGAACAAAATCTGCGCAGCAATCGTGGTCAAGGCAAGGTAAAAACCCTTTATGCGCATTGCGGTTAATCCAAACACCAGCCCAAAAAGCGCCGCGCACAGCCCGCCGATGGGCAAAGCCAGCCAGAAAGGCAGGTGGCCTTTCGTCGCTAGGAGCGCTGTTGCATACGCACCAACCCCCATGAACGCAGCTTGACCCAAATTGATCTGACCCGCTAGACCAGTATTGATCTGCAGCCCCATGACCACCACTGCAGTAATCAGCATAGAGGTCATGATCGCCACCCAGCGGACCTCGCTGATCAGGGGCAGCGCAAACAACGCTATAACAAACAGGCCCAATGCCACCGCCTGGCTGCGCGTGCGAATTAGTGCTTGGTCTTTGGCGAAAGAAGTCGCGAATACACCTGCGGGATCCATGCTCATACCCTCTCAATGGTTTTCCACCCGAACATGCCGGTGGGACGAATTAACAACACCACCAGCATGATGATGAAAGGAAAGACGGAGCCCAGCGCTCCCCCCACCAGGGGATCGAGATAGGCCGAAGCCAAACCCTGAATCACACCCACCAAAACACCGGCGATCAGCAAACCTGCGAGGGACTCCAACCCAGCCAGCAAGGCCACCGGCAAGGCAGCCAGGCCGATGTCGGAGCTCATCATGTTGATGGAGCGGCCACTCAAATGCACTATCGCCCCCAGTGTGGAAAGCACGGATCCCAGCACCCACGCAAAGGCAATGGAACGCTGCACCGAGATGCCCATGGACATGGCCACCTGGTGGTCTTCCGCCACGGCCGTCATGGTCAAGCCAGCCCTTGTCCGGTTGAAAAACCAGGAGAGGCCAACGCCGATGAAGATGGTCATAATTCCACCGTAGAGCATCGAACGGGAGACGATGAGATCGCCAACGATGATCGGATCCAGAGGAAAGATGATCGGAAAAGCACGCACCTGTGGACCAAAAAGCACCAACACAACGCCTCGGATCAGAATCAAGAGACCGATCGTCACCATGACCATCGAGAAGACGGATTCCCCAACCAGACGGGCAAAAAATATCCGCTCAATCATGAAACCAAAAATTGCAGCACTAACGAATGCCACGGGCAATCCGACCCACAGCGGTAGACCCATCTGAATAATCGTCCACCACACCATGTAGCCGCCAAAGACCACCAACTCACCTTGTGCAAAGTTGAACACCTTTGACGCGCGATAGATCACGACGAAACCCATGGCGATCAACGCATACAGAAGCCCTGACAGCGCACCGTTTATCAGGTAGTTAATAAAATCGATCATTTCCGTCCTCTGCTTCGGGCTGCGCCCAGGTGGTCTGACCCTGCGGCGTCCGTGTCATGGATGGACACCAGAGCCTCGAAATTGCCGCGCCGACCGTCCTGGTAGGTCACAGGAATATCGATACGCACGGCGTGCAAGCCGTCATATAAACCGTTGATCAGCGTGGCGTATCGCACCTCCAGGAATTCGCGCCGCAGCTTTCTCGAACGTGTTAGTTCGCCCTCGTCCGGATCAAGCTCTTTTGGAAAATTGGCGAATCGCTTGACCCGCGCATGCGCCGGCAAAAACTGATTCACACGGGTAATTTCCTGACTGATCAACTCTGCGACCTCTGGCCGCTGTGACAAATCGGTAAAGGTTGAAAATCCGATCCGCTTGTCTTCTGCCCACCGCGACAGAACAGCCATGTCGATATTGATGAGAGCGGCCACGAAGTCCCTCGTCTCGTCTCCCACCGTCATGATGTCCTTGATGAAGGGACTGAACCGAAGGCGGGTCTCGACGAACTGCGGCGGGAAGGTTTCTCCGCTGCGCAAACGCTTGAGGTCCGACAACCGCTCCAGGAACACGAGCTCGCCTAGCTCAGTTTTCGTTACGGCATCGCCCGTGTAGAACCAGCCATCTTTCACCTTCGACTCTACGGAACCCTCTCTGCGGTAGTAGCCCAGAAACGGGCTTCCGCCACGAATCTGCAGCTCTCCGTCCGCACTCAAGCGCCATTCCAATGGTGGGCCCGCCTCTGGATGCGCCTTCATCCAGTGCCCTACGGTCTCCAGATCAAATCGGTCACCCTGGTGGCATGTCAGCAACCCGGTTTCGGTGGAGCCATAGATGTTGCGCAGAGGTATACCCATGGCATGGAACATGCGAAACACATCCGGTGCCATGGTGGCACCACCGCAGCTGGCACAGCGCAGCCGGGTCAGGCCGAGCAGATCTCGCAACGGGCGCAGAACCAGTGCATTGGCGATAGGAAACAGCAACCGGTCCAGCAGGCCAACGGGTTTTCCATCCAAGCGCCCCACATTAACGGTGTGACCGATCTTCATGCCCCACTCGTAGACACCTCGTCGAATGGGTCCTGCGTCGAGCATGTGCGCCTGCACAGAGGACGCCATGCTTTCCCACTGGCGCGGAGCAAATGTCATACCTTCCACCGCCAATTCCCGAATGTTGGACAACACCTGCTCCGGGCCCTCGGGGAAGTTCACTACCATGGGCAATCCCAATCCCATGGTGATGCCATATATTTGTTCAGTGGCCCAGGATGGCGCGATGTAACTCAGGTATTCCATACCCGGCTTCACATCCATGGAATCGATCAAGCGCTGGGCGTTGTCGATCAAAAAGCGATGCGTGAGGATCACGCCCTTGGGCTGCCCCGTCGTGCCGGAAGTGTAAGAAAGAACCGCTATGTCATCGGGGGCTCCCGCATCCACTAGCGCGTCGTACATCTTTCCGTTACGTTGATGGATTTCACGCCCTTGCCGCTGCATGCCATCGAAGGTTTGCAGGATGGGGTCGTTATACGACCACATACCCGTTTCATCCCAATACACAATGTGGCGCATCTTCAACGTCTTGTTCCGGACATCCAGGCCCTTGTCAACCTGCTCTTGGTCCTGCGCGAACAAGATGACTGCTTCGCTGTCGTCCAAAAGATAGGCCACCTCCTCCGAAGTGAGGTCCGGGTACATGGATACAACTTTGCATCCCAGTGCATGCGCGGCATACTCGGCCCAGTAATGCTGCGGCTCATTCTCACCAATGATGGCAATGGTCTCACCCGCTTTGACGCCTGCTTGGTGCATGCCCAGCGCAATCTCTCGAACGTTGCGCTGCACATCCGCAAAGCTGTACTCCCGCCAAATGCCGCGCTGCTTATGGCGCTGGGAAAGACGGTTGGGGTTAGCATGCGCATGCTTGCGCAGCAACTGGGGAAGGGTCGCGATTTCGAGTTTCATTGGACGCCCTCCCCAAGATAGGCTTTAAGCACTGCGGGATTAGCCTGGATCTCCTTGGGCGTTCCATCGGCGATCTTGCGTCCAAAGTCCAGCACAGCGATGCGGTCAGCCAGGTCCATCACCACACCCATGTCGTGCTCCACCAAAACAATAGGAATGCGCTTTGCCTCGCGCACATCCAGAATGAAACGTGCCAAGTCTTCTTTCTCTTCAGTATTCATACCGGCCATAGGCTCATCCATCAACAGAATCTTCGGGTCTTGGGCCAGTGCGCGCCCCAAGTCCACGCGCTTGCGAAGCCCATAACCGAGGCTGCCCACCGGCGCATGCCGGATGGATTCAATTTCAAGAAATTCAATGATTTCTTCCACCACCTCCCGATGCAAAACTTCTTCCCGTTTTGCCGGGCCGAAATGGAAAAATGACTGCACGAGATTGGCCCGCATGTGCATGTGGCGCCCCACCATCAGGTTCTCGATAACGGTCATGCCCGAAAAAATGTGCGTACCTTGAAAGGTGCGCGCTAGGCCCTGTGCCGCCACGTCGTGAACCGCCATGTCGCGCACGTTGTGCCCGGCCAGGGATATCTCGCCTTTCTTGGGGCGGTAGAACCCGCTCAGGCAGTTCATCAGAGAAGACTTTCCCGCTCCGTTCGGCCCGATGATTGCCAGCAGCTCGTCCTTGCGCACATCAATCGAAACATCATTCAGCGCCACAACTCCACCGAACTGCAGCAGCAGATTCTGGGCTGTCAGCACCACGCCTTCCCGCTGGCTTTGAATGGCTGCATTCATTGGTACCTCCACTCTGAATTCTTGGCTTTGTCCATCGAATTTCCTTCATAAGACCTTTGCAGGGTCTACGCATCCATTTGCGGGAATGCTCGCAGCGATCAATGGACCACGACTAACAACGGACACCCGCATCCAGGCTGATCGTGGTGGCATCAAATAGGCGTTTTCCACAACGTGCCGAACCAGTCCACCGAACTCTTGTGCCTGCCCCATGCGATGAGGAAAGAGGATGACGTTGTCAATAATGTTTTGCGACACCTTCGTTGGCATGCCTGCAGACATGGCGGTCTCAAACAGACCAGGCGCCACGGCCACCACTCGGATTCCGTGTTGCGCAAGATCCCGCGCCACCGGAAGCGTCATTCCAATGACCGCCGCTTTGCTGGCGCTATATGCGGCCTGGCCCACTTGACCCTGCCACGCAGCACCAGATGACGTGTTCACGATGACCCCCCGTTCACCGTCGACATTGGGCTCGTTCTGCGACATGGCCAACGACGCATAGCGCACCACGTTGAATGTCCCGGTCAGGTTGATGGCGATCACCCGGTTCCAAAGATCCATCGGGAATAACTCGCCCTTTGAAAGCGTCTTGCAGGGACCCAGAATTCCCGCGCAATTTACCGCCACATGCAGCGCACCAAATTCCGCCACTGCCGCGTCTACGCCAGCCTTCACACTGGCCTCGTCCGAAACATCAACCTTCTGGATTCGCACGCGCTCGCCCATCGGCAGCACCTCGCTCGCAAGGCGCTCTTCGTCCAGATCAACCGCCATGACGCTCGCTCCGGCCGCAAGCAATGCCTTGCAAGTGGCGAGCCCCAGGCCTGAAGCAGCTCCTGTGACGAAGGCAATGGTATTTTTGACATCCATACTGTTTCTCTTGTCTCTTATTGAGTGCAGCGCTCAGCGCGCCAAGATGGTGATACAGGCAACAGCTTCTTCAATGCCCTCAAGACCGCCACCGTTTTCTGCCAGCGCAATCCTTGCGTCAGTCACCTGCCGCAGTCCGGCTTCCCCGCGAAGCTGAGTTACCAACTCATGGACTTGGGCAATACCGGTGGCCCCAACAGGGTGCCCCTTAGACTCCAGGCCGCCGGACGGATTAACGGGAATGCGGCCACCAATCCGGGTATCACCCCGCTCGGCAATCACACCGCCCATGCCGAACTCACAGAAACCGAGGTTTTCTGTCTGAATGATTTCACCCATGGCCGTGGCATCGTGCACCTCGGCCACCGAGATATCTGCTGGGCCAACACCTGCCAGTTCATATGCCCTGCGCGAAGCCAGTGCTGTGCAGTGGTTGGTGTAGTCGTCTTCGCTCCGGTCGGAACCGCTTTGCACTACTGCCGCCAACACCTTGATGGCACGCTTTTCATCGATGTTCAAGCGCATAAGCGCCGAGCGTGTGCAAATGATGGCTGCTGCTGCGCCATCAGACACCGGGGAGCACATGGGCAGAGTCAATGGGTAGGTGATCGGCGGCGCGGCGAGCACCTCTTCGATGCTGTAAGCCATCCGGTACTGCGACAGCGGGTTGTGCATGGAGTGCGCGTGGTTCTTGGATGAAACGGCGGCTAACTGGCGCTGCGTCGTCCCGAAAGTGCGCATGTGCGATCGTGCAAACGCCGCATACACGTCCATGAAAACGCTGTACGGCCTGGGTGAGGTACTCCCCTCGGGCACCGCCACGTCGCGCCCCATCTTCATCAACTCCCCACGAATCTCTTCTGCACGCGAGAGATCCCAGGCACTGTCAAACACCGAGAACATCTTGAGCTTGTCGGATGAGAACATCTTCTCTGCACCAACAGCCAAAGCGACATCGCCAGCACCCGACTTGAGGTGATTGCAGGCTAGAACGAACGCCGACGAGCCGCTTGCACAAGCGTTTTCGACGTTCACCACCGGAATGCGCCCAATCCCCATGGCCCGCAGCGCAATTTGCCCACGAATCATGTGCTGGCCATCCATATGCCCCTGGGAAGTGTTCCCAAAAAAGGCCGCTTCCAAGTCTTCTTTTTCCAATCCCGCGTCCGCCAAAGCAGCCGCCGTGGCCTCGCGTGTGAGCGCCTTGATGTCTTTGTCCAGATGCCGTCCGAATGGCGTCATCCCCACACCAACCACATAGATATCTTCCATCGCATTTCTCCGTGGCGGATCTTCTTGATCCATGAAAGTCAAATAAATTACTTTGCGTAAGATGTTTTTACTGTATAGTAAAATTCTCAACTGCTTGCCAGGGATTACCCTTGGTATCACATTCGCGGCTCAGCAAAGCGGCAGGAATCGCATGCCCCGCGCAGTCTCAATATCGCCCTGCTCAGTCACGCTGTACAAACCACGAGCCACGTTGTGGGGATGAGCGGCGGCTTCGGCCATGGTGAGCACCGGCGCAAAGCAACTGTCAGTGCCTTCCATCAGTGCATTCCAGTACGTACTAGGTTGGGAAGCAAAGCGCTGCGCAATCCGCGCCTTGAGAGACGGCCACAAAGTCTTGTCCATTTGCCGTGCGGGGTCGACATCCGTCAGCTGCAATTGCGTCAACAGCAATGCATAGAACTGTGGCTCGATTGCACCGACCGTGATGTATCGCCCATCGCTGCACAGATAGCGGTCGTAGAAGGGTGAGTCATGGAAGACACTGGGTTCGCTGCCTTCCAATCCGCCACCTTGACGAATCAGTTGCACGAGCGGCGACAGCATTGCCAACACATCAATGATGGCGCCGTCAACCACGCAGCCCTGGCCCTTATCCCGCGCGCCTAGCAACGCCGACACCATGCCAAATGCAAACCCGAGGGCGCCGGCAGCATCCCCAACCACTGTGGGTGGAAGCATGGGAGGGTGTCCCGGTTGCTCGGTGATCGACATGAGCCCAGTGAGAGCGACATAGTTCATGTCGTGCCCGGCGGCCTGAGCCAGCGGCCCATCCTGCCCCCAGCCCGTCATGCGCCCATACACAAGCCGCGGGTTGTATTCACCACATACATCGGGACCCAAACCCAGGCGCTCCATCACACCCGGGCGGTTGCCCTCAATCAACCCGTCGCTTTGCGCGACCATGTCCAGCGCCCGCGCCTTGTCCTCGTCGTTCTTGAGATTCAATGTGACGCGTCGTTTGCCGCGCGACAAGAGCGCCCCGTCCTTCGGAGTGAGCTCATCAGGCAATGCGCTCGCACCTGGCCGCCCGACCACAGTAACGTCAGCGCCCATCTGCATCAACATGAACCCAGCTAAGGGCCCTGGGCCGATCCCCTCGAACTCGACGATCTTGATACCCGATAGCGGGAACATGAGCGGGCTGCTCTTACTTCGCATGAAGAACTCCATTTGTTTAATTGTTTTACTTTAGGGTAGAATTTTTAACTTATGGGTAATGGAAAACCCCATGTCCCTCAAAACAGAGGCAAAAGCAGAATCGATCCATGAACACGCAAGCCAGCAAGGAACCCCTGATGTCGACACCGGTTGTGATTACAGACGTACGAAAAGGCACCATGTGGATTCGCCTGAACCGACCTGATGCAATGAACTCGCTGACCCCGGCGGTGCTTCGGGGAATAGACCACGCACTCAACGAAGCACAGAGCCGCGGAGACGTGATATCCGTCGTATTGACGGGCACTGGACGGGCCTTCTGCGCGGGCGCCGACCTCAAGTACGTCAAGACGCAAGCGGGCGAAAGTGGCACCAGTGGCTTTCTGGACAGCGTACTGTCCACCATGAACCGGATTGACCGCTTTCCAAAACCCGTGATCGCCGCCCTGAACGGCATAACTCTGGCGGGCGGGCTCGAACTGGTGCTGTGCTGTGATCTAGTGCTGGCGGCAAGGAGCGCCAAAATTGGCGACGCACATGCCAACTACGGCCTGATCCCCGGAGGGGGGGGGTCGGTGCGCCTGCCGCGGGTCATTGGCCCCACACGCGCCAAGTACCTTCTCTTCACGGGTGACTTCGTGGACGCGGCAGATCTTGTGGAAGCGGGCCTCGTCAACCAAGTGGTGGACGACGACCAGCTCGAAAGCGTTGCACAAGCCGTGGCCGACAAAATTGCCACGAAGAGCCCCCTTGGCCTGCGCCGCATGAAAACGCTGGTCGACGATGGTTTGCAACAGCCTCTAGACACCGCCCTGCGATTGGAGCTTCTGGCCTCTGAAGTGCATTCCCACAGCGCCGATCTCCACGAAGGCCTGGCCGCATTCAACGAAAAACGCACCCCGCGCTTCACGGGCCACTAGGACGGCAACGCCATGCATACGTTACCCACCACCGATCGATTCAGACTACTGCGTGCTTCGCAGCAATTCGCCTACGACCGCGCCCCGGCCATCCGCGCGGTCTATCAGCTTGCAATGATGACGCCGCAGGATCTCCAAGGCCCTGCCGACCTTGCACGGCTCGCCGTCACAAGTAAGGATTCACTGCTTGATAAGCAGCGCCAGTCACCGCCATTCGGTGGGTTTCTCGCTGCCGACGACACATCTATCCGCCGCATTTATGTCTCCCCAGGCCCCGTCTATGAACCCCATTCTTTCGACGAAGACACTGGCAAGGGCTTCTCGCATGTGTTCAGGCAGGCGGGAATCGGCCCCGGTGACCGTGTACTCAACACCTGGTCCTACCATCTTGTTCCAGCCGGCCTATTGCTAGATGCGGGCATTGCTGCCACCGGGGCGACGCTCATTCCCTGCGGGCCCGGCGGCGCCGAGCAACAAGCGCAGCTCATCATGGAACTGGGCATCACCTGCATTTGCTCCTCCACCTCCTTCTTCGTGACCTTGGTCGAAACGCTTGAGCGCATGGGCTACGACCTGCCTTCTCAATGGAAGGTCCGCTCCGCAATGCTGGGCGGCGAACTGGGTGACTGGATGGGCAAGCGCCGCGCATTGGAGCAGAAATACGCAATCCGCACGTTCTCGGCTTATGCCACCGGCGACTTCGGGCTGATTGCTTACGAGGAACTAGGACAACTGGGCTACACGGTCCAGCCTGACCGGCTCGTCCAGATCTGCGACCCGCACACCGGCGCACCCCTTCCGCCGGGCGAACCCGGCCAGATAGTGGTCACCACGCTGGACAGCGGTTGGCCTCTGGTCCGCTTTGGCACAGGCGATGTGGCGCAAGCGCTGGCCCATTCCCCGGATGGTCTCGTCGAACGAATCAGTTTGTTGCAAGGCCGAGTGGGCCAAGGTGTCAAAGTACGCGAAATTTTCATCTATCCACGCAACGTGGAAGAGCTGATCATCCGGATCCCGGCTATAGAACGTGCCCAGATCATCGTTGAAAAAAAGCAGCATCGGGAAACTGCAACCTTGCGCGCGGTGCTAACGCCAGGGGCTTCTCACTACGCCACGCAAAGCGATTTGATCGAAGTGTTCAGGCAATTGACCCGCCTGAGGCTCGACTCAGTCGAGTGGGTAATCCAAGAAGATATGCCCATTGACGCACCCTTGCTGGTTGACAACAAGCAGTGAAATTCTAAAAAGCCATTGGTCTGATGCACCTAGTGGCTATACCGTCGCTTACCTCATGAAACGATAGCAATGATTGAACTCGCAGCCAATCCACTTATTTATCCATTCAAGCCACCATCGTCACGACACTGGGTCGAGATCGCCCCGGGCGTACGCTGGATCCGACTGTCGATGCCATTCCGACTCGACCACATCAATGTATGGGCCATAGATACCCATGATGGCTGGGTGCTGGTAGATACCGGCCTGAATAACCCCGACACCGTGGCCGACTGGCTGGCCCTCATGGCGCACGGGCCGCTGGCACGGCCACTCCAAGGCGTTTTCGCCACACACATGCACCCAGACCACATCGGCTTGGCTGGTTGGTTCACGCGTCGCTTTGGTGTGCCGCTGCACATGAGCCGGCTGGAGTACCTGACCTGCCGCGTGATGCATGCCGACACGAACCGCGAAGCCCCGCCCGACGGCGTGCTCTTCAATAGATGCGCCGGCTGGTCGGAGGCAGCCATTGAAAGCTACCGCAGTCGCTTCGGCAGCTTTGGTAAACATATCCACGCTCTGCCTGACAGCTACCGACGGTTGCAGGACGGCGACCACGTCCAGTTGGGTAAATATGGCTGGCGGATCATCACCACCGGCGGCCACTCACCAGAACATGCCTCTCTGTACTGCCCCGACTTGAAACTGCTGATCTCCGGCGACCAGGTGCTACCGAAGATTTCGTCGAATGTTTCGGTGTTCGCCAGCGAGCCACAGGCCAATCCGCTGAAGGAGTGGTACGAAGGGCTCGACAAACTAATGAGGGATGTTCCCAACGATGTGTTGGTACTCCCCTCTCACAACGAGCCCTTTTATGGACTGCATGAACGCCTTGACTCGCTCAGGTCAGGCCAAAATAGTGCACTGAATCGGTTACGTCAGACATTGACTACCGGGCCTCAACGGATCATCGATACGTTCGCTGCACTCTTTCATCGCTCCATCGGAGAACAGGATGCGCAGCAACTGAGCCTGGCAACAGGTGAGGCAGTTGCTTGCATAAACTTTCTCATCGCACAGGCCACCATAGAAGTCACGATGGACGAAAACGGGGTCGCGTGGCACTCAACAAGATATTGACATTGAAGTGCCGCCCTACGCTCTATGGTGAATCGACCCGGTTGATCTAGACGCCGTCGAGCCTCGAACCGAAGCCCATTGGCAGGTGCAACGGTGTTTCGGCGGCAATCTGCGGAAATCTGACCGAGAAGTCCCCTGAATTTTTATTCGTTTGAGCGACCGTTTTGAGTCGTTATGCACAGTGCGCCGTTATGAGTAGCCCGGTGGGTGTGAACCGCCCCGGGGCGGTTCACCATGCCCATCCGGGATTGGAAAGCTGCCCTGACCCGATTTACCATTCAGTTCGGAGACCGCATCTCCATCAACTGAAGTCCGAACCGTTTACACAAAAATTCGGACACGCCCGGGCTGCCGTCACTTCGCCAACTGCTTGCCTCTAGCAACTACGAGGTTTGGCTGAGAAATTCATAAAGCAGCTGTGCAATTTCTCTTTGAGTTCGCGTTGTACTTCGGGGTTTGACAAGCCCATAGTTCCATCGCATGCGACCAGGTTTTGGCGACAGGACTGAGGCCAGCCCTCCAAATCGTCGTCGAGTGCTATCTGTCGCATCTCGGACGATCATGGGGCCGCTTGCGGCGCTGAGCGTCTTCTTGAACTTGCACTCCACCGATGTTGATCTACAGGCGCTCAGAGCAGAGTATCCGTCCGGCCAACCCATCTACCTCGAATGAGCAATTGCAAGCACCATCGTGTCCACGTAAACCATCGTGCACACCATGTCTCAAGAGATCCCCCATTCGCGCTACTCTGTCCCCCGCACGCGCCGGGTCTACAGCGCGCAATTCAAGGTTGAACTGATCGCCGCGTGCCAGCAGAGCGGCGCATCGGTTGCCGCCACGGCGCGCGAACAGTATCCGTCCGGCCAACCCATCTACCTCGAATGAGCAATTGCAAGCATCATCGTGTCCACGTAAACCATCGTGCACACCATGTCTCAAGAGATCCCCCATTCGCGCTACTCTGTCCCCCGCACGCGCCGGGTCTACAGCGCGCAATTCAAGGTTGAACTGATCGCCGCGTGCCAGCAGAGCGGCGCATCGGTTGCCGCCACGGCGCGCGAACATGGCATGAATGCCAATGTGCTGCATCGCTGGCTCAGGGAGTATCGTCTGGGCATGCACCAGAGCGCCAGCGATACGGCGCATGCTGCTGCCTCCAGCATCGCCCCGCACTGCGACGAGGCAGCGGCCGAGCCAATGGCCAATGCACAGCCTGTTCGTGCCCCGGCGCATCAGGCTCATCCGGCACTTGCCAGCACCGTACCCGCCTTCATCGCCATGGCGCTGGGCTCGCCGGTGATGGGGCCTCAGCCAGCGGGTGCGCAAGCTGCCCCAAGTGCTGCATCGGCAACTCCCTCATCAGACATCCGCATCGAGTGCTGTCATCACGGCACCCTCGTGACGGTCCATTGGCCGCTGGCCGCTGCTGGCGAGTGCTCCCGCGCATTGCAGGGTTTGCTTCAGGTGCTGCGGCAATGATCCGTATCGACGCTGCCTGGCTTGCCACGGCCCCGCTGGACATGCGCGCCGGCACCGACACGGCGCTGGCCCGGGTGGTCAGCGTGTTCGGCGCGGCCCACCCGCACCATGCCTACCTGTTCGCCAACAGACGCGCCAACCGCATCAAGGTGCTGGTGCACGACGGCATCGGCATCTGGCTGGCCGCTCGCCGCCTGCACCAGGGCAAGTTCGTCTGGCCGGCGCCAGGCAATGATCAGTGGCAGCTGGAGCCTGTCCAGCTTGACGCCCTGGTGCTGGGCCTGCCCTGGCAACGCATGGGAGACGCCGGCACCATCACCATGGTCTGAGGCCGGTGCGCAATCGGTGGATCTGCGCATGACAGCGCAGTACCTTGCTTGGCACACTGCCTGTCATGTTGATGCAGCCGCAATCCCTGGATGATCTGAGCGCAGAGCAGTTGCGCGAGATGACCACGCGCCTGCTCACCGAGCTGCGCCACAGCCAGGCGCTCAACGCCAAGCTCACCCACGAGAATGCGCTCTTGAAGCGCATGAAGTTCGCGGCCCAGTCCGAACGCTTCAACGCCGAGCAGCGCAGCCTGCTTGAAGACGAGATCGAGGCCGACCTGGCAGCGGTCACCATCGAGATCGAGCAACTCCAGCCACCGAAGGCGGCCTCGCAAGCCAAACAGCAACCCAAACGCCAGCCGCTGCCCGCCCATCTGCCGCGCCGCGAGATCCGCCACGAGCCTGAGTCGACCACCTGCGCCTGTGGCTGTGCGATGAAGCGCATCGGTGAAGACGTGGCCGAGAAGCTGGACTATGTGCCCGGTGTCTTCACGGTGGAGCGCCACGTTCGTGGCAAGTGGGCGTGTGCCCAATGCGAGACCATCACCCAGGTGCCAGTGGACGCGCATGTGATCGACAAGGGCATCCCGACTGCGGGCCTGCTGGCCCAGGTGCTGGTGGCCAAATACGCTGACCACTTGCCTTTGTTCCGCCAGGAAAGCATCTTTGCACGCGCAGGCCTTGCCATCCCTCGCTCGACCCTGGCGCAGTGGGTGGGCACCTGTGGCGTGCGGCTGCAACCACTGGTCGATGCGCTCAAGGCCGAGATACTCAGCCAGCGCGTGCTGCACGCCGACGAGACGCCGGTAGCGATGCTCAAGCCCGGCAAGGGCGCGACCCACCGGGCCTACCTGTGGGCCTACGCGCCAGGCGCCTTCGAAGACATGGAGGCCGTGGTGTACGACTTCTGCGAGTCCAGGGCGGGCGAGCATGCTCGCCGCTTCCTCGGAGACTGGCGCGGCAGCCTGGTGTGCGACGACTTCGGCGGGTACAAAGCGGGGTTTGCGCAGGGCATTACGGAGGCGGGCTGTCTGGCGCACGCCCGGCGCAAATTCCTTGTCCTGCATGCGACGAACAAAAGCCAGATCGCCGGCTTCGCCTTGGAGCAGTTCGCCAAGGTCTACGACATCGAGCGCGAGGTCAAGGAGCTGAATGCTGATCAACGCCAGAGCATGCGGCAGCAGCACTGCAAGCCCGTGCTCGATGCGCTGCACCAGTGGATGACGCTGCAGCGGCAAAAGCTGCCAGACAGTTCAGCGACGGCCAGAGCCCTGGATTACAGCCTGCGGCGCTGGACAGCGCTGACGCGCTTCGCAGGAGACGGGCAACTGCCCGTGGACAACAACTGGATCGAAAACCAGATCCGGCCGATTGCCATTGGCAGAGCCAATTGGCTGTTCGCCGGCAGCTTGCGCGCGGGCCAGCGGGCGGCGGCGGTGATGAGCCTGGTTCAGTCGGCACGCATGAACGGGCACGACCCCTATGCGTACCTCAAGGACGTGCTCACCAGGCTGCCCGCGCACAAGGCCAGCCGTATCGACGAGCTCTTGCCGCACCGCTGGCAGCCCACTGACATCTGATCGCCAGCCATGGGCGCCATCGGCGGTCAACATGGGTTTGCCGTGCGCTTACTGTCATCGTGCCTTTGTTGACGAGGTCAGCAACTGACGCACCCGCGCAAAACCCTCTGGAGTTTTGGCCATCTCTTCAGGCGTCATGCCCTCCAGTGCCTGGTTGGGGGTATCCAGCCAGCGGCGGGCCGCAAGCATGCTTCCCTTGGCCAGGATGGCAAGGTGGTCGAGTTCTTCGAGGCGCTCATAGTCTGGACTGCCAAATTCTCGACCCACAGGAGCCATGCGATCCCACTCCTGCAGCTCCCTGTCGCCCATATCATTCGTGGTGGTAGCCTGGGCTTCTGTCATCGCCATACATCCCTCGCAGGTTGTGTCCTAAATAATCACACCGAGTATTCAAGGTGTAAGGCTATTAGCCGGATGACGAGCCGCTCAGCATGGCACAGATCCACGCGATTCAGCCCGACGCCGACGCGCACATGCCAAAAGGACGTTTTTTGCGATGCCTGACCCTGTTCAAATGAACCGACCAGTGCCGATGTCTATTTCCAGGTTGCGCGGAGCGTAGGGTACGAATATGCATCCAGCGCTTCATATTCGATCTAGTATTTCCAACATGGAGTCTTTCGACTGGTGCGAGCGCTTCACCCTAAGCACTTTTCCCTGTTTCGAATGAGGGGTTTCAGCGAACGACTGAAGGTCTTTCAATGCGCACTTTTCGGCAGGTGTCATTAGGTCGTCCAGATGCGACTGAGCCACCTGCCGTTGGTACTCCTGCATAGCGCGATGCACCGCGACCACATTTCCTTTTTCGTTCGGGCACTTGGACGCAAATGGATTGACCAGATCCTCCCGAATTTGTCCATCACCCAAGCTGCGCCTCCAGAGCAATTCCGTGTCTTCTCTGTAGTTCAGGTACCGCGGGGAAAAATAGGCTGCATGGATGTCATCGGGCCCGACTTTTGCCGTGCGCCCCCTCTTAGTCTTTGCATGCAGCCAAGCAAGCGAAAGCAGGTTGACCACCGCTCGCTTGACTCCAAATGAAAAGCGGTGCACCTCTTCCGCAACCAGATCAGCGTTCAAGTCAAAGTCGTCGGGTGCTACTAGAAAATATTCTTTTAGAAGTTTTTGAAAGCATGAACTATCTGATGCGTCTGGCTCTAAAACAATTGGATGGGAAAGTAACCTCTGCCTGTCTTCCTGGCGTCGAGACTTCAAACGATGGCCTAAACTGAAATTGCATGCATAGACAAGGCGTGGCCCCAAGCTCATGAGATTCAGGAGCAAGCCGGTCACCTGCGTGTTTGCTTGGCTGCTATGTGTAAGAAACTGCAACTCATCCACAACCGTCAAGCACGTTCCGTCTCGGCGGCTAATTCGTCGTGACAGTTCCAGAAGTTTGCTTTTCTGCATGCTTTTTGGCGAGGGATCACCTGACTCGGTTTGTGGTTCGGGCGACTCAATGTACGGTCGTAGCATGGCGTTGAGCGTGCTGGAGTCCCTGAGAGACATAAACCATCCCGGCAGACGACTTAGATTTTTGTGCCCAGGCAGATCCTGCGGTCCAGCGTTCTCGCCAAGAATCCTCGACAGTAAATCTAAACACCCACTTTTCCCGACACCCGCCAATCCAGTGAGCATGACCGCTGGTAATGTGGCTTCGCCCCATGGGCTAGACCTATATGTGGCTCCAATTACATGCTGAGGATTTTCATAGTAAAGTTTTGCATGACTCTCCCCAACGGCAAGCACCTCTTGAACGACTTGCATGACGCGTTGGCTGCAAAGAAATACAGATAGCATGCCTCCGCGGATTTCCTCAAAATCAGCATTCAAGTCCTTGTAGCGGACAGTCGCCAGAACAGCCCTGCGCTCAAACTTCTCAGCCGAGCAAGTCGGCATTGCATATGCTGCAATCCAAGGGTTAAATTTCATGCCGCCCTCTTCATGCTTGTGGCCTTCAGAATTGCCGACTCCTGACTTGCTTGGCCTTTTTTTCCGCGTCCCGGTTTTGCCGATTTCCGAGTGCCGTCATTGAGAAACTGCCCGGTCAAAGCTTTGACCACCGACTCCAACTCCACTCCAGCAGCCTGACATGACTCTGCAGTCCTGGCCTGCAGAATCTTTTTCTTCTTTGCCAGATCCTCAAGCTCACTGATAGGTACGTTGAGCTCCTCCAAATCGAAACGGATGCGTCGCATCGGCTCCAATTGGTGCAGTCTGCCATCCGCCTGCACCCAAAGCACGCGCCCAACCAAGGAAAGAGAGTACGCCTTGAGTTCTGTTATGCCACGACGCACAAGCTTCTCATGTAGCCCGCTATCTCTAAAATCCTTGGAATTAAATTGCAAGCCATTGAACACAACGCCGACCTTATCGAGCTTTACAACTGTGGCTCTTAGAAAGGTCCGAGTTGCATCTTCCAAGGTCATGTTTAGAGCGTTGGATCGCAAACGCTCGTCCAGGTACCGCCAAAATGCTTGTGGAGTCGCCGTCAGGGCGAGTCGATGAAAATCGGCCACCATTTCCGGGGAAAGCCGTTCGACGATTGATACAGAGCGGTTTTCCGCAGCAGCCCTCAAGACCTCTTGCTTCATCATGCCGCCGACATGCAAATCGCTTTGAACGAAAGTAGGTGCACCTTCTGGATCGAAGGAACGGGGATTCGAAGACTCCACATTTGGCTTTGCTTCAGGTGTATAGCTCGGGGTAATGCTCTTGATAGGAAAACGTTTTTCAAGACCCTCGATCAATGCTTCCTGTCCCGCAGGACCACGGTCAGATAACAGCGATCGGCACATGCCAATCATGGGCCAGTCCAAGTGCTCGTCGGGGATCCCGTAGGCCTCAGCAACTTGTTTCTTATCCACCGCCATGGACCACAGCATGGCGCGGTAAGCCTCCTTCGTCTCGCCTCCAAGGCTAAACCCGATACCCACACGTGCCCCTGTCGTGACACAAATAGCCCGTGCCACCACCAGTTCGGGCATGGTTTCATTCCGATATGACAAAGGCCGGGCATTGCAACGATAAGCATCCACTTCAACTGCCTCAAGAAAATTGGCCAGACGTCCGGTCGTGTTGCCGCCGTCCACAATGGCACTGCGCCTTGCACGCGCCTTCCCATTCCGAGTCGTCTGGACAGCCGACAGGTCGAATTCCTGCGTCACCCAGTACCTGAATTGACCATAGGAAGGGAAAGGCTCATTTCTCGGGTGGATAACTTCTCTACCATCTCGCCCATCAGGCAGAACGAGGCACCCAAATTCCCCCGTCAGGGCTTTTCTGTGTATCTCAGCCATGCTGACACCCGTGCCGCACCTGTCTAAATAGCTCTTAATAATTCGCTCTCTTAACGGCAACGAAGGCCACCCATTCCGACGTCCTTTTCCGGCAGGCCTGCCAAACTTGGTATTGACGTGCGCTTCGTCGGCACGCGACCAAGTGCCGTTTCGGTGCGTCGCAGGGCTAAGGGCAAACCGACTGCGACCGTGCAATATGTAGGCAAAAAACCAATACTGGAGATCCCATGGATGGATCTTGCTGCCAGTGATTTTGCTGATTTTGGCAATCTCCTTTATTGGCTGATCTGCTTTCAGTATCTGATCTTCTTTTTCAAGAAGGAACATGATAGCGCTGAGGCGCTCTTCCACAAGGTCCTTACCTGTGCCGCCCTTTCTATCCAAGCGATTGCCGTGCGCTTTTAGGCTAAGCCCCTCAAGGTCACAGATGGCAGGGGGCAGGTTGAACTGCTGCTTGCACTTTCTCAGACCCGGTGGGGACTCGATCAGCTCCTTTTCAAAGAATTTTTCATCTATGTGTATTGTGGCGGCACGCCATCTTGTTGAGTCCGTCGGGTGGAACCAGATCAACAAGATGCCATGCATTTCATTGCGCCCTGCATAGTAGTAACGAACACCTGCTGCTAAGCTACCCAGCCCGTCTGGAGCTTCGATTTGTACTCCTATGTACATGTCAGTCCCGCTTGAACCAATCATGGTAAACAGCGATCGGATCTTCTGACATACGTCGCAGAGGACGGTCCGTCAGAACCGGACGAAACAGGTCGACCATTATTTTTCGCTGCCAGATGCCTTGCATCAAGACCGTCTTTACCTCATCGATATTCAGGTTCAGCTTTAAGGCTAATTGCTTCACGAGATCACAAGCTTTAATTGGTTTGCCCACGTGATAGGCAAAAAAATCCCAGAGAATTTGACATGTGTCTTCTGGAATAGACGTCTCTTCAGCATGAAACTGGAAAAGGCTGTAGAGATTGTTTCTGAGCTCTTCATCAATGCTTTTACCAACTACTTGTCGGGTGGGTATGCCAGCGTCAGCGTAATATTCCGCCTCCAATGCGTGGCGATTCATCACACCAAAGTCAACAGCTCCTTTGCGATTCGGTTTTCCCTTGCATTGGATACGCTCGCGGAAATGATCTTCCTTGTCTTTGACTGTCAGATTGATGGCATATGGCCCCTCGTCGTCTTGAAGAAAAACGAGCAGATCCGACAAATATGGGAACCAAGCAGACCCGACTTCCCCATCTGGGAGTCGGACTTTGCATTGAGGATGCTTTGAAAGCATTCCCATACGCTCGGCGACGTGGACAGTGCCACGGAAGGGTCGAAATTTCAGCCCGTGCGCACGTGTATGCCCTTGAAGGAAATGCGGGATAGGTTGAGGAAAAAGTACCCTCTGCTCATGGACATCCCAGACACATGGGTGATACAGCGTCAACAATGCCACCCACGTTTCGTTTTGACTCATCAAGTGAAAGGGCCTACCTCCCACCTTCTTGGGGCAAAGAATGGTTGCAGTTGAACTGCTTGGAGCTTCCCGTGGGGTCGCCCACTGCGCAGGAACGTAGTCCTTCCCCCATGCAAGCGTCCACTGCCGATTTTTGATCAGGCGCAGCCGAGCCTCGTTGATTTTGTTTACTGCCATAGTCAACTCCAACATCGCGCCGCGAGGGCGCATGAAGACTTGACTACCAGCGCGAACGACCTAGAATCAAAGTGCCAACCGTGATTCTGTGCTCAGCACTGATAGCCCTAAGACGCCAGCCCTGTGCTGGCGTTTTTTGTTTGGGAACTAGTGTTAGCTATGTAGGCACTGCTCCTCCTTTTCTGGCTTACCAATTTTTTGAAGAGTCCAGTCAATGACTTCCTGCTGTGCCCAACGGCGCTGGCTTCCAACCCACAAAAATCGTGGACCATCACCCCGAGCCAGCAGGGTCTCCAAGCTTCGTTTTGAAATACCCAGGTAGCTACTGACCTGCGTTGCACTCAAGAGCGGTGTCATGGAAGAAGAATGAAAAACGTTGCAATTGAATGCAAGGTTAGGCCATAACACGAGCGTTTGGTGCACGAGTGTGAAACGTGGCTGTCAAGTGCACGCATTCAAGCAATTTCCGGCCTAAAGTGCGCTGCACCATGAATATCAACACCCAACTCCACATGTCTCCACTTGGCTGGTTGCCACTAATTGAGGCCGCCAGGAGAGATGGCTTCCACCCTTCGCACAGAAGACTGAAACGCGACGGGCATGAGATCATTGACAAATGGGGCTATCTGACACAGGACATTCACTGGCGGCAAGGTCGTGGAAATGCTGAGCCTGCACTGGAAGCCGCATACACACTCGAACTGCTTAGAGCCAGCGCTGAAACTGCGATGTGCCATGCCTCTCACCAAGACAAGTCGCGCCATGCTTGTGCATGGTCAGCGGAGCGCATCGCACGACAGATACCTGACTTTGGAACTGTCGGCCAAGCGTGGATAAGCCGGGCACCTTCAGCCATCAACTTGTCATCTTCCACTCTTCCCACGAGCGGCACTCGTAGTGAATGGCTCGCGACGCTCCCTCTGCTGCTGCCTCTGCAGCATCGTTCGCGAGTTGATTTTTTGATGCGCGATCCGGCTCGCCTCTTGAGGGTGGGATATCAAATGCTGTGCCGAGAATGGGCTGCTCATGGGCAAAGCCGTCACCAGACCGCCGAGGCCCTCGCCATCATTGGCCTTGGGGCTCGCGGAATTTTTCCCCGCGTGCGATGTGCTGTGTGCTATCGACTGGCGATGCCAGCGACCACTCGCTGCGCCCGCCACAGCCAAACCCAACGCATCCGTGCTGATGATGGAATACCAAAAGTCCATGCTCAGATTTCCTCTGAAGCAAGATTGGCCAAGCGTGTCATAGCGAAGCTTGGCTGGGCGCCAAATGATTTGTTGACGGACTTTGGATACGACGGTTTTGTGGAGGAGAAAACCATTGGGGGTCTCTTGTGGGGCCTTCATGTGGGTGACGGTGGTTACACCCTTCAGCGCCTTAGAGATGGACTGAGTGCCGGCCACTTCCCTCGGGTCCGCGCGCTCCTACCGAGCAATTTTTGTGAATTAGATGATGCGCGCGCTTGCGCATCTCTGCGCCGCCACATCGACCCTGGCGAATGGGTGGTTTCCTACTGGTTCACCCGCATAGGCGCGGCCGAGGCATGGCTCGAGGCAGCCGAGGCTTTGTCGCCGGGACGCGAACATATGAAGCCCACAGATCAAAACCGGGAGCGCGTGGCTAAGGCCCGAGCCTTGCTACAACAAGGCATGTCCAAGAAGGACATCGCAAGTCAGCTCGGTATATCCCAGAGCCATCTCTCACATTTGCTGCGTCGCCACTAGTACGCTCTGAATGAAGCCTTCATGATGGCTTCTGGGCGGCACCCTTGATATGCCAGCCACGAACTCGTCAGGTCAGCTGCTTCCGCTTCGTCCGATTCTGGAGTGGCTGCCCGGTGAAACACTTTTCAGCCTTTGCAGCCGATACCACCACATCGCTGGGCATCGTATACCCGCTCAGAGTTGTAGGGCACTCTTCGGGACAACCCGCGCGGGATCTGCGCATGACATCCCGTCGCATATGCAAACCCTGATTGACCGAACTGACGGTGCGCTTGGAAAAGCCCGAGAAATCATTCTTGACCGCACCCTTCTTCCCTTCTATTTCCCATTCCATCCAGAACACCAATGCGAGAACTGGCTTGCACAGATGACCACAGGGTCATCTCCAACCCTCAAAGCCCAGATGGGCTTGGCTGCATCCCAGTTCGGCGCATCCCACCCTCTCAAAGCATGCCCAGGATGCATGCAGTCAGATGCCAACGAGCATGGTGTGGCCTACTGGCATGTTGACCATCAAGTACCTGGGGTTCTCGTATGTCCGTTACATCGGACACCGCTACTCACTGCGACAGACAAAGTATCAGGCCAAGACCGGTTTGGCTGGGTGCTTCCTGGGCAAGCCCATCTGGAAAGCGTGCTGGGGAACCATGTTCCATCAAGTGGCGAATATCTTCTAGCGGAAGGTGCGTTGGCATTGTGGAGGCTGCCAATTTCCTTCACCTTTGCCCAAGACAGGTTAAGCAGGCTGTACAAGGCCAAATTGGTGGAACAGGATTTCGTGCATGCCACTTCCTCAAGGGTTGATTTCAAACGGTTTGAGAAGGCCCTATCCGGCGTTTTGGAAGCCAACTCCATGGCGAACTTCTGGCCCTGGTTGTCCGCAAGGAACGCCTTACCCAGTTTGTCGCGTCGGCTCCTCAGAATAAGTCACCCCACAAGCCCTCGATTCAGTCGGCATCCACTGAACCATCTGCTTCTGGTCATCTTGCTCTTCGGCTCCTGGAGGCACTTTTGGGCTGCGTACCAAGTTCTGGAAATTGACGATGGGGATGACATAGCTACCGATGTTCGGAAAATGGAACTCGTCGGGCAGGAGGCCGCCGATCCCAAAGCGCCGCTTCGGGCCTCTCTCATCGAAAAAGTGCGATCTGGGCAATCAGTCTCCCATGCGGCCCAGCTGACGGGGGTAGCCGTTGCCACCGCCATGGCGTGGGCTGCAAGCGAGGGCATTCAGAGTCCTCGACGCCCGAAGGTCTTGAAACCCGACGTGCGATTACGTTTGATACAGCAACTCCGGCGCGGCACAGACAAAACTGTTGCGGCGTCTTTGGCAAGCATCTCGGTGGAAACCGTTACTCGCTTTCTGATGACAGAGCCTGGCCTGCACACCCAATGGAGCACAGCAAGGTTCAACAAGGCACAGAAGCGAGCACGCGGCTCGTGGCAAACGATTCGGCATTCCTTTCCCGAGGCCCCCTCCAATGAGTGGAGAAAACTGGATCCCGCCGCCTATGCATGGCTGTACCGAAACGACAGGTTGTGGTTGCAGCGCTCGATCCAAGACCGCCCGCAGTCACCAGCCACTTCGGTGCAACGCCGCGATTGGCAAGAGCGTGATGCCTCACTTGCTCACGCCGTTCGAGTAGCCGCGCTGGACTGGTACGTGTCGCACCCCGGAAAACGACCGACCATCGGGGTTCTCTGTGCAGCTGTGGCTGGGCTACGGCCAAAAATGTCTGCGCTATCCAAACTTCCGCTCACCCGCAAGGCCATTCAGGATGCTTGTTCTGACAGTTGCTCGACGACCTCCACATCGCAAAAATGGCTTTCTGAGGACGACACCGGCTTCTGAGTATTTCGCTTTGCCGGCATCGTGCTTGTTCTCCCCGGCTCAATCAATGCGGCAGCTTGTGATTTCAGGACCTGTCGGGCACCGTTCGCTACGCGGGCACAAGACAGCCTGATGAGTTCCAATACCTCCGCCTCGCTCACGCCCTCCGCCGCACATGCGGCTGGCAGCGATTCCCCAGCTTCGAAACGCAGATAGGCACGCCAACGGGGCGCCGTTCCAACGTCGTGCAGGGACGGCAGCCCCAATTGATTGAATTTTTCGCGCAGATGCGTGGGATGCACTCCCAACTTGGGAGCCATTGCTCTAACTCGGCCCTGCTGCTCAATATATTCGTCCCAAAATCCGCCATGCCAGAAGGCGGGATCCTTGGGGATTGAACGTTTGACTGACTTCTCACATGTGGGGCCATCTTCGACGTCGATTTGCGTCAGCATTTGATGCACTTGCAGGGGTGTGGGCCAAAGCGCCGTCAATGCCGTGGCGTACGCAAAGCCGGTCGAGGGGACCGTGCGCGAGCTCACGGTGTTGTCCAGGCCGAAGTAAAAAGAACCTGGCTTCTTATCTACCAACTCAGGCCAGTGGCAGATCAGCCATCCCTGTGGCGCGCTACGCAAAACATGATCGCTCAAGTTGGGTTTGACACCATCTTGACTGGTGCGCAATCCAAGCTCCCGAGCTCGATCACCCAGGAGTCTGGCCAGCCGTCCTAGATGAAGGGGGCGGGGCCGCTCCAGTAAAGCGCTGGCGATTTCCGTGAACCTGAGCACAAAATCATTCGACTCAAGATGACTCGCGCCCAAATTGGGCTCCTCGACTTCACCCTTTTCCATCCAGTGCTGCGGGAGCAGCTCCCACGGATTGGATCCTATGACCTTGACTAATGGTGTTCTATGGCAAGGACACCAATCCACTCCCTGAAGTTGGTGGTTTCGACGAAACCAGCTGAACTTCCAGTGAGCGAGATCTTCTTCGACACACTGAGGACACAGGTGTGCACCCATTTTCTGCGTCAGCATTCCCAAGCGCTTCGTGAAGTTGGCGCCCTTCGGAGCCCCATAGAAACCCAGATCAGCTGGGCGAGCACCCACACGAAGCACAGCCATCATGCTGTGCTGTCGAGCGTAATCATCCGACGACATGTCAGCGACTCCGGCCAGTTGCGCCAATCGCGGACTGTTTGTTCCCGATATGTCCCCTTGGGGGTCTCCTCGTTTTCAGTGCAATAAGTGACGGTACGAAAAGCTAGCACTGGCGCGGAGGTGGTGTTGGTAGATCGTTGATTTCATTGACTTTCCTGTTCACTTTGTAAACGGGTATGGTGGCCTCCCACTTTTGAGGTTCACGATGCAGGGTTGGCACACAACGTTTTTGGGGATGCGTGGGCTCCCCCGCGATATCAGCGACTTCGAGATGAAGGCATTTTTCAC
>Ga0208826_1000739_pt1 | contig 31717 bp, 17 predicted proteins | sample AD_UKC115_MetaG_FD_184451 | JGI IMG/M metagenome (GOLD analysis project Ga0208826, IMG submission 184451) | Active sludge microbial communities of municipal wastewater-treating anaerobic digesters from Hong Kong - AD_UKC115_MetaG (SPAdes)... | ecosystem: Engineered > Bioreactor > Anaerobic >...
AGCTCGGCACTTACCGACGAACTGACCGTAAAATTTATAACGGTTCCGACAGAAATAAACTGATTAGAGACGGGAGAGGTAAATGCCACATTCAGTCCGCTATCGTAAACAGGAACAAAAATATCGGCACCGCCCACATCTTTTCCCTGTAACGTACCGGTGGCATTACGAAAAACAAAAGCCAGTTTTTGTACCACTTCTCCGGCATTCAAGTTATAATATCCTGTCATATTAGGCGTTATCAACAGTTTCCATTTGTTGCTGCCCAACGAAGTAAGTTTATATTTGGGAGAATTGTCGAGCCAAGTGGGTGCATGTTTCCAATCACTGGGAGAAGTACTTGCGGAGGTAATCACACCAGTGTGGGCATATACGTCGCCAGTATAATTTTTCAGACCGGCGGTGCCTTGCGTAGCATCATAGATGATTTCTATTTCTCCAACATAATCTTTGGTAATAAAAGTGGGGTTGGTAGTAATAATTTGCCCCCAGCCTACCAAATAGAAAAATAAAATTAAAAAAGTAAAAAGAAATTTTTTCATGGTTTTAGCATTTAAACATTTCGACTAAAATGCAAATATAAAGGTTTAGTTTCTCAAACATATATTACATTTTTAAAAATAAAAGATTTTTTCATGCAAACGATTGCAAAAAAGAATAAAACATTTTATTTACTTTTATATGAAACATCTGAATGAAAGATTTTACCTTTGAAAAATAAAGTTTATTAAATATCGAAAAAGCGTCCAATAGACTGATAAACTTATTCGATTTATGTGTTTCAGACAACTTAAATTTTCATTTCCATGAAAAAACAAAATTTTATTTTTGTAAGTATTTTTTGGTTGCTTTCTTGCAATTTTACTTTCGCTGCAACCCCTTTCAAAGAACCTCCGGCATGGGCAAAACATGCTGTTTGGTATCAAATTTTTGTCGAGCGTTTTTACAACGGCGATATATTCAACGACCCTCTGCCCGAATTTATGACAGTTGCCGATATGAATATTGTTCCACCTGCCGGCTGGAAAATTTCGTCGTGGACAGGGGACTGGTTTAAGCGGGACAGTTGGATGAAAAATTCAGATAAATCTTTTAGCGAACTGCTTCAATACCGTCGGTATGGAGGAGATTTGAAAGGAGTTTTAGAAAAACTCGATTATTTGCAGATGCTGGGAATCAATGCGATTTATCTGAATCCGATAAATGATGCTCCTTCACTTCATAAATATGATGCACGTAATTATCATCACGTTGATGTCAATTTTGGACCTGATCCAGAAGGCGACTTAAGAATTATTTCCGGCGAAAATCCGGCTGATCCAACTTCATGGCAATGGACATCAGCCGATAAACTATTTTTGCAATTGATAGAAGAAGTCCACCGTCGCGGAATGAAAATAATAGTCGATTATTCATGGAATCATACCGGAACTTTGTTTTGGGCTTGGCGGGATATTTTGAAAAATCAGGCTGCTTCTCCCTTCAAAAATTGGTACAATATTACCCGTTTTGACGACCCGAAGACACCCGAAAATGAATTTGCCTACGAAGGCTGGTACGGGAATGCCTATATGCCGGAAATCAGGAAAACTAATTTGAAAACCAAACGCATTAATGGTGTTCCATATGAAGGAAATTTAGATGAAAATGCCAAAAAACATATTTTTGAGGTTACCAAACGCTGGCTGTCCCCCAATGGTGATATTACGAAAGGCGTAGATGGCTTTCGGCTGGATGTGGCCGAGCAGATTGGACTTGATTTTTGGCGGGAATATCGTGCATGGGTTCGTTCTATCAATCCCGATGCTTATCTGGTGGGAGAAATCTGGTGGGAAAAATGGCCCGATAAAATGATGAATCCTGCACCCTATACGCAAGGCGATATTTTTGATGCTGTCATGTTTTATCAGGTTTATTGTCCGGCACGTTACTTCTTTGCCAAAACAGATGCTGAAATTGATGCTGCACAATTCAGAGACAGCCTGCTTTTCCAGTGGAATCGGGTGAAAAAGTCTAACTTGTATGCCATGATGAATGTTTCTTCCACCCACGATACACCCCGTTTGCTGACCGATTTTTATAATACCAATCGGTATAAGTATCACGCAACGATTAATGACGATCCGTTTTACAAAACCGGGAAGCCCGACAAAATTACTTATCAACGTTTAAAATTATATTTGGTTCATCTGTTTACAACAATTGGAGCACCACAAATTTGGAATGGTGAAGAAATGGGTATGTGGGGCGCTGATGATCCATACTGTCGAAAGCCCTTGTGGTGGAAAGAGTTTAATTTTCATCCGGAAAACAGGAATAATATTCTTCCCTTAAAAGCCGTGTATGATCCCGTAAAGTTTGACAGTGAACAATTTGAATTCTATAAAAAACTTGTAGCCATACGAAATAATAATTCCGTATTTTCAGATGGAGAATTGGAGTTTGTTTTGGCAAGAAATAAAACACTGGTTTATAAACGTTTCGACAAGACGACTGAAATTTTGGTTTTCTTTAATTTGGAAGACAAGAAACAAATTTTTTCCCTGAACGGACAATATGTGGATTTGCTCACAGGGAAAAAAGTGGAGAATAAACTCATTTTATCGTCGTTGTCGGCTTCTATTTTGAAAAAGTTAAACTGAAACAAATCTTATATTCTCTGTTTATCAGAAAATAATTAATTCAAGAAAATTTTGGCTCTGAGTCGAGATTTTCAAATATTTTTAGTATTTTTGCTTTTGAAAAAAATCATTTTTACAACTTTTGGGTTTGGAAGAAGGTTTTAAAAGTGATTTTTCTTTATTGCGTAGCATGATAAAGTAATATCTATGTCCAGAATTAGCTTGCGAACATGGCTTTATTATGTGCTCATGTTGCTTCTTTTTTGTGTAGGAGCTTATTTGTTGATACAAAAAGGGAGTGATGTGGAGGTAAATTATCATGTGGCAACACAAAACGTTTCCCCTCAAGTTGTTTCTCCGGCTACTTATCTCAGCGATTGGGAGCAGTTTAAAATTTCCGTGTCTCATAACATTGGTGAACCCATTACCCATTTATTGCTCCAAATCATTGCTATACTTTTGGTTTCGAGACTTCTAACGTTTCTTTTTGCTAAAATTGATCAACCCTCGGTAATTGCAGAAATTTTAGCCGGTATTGTATTGGGACCTTCATTGCTTGGTCATTTTTTTCCTCAAGTTTTCAATTTTCTGTTTGCTGCCAATTCTTTGCCTAACTTGTATATTCTAAGCCAAATTGGGTTGATACTTTTCATGTTTGTCATTGGCATGGAACTGGATATGAAAGCGTTGAAAGAAAAAGCAAGTCAGGTGCTGGTTATCAGTCATGCCAGTATTCTGATTCCTTATTTTTTGGGAATGCTGCTGGCATATATTTATTTTGAAGAGTTTGCTGTCAATCAAACTAAATTTCTTCCTTTTGCTCTATTCATAGGGATTTCAATGAGTATCACCGCTTTCCCCGTTTTGGCAAGAATTGTTCAGGAAAAAGGATTAACCAAAACACATTTGGGAACAATTTCAATAGCCAGTGCTGCTATTAATGATGTTACAGCTTGGTGTTTGCTGGCGCTGGTCATTGCCATCTCCAAAACCGGTGATTTTGTAAGTGCTCTGTATACGGTTGGATTGGCAATTGCGTATATTTTATTTATGTTCTTCGTAATTAAACCTTTTCTGAAAAAAATCGGTGAAATTTACCAAAATATTGAAACCCTCAATAAAAGTATAGTTGCATTTCTTTTTCTAATCCTGATTTCGTCTTCCTTTATTACGCAGTTTATTGGCATTCACGCTTTATTCGGTGCTTTTCTGGCCGGTGTGGTAATGCCTCCTATCCCTAATTTTAGAAAGCTGGTGATCGAAAAAGTTGAAGATGTTTCATTGACTTTGTTGTTGCCTCTGTTTTTTGTATTCACTGGCTTGCGTACCGAAATTGGTTTGCTCAATTCTCCTTATTTATGGGGAATTTGTGGAATCTTTATAGCAACAGCTATTGTCGGAAAATTTGTGGGTGGGGCATTTTCGGCGCGTTTTCTGGGCGAATCGTGGCACGACAGCCTGGCATTGGGAACACTTATGAATACACGAGGGTTGATGGAATTGATTGTGTTAAATATCGGTTACGAAATGCATATTCTTCCTCCTTCCATCTTTGTAATGCTGGTGATTATGGCTATAGTTACCACATTTATGACGACTCCAATGTTGAGTCTGATAGAGAAAGTTTTTCCGGCAAAAAATGTGGAAGAAGAATATATTCGCAAGCAATCGATGGGCATTTTCAAGGTGTTAATTGCTGTGGGCAATCCTGAAAATGGAAAAATGTTATTAAGGGTCGCCAAAAACGTGTTGGATGGAGTGAAAAATACTCTCTCAGTGACGGTGCTGCATATTACGCCCGGTACGGACACCAATCCTATTTATGGCGATCAGTTTGCTGAGGAAAGTTTCAATAAGGTTAAACAGGAAGCCGAGCAGCTCAATATTCCCATTGAAACGGAATATAAAGTGGTGGACAGTATAGAAAACGCTATTGTTCGAATGGCAAATACCAACAATTTCGATTTTCTTTTAGTTGGAGCCGGACTTTCCTTGTCGGGAATCCCTTTCTTCAAGGAGAGAGCTGTATTTAAAAATATCGGATGGTTGAATAGGCTGATCAATAATATTTCAAAAAGGCAGGTAGTGTTTTATCCGGGAACTTTGATTAAGGACAAAACAAAATATTTCATCGAACAGAGTAATTGTTCTGTGGGAGTATTTGTGAATCGTGGATTTTCGGAAGTCAGTTCTGCTGCTGTTTTGCTCTACAGTCAGGAAGACGAATTTTTGTTACATTATGCGCGTCTTCTTTTGCGCAACAACAGCAATGCGTCCGTTACCATTTTTGATTTGAACAAAGTAGTAGCTTCCAGTGAGAAAGTTGCTCAATATATTGAAGATTTGGAAAAACAATTTCCTTCTTCCATTAAACTTAACAAACAAAATAGAATTAATTCCAACACTTTCTCCAAATTCAGTTTAATGTTTATCAGTTATCAGACATGGAATACATTATTGGAAGCCGATAAATCGTATTTGTCGAATATTCCTTCTACGCTTATTATCAACAAAAAACAAAGCCGCTTCCATTCTGATGGCAGACGCCGACAAGGATTACCTCAGATGCCGGAAGACATCACGGATGAATAGACAGTCTCTTGACTTTCTCTGTGTTGCTGATTATAAAATTTTTGAGGTTAACATCCGGAAAAAATTTCAAATCATACGCGAAAAATTAAACAATTTTTTTGTCAGTTTCAAAAAACAATGTATCTTTGCAACACTTTTAACGAAAGTGAGAACAAAAAAATAAAAAAGGGCGTTTAGCTCAGCTGGTTCAGAGCATCTGCCTTACAAGCAGAGGGTCGGCGGTTCGAATCCGTCAACGCCCACTTAAAAATCAGGCAATTAATTAAAATTAATTGCCTGATTTTTTTTTTACAGATTTTCGATAAACATTTCGCATCAGCAGAATATTTTTTGGCTCATATAATGTTATGTTTGTTCTTTTTTGCTACTTTTCCCTCAATCAATTATAAAGTTACTTCATTTTGTTTTTATCCTGAGTTTTTCCGTCCATAAAAGTTTATTTGGTATTTTTCTTTCTTTAGAAAATTTTGAGACAACTTTTTGACTTATAAGTTTTGTTTTCTACTGGTTTATTGTACTTAATACAATATGATTCAATTATATATTGTATAAAATACAGTGTTTAATATATTGTAAATGTGTTTTATAACATAATATTTTATGACAATAATTTAAAGTCTAATATTATTTTTGCACTGTTAATTATAAACTCTTTTAGAAATCAATGGAAACAGTAAATGTTTATAATCCTCACGTTTCGGTTGACTGTGTAGTTTTCGGATTTGATGGAGAGAAATTGAAAGTGCTGCTGATTGAGCGTAACATTGATGAACCTGGTGAGCAATATAACGATAAAAAACTGCCTGGAAGCATCATTTATGAGAATGAAAATTTAGATGAGGCTGCCAGTCGTGTTTTAGGGGAGCTTACGGGTTTGAAGAATATTTACCTCAGTCAATTTAAAAGTTTTGGTGATCCCAAAAGAACCAGCAATCCGCGTGATATTTATTGGCTTGAAAACACCACAAAAATGAAAATCGGACGCATCGTTACGGTAGGTTATGTTGCATTAATCAAAATAAATAGGAAAATTAAGATAGAAGAGGATAACAAAACCGTTCAGTGGTATGATGTCCGAGATATTGATAATATTAATCTTGCTTTCGACCACAATGAAATTATTCATGCGGCTTTGGAACATATTCGGCATACCTTGAAGGTGGAGCCACACTTGATGTTTGAGCTCCTACCACGTAAATTTACTATGTCGCAATTAAGAATTCTGTACGATGTTATTCATCAAACTCATTCCGACGTCAGAAACTTTCAGAAAAAAATGATGCAGTTGCATCAATTGGTCATGCTCGACGAAGTAGAAAAAAATGTGCCCCATCGCGCAGCCAGATTGTATAAATTTGATAGAAAGAAATTGTAACCCTGAAAAAATCGATACGATCAACCGAAAAAGTCAACATTATTAACCAATAATCTATTAATAATCATGTATTTACTTGGATATGATATAGGTAGTTCTTCCATTAAGGCAAGTCTTATTAATGCCACTACAGGCGAATGTGTTTCGAGTGAATTTTTTCCTAAAAATGAGATGCAGATTAAATCGGTGAAACCTGGTTGGGCAGAACAAGACCCTGAAACGTGGTGGAAAAATCTGAAACTTGCAACACAAGCCGTAGTAATCGACAGTCGAGTTCGACCGGAAGAGATTAAAGCCATCGGTATTTCATATCAAATGCATGGTTTGGTGTTGGTGGACGAACGGCTGCAAGTAATTCGGGATGCTATTATCTGGTGCGACAGCCGAGCTGTCCCCTACGGAGAAAAAGCTTTCAAGGAAATTGGTGAAGAAAAATGTTTATCTCACCTTTTAAATTCTCCTGGAAACTTTACGCTGGCAAAACTGGCTTGGGTAAAAGAAAATGAACCAAAAAATTTCGAACGCGTCAAATATTACATGTTACCTGGCGATTATATTGCTTTGCGTCTGACGGGGAAACCTTGTACTACGGCATCGGGTTTATCCGAAGGAATAGCTTGGGATTTCACAACGGAAGCGCCTGCCGATTTTTTGTTTGATTATTTTGGGTTCAGTACTTCCATTATTCCTGAAATTGTTCCAACTTTTGGAGAGCAGGGATTTCTCAGTGCTGAAGCCGCCCGGGAACTTGGGCTTGTTGCAGGAACAGCAGTTACCTATCGTGCTGGCGATCAACCAAACAATGCTTTGTCGTTAAAAGTGTTAAATCCTGGAGAAATTGCTGCTACTGCCGGAACTTCAGGTGTCGTTTACGGAGTCAATGGAGAAATAAAATTTGACCCGCAGTCGAGAGTTAATTCATTTGCACATGTAAACCATTCAGTCAACGAAAAGCGTATTGGAGTACTGCTTTGTATTAATGGTACTGCCATACTCAATGCATGGATTAGAAATAATGTTGCTCCTGAAGGCATTGGTTACAATGAGATGAATGAAATGGCTGCAAGCATTCCTGTTGGAAGTGGTGGCGTAAGTATTATTCCTTTTGGTAACGGAGCAGAACGCATGCTGGGTAATCGTGAACCCAACTGTTCCATACATGGCATCAATTTCAATCATATCGGTAAAGCTCATTTGATAAGAGCAGCCCACGAAGGCATCGCTTTTTCGTTTAAATACGGAATGGACATTATGAATGAAATTGGTATCGAAACGAAAACCATTCGTGCCGGACATGCCAACCTTTTCCTCTCGCCCGTATTCCGTCAAACGCTGGCTAACATCACTGACGCCACCATTGAATTGTATAATACAGATGGATCGATAGGCGCTGCTCGCGGTGCAGGAATAGGAGCGGGAATTTATAAAAACGAAGAAGAAGCTTTTGCAACTTTAAAGAAAATACTTACCGTTCAGCCCGAAAAAGAAAATCAGGAAGTTACGCGTGAAGCTTACTATCGTTGGTTGCAGTATTTGAAATTTTAAGCAGAAAATTTAGTAATAATTTCGAGATAAATAAAAAATGTTTAACTCATTCTTAAGCTAATTTAGCGTAGGAATCTAATAATTTATTAATTATGTCAACAAAAGAGTATTTCCCAACTGTGGGAAAAATTAAATTTGAAGGAAAAGAGAGTAAAAATCCTTTTTCGTTTCGGTACTACGATGCCGAAAAAGTGGTGTATGGAAGAAAAATGAAAGATTGGTTTAAATTTTCTATGGCATACTGGCATACGCTGTGTGCCGAAGGAAGCGACCAGTTTGGCGGACCTACTAAAAGTTTTCCGTGGAATAAAGGAAAAGATGCATTGGAAAAAGCCAAAAACAAAATGGATGCAGGGTTTGAATTCATGCAAAAAGTTGGTATCAATTATTATTGTTTCCATGATGTGGATTTGATTGACGAAGGAAATTCCATTGAAGAGTATGAAGCCAATATGAAAGCCATTGTTGAATATGCTAAACAAAAACAGGCTGAAACGGGTATCAAATTGCTTTGGGGAACTGCCAACGTATTTTCTCATAAACGATATATGAACGGAGCTGCTACCAATCCTGATTTTAATGCTGTGGCAAGGGCAGCCGTTCAGATTAAAAATGCACTGGATGCCACGATTGCTCTTGGTGGTGAAAATTATGTGTTCTGGGGTGGACGCGAAGGTTATATGAGTTTGCTCAATACGCAAATGAAGCGTGAAAAGGAACATCTGGCCATGATGTTGACTATGGCACGCGACTATGCCCGTTCAAAAGGTTTTAAGGGAACTTTCCTGATTGAACCCAAACCAATGGAACCCACTAAACATCAATATGATGTAGATGCTGAAACAGTTATTGGTTTCCTGCGTGCTCACGGTCTGGATAAGGATTTCAAACTAAACATAGAAGTAAACCATGCTACTCTTGCCGGTCATACTTTTGAACATGAATTACAGTGTGCTGCCGATGCAGGTTTACTGGGGTCGATTGATGCCAATCGTGGCGATTATCAAAATGGTTGGGATACAGACCAATTTCCGATTGATATTTATGAATTGACACAAGCCATGCTGGTTATTTTGCAAAACGGCGGACTTCAGGGCGGTGGAACAAATTTTGACGCCAAAACCCGTCGAAATTCTACCGATTTAGAAGATATTTTTATTGCTCATATAGCAGGTATGGATGCTTTTGCACGAGCATTGGAATCAGCTGCTGCCATTTTGGAAAAATCTCCTTACAAAAAAATGTTGACTGACCGTTATGCTTCATTTGATAGTGGAAAAGGTAAAGAATTTGAAGCGGGAAAACTGACAATGGAAGATCTTCGTAATTATGCACTTGCCAAAGGTGAACCTGAACTTATCAGCGGTAAGCAGGAATTGTACGAAGCCATTGTTAATATGTATATTTGAAATTTTTGTTTATTAATCAGCTATTTAAGCCTAAAATAAGGCTTAAATAGCTTTTAATTTACGCTTATGAATAAACAACAAGAAAACAAATTATACATTTTCTGCATAACGCTTGTAGCCACATTGGGTGGATTGCTTTTTGGGTATGATACGGCTGTGATTTCAGGAGCGGAAAAAGCATTGCAAACCTACTTTCATACAAGCAATTTAATTCATGGTATTACCACTTCCAGTGCTTTGATTGGTTGTATAATTGGAGGAGCAGTCTCCGGCGTTTTTGCTTCAAAACTTGGACGAAAAAAGTCTTTGCAAGTAGCTTCAGTATTATTTTTCTTATCAGCACTGGGCTCTGGTTATCCAGAATTTTTGTTCTTCAAAGAAGGAGACACGTCGCTGGGTGTGTTAATAGCTTTCAATATTTATCGTATTATTGGTGGAGTTGGAGTTGGATTGGCCTCTGCCATTTCTCCCATGTACATTGCGGAAATAGCTCCTGCTGATATTCGAGGTAAACTCGTTTCATGGAATCAGTTTGCTATTATTTTTGGAATGTTGGTCGTTTATTTTGTAAATTATTCCATCGCTGTTGGTCAATCCCTCGAATGGGTAAATGCCATTGGCTGGCGCAGAATGTTTGCTTCTGAAGCCATACCGGCAGCTCTATTTGGAGTTTTGTTGTTTTTTGTTCCCGAAACTCCTCGTTACCTGGTTCTTAACAACAAAGAAGATAAGGCATTCTGTGTACTGAAAAAAACAATGGGAATAAATGAAGCATCAAAAATTTTGGAAGACATAAAATTGACTGTTCATGAAACAACTGGGAAAGTACTTTCTTACGGATGGAAAATTCTGATAGTTGGGATTCTTTTATCTGTTTTTCAGCAATTTGTTGGGATAAATGTGGTGCTTTATTATGCTCCGCGAATATTTCAGAGTATGGGAGCTGCCCGCGATGCTTCCATGATGCAAACAGTAGTAATGGGCTTTGTAAATATTGTATTTACGTTGGTTGCTATTCTGACAGTAGATAAATTTGGAAGAAAACCTTTGTTGATTATTGGTTCCATAGGTATGGCCATTGCTATGTTTGCCATTAGTGGACTGGCATATGCTGAGATTATTGGCATCAGTACATTGGTTTTCATAATTATTTACACGGCTTCTTTTATGATGTCGTGGGGACCAATTTGCTGGGTATTAATTTCGGAAATTTTTCCCAATAACATTCGAAGCAAAGCTGTAGCCATTGCTGTAGCAGCTCAGTGGATTGCCAATTTTCTGGTGTCTTCCACTTTCCCGTCATTGATTAATTTTGATCCGGCATTTACGTACGCTTTATATGGATGTATGGCCGTTTTATCTGCAATATTTGTTTGGAAAATGGTGCCCGAAACCAAAGGAAAAACGCTTGAAGAAATGAGTAAACTCTGGAAAAAATAGCGGATTTAGTTGGTTTTTTGTAATTGATTCCACTCCGGGAATATCAGAATTTCTCCGGAGTGGAATTTTTGGTGAAAAGCTGAAAAAAGTGATTTGTAACAACCAAAAGCCAAAATAGAATGAAAAAATAATGTTGACTTCACTTGTTTTTCAATTGATTTTTTATGAATATTTCGGTTAAGTATAATAAAATGGAGACTAAATCCATCTTTTGAAAATCTTTTCCCTAATTTGTTAATTATAAACAATTAATGACCTTTTTGAATAAATTAAAAGTTGCATGATGTGTCTTAAAGAATTAAATTTGTTTTTTCAAAGCACTGATAATGTGTAATTTGTTAAATTTAGGATAAATGAATATTAAAAGTAAAATTCTTGTTCTTCTTTGTTTGAGTGCATTGTTCCTTTCATTCAAGACTCGTCCCATTCATGTGTTTATGGCCGGCGACAGCACCATGGCAAATAAACTGTTTTATAAAAGTGTAACCGATTCATTTACAGGCGAAGTTACTTATGAAAAGTTTTTAGAACGTGGATGGGGTCAATTGTTGCCGGAGTATTTTACCGATCATGTAATTATACGCAATTTTGCTCAAAATGGACGAAGTACACGAACTTTTATTTCAGAAGGTTGGTGGAATAAGCTGATTTCTGAAGTTCAAAAGGGCGATTATGTTGTCATTCAGTTTGGACACAACGATGGAGCAAAAAATAAACCCGATCGATATACTTCGCCCGAAGATTATCGAACCAATTTAATTCGCTTTGTGGATGAAGTAAAAGCAAAAGGAGCAATTCCAATTATTTGTACGTCGGTAATGCGAAGAAAATTCGACGCCGAAGGAAAATTAGTCGATACTCACGGCGTTTATCCCGAAATTTGTCGCGAAGTAGCCCGACTGAAAAATGTATCGTTAATGGATATGCAAAAGCAAACAATCGAATGGCTTGAACAGCAAGGTCCTGTAAAGTCGAAACAGTATTTTCACAAAATACCTGCAGGTGTGAGCAAACTTTATCCGAAAGGACTTGACGACAATACACACTTTAACGAAAAAGGAGCTCGCATTGTAGCCGGTTTTTTTGTTCAGGGTTTGAAAGAACAGCAAATCACGCCATTGGTAAAAGAATTGCTCGAAAATCAGCAACCGTATGTTTCACAAGTTTGGTCGCCCGACTTGGGGAATGGAAAATATAAAAATCCTGTTATTTATGCCGATTATTCTGATCCGGATGTCTGTAGAGTTGGAAATGATTATTACATGGTTTCTTCGTCGTTTGCCAACACGCCAGGATTACCCATTCTGCATTCCAACGATTTGGTCAACTGGACAATTGTCGGACATGCGATTCAAAATTTGACTCCTTCTGAAAGATATGATAAAATGGAGCATGGAAATGGTGTTTGGGCACCCAGTATTCGTTTTCACGACAATCAGTTTTATATTTATTTTGGCGACCCGGACGAAGGAATTTACATGACAAAAGCTAAAAATATAAAAGGACCGTGGACACCTTTATGTTTAGTAAAGAAGGGAAAAGGTTTGATTGACCCTTGTCCACTTTGGGATGAAGATGGACGAGCTTATGTGGTTCATGGTTTTGCCGGTAGCAGAGCCGGGATGAAAAGTGTGCTCGGAATTTTTGAAATGACACCTGATGGAATTCAGGCACTTACCGAAAGCCGCCTGATTTTCGATGGTCATCCCAATAATCCAACGGTAGAAGGTCCGAAATTCTACAAAAGGAACAATTATTATTATATTTTAGCTCCTGCCGGCGGAGTAAAACCCGGCTGGCAACTGGCTTTGCGTTCGAAGAATATTTATGGCCCTTACGAGTCTAAAATTGTCCTTTCACAAGGTAAAACCGAGATCAACGGACCGCATCAGGGAGCATGGATTGATACTCCGGACGGAAAAGAAAACTGGTTCATTCATTTTCAGGATAAATATGCGTATGGCAGGGTCGTTTGGCTGGAACCGCTTCAATGGATTAACGACTGGCCAGTGATTGGAGAAGACAAAGATGGAGATGGTTGCGGCAATCCTGTGTTGACATGGGGAAAACCGAATGTTGGTAAAATTTATCCTACGGCAACACCTGTTGAAAGTGATGAATTCAATTCTTCTGTTCTTGGCTTGCAATGGCAGTGGCAGGCAAATAGCAATCCTTTATGCTATCGTCTCGACAGTGAAAGCGGAAATTTGCGTCTTTTTGCATGGCAACCTGATGAAAATGGAAAAAATTTATGGGACGCACCTAATTTATTGTTACAAAAATTTCCAGCTCCAAATTTTAAAGCAACGACAAAACTGGCATTTTCTCCTTCCAAAATAGGAGAATCTGCAGGTTTGGTGGTGATGGGACAAGATTATGCCGCATTAACGATTGATAGTACCCAGAACGGTTTGTATATCAAACAAATAGTTTGTAAAGAAGCTTCAAAAGGAAGTAAAGAACTTGTAATGGATTCAGTTTTGCTGAAAAATAATTTACCAGTATATTTCAGAGTAGAAGTGAGAGAAACGCAGGAAAAGAATAGGGAAGAAATTCTTCAGCCGCAGGCAAATTGCCAGTTCAGTTATAGTTTGGACGGAAAGAAATATGTTACATTGGGAAAAACCTTCCTTGCCAAAGAAGGGCTTTGGATTGGTGCAAAAGTCGGAATCTTTTGCAAACGTCCTCGGGTTTCGAATGATGCAGGTTATGTCGATGTAGATTGGTTTCGCGTTGAGCCTGCGAAATAAAGAGTTTTTGTTCTTATAATAGAGAGCAATATTGAAGCTTTAAGAAAATGTTTTTTTATTACCATTATTATGTCATTAACAGATATTCGTGTTGTTCTAAAAATTTTCTCTATTAAATAGAAAATATTTCGATTTCCCGCAATTTCTTAGAAACAACACCAACATTCCATTTTTTTGTTTTCTACAAATGATTTTTCCCTTTGAATGATTTTTTGTTAACAATTTATTTGCTTCTGTTTTTAAGTTTTTTTCATACTTTTGAGGTGTTTTTCCAATTATAAATCTATACCGTGCAAAACCAATCTAAAAATCACATCGATTTTGAAGAAATTTATATTTCTTTTTATCCCCGTTTGAAGCGTTTTGCGCAGGAATATGTAGTAAATGAGGCGGATGCAGAAAATATTGTGCAGGATATTTTTCTTTCTTTATGGGAAAAACGTGAATTCATTTCTGCTGAACTCAATTTAACTTCTTTTCTTTTTACTACCTTAAAAAATAAATGCATTGATTTTTTGCGACATCGCATTGTAGTGCAAAATGCAGCAAATAAAATTCAGCAGGAGTTTGAATGGACAATGCAGTTAAAACTTCAATCGTTAGAAGAGTTTGATGAACAAATTTTTACAAAAAATGATATTGAATCGCTTATTCAAAATGCCATCCAATCCTTACCCGAAAAGTGCCGACAAATATTCATTATGAATAAAATTGAAGGGAAAAAGCAAAAAATCATAGCCCAAGAACTTCAGATTTCCGTTAATACGGTAGAAAACCAAATGACCATTGCCTATCGAAAGTTAAAGCAGATTTTGAAAGATTACCTGCCTTTGTTTATTTTTTTATTCATCTGATTTTTTCCCAAATTTTATTTAGTGGATTTTTTTTTTGAAACGTATAACTATTATAATGCACAAATAATGGATAATAGAATTATTAAATTTTTTTCAGGTGAACTCAACGACTCAGAGCGAGCAGAATTGCTGAAAGATATTAACGAAAACGAATTGTTGAAGCAGGAATTTATCCGTATGCAAAATCTTTTCTCCTTAACGCATCTTGCCAAACATAAAGGAGATGAGGAAATAGCCAGTTCAAGTTTCAGGCAATTTATGGGAGAAATAAGAGCCAAAAGTCGAAAAAAATTTATCCGCAATTTCGCAAAGGTAGCAGCAGTGGCTTTAACAGTGGTGGCTTCAACTGTTTTTATTACGCTAAACTTTGCAAAAAACGATGCGGGCATTACCAATACTCTTTATGTACCTGCCGGGCAAAGAGCACAGCTGACACTCCAGGATGGAACGGTGGTATGGCTGAATGCACAATCGAAGTTAACCTATCCGGCTCGTTTTTCGGGAAAGGAGCGAAAAGTTTCACTGGAAGGAGAAGCATTTTTTGAGGTAGCAAAAAACAAGCGGAACCCTTTTATTGTAGAAACCCAACACATCAAGCTAAAAGTTCTTGGGACCCAATTCAATGTTTATAACTATCCGAAATCGGATATTTCGCAGGTTGCATTGATAGAAGGTTCTGTGAAAATTTGCAGCGACAAGCTGAACGTAATATTAAAACCTAATGAAGAATTTACTTTAAAGGATGGTAAAGCTACAGTATCGGAGATTAGCAATGCCAATCACTTTCTTTGGAAAGATGGTATTTATTGCTTCGAAAATGAAAAATTGCTTGATATTATAGACAAATTGCAACTTTATTACGATGTTACTATTAAGGTGAAAGACCCTGAAATTTTCAATGTTCCATATACCGGTAAATTCCGTCAGCGTGATGGAATAGATGAAATACTTCGTATTATAAGAAAAATCCACCATTTCAACATTAAGAAAGATGTGGAAAACAATATAATTACTTTGTCAAAATAAATTATTAACTTTTTAATCACGTCATGCCTATGGAAAGAAAAATATCATGAAAACACAAAAAAGGCGACAAGTGCCCCAACACTCATCGCCTCCAAAGCAAATACCCAAGGACTAAATTTTTTAGTATTCACTTTAATATCACAAAGATATGGAAATTAATTTTCTATTAGAACAATATTTAATAAAAAAAGAAACTTTTAAAGATATATTCAGGGTCATGAGAATCTGTTTTATTCTTTTATTTGTTTTTTCTTTTCAGTTGATGGCTTTTAATTCAAAAGCTCAAGATGCCGTTATTGAATTAAAATCTAATTCAATGACTTTAGGCCAACTGATAAACGAAATTGAAAAGCAAACCGATTATTTGGTAGTCTACAGCAACCGTGAAATTGATGCCAACCAAAAAGTAAATTTGCCAACCAGGTCAGACAAGGTGTCATCCTATCTTAATAAGGCTTTTGCCGGAACAGACATCAGTTATGATTTTGAAAACAACTACATTGTACTGTTGAAAAAAAGCAACCACAATGCCGAAGATGTTGCCAATATGATTCGTTCTTCGCAGCAAAACAGCCGAGTCATTACCGGTAAAGTTACCGATACATCTGGCCTTCCACTTCCGGGAGTAACTGTGATAGTAAAAGGAAAATCGCAGGGCACAGTAACGGATGTAAATGGAAACTTCAGACTTGAAAATGTTTCACAGGGAGATGTCCTGGTCTTTTCGTTTGTTGGAATGAAAAATCAGGAAGTTACTTTAGGTAATCAGGCTCAGATAAACGTAGTTTTAGAATCTCAACTTACCGATTTGGAGGAAGTTGTGGTTGTAGGTTATGGCGTTCAAAAGAAAAAGCTTGTAACAGGAGCTACTGTTCAGGTTAGCAGTGAGGATATACAGAGTAGAAATTCTACAAATGTATTGCAGGCGCTTCAAGGGCAGACAGCCGGAGTTCAAATCACTTCAACTTCCGGACAACCGGGAGAAGGATTAAAAGTTACTGTCAGAGGATTGGGTACGATAGGTAATTCAGGACCGCTATATGTGGTAGATGGAGTTCAAACAGGCGATATTTCTTATCTCAACAATGCAGATATAGAAAGTGTAGATATTTTGAAAGATGCCGCATCTGCAGCTATTTATGGGTCACAAGCTGCAAATGGCGTAGTATTGATAACTACTAAAACTGGTTCCAAAGGGACTCCCCATATTTCTTTTAATGCTTATTGTGGTGTACAGAATGTGGCTCGAAAGGTGGATATGCTAAATGCAAAAGAATATGCCGTCATCATGAATGAAGCAGCTATTAATAATGGAAAGGTGCCTTATTTCACTATGGATGAAATTAATCAGATGGGTAATGGTACTGATTGGATTGATGAGATGCTTTATGATAATGCAATAACTCAGAATTATTCATTGGGAATTGCAGGAGGTACCGAAAAATCGGTTTATTCCATGTCATTGGGATATACAGGACAGGAAGGTATTGTAGGTGGTCCCGATTATTCGAATTACAATCGATACACTTTCCGTATTAATTCAGATCACAACTTATACAACAACATTATCAAGGTGGGGGAAAATTTAACTTTCAGTTATGTTGAAAAGAATGGAATCAGTGTTGGAAATCAATATAACAATACACTGAGAGGCGCTTTCAATACCAGCCCATTCTTACCAATGTATGATGATAATGGCAATTTTTTGAATAACAGTCGTAATGCTGGGGTCATGTATCAGGGTAAAGAATGGGTTCCGTGGTACGATGGAGAGTCTAATCCCTATGCTTCGATGGTTTACAACAACCAGAACAGAAATAATAATCAGAAAATTTTTGGTAATGTTTACCTTCAAGTAAATCCAGTAAAAGGACTTTCATATAAAAGCACATTGGGTGTTGATTTTTATACTGGTGAAGGAAGAGCTTTTTTCCCGGCTTATGTGCTTTCAATGTATGCTCAGCGTTCCAATGACGAGGCCAGCCAGAGTTTAAGTAAAGGTCTCGCCCTGACGTGGGACAATGTGGTAACCTATAACTTTATTGTCAATAGCCATGATATAACTTTAATGGGTGGAACTTCGGCATACAAAAATCAGGGCACCAGCATGTATATACGAAACGCCAAATTACTTATTGCAGATTTGGAACACGCTTATATTGACAACACCCAAAATACGGATTTTTCACTACTTGATATAAATGGAGCGCCGTTTGATGAATCTATGCTGTTATCTTATTTTGGAAGAGTTAATTATAATTATGAAGGAAAATATCTTTTAAATGCAACTTTTCGTGCTGATGGTTCATCACGTTTTGCAAAAAATAACCGTTGGGGTTATTTTCCATCCATATCGGCCGGCTGGGTTATGAGTAACGAATCTTTTATGAGCAATACTCAAAATTGGCTCGATTTTCTGAAACTTCGTGCAAGTTGGGGACAGGTTGGTAACCAAAGTATAGATGCTTGGCAATATCTTGCTCCCATTCAAACTTCCAATGTCAATTATTATTTTAAATCAGAAGATTTTGATGCTTCTGGAAATACTCCCGGCGCTTATCCAAGCAGATTGGCAAATGAAAATCTTAAATGGGAAACCTCTGAGCAATTGAATTTAGGCTTTGATGCACGATTCATAAAAGGGAAATTTGGTTTAAATTTCGACTGGTATAAAAAAACCACCAAAGACTGGTTGCTCGAAGCGCCTATATTGGCAACAGCTGGTGCCGATGCACCCTATATCAATGGAGGTAATGTTGAAAACAAAGGTGTAGAAGTTAATCTGAATTGGAACGATAATTTCGGTGGATTTAAATATTTTGTAAACGCAAACGTATCTTACAACAAAAATAAAGTAACAGAAGTTCCTACTAGTGATGGAATAGTTCACGGACTAACCAACATGCTGTATGATAATTCGGTAGAATTTTATCATCGAGCCGAAACCGGCTATCCAATTGGATACTTTTACGGATATAAAACCGATGGGATCTTCCAAAATGAAGCGGAGTATTAAGTTATACAAATGCAGGAAAAGTGGTTCAACCTACTGCAAAACCAGGAGATTTGAGATATGTGGATTTAAACAAGGATGGCACCATTAACGAAGCTGACAAGACGATGATAGGCGATCCAAATCCCGACTTTATTTTTGGTTTTTCCGCAGGTTTCGATTATCATAATTTTGATTTCTCCATTGCTACCAATGGTGTAACAGGTAATCAGATTTTTCAGTCTTATCGAAATCATACCAACGCATATGCCAATTATACCAGTGAAATTTTGGGCCGTTGGCATGGAGAAGGGACATCGAATACCATTCCGCGAGTAACTGAAACAAATATCAATTATTTACCTTCCGATATTTTTATTAAAAGTGGAGATTTTCTGAGAATAAGTAATATCACATTGGGTTACAATTTTGCTCCAGTAATCAATAAACCGTTTGTGAGCCAGCTTCGTTTGTATACATCGGTTCAGAATGCTTTTACTTTTACCAAGTACAATGGGATGGATCCAGAAATTGGTTATGGAGTTGAGAACGGGTCATCAGGTGTAGATCTTGGATATTATCCGAGACCCAGAGTAGTGTTGATTGGTGTTGATATTAAATTTTAATTTTGAATTATTATGAAAACACTTAAAAATTATATATTTATTTTGGCATGCTCAATGTTTATGGGTGCTTGTTCAAGTAGTTTTTTGGATAGTGAACCAATAACCGAACTTACGGATGCCAACTTTTATAAAACCACAGAAGATGCAGAAATGGCTATTGTAGGATGTTACGATGGTTTACAACTTATCTATGCAGAGGGTGTTGCTTTTCCTGTTGCTTCTGAAGTTCTTTCCGACAATACTTTTGGTGGAACAGGCAATACAGATGGATTGGGTTATCAACAAATTGACGAATTTGATTTGTCAAGATCACCGTCAGACTTAAATCAATTCGAACCCAATTGGAAGAATTATTATAAGGCTCTTTATCGGGTGAATATGTTGCTTTTGAAGTTAGATCAAATTGATTGGAAAGGAGATGTTGCATATAGGAATTCTATTGAAGCTCAAGCTCGTTTTCTGAGAGCCTATTTCTATTTTGACATGGTTCGGTTGTGGGAAAGAGTACCGTTAATTATCGTTCCAACAAAAGATAATGTGCCTCAAGCGGAACCGGACGATATTTATGCTCAAATTACTGACGATCTTCTGTTTGCTGCCGAGAATGGCGATGAAGAAGTTTCACCTGGTAGAGTTAATAAATGGGCTGCCAAGTCTTTGTTGGCTAGGGTTTATTTGTTTTATACAGGTTATTACAACAAGACAGATTTAGTGGGAAAAGTTTCCAAAACTCAGGCATTACAAGGTCTGGAAGATGTGATATCGAGCCAAAAATATGGATTGGTAGGAACAAGTAATGATGGAAAAGAATTCAAGGATCTTTGGCCTGCTGCTTCTTCTAAGGCCAACAGCGCTGGAGATGGACTTGAAACAACTTATGTGGGTAAAGACAATAAGGAAACAATTTTTGCCATCAAATACAATATTACTTCCGATTACAATGGTAATACTGATGGTAATCACTGGCTGGTAATGTTAGGGTTAAGAGAACAATCTTTCTGTCCTTATGGGAAGGGCTGGGGAGCTTGTACGGTTAATCCGAAACTGTATAATGCTTTTGAAAACGGAGATAAGCGGAAAACTGCATCTATTATTGCCATACAGGAGGAAGGATTGAATTTTAAAAATTCCGGTCAGAGAGAATATACCGGATACAGTATTAAGAAGTACACTCCATTGTCTCTTCCGGATGGTCGTGATGTTGCTGAAGCAAATAATGCCGTTAATTTTATGATAGGACAATTTCAGGATTATGTAGTAATTCGTTATGCCGATGTGCTTTTAATGGCTGCAGAATTAGGCAGTGCTAATGCTCAAACATATTTTGATTTGGTTAGGCAAAGAGCTGGTTTGACTTCAAAAACGGTAAACCAAGACAATATTATGGCAGAACGTCGTTTTGAATTTGCTTTTGAAGGGATTAGGTACTGGGATTTGCTGAGACAGGGGTTAACTGTAGCTGCCAGCACCATTGCAGAGTCAACCACAGTGTTGAATGGCGGTGTACAGGCTACTAAAACTATCACTCAGCAAAATATTACCAAAACACGTGGTTTCCAAATGATTCCATATAATCAAATTACACTTTCTGCAGGTGTTTTAACGCAAAATGAAGGTTGGAAATAGTTAAAAAGAATGATTATGAAAATGCAAAAATTTAGTATATTTATTTTTATCGTTGGGTTAATGGTTGCACTTTTCTCTGCTTGCCAGCCCGATGAATATGAGTTGGGAAAAGTTATTTCCAAAGAAGAGTTAAGGTATTCTATTGTTCAGGATACTTCAGACCCCAATATGATTATTTTAAAAAGTGAAACGCCCGGCGCAACACCTTTATGGATTACGCCTATGGGGCGAAGTACAAGGTTGCAGGATACAGTCCGTATTCCGTTTGCCGGTGAGTACAATTTCATTTATGGAGTTGAAAGTGCTGGAGGTTTTGTTCAGGCAGATACTTTTAAAATTGTCATAACTACTAACAATCTGAATTATGTCAATGATCCTCTATGGACATTGCTTTCAGGTGGCGTTGGAAACGAAAAAACATGGCTGCTTGATTTGGATGCAAATGGAGTATGTAAATATTTTACCGGTCCACTCTATTTTTATGGTACAGAAGACAGTTGGGAGACTATGGCGCTTTATAAAAGTGGTAAAACTGCTGATGAAATTAAAGCTTTATTGGGAATTACCGACACATGGAACTGGGAAGCTGACTGGAAAGGTAATTCATGGATTATGCCTGCAGGCGATTATGGCACAATGACTTTCAGTCTTAAAGGAAATGCTACTGTTACTGTTGATCATAAAATGCTCGGCAGAGTTGAACAGGGCACTTATTTTCTTGATGTTACAAATAAAGTGTTACGCTTGACCGATGCGAGTCCTTTACACGATCAAGGACGAGATGGGGCTGTTGTCGACTGGGGAAATCTGAAATTGATGTCGTTGACTGAAAACACCATGCAATTGGCAGCTTTGCGTGACAAGGCTTTATCTGGAGAAGATCCGTGTTTGTTGGTTTATAATTTTATTTCAAAAGATTATGCCGATAATTGGGTGCCGGGTGAACAACCTGTACCGGAGCCTCAATTACCTGATGGCTGGAAAGATGATGTTACCAAAATTGTGCTTAAAACTATTACATGGAAATTGTCCGACCAGAATCCAATTGACTGGTGCAATTTGGATGGATCGAGAATGAATGGTTGGAATACTCCTTCCGATTATCCTGCCTGGCTTGGAACGCCTGATCCTTCGATTTACAGCGGATTTTCTCTTACGTTGAATTCAGATGAAAATACAGTAGAATTTGTAGCTCCCGATGGCACCAAACAAAATGGCACTTTCACTTTGGATGATAAGGGTATTTATACCTTCTCAGGTATTTCTCCCAATTTTAGCATCATTAGCTGGGCAACTTTCCATCTATCGGACAATAATCAGTTAAGAATAATGTCTATAGAAAAAGATGGATTGGGAAATGTTACTGGTATGTGGGTTGGCGCGAAGGATCCTGTTAAGGACGAATATATGGCTTATCATTTGGTTCCTTCTGTGGCAGGCAGCTCAAATGATCCTGTAGAAGCCATGAAAAAGGCAATAGTGAAGTCTCTGACCGGTTCAGGAACAAGAACTTTTAAGCCCGATTTGAACTGGTTTGTTGATTGGGTGAGCGGATCTCCTAACTTTACAGGTGGATGGACAAGCTCTTCAACTTTTGGGACAGACTACACTTCCAATTCTTGGGTTTGGAATGCTACTACAGCTGAAATTGCTTCGAGCGCTTCATTACAATTTACTTTGTCGGGAAATCAGATTCAGTTGACTGTTAAACAGAAGTTGTATAAAGAGCATCAAACTACCAATGAGAGCGGAGAAAGTATTTGGGTTACCGACCAGGTGATAGATAACTTCACCAATTCGGGTTCGGTAACTGTTAATGCAGAAGATCAGACTTTAGCCATCAGCATTCCTTTAATTGATTATTCGGGTTCTCCTGCTCGTTGGCTTAGTTCTACCGGAAATGAAGGAGTTTGGTACCTTGTCCCTCACGGAGGTTCAACTTATACGAATGTCGAAACCAACGGAATCTGGTTGGGATATACCAGTAAGACGGATGAAACAACTATTTTACATTTTGTTGTAGCAGAGTAATTTCTTAAATCTGACAGGATCCTTTTCAACTTGATTCAGGGTCCTGTCTTTTTTAAATAATATATAGTGAATGGTAATGATGTACAGATTAAAAATTATTCTTGTTCTTTTCATGCTTTCCTTATTATCATCGGTGGGATGTAGCGATAAGGAAAAAATTTCAGAAGAAATTCCAGTTTCTGAATTAACGGTTAATCCTTTAACGCTGGAATTTTCTGCTGAAGGAGGAGAAAAAACTCTTTCAATTTATAGTAATACAAATTGGCAAATTAATTTTTTAACTTCAGGATGGGTGAGGCCTTCCCTCACTACCTCCAGTGGCAATGTTGTGGTTAAAGTTACTGCCGATCCGAATGAAAACAGAGAAAGAAGAGAGACAACATTCACCATAAAAGCAGCTGGTGTAGAAAATGTGGTGGTTACTATCACTCAAGCCGGGAAAGACTCTACCGGAGAACCTGAAGAACCTGAAATTTATATAGAACCCGATAATACAGGAATGCGAAATTTAAGTTCGCTTCAGTTAACTCAATTAATGGATGTTGGCTGGAATCTGGGAAATTCCCTGGAAGCTATTGTAGTAAACAATGGCGTATATTCAGGTGGTGAAACATCTTGGGGTAACCCTTTGACAACAAAAACACTTATCGATTCAGTCAAGCAGGCCGGTTTTAATTGTATCCGTATTCCGGTGGCTTGGTCGCACAAATTAGAAGATCCAACCACCTATAAAATTTCAAAAACTTGGCTTGCACGGGTGGAAGAAGTTGTTAATTATGCTCTTTCCAACGATATGTTTGTGATTATCAATATACACTGGGATGGCGGGTGGATGAATCATCCCGATTATGGTCATCAGCAAGCCATCAACAATAAATTATCAGCTCTATGGAAACAAATTGCCATATATTTTCGTAATTACGATGATCGGTTACTTTTTGCCGGAAGTAATGAAGTAATGGTGGAAGGTTACTATGGCAGTCCTTCTTCGGAAAATCTTGCTGTACAGAATTCGTTCAATCAGACTTTTGTCAATGCAGTTCGGGCTACTGGTGGACGAAATTATTATCGCCATTTGGTAGTTCAAGGATTTAATACCAATATCACTTACACCTACAATGGCTTTATTTTACCTTCCGATGTTATTGAAAAACGCTTAATGGTTGAAGTTCATTATTACGATCCCTATGAGTTTACTTTAAAGGAAGATCAACCTTACAATACGCAGTGGGGCGCTCCTTTTGCCGGTGGTGATGTAACCAATTGGGGACAGGAGGATTGGGTAGAAAGTGCTTTCGGAATGATGAAGACCAACTTTTATGATAATGGCATACCGGTAATTTTAGGCGAATATGCAGCGATTCATCGAACTTCACTAACTGGTGAAGCTTATGTTAAACACAAAGCTGCACGTGAATATTTCCTCGAATATGTTACCAATGCTGCAAAAAGGAAAGGACTGGTTCCTTTTTATTGGGACAATGGCAATAAAGGAAACAACAGTTGCGTGATTTTTGACAGATCCACCGGAGAAGCTTTGGATCGAGGCGCTCTTGAAGCTATTATGAAAGGAAAAATTTTGAACTAACTTTGAAAACAGACGAGAAATAGATTAAAAAACGATCAATTATAATTTAAGGTAAAAATATTGTTATGAAACCGTTGAAGCGATTTTTATGTTTTTTTCTGATAGTCTTATTTTGTTGGTCATGTACCAACAAAGGATGGAAAAGCGATGAAAACTCTTTAGTAGTTTATCCACGAGAAGGTGAAGCAAAAGTAGTTAGAATCGAACCTTTTGATAATGATATTATCAGAGTTTCTGCCACTCCGAAAAAATTTAGTAAAGAAGAAAGCCTGGTTGTGTTACCAAAGGCAAAAAAAGTGGAATTCAGAGTTACCGAAGATGGAAACTTGCTTTATTTAATTACATCAAAATTAAAGGTAGAAGTTTCAAAAATTTCTGGAAAAGTACGTTTCCTTGATTTGAATGGAAAGGTTTTCCTGCAGGAACTTGAAGGAGGAAGAACTTTTCAACCAATAAAAGTGGAAAAGGAAAAAGGTTATGAACTGCGTCAGATTTTTCAGTCGTCTGATAGCGAAGCCATTTACGGTTTGGGTCAGCATCAGGCACACGAAATGAATTATAAGGGGAAAAATGAAGAACTTTTTCAGTATAATACTAAAGTTTCCGTTCCTTTTATTGTTTCAACAGGTAATTACGGATTACTGTGGGACAATTATTCGTTATCGCGTTATGGAGATCCACGTCCCTATGGACAAATAAACCAGTTTAAGCTGTACAATGCCGATGGGAACGAAGGTGGGCTGACTGTTTCTTATATTGATGATATCAAGACCAATCATCTTTTTGCAGTAAGAAGAGAAGACAAGATTGATTACGAAAATCTCGAAACGGTAAAGAATTTTCCCGACAAAATGAATTTTAACAATGCCAAAGTATTATGGGATGGTTATCTTGAACCTACTGAAACAGGTACATATCGGTTTCTTTTGTATTATGCCGGCTATACCAAAATTTGGATTAACGACACTTTGATGGCAAATCGCTGGCGTACAGCATGGAACCCATCTGTAGCCAAATTTCAACTTGACATGCAAACGGGGAAAAAATACCATATCAAAATGGAATGGATTCCGGATGGTGGAATATCCTATATTGGTTTAAAAGCGCTTTCTCCCGTTGATCCAAATATGCAAAAAAACATTTCTTTTTATTCCGAAATGGGTAATCAAATTGACTATTATTTTATGTCAGGAGAAAACATGGACAGCGTGATAGCCAATTACCGGGAACTGACCGGCAAGGCTCAAATAATGCCAAAATGGGCAATGGGATTCTGGCAAAGCCGCGAGCGATACAAAACGCAGAATGAATTGTTGGAAACACTCTCAGAATTCAGAAAACGCAATATTCCAATTGATAACATTGTGCAGGATTGGTTTTATTGGAAAGTCGATCAGTGGGGAAGTCATGAATTTGATCCTGAACGCTTTCCCAATCCGAAGGCGATGGTTGATACTGTTCACCAACAACATGCTCACCTTATGATTTCGGTATGGCCAAAATTTTATGTCGGGACCGAACATTTTAATGAATTTAGTCAAAAGGGCTGGATGTATCAACAAGCAGTAAAGGACAGTATTCGCGATTGGGTTTATCCGGGTTTCATTGGTTCATTTTACGATGCATATTCATCGGGTGCACGTGAATTATTCTGGAAACAGATTTACGAACATTTGTATCCGTTGGGTATAGATGCATGGTGGCTTGATGCTACAGAGCCGGATATTCTTTCAAATGCAAGCATTGCCTATCGTAAAGCGTTGATGAATCCGACGGCATTGGGTTCTTCTACAAAATATTTTAATGCATATGCTTTGATGAATGCCAAAGGTGTATATGAAGGTCAGCGACGCGATGGGAAAGGAGAAAGAGTGTTTATCCTTACTCGTTCGGGTTTTGCTGGAATGCAAAGATATGGTATGGCTACCTGGAGCGGCGATATCGGAACAGTTTGGGAAGATATGAGAGCTCAGATTACTGCAGGAATTAATTTTTCGATGTCGGGATTGCCGTACTGGACAATGGATATTGGAGGTTTTTGTGTGGAAAAACGTTATGAAAATGCAAAAGAAGGCAGTGAAGACCTTAATGAATGGCGAGAGTTGAATACACGTTGGTATCAGTTTGGAGCCTTTGCACCCCTTTTCCGCGTACACGGTCAATATCCTTATCGTGAAATTTTCAATATTGCGCCTGAAAATCATCCTGCCTATCAGTCTATGCTCTATTACGATAAATTGCGCTACCGCTTGATGCCTTATATTTATAGCCTTGCAGGAGCAGTTTATCATCACAATTATACCATCATGCGAGGTTTGGCAATGGATTTCACTTCCGACGACAATGTTTATGACATTGGCGACCAGTACATGTTCGGACCTGCTTTTATGGTTTGTCCGGTCTATGAATACAAAGCTCGTCATCGCGAAGTATATTTTCCAAAAAAGATGGGTTGGTACGATTTATACACAGGTAATTATCAGGAAGGTGGAACGAAAAAAACGGTAAAAGCTCCTTACGAACGCATGCCATTGTTTGTAAAGGAAGGCTCAATAATTCCAGTAGGACCAGAAATTCAGTACACAACTGAAAAACAGCCCAATCTTATCGATTTGTATGTTTATACGGGAGCTGATGGAAATTTTGAACTTTATGAAGATGAAAATGTGAATTACAACTATGAAAAGGGAAAATTTGCCATTATTCCGTTCAGATATGATGAAAATCAGAAAAAATTATTCATTGGTGACCGACAAGGAACTTATCCTGGCATGTTGTCAACCATAAAATTTAATGTCATAGTTGTATCCAGAAAAAATCCTGTTGGTTTCCTTTCCGAAAAAGTAAAAGGGACTTTGGTTGAATACAATGGGAAACAGGTTGAAATCAATGTGGACAAATTATAAAAGAGAACCAAAGGAACGAAAGGTTTTGTTTCCTATCCGGCATAAATTATATTTTAAGAATATAGCTTGAGAATTTACGTAAATAAGCTGAAATATTTTTTTGGTGATTTTCATCCATTTTTTAATAACTTTTCTGATGAAAAATTTCAAAATTTTCTTTTTGGTAATCTGTTTAATGAATAGCCTTTCTTTTACTGTTAGTTCACAATTGCAGATTAATTCGGGTAATCAGTATTTAATGAGTCAGGCTAAGGATATGAGTACAGATTTTGGCGACTTTACCAATATCTTTTTCTTTGCCGATAAGTTATCGTCATTTGATGTGGCTGACGCATCGGGAACTGTATGTTGGAAACGCTACAGTTTATACACACGGCAAGCGTTTAATACCAACACCGTGGTGGCTCAACCACTCAAAATGCTCGATTTCCCGTTTTCGGCTTACGAGAATGATCCTGCATTAAAGTTTTCCATTGATTTTATTTCGCCACGAACCGTTCGAATCAGGATGATGACTTCTCCGGTTGATATAAAGGAAGAACCTTCATTAATGCTGGCAAAAGAACCAAAGAAAGACCAATCGTGGAAAGTAAAGGAAAGTCCCGGCGAAATCAGATATACCAATTCTTTCGGAAGCATTTCTATAGAAAAAAATCCATGGAGAATTGTTTTGCGGGATGCTGAAGGTAAAATCATGACCAAAACGCGCACCTTAAGTGATAATGATTCTACGCAAGTTAAAACCCTCCCTTTTAATTTTATTAAACGGGGTTCGGATAACCGTCGGATGGTCAATCCTGTGTTTTCGTTATCGCCGGGTGAAATGATTTTCGGATGTGGAGAGTCGTTTGGACATTTGAATAAAGTTGGCCAAAAGCTAAACCTTTTTGTTACTGATCCACAAGGTCCGGAAACGGATCAAATGTATAAACCTGTTCCTTTTTTCATGAGCAACAAAGGATATGGAATTTTTATGCACACTTCAGCGCCGATAACATGCGATTTTGGTGCAACCAATATTAATGTAACCAAATTGTTTATGGGCGACGAATCCATAGACCTTTTCATTTTCTTTGGTGAACCAAAAGATATTTTGAATGAATATACCGAGATTGTCGGCAAGGCTGCTATGCCTCCTCTATGGTCGTTTGGAACATGGATGAGCCGAATTACCTATTTTTCTCAAAAAGAAGGATATGAAGTAGCGGAGAATTTAAGGAAATACAGAATTCCTTCCGATGTCATTCATTTTGATACCGGTTGGTTTGATAAGGATTGGCAATGCGATTATCAATTTTCTCCCGAACGTTTCCCCAATCCTCAACAGATGTTGAAAGATTTGAGGAATAAAGGATTTCATGTTTGTTTGTGGCAGTTGCCATATTTTACTCCTAAGAATCCTCTTTTTAAAGAATTGATTGAAAAAGGATTTTACGTAAAAAATGCAAAAGGAGGACTTCCTTACGAGGATGTTGTGCTCGATTTTTCCAATCCGAATGCGGTAAAATGGTATCAGGATAAATTGGCTCATTTATTACAAATGGGAGTTTCTGCTATTAAGGTGGATTTTGGTGAAGCGGCTCCTTTTGATGGTATTTATGCTTCGGGCAAAACCGGACTTTATGAACACAATCTTTATCCGTTGAGATATAATAAGGCTGTGGCAGATATTATTAACCAAATTCATGGGGAAAACATTATCTGGGCACGAAGTGCCTGGGCCGGTTCACAACGCTATCCCTTGCATTGGGGCGGTGATGCGGAAACAACTAACATGGGCATGGTAGGAACATTACGCGGCGGTTTATCTTTCGGACTAAGTGGATTTGCTTTCTGGAGTCATGATATGGGAGGTTTCGTTACTTCCAGCCCCGAAGATTTATATCGTCGATGGTTGCCATTTGGCTTTCTTTCGTCCCATACACGAGCACATGGAGCACCTCCAACCGAACCGTGGTTGTATAATGAAAGTTTTGTAACCGCTTTTCGTCAAAGTGCAGAGCTAAAATACCGATTAATGCCTTATGTCTATGCTCAGGCAAAGGAATGTTGCGAGAAAGGATTGCCAATGGTTCGTGCCTTGTTTGTTGAATTTCCGCACGATGCAGGAAGCTGGCTGATAGAAGATGAATATTTGTTTGGCAGCCAGATATTGGTTGCACCTATGCTGGAAAGCGGGACAGAACGAAATGTTTATTTACCGGCAGGTAAATGGGTCGATTATCAAACCGGAAAGATATATGAAGGCGGTTGGCACAATATACAAATCGGCACTATTCCAGCTATTATTTTGGTTCGCGATGGAGCTGTTCTGCCTCATATTCAGTTAGCACAATGTACTGATGAAATGGATTGGAGCCAAATTGAATTAAAAATATATGCGGTTGATGCCAAAGAAGCCTTGGGATTATTGTGCCTTCCTTCTGATAATCAGCTTCATTCTTTGAAAGTTACAGTAAAAACTCATCAGATAAAAGCTGATGGCTTAGAAAATAAGATAAAATTTAAAGTTAGTCAATAGAATGAACAAGATTACTTTTCTTCCAAAAGTTAAAAGTGTAGTCTATTTTCATGATCTGAAATTTAAAAATCAGTTATTATTTCAAAATAAATTGTTTTTCTGAAATAAACTCGATTTGAAAGTTAATTAATTGTGTAAAATACTCTAAAATAATTTTTTAAAAAGTCTCGCATGAAAAAATTAAATTTTTCCCTTTTATTCATTTTGTTGATTGGAATTAAAGGATTTGCACAACCGGGATACGTGCCTACAAAAGAGAATCTACAAAATCGCAAGGAATTTCAGGACATGAAATTTGGGGTATTCATTCATTGGGGCATCTATAGCATGATGGCTGACGGTGAATGGGTTATGAATCTGAAAAATATAAATTATAAAGAATATGCCAAGTTAGCAGAAGGTTTTTATCCATCAAAATTTGATGCTGCTAAATGGGTAGCTGATGTGAAAGCTGCCGGAGCTAAATATATTTGTATTACCACGCGTCATCATGACGGCTTTTCCATGTTTGGAACCAAACAATCAACCTACAATATTGTTGATGCCACTCCCTTTAAACGGGATATAATTAAAGAACTGGCAGATGAATGTCATAAGCAGGGAATTAAACTGCATTTTTACTATTCGTTGCTCGATTGGTCGCGTACCGATTATTATCCGCTGGGAAATACGGGACATGGCGTTGGTCGGCTGGAACACGGAAATTGGTCGAGTTACCATCAATTCATGTTGAATCAATTGACGGAGCTGCTCACCAATTATGGTAGAATTGGTGCCATTTGGTTTGACGGAAAATGGGATCAAGATCAAACGCCGGATTTTGATTGGCATTTTAATGAAATTTATGCTCTTATTCACCGATTGCAACCAGGTTGTCTTGTCATAAACAATCATCATCAAACGCCAATAGAAGGAGAAGATGTTCAAACTTTTGAAAAAGATTTGCCGGGACAAAATACAGCCGGTTTTTCAAAAAATCAAACTATTGCTGCTCTTCCTCTCGAAACTTGCGAAACCATGAACAATTCGTGGGGCTATAATATTACCGATCAGCATTACAAATCTGAAAAGGAATTGATTCATTATTTGGTGAGAACAGCAGGCTACAATGCAAATTTACTATTGAATGTCGGGCCTCGACCCAATGGCGAATTTCCCGATATGGCTATAGAACGTTACTATGCCATAGGGAACTGGTTGAAACAATATGAAGAAACCATTTACGGAACTCGCGGAGGCCTTATCAGTCCGCGTCAATGGGGCGTAACTACGCAAAAGGGGAATATTTTATATGTGCATATTCTCCAACTTCAAGATGAAGCTTTGTTTTTTCCGTTGAAAGATAGAAAAATAAAATCGGCTAAGGTATTTATCGATAAAAAACCGGTAAAGTTCAATACGGTTTCTGATGGTGTTGTCCTGTCGTTTGAAAAAGTTCCTGATGAAACAGATTATGTGATAGAATTGGAACTCAAATAAAAAAATATTCTCCGGCAAAAAAATCCTCTGCAAGTTTTGAAATTTTGCAGAGGATTTTATAAGAAAAAAAACAAAATTTCAGTATGTTTCTCTCAAATGTCTTATTGAAATAGGAGTCTTCTCCGAAGCTTTAAGTTGGGGAGAAGTAATGACAACAGTCTTTTTTTCTCCCGGCATCAGGTCAAAGAAATTATCAGAAAATTTGGCTCCTCCTGACTTCGACAATGCGTCACCCTAAAAATTTTCCCAAAATTTTTTGTCAAAAAGAGGTTCGATTAATTTGTGCTTTGGAGTTATGAACATTGTTCTGGTTATAATTTCTCCACTCTTTGGCAA
>Ga0208826_1000741_pt1 | contig 31697 bp, 23 predicted proteins | sample AD_UKC115_MetaG_FD_184451 | JGI IMG/M metagenome (GOLD analysis project Ga0208826, IMG submission 184451) | Active sludge microbial communities of municipal wastewater-treating anaerobic digesters from Hong Kong - AD_UKC115_MetaG (SPAdes)... | ecosystem: Engineered > Bioreactor > Anaerobic >...
CTCCGGTCAATACTGGGAAAGAGCCAAACAGGTTGAGCATAAAGCTGATACCATTGCTCATGAGGTTATCAGATTACTTAACCAGTGCTTCATTACTCCTTTTGACCGGGAAGATATCTACCGCCTGGTTCACCGTCTGGATGACATCATCGATCTCATTGAGAATGCGATCCACAGCGTATATCTCTATAACCTGGATCAAAAGAAATATTTCTTTGATGAATTTGCCTCCTTTTCCAGAGAAGCAACTGATAAACTCAATCAGCTGATTGCCGAATGCTTCCGTGCCCAGAAATATACTCCTCTCATCGGCGAACTTATCCGCAGCCTTCATGATCTTGAGGATAAAGGCGATCAGGTCTATGCTGAATCTCTCCAAAAATTGTTCAGCGAGGAAAAAGACCCGGTTAATATCATCAAGTGGAAAGATGTGCTGTTTGTGCTGGAGACCATCATGGATGTCTATCAGGCAGTCAGCAATACGGTCGAAGGTATTGTGGTTAAAAGCAGCTGATAATGATCTCGGCGAGCTGGAGCTTTGGCTTTATAGTCTTTGTCATCGGCCTGGCTCTAGCTTTTGATTTTACCAACGGCCTGCATGATGCCGCCAATTCGGTGGCGACAGTTGTCTCCACTCGAGTTTTAAGTCCGAGGCAAGCCGTAATCTGGGCAGCTTTCTTCAATTTCGTGGCCTTTCTGATTTTTGGGACGAGTGTGGCTGAGACCATTGGCGTCGGCTTGATTGATATCAAGGTGGTTGACCCACTGGTTATTTTTGGCGGCCTGATGGGAGCTGTAATCTGGAATATTCTCACCTGGTACTGGGGTTTGCCCTCGAGTTCATCTCATTCGTTGATTGGCGGCTACCTGGGAGCGGCTGTAGCCAAAGCCGGCTGGGGTGTGATCATTGTCAAGGGCTGGATAAAAGTAATTTCCTTTATCTTTATTGCTCCCATTCTTGGTCTGGTTCTGGGTAACCTGATTATGATCCTGACTACCTGGCTGGTTAGAAACAAGCCCCTGAAATCTATTAACTTCTGGTCACGCCGGTTGCAGTTACTGTCGGCTGCACTTTATAGCCTGGGGCATGGTGGCAATGATGCTCAGAAAACGATGGGGATTATCGCTGGCCTGGTTTTTACTTCCGGCCACATGAAAACCTTTCACATCCCACTCTGGATAGTGCTTTCTGCTCACACGGCGATTGCACTTGGAACGTTAAGTGGCGGCTGGCGAATAGTCAAAACTATGGGTCAAAAAATTGTCCGCTTGCGTCCGATCGACGGCTTTTGTGCCGAGACAGCCAGTGCTATCAGCATCTTCATGGCCACCCATTTAGGCGTTCCTGTTTCCACCACTCACGTTATCACCGGCGCGGTGACGGGGGTCGGGGTGGCCAGGAGTGCTTCCTCAGTTAAGTGGCAGGTTACTCTGCGTATTGTCTGGGCCTGGATTTTCACCATTCCGATGGCTGCCGTTATTGCTGCTCTCTTTTACAAATTTTCTCTGCTTTTTATCCATTAAACTTCGCGGGCGAAGTGAAGAAGAGCTTCTCAAGATCATGCAACCATCATCTGAGCCAGGGATTTAGAACTGAATAAACTGTGAAGAAGGAACCGCCGATTCTGGACTGAGAAGTTGTCGCTAACTGGCCAGAATCAACAGTTTGGGCAGGATGAACCAGGTTAACCAGCAATAAACAGAAAATAAACATGATAAAATCAAGACGATATGATAAAAGAACATATTGGGATGAAAAAAAATAAAAACCTGATTTAAATGCTTATAAGGAGCTCGAATGTTGGTGTGCTTCAACCATAACTATGACAGGAAAATTAAGGCCAGATTTTTGGCCTCCAGACTGCCAGCGGCCAAACAATTGTTGGCTATCTCCGTTCTATTACTGGCCTTATTTATTCTGCAAAATTTGTGGGCCAGCTATGGACAGGCGGCTCAGGAAATCGTTGCTTCTCCTTCCATCGAGAAAGCGGAAACTCAGTGGTATCTGATTACTCTCAGCGGTCAAAAGATTGGTTATATCAAGGAAACCGGTCAAAAAATTAAGGACAATGGCCAGTGGTTTTTTAAAAGTTATGCTGAGTCGAAAATGGCCTTTAATCGCCTGGGGAAAAAGGCTGAAATAGTCTCTAAGTCTGAATATCTGGAAACTGAGGATGGACAGCTGAAGAAGGTGGTGGCGGAGATGGTTATGTCTTCGGCCCCGGTCAGGGTTGAAGCGCTGGTCGAAGAGGGAAAAATTGTTATAAAAACAATGGCTTCGGGCCGGACTTTTAGCCGAGACTTGCCTTTTACCGGTCAACTTCTTGGCCCGGAAGGCATCAGTCAGCTAACGCAAACCCGCCTCAAGCAACCAGGCGATAAAATTGAATATAAAACACTGTTAGCTGAAATCTCCCAGATAGTGACCAGCGAGCGACAACTCGCAGGCGAAGAAGAGATTGATTTCTATGGACAAAAGATCAAGGCGAGAAAGATAGAGGAGAAAACGCCAGGCGTGGGTTCAACCCGCCAGGTTTGGATTGATGAGGCCGGACATGAAATTAAATCGGTTGAGTCTTCACCTTTTGGCGATTTGATAGTTGTTGCTTCAACTGAAGAAGAAGTCCTGATGGGGATTGAGGGTCTTTCCAGCAGTGGAGATCAATACCAGGTCAGTTTGATTAAATCTAATGTCCGCTTACCTCAAGCCAGAGTTGGCCAGCGGCTGCTGATCAGAATTCAGACTGAAAAGCCCGAGTCTGGCTGGCCCGATCTCAATCATGATTATCAGCGAGTCATTAGCCAGACAGCAGAAACTACTATTCTGGCCATCAGTCAGGTGAATTTGAAGACTCCGTCCAGTAAAAAATTAACGCCAGAAGATCTTCAGCAATATCTTCAAGCCAATGCTTATCTTGATGCCGACGATCCGGAAATTAAGAAAGTGGCAGCTGAAGTGGCCGGGCCGATCAAAGATCCTTATGCTAAAGCCTTGCAGCTCAGAAACTGGGTTACCACCAATATGACTTTTGACCTGGGGATTGTCTTTGCCCCGGCCTCAGAGGTTATAAGAAATAAAAAAGGAACCTGTGCCGGCTATGCCTCACTGCTGGCTTCTTTACTGAGAGCGGCCGGCATCCCTTCTCGCTATCTGATGGGCCTGGTCTATGTCAACGGGGTCTGGGGCGGGCATGCCTGGGTGGAGGCCTGGATAGCTGATCGCTGGGTACCCCTGGATGCGGCTATTCCGGGTCCAGGGCCGGCCGACGCCGCTCGTCTGGTGGTGGCTGCCAGCGGCCTGGAGGAAGGGCTGGGAGAAAGCCTCCTGGCTGCCCAGAAGATCTTTGGCCAGGTTAATATTGAGATTCAGGACTATAGCTTCGATGGGCATCGCTACCGGGTCGAACCAGGTCAGCCGCTCTATGAAGTCAAAGATGGGAGTTATTTTAACTACGGGCTTCAGTTAAGCTTAAAAGCTCCGGACGGGTTCACTTTTTATGATACTGATAAAGTCTGGCCGGATAAGACGCTGGTCGCCTTAAGAGGGCCAGCTGGTGAAACTATCAAGTTGACCCAGGAAGGCTGGTTCCCGGCGGCTGACCTTGACCAGCATCTGGTCAGTCAGCTGAAAAAAATGGTTAACGATGGACGCCTGGTCTATCAGACAGTGTGGGGAAAGAAACGACCGGTGGTTGTCTCCGGGGAAAAATCAGTGGCCGGTATAATTAATGGAGTTGATATTTTTGTTCTGACCGCTGAAGGAGCAGACTCAGAGCGACTGTTGAGCGAGGTTTTGAAAAATCTCAGTTGTCAGCTGGTAATAAAATAGTGGCGAGAAATAAACAAAAAATTGCTTATGATCGAGCCGCGATCACCGTCCAGCCTGAAGATTGTCCAGATAAAGAGCAGCTGCTCCCAGGATGGCGATATTATCAGTGGTTGAAACTTTTATCTCAATTCTTTTAACGGCCAGCGAGTAGGCAAAAGAGGAGACAGCGGCCAGCATTGAGTCTTTAAAGAATTCAAAAGACTGGCTGACCGATCCGCCAAGGATAATGGCTTCGGGGTCGACAGCATACATGATAGCCTTGATGGCTTCGCCCAGGTGATGGCCGTAATCTTCAAAGACTTTTAGAGCTTCTTTTTGGCCGGCTTTAGCCCGCTGGTAAAATTCTTTTCCCGGACAGCCATGGGATTTAAGGAAAAATTGTCCGGAGGCGTAGCGCTCAAAATTAGCTTCAAGGTAAGGCAGCATCCCAAACTCACCGGCGCCGCAGTTAGGTCCTGAGTAAAGCCGGTCGTTGATGATGAGTCCGGCTCCCAGACCGGTGCCGATAATTAATCCGACAAAATTATTATAGGATCGGCCATGGCCAAAATACTTTTCACCGACGGCAAAACAGTTGGCGTCATTATTGATATAAACCGGGACCTGATAGCGAGCTTCAAGGATTCTTTTAAGAGGAACTTCTCGCCAGGCAGGGATGTTCTGAACATCATAAATAACGCCAGTCTCCAGATCGACGATACTTGGAATGCCGAGACCCAGCCCTTCCACTTCCAGGCTGAAAACTTCGTCCAGAACAGCCGTCAGATCAGATAAAACTTCCTCTTCAGTTCCGCTGCTCCGGATGGCTCTTGCTGCCATTTTGACCAGCCGGTCACCTTCGACCAGACCAGCCCGAACCTTAGTACCACCCAGGTCAACACCGATTAAGGCCAATTTCTCCTCCTCAGGTTTTAAGCCAGCTTGAGCTCATTCATTCTGGAGCAATTCACGCGCTGCTCTTTTCTTTTTTCGTCTCATCTGAATCGTTTCATTCTTGATAAGCGGTCTGGCCCAGAAACCTATGCTCAGAATGTAGCCCAGAGTCAGGTAAAGCACAAGCATGGCCGGGCGAAGGCCGAACCGGTCTCCGAGCCAGCCGATAAGTAGCGGCACCAGAGCCCCGCCTGCAATACCGGTACAGAGGAGACCGGAGAAAGCTCCCTGATGAGTCTCAATTGAATTAAGAGCTAACGAAAAGATAATCGGCCACATAACCGAAGCAAAAAATCCAATAAGCGAAAAACTATAAAGATTAATAATTTGAGGACCGGAGCCGGGCAGTTTAAACGAAAAGGAAAAGAGACTGGGCGGCCCCCAGAGAGCCAGCGTCAGGCAGACGAGTGCTAAAGATACTGCCCCGATCAGAACACGGCGGCTATCGACCAGTTTCAACAGGAGCAGGCCAAAAAGGCCGCCGATGGTCATCAGCCCCCAGAAATAGGAGACAGCCTGGGCTCCGGCTGTTTGCGGGTCAAGCCCGTGGTAGGTTTTAAGAAACTGAGAGGTCCAGTTAGCCACACCCTGCTCGGTGCCGACATAAGCCATGATTCCGAAGAAATACAGAATGACGATTTTTTTCTTTAAAAGAATTTTGTAGATGGACCAGGTACCAGCCTTTTCCTCATCTTTTAATTCAACTTTAGGAAAGCGGGAGAAGAAAATGATGATGATCATCAGGAAAGCAATTAGAGCAAAAACCCAGTAAAGAGAAATCCAGGGCAGGTCGGGAGGAACAAGCCGGCGCAGACTGTTAAGCAGTAGATTTTGTTTTTCTGCGACTGGCAAGTTTCTAACCAGATAGGAATAGAGAAGGGGGCTCAGAAAGGAAGCACTGCCAAAAATAAGCTGAGCCAGGACGGAGTTGAAGGCAAAATGCTCTTCGCCCCCGGCCACCCGGAGGAGAGGATTAATAGCTACCTGGAGAATGGCCATGCCCAGCCCGATTAGAAAAAGTGAGATTGTTGAAACCAGATAACCGGGAAAAAGAGCAAAAAGCAGGGCTCCGGCCAGAGCCAGGCAAAAGGCGGCCATCATAACCTTTTTCTCACGGTATTTCTCAACCAGAAAGCCGGCCGGAATGGACATGACAGCATAGGCGATAAAGAAAGAAAAAGGCAGAAGTCCGGCTAAGGCTAAACTTAGTTTAAAGCTGTCAATGATTTCAGGCACCAGCGGGCCGATAATGTTGGTTAAAAGGGAGATGACAAAAAAGATTAAAAAGATCAGGCAGACCAAAATATAATGACGTTGAGTCTTCTGAGTCATGTCCTGTCTCCGGTTGCCATATCTTCGCTGTTCCTTAGCTTACAACTAAAAAACAGCTGACACAATTTATATTTCCTTTTTTTGGGCAGGGCTTATCTCCACAATTTACTTGATTTTTAAATTTAGCCTGATTGATGATTTAGACCTGGTCATTTGTTAGCAGAAATTCATTAAACTGTTTATTGCTGGTTGCTATTGGGGCTCCAACGTAGAGGCTGAAGACCAAAAGGGGCACTGGCCAAACTGGTTTTTCATCTTTATAATAGGCCCGAAGCTTTAAGAACATTAGGAAATATAGATTGTGTGCCGATTTTATAAAGATTATAAGAAGCAGGCGGCGGACGGTCAGTCTGGAAATTAATCAAGACGGAGTGTTGACAGTCAGGGCTCCTTATGGCCTGGACAGGACAACCATAGATGATATTTTGAAGCGTCACCAACTCTGGATCAGAAAGAAAAGGCAGGAGGTACAAAGGAGGCAGGAGCTTTCCCGGCCGAAAAAATTTGAGGATGAAGAAAAGTTCCTCTGGCTGGGAAAAGAATATCCATTAAGAATTGTGGCCAGAGCCAGGCCATCACTGGTTTTTACTGGAGAGAGGTTTGAGCTGGCGGCTTCATCTATTCTTTCTGCCAGGCAGCTGTTTGAGGCCTGGTTCAAAGAACGGGCTCGCTTTTATCTTTCGTCTCGGCTGAAGGAAATGGCTAGAAAAACGGGCTTTAAATATCAGAAGTTTCGGCTGTCTTCGGCTCGAACTCGCTGGGGTTCATGCTCAGCTAAGGGAACGATTTCACTGGTCTGGCGTTTGATGATGGCTCCGCCGGAAATTATTGATTACCTCATTATTCATGAGCTGGCTCACACTAAGGAAAAAAATCATTCCCGGGCTTTCTGGCGTTTAGTAGAGGAATTCGTCCCTGATTATAGGGAAAGGAGGCGCTGGCTCCGGAAAAATGGCTTCCGGCTTAATTTTTAAGAGGCGGGAGTTACCGGTCCGGTACTTAGATTATTTGACCTGATTTTGGCGGCTGATAAAATAGAAGGCGAAAATTAAAAAGGCTGAGGCCGGAGATGAAGAGGATGAACCTTTATAATTTTAAAAACGGGCAAGAGCCACAGCCAGGGTTTCCAGGAGGAAACAGGCTCTCAACAGTAATTTTCTGGGGCTCCCTCTGGGGGTTAGCCGAAGCTACTCTCGGATACTTATTGCATTTAATAAAGATTCCGGGCCTGGCCGGGGCGGTTATGGCGACGATTGCTTTTTATTTCCTTTATCGCCTTTATCAGCCAACTGGCTCGGCCGCGGCAGTCATCGGGGCCAGTCTGGTAGCCGCCGGCCTGAAATCACTGGATATTGTCGTCAGCCCTGTAGGCTTGATGGATGTCATTAATCCGGTTCAGGCCATCATCATCGAAGGTTTGGCAGCCGCGGCCAGTTTGAAAATTCTAGAACGGGGACCGAACCGCCAGTCAACATTCATTTTGTCCGGTCTGTTATTTTCTTTTGGCTCAAACCTGGTCTATGGCCTGGCTGCTGTTATTGAGTCTTCGGTTTTTCATTCAGGTAATATCTTTCAGACCGGGCCGGTCAGTCTGGCCAGGTTTTTCCTGCTGTCGCCTCTGGTCACAGCTTTTATTGTCACCAGCTGGCTGCTGACCGGTAAAGTACAAGGCCAGATTCAATATAGAATGCTAAAGCAGGCAGCTTCAGTCAGAACTGATTCTCTGGCTGAGATTGAGGGCCAGCCGCAGACATTTTTAGACCGGCTAGCTTCCCGGCCGGTTTTTTCTTTAGCCATTTTGGCACTAGCGATTTTGAGCCATTTTAATCAACTCTGGTTCTTATAAATTATAGTAGCAGCCGAGTGAGGAAAGAAGGAAAATTTAGAAAGAGCAAGAATGACCAGCCAGCCAAACGTCAATAAAAAAGCAGCCATAGCTTCCTCCAGGGGCGAGGTGATGATTCGCACTGGCTGCCCTTCTCATAATTGCGGTGGGCGCTGTCTCCTGCTGGTTTATCTTAAAGATGGGGTCATCACCAGAATTGATGGCGATGACCGGCCCGACACGATTGAAGCTCCGCAGCTTCGGCCCTGCCCGCGTGGCCGGGCTTACCGCCGTCGTCAGTATCATCCAGACCGCCTGCGCTATCCACTGAAACGCACCGGGCGCCGAGGCGAAGGCAAGTTTGAGAGAATTTCCTGGGATGAAGCGCTTGACCTGGTGGCTTCGGAACTCAGCCGGGTCAAGGAAAAATATGGCAACTCGGCCCTTTTTGTGCCTTATGGCACAGGCAGTTACAATCAAATCAATGGCCGCCAGACAGCCACCCGCCTTCTCCATCTTTTTGGCGGCTGCCTGGGTTTTTATAACTCTTATTCCTGGGCCTGCATCACGCCGGCGACTTTAACTGTTTATGGCACCACCACGACGGGCAACCAGCGCCAGGACTGGCTGAACAGCCGCTATATTCTGATGTGGAGCTGGAACCCGGCGGAAATGCGCGATGGCACCAACAGCGAGTATTTTGTCAAACTGGCCAGAAAAAGAGGAGCTAAGGTGGTCTGCCTTGATCCGCGGTTGACACCGTCGGCCGTCGCCCTGGCTGATGAATGGATTCCGATCAGGCCCGGAACAGACGCCGCCATGATGTCAGCTATGGCTTATGTGATGATAACTGAGAATTTATATGATGCTGATTTTATCCGCACTCACAGTGTCGGCTTTGATGAAACTCGGATGCCGCCCGGATTTGAAGCTGAAGAAACTTATCGGGATTATATCCTCGGCCGGTGGGACGGCCTGCCCAAAACACCAGGCTGGGCGGAGAATATCTGCGGTGTTCCGGCCGAGACCATTGTCAGGATAGCCCGTGAATATGCCACCATCAAACCAGCCATGCTTTATTTAGGCTATGGCCTTCAGCGGCGGGCTTATGGCGAGCAGGCAGTTAGAGCCGCCTGTGTCCTGGCGGCGCTGACCGGCAATATCGGGGTTCATGGCGGCTGGGCGAGTGGTCTCGGCAATCAGGCCCCGGACGGCGGTCCGTTCTGGCTGGTTTTTCCCGTTGGTGAAAACCCGGTCAAGGCTTCTATTCCCAGTTTTCTCTGGACAGAAGCGGTCCTCCGCGGCCGCGAAATGGGGCCGGAAGATGGCGTTGTCGGCGTGCCGAAGCTCGATAACAATATCAAGCTTCTTTATGTCGTCGCCAGCAATTGCCTTATCAATCAACACGCCAATACCAACCGCACAGCAAAAATTTTAAGCGATGAGAGCCTGGTCGAATTTATTGTTGTCCATGAACAATTTATGACGCCGAGCGCCCGCTTCGCCGATGTGGTGCTTCCCGCTTGCACTCAATTTGAAACCTGGGGACTCGAGGACGGCTGGAAATACGGGGATGAAGTTATCCTGATGCCAAAAATACTCGAGCCCCTGCCCGAAACTAAAAGCGATTATGCTATCTGTGCCGAAGTGGCCGAGCGCCTCGGCATTGGTGAGCAATACACTGAAGGGCGGGATGAAAAACAATGGGTGGAGTGGATGCTGGATATTTACCGCCAGACGCGCTTTCCTGATTTGCCCTCGCTCGATGAATTGCTGGAGAAAAATCTCGGTGTCTGGGCCAGACCGGTCACTGATCCGGCTGTCGCTTTTGAGGATTTCAGACGTGACCCTGAAAAGCATCCATTGCCGACGCCTTCGGGAAAGATTGAAATCTTTTCGGCCGCGCTTCACCAGCTGGGAAAACCGGCTGAAATTCCAGCGGTACCCAAATATATTCAGGAATGGGAAAGCCCGTTCGGGGTGGAGGCAAAAAAGTACCCGCTCCAGGCCATCGGCCATCATTATTTAGCCCGCGTTCATTCGACCCATCACAATAACGACTGGCTCAGAGAAGCTTTTCCCCAGCGGGTTTTTATCAATCCGGTTGATGCTGAGGAACGGGGAATAAAGACCGGGCAGCTGGTCAAAGTTTTTAATGAGCGCGGCGCTTTGCTTTTGCCCTGCCGGCTGACGCTTAAAATCAGGCCGGGGGTGGTGGCCATTCCCCAGGGAGCCTGGTGGGAGCCAGATGAGGATGGACTGGATCGCGGCGGAAATATCAATGTCCTGACGTCGGAACGCTGGTCACCCTATGCTTTTGGCAATACCCAGCACACCATCATGGTTCAGGTTGAAAAATATGAAGAGAAGTAAGAAAAAAGCGAAGGAAGCCGAAAACAAGAAAAACAGCCAGCCGGGCCAGAACCAGTATGCCTTTTTCTTTGACTCGAGTGCCTGCTCGGCCTGTAAAAGCTGTGTCCTGGCCTGCCGTGATAAAAACAACTGGCCGGCCGGCGTCAAATGGCGGCGAGTCTATGAGCTGAGCGGCGGCCGGTGGCTGAGGGTTGGAAATAACTGGGTGCCTGATCTGATTGCCTATAATCTTTCGCTGGGCTGTAATCATTGTGAGGAGCCGGTTTGCCTCAAAGGTTGTCCCTCCGGAGCTATAAGCAAAAGGCCTGATGGAATAGTCCTTATTGACCGGAAAAAGTGCCTGGGCTGCCGTTACTGTGAGTGGAGTTGCCCCTATGGAGCGCCGCAGTATGATGTGGCTGCCGGCCGCATGACCAAGTGCGACCTGTGTGTGGACCTGGTTGATCAAGGTGAAAAGCCGGCCTGCGTTAGCGCCTGTCCGATGAGGGCCCTGGATTTTGGCCCACTCGATGAACTTATGGAAAAATACGGCCAGGTAAGAACTATCTTTCCTCTGCCTGCTGAGGCTATGACTCGACCAGCGTTTATAATCAAGCTGCATCCTACCGCTGCTAAGGCCAGGCCAGGCGATGTTACGGTCAGCAACAGCGAAGAAGTCTAAATCAAGCTTGACAGGCAGCTGCATTTTTTGTAATTTCGGTTTGACTTATGATCATTTTCTTTGAAGGGAGGCACAATGAAAGCTGAGGCTTATAAACGGACAGTATCTTTATCCTTATCTTTGAAGAGAAAAAGAATCCCAATCATCATCTTGCTTTTTATCGTTCTTGGGCTTGGAGCTTTTTCCGGGATATTAGCTGCTCAGGAGAGAAAGCTATCCGTGGCCCCGGTCAATAAGGCTTTTCTTGAATATCTTTCCAATCAGCTTAAGGTTTTACATTATACAGCCGAGGGACATCCCTTGGGCTTAATTCCCAGTCCTCGTGATATATCTTATTTAAAGAATTTGTCTGTCACCAGGAGAGCCAGGCAAATCGAATTGCCTGTTTCTTATGATCTGCGGATAATGAACAAGCTAACCCCGGTTAGAAACCAGGGAAGCTGCGGTTCGTGCTGGGCTTTTGCCACCTATGGCTCCTTAGAATCTTTTTTAATGCCGGGAGAACCACGTGATTTTTCTGAGGAACATCTGATTAACAATCACGGTTTTGACTATGAACCATGTTACGGTGGAACTTTGGATATGGCTACTGCTTATCTGGCCAGATGGGGTGGGCCTGTTAACGAAACGGATGATCCTTATGTTTCAGGTAATGGTCTGCCGGCTGTTAAACATGTGCAGGAAGTCATGATGATTCCTCCCAGATCTGGACCTCTGGACAATGATTTGATCAAAGAAGCGGTGATGAATTATGGGGCGGTCTATACCGATATGGTCTGGGATGACAGCAGCTATAACTCAACTAATAAGACCTATTATAATCCTGGTAACACTGGCGGCGGTCATGCTGTGGCCATAGTCGGCTGGGATGATAATTTTGAGGCGGCCAAATTCAGCTCAGCACCAGAGGGAAACGGCGCCTTTATTGTCAAAAATAGCTGGGGCTCGAGCTGGGGAGATCATGGTTATTTTTATGTTTCTTATTATGATGCCTATTTTGGGCGGAGGGGCGTGCTGGGGGTGGTTAAAGCTGAAAATCCAGGCAAATATGTGGTTAATTACCAATATGATCCCTTAGGTTGGATCACCAGCTTAGGCTATGGCCAGGATACCGCCTGGATGGCCAATGTTTTCCAGGCACAGTCTGGCCTGCCGCTGGAAGCTGTTGGCTTTTACACCTCCTCGACAGAGAACTACTATGAAATCTATATCTATGTGGGCGTAGCCCAGGGACAGCCGAGGTCAGGAGAACTTAAGTCTACTAAAAGTGGGTCAATAAATTCGCCTGGCTATTTTACAGTAGAACTTGATAATCCAGTTGCTCTTACAACTGGTCAGTACTTTTCAGTGGTTTTAAAGTTAAGGACAGTTGGCTATAATTATCCAATCCCGTCAGAAGGACACATCGAAGGCTATTCTTCATCGGCCGCCTCAAACCCCGGGATGTGTTTAATCAGTGTAGATGGAACCGGGTGGGAAGCTCTTACCGATTATTTTGATTATGATATCTGCCTTAAGGCTTTTGCCGGGCTGACTCCTATCTACCCACCAATTAATCTCCGCTTATCGCAACTTGAAAACAATTTTATCTTTTTCAAGGAGAACATTAACCGCCTGTCCTGGGCAGCCAATCCGGCCAACGGGACGAATATTGTCAGCCACAAGATCTATCGCAAAGCCAATAATGAAAGTACTTACTCGCTCCTGGCGACGGTTGATGGCACCCGGTATACTTTCGATGATCGAGGGCTGAGGAATCCCGGCATTTATACCTATCAGGTGACGGTGGTTGATGAATATGAAAGAGAAAGTGACCCGGTGACGATTTCAGCTTCTCCGCTGGTACCGGTTAAAGCTGAAAAGACCAAAGCTTATCGGACCAAAGTGGCACCCAGGAACCTGTCTAATTCGAAATAAGGGGAAGAAAATGAAAAGGAAGATGATATTGGAAATTATGAAGAATATTAGAATCATCGTTTGTCTGGTTCTGTCCTTAGTTTTTTTAACCGGACAAGGGCTGGCTGCAGGCATTAAACCAAAGATTGAAGTTGGGCTGTCTTTCGGCTTGAGAACCTTAAATAATTCAGAGCTCAAAGATGTCTATGGCCAGGGGACGAACTTTTTCCCCAGTGTCACCTTGATCTGGAAGGGGCTGATGTTTGGCGGTGGCTATGAGGCCGGATTTAAAAGAGACGGATTGATCGGGATTTATGAAGAGCCGGCTGAGCTATCAGTCAAAGGGGGCGAAATCTTTGCTGGTTACCAGCTAATGCTAAGGAACATTGCCCCTTATATAAAGGTCGGGCTCGGGTTTTACTCCTATAAGCAGGTGGTTGAAAGTGAATATGTCAGCGATTATCCAGTCGATGGAAATAAAACAGGCCTGATTGTGGCCGGCGGAATTAAATACTTTCCGCTGAAAAGGCTGTTTATCTCGGCTGAGGTTAAATATGGAAGCCTGAAGGTCAAGCCTTATGACCTCGAGGTTGACCTGGGAGGATTGAGGCTCAACGGCGGCCTGGGCTTCAGTTTCTGAAAATACAGATTACAAGCTAAATTTCCTTTTTTATTCTTAAACATTGGGCTCTATAATTTTTTTCTCGAGCCACTGGACCAGGGGAAAAGCCGGAGTGGTAAAATCTGCCGTTGAAGGCGGTCAATTTAGCTCAATAAAAAGACTGTTGGCAAAAAAGGATTTGATTCTTATAATAGATTTGGGGACAAAAAAATCAGGAAATATGTAGGGTGTCCCCATTTTATAGGAGGAAGAAATGAAGAGGGCAGCTTGTATCACGATAATGGTTATGATTTTGTTTTCGCTGGCTCAGGCCAGGGTTGGGGAGGTGGTTAAGGTCATAAAAACTCCCGGACCCTGTCCGACTGGCCTGGCCTATGACGGCCATTACTTCTGGTTGGCTGATAGCCGGCTGGATAAGATTTTTAAAATTGATCCAGCTTCAGGTCAGGTGGTTAAATCATTTGATGCACCTGGTTCCCATCCGGAAGGCCTGGCCTGGGATGGAAAGTATCTCTGGCATGTGGATTCAGCTGAAAAGCTGGTTTACTGCCTTGACCCGGAAACCGGAAGAGTTCTTAAGGCTCTGGAATCTAACAGTGATCAGCCGCGTGATCTGGCCTGGGACGGCCACGATTTGTGGATGACCGATGTTCGCCAGAAAAGCCTTCTTCGGGTTTCACCGGTTGATGGCATGATGATCCAGACTTTTCCAGCACCCGGTAGCGAACCGGCCGGCCTGGAATTTGATGGCCATTATCTCTGGGTAACGGATCGGGCGATGGATAGAATTTTTCTGGTTGATCCCTCTTCAGGCTGGTGTCTATCTTCACTCCGTTCCTACGGTCCTTTCCCGACTGGCCTGGCTTTTGATGGCGAGTATCTATGGAATGTCGATTATGAAAATGATGAGCTCTACCGGATTAAGGTTTTCGACAATGACATCATGACCCTCTGGGATGAGAAAGAACTCGAACTTCGCTTCGTCAAGGAGTTCCGCAATTATGGGCCCGGTGTGGTCACCAACCTTGATATCTATCTGCCCATTCCGGCCAGCCGTGATAATCAGGAGCTTCTTTCTCCGGTTGAATTTCTCTCCAAACCGACAGAGATGATCAGGGACAGCTGGGGGCAGCAGCTGGCTCATTTTAATTTCAAAAATTTAAAGGCGCCGGCCATGATTCAAACCGGCTGGACAGCCAAAGCCAGAATTTATGCGGTTGAGTATTTTATTTATCCGGACAGAGTTGGCAGCTTGGATCAGATTCCGGCGGAGATAAAAGAGAAATATCTGGCTGATGGCGATAAGTACTGTATTCATGATCCTTTCATTCAGAATCTGGCCAAAAAAATTGCTGGCAACGAAAAAAATCCCTACTGGATTACCAGGAAAATTTATGAATATTTGATTGACCATCTGAGTTATAATCTTAAGCCAGTTGGCGGCTGGAACCCGGCCCCAACTGTTCTTCGCCGCGGCACAGCTTCTTGTTCTGAATACACCTATTCCTTAATTGCTCTGTGCCGTGCTCTCGGTGTACCTGCCCGCTATGTAGGCACAGTTAGCCTCCGTGGCGATGATGCCAGTTATGATGATGTTTTCCATCGCTGGAATGAAGTTTATCTTCCGCCCTATGGCTGGATTCCTTTTGACGCTAATAAAGGTGATGTGGAGGCTCCTGGAGGACGTGCACTGGGTATTGGCAATGTGGCTGCCCGCTATATCATCACGACTGAAAATGGCGGTGGCGACCAGTATCTGTGGTTTGGCTATAATTATGGCTATACCTGGACCTCAGAAGGTCGGTGCCGCCTGTCTGAAGAGTCATATGGCGAATGGCAGCCTCTCGGCCCTAAAAAATATCAGAAACCGGCCGAAAGGAAATCTAAATAGAATCTAGCAGAATTTCCCAATAAAAAGTTGATTGTTTGAAGCGAGGAAGATGAGCTCAAACTTTTTAACCGCTGACCTGGCTTCCTCTCCCTCTACCAGGGCCGAAGAAAAATTAATCAAATATTACTTGCCAGCCGGGTTAATTGCATGTTTACTTTTTTCCCTGTTTTTATTTGTTGCTCGCCCTCTGCCTTCCGGCCATCATTATGAACTGGCTTTAAAGCTTTCCCTGGAGCTTATAGTTATCTGGTTGATCTATTATCTGCGGCCTGAGTTTCTCAATCATAAATTAATCTTAGCCCTGATCCTGCTAGCCGGGCTGACCCTTGGCTTTTATCAGCTCACCCGGCCCAGGCCAGATCCGGAAATTACCAGGACCTATGAATCTGTTTTTAAGGATCTGGAAGAAGGCCGCAATCCCTACTTAAGTGGTAGGATTTATCACCGGAAAGGAGACGGGCAGACCGTTTATCAGAATTTCAATTATCCCCCTTTGGAACTTTATCCCTACTGGCTTTTTTACCGCCTGTTCCACGTCTGGGACCTGCAGAGTTTAAGCTTATTTCTGATGTTTATTCAGTTTCTGGCGGCCATCATTCTGGTCTTAACCTTCAGGGGTTCAGGCCACCGTTATTTGCTGGCTTTTCTGCCACTGCTGGTTTTTTCAGAAATTACTACCAATCCAGCCATGAATATGCTGCTGGTCTCGATCTTTATGGCTTTGCTTTATCGGCAGGAAAGAAAACCATCAACGGCCAACCAGCTGCTGCTGGCCATAGTTATCGGGCTGGGCCTCAGTGCTAAATTTTTCTTTATTCCCTTAGCCGCCACTTATTATTTCTGGCAGTTAAAGCTCAGGGATTTTAAAAGCTGGTTGCAGGTTGGCGGGCAAGCCCTTCTGTCGCTGGCAGTTTCCTGGCTTTTGATGCTGCCCTTCGGGCCTTTAAACGTTATCAACAGCACCATTTTTTATAACCTTAATCTCAGCCAAAGAAACACCTACACCACTTTTTATCCCAATATTCTGTCCAGTTTTTTCTATTTGATTGGCCAGCCTGAATATTATGGCCCGGCGGCTGTCTTAATTTTGCTACTGGTTATTCTCTTCAGTCCTAAGCTCAGCCTTTATACTGCCTTTCTTCTGTCCGGGATGACGTTTTTGCTGATAGCCCCCACTCCCGAGCCGCAGTATTTTGGAACTCTTCTCCTGCTGGGCCTGGCCTCGAAAATCATAAAAATCTCAACTAAGCCGGCGGCGGCCGCCATGGTCCGAGGAGAGGCCCCATGAAGCTCAATCTTAAGGACTGGCCCTTAATCGTTTTTACCGTCCTGGTCCAAACAGCGGTTGGATCTTTTATTTTTCTTTTTGGCCTGCTGGCGATTTATGCCCGCCATCTGGATCAGTTTGGTTCAGCCTGGCTATACCCCCGCTTATTTCGCCCGGCCTTGAGTCTTCTTCTGTTGATGGGCCTCTCACTGCTTATTTCGCTGTTACACCTTGGCCATCCTTCCTCAGCCTATCTGGCTGTGGTCAATCTAAAAACTTCCTGGCTCAGCCGGGAAATACTGGCTGCCTGCCTGTTTTTCACTGGCCTATTACTCTTGACCGTTTCTATTTTTTTTGGCTGGCCGGCCGCCATTCTTCTGTTAATATCTTTTCTGGAAGTTCTGGTCGGGCTGGCTCTAATTTTCATTATGTCGAAAATTTACCGCCTGCCCGCCGTCCCGGCCTGGAATAGCTTCAGAACGACCCTTTCTTTTTATCTGACTGCCCTCCTGACCGGAGCTGGCTTCTTACCTCTGACTGGGCTTGCCATTTTTGAAGCCTGGCCCGATTCCAGGCTTAAGCTGACAGTCATTCTTCAGATAACGTTATTTATCTCGCTACTCTATCTGCTGGTGTTTGACCAGGTGGCCGGTCTTTTTTCTTTGAAAAACAGGATTGAGCCTGAAAAATTTTTGGGGCTTAAGAAACTATCAAGAATCCGGCTTCTGCTTTTAATTCTGGCTTTTTTAGCCGGCTTTTACATTTTCTGGCCGGGCGGCTCTGTCTGGCTGCAAGGTTATTTCTGGCCAGTTCTAATCCTGGCCCTGGTCATCATTGAAGAGTTAATTGGCCGGGCAATATTTTTTAATCTCTATGAAAAACAGGGTGTTTAACTGCCATCTGATTTCTGGTTTTTTCTTCTCAGGTATTGGAGATAGTTTTGATAATCCTCAAAACTGTTAAGATGCCAGGGAATTCTGTCTGACGGAATATCCAGAGCTAAGGATTTGACCTCAGGCAGGAGATAAAGGACGCTCAATTTTTTTTCTTTAATCAATCGCTCAATCACCGGCAGGAGCGAGCGGCGGTAAAGGGCAAAAAGGGGGTGTGGAATCTGGCCATCAAGCCTGGGATAAACCAGGTCATGCTGGCCGAGCACCTGGAGCATGTCCCTGACTATTCCCAGATCGATTTCGGGCTGGTCACAGGGAATAACCAGAGATAGGTCAGAAGAAGAAGCCATCAACCCGGTGAGAATTCCGGCCAGGGGACCGGCGTTTTCATAACGATCCTCAACCTGCCGAACATAGTTTAACTCATAATGCTGGCCTTTAGACACGCTTATTATTATTTCTCGGAAATGGCCGGTTAACTGTCCGATGACCTGTTCAAGTAAGGTCTGGCCGTTAACCACCAGGCTGGCTTTGTCGCGGCTCATACGCCGGCTCTGCCCTCCGGCCAGAATGATGGCAGTTAGTTCCTTAAAGGTATTGCCCTTTTCCATTTTTATCTCGCCTGCTTTTCCAGCCATTATCATACCATTAAAATTGAAAGCTGGCTTGATTTTTGGCTGAGCAGAAGGCCATAATGGTCATGATAATTCGATCGTCAATAATTTTGGAGAGAGGGTAAGTAATGACCACCAAGCTTTCCACAAAAAAGAAACCGGTCAAAAAACACCAGACGCAGCAGTCTGAGTTTTTGCGGGCGATTGACCGGCGTTATCCGGGGACGGCAGATAAAATCAGGCAGGCCATAGAAAAAAGCGAGAGAGAGTTTGCCGGTGCTGAACTTGAAGATAGTTTTCTCTGGGAGCACAGCCTTCATGTCGCTTATTTAGCCTGGAAGATGGCTAAAGCTGAAAAAAAAGACGCCACTCTGGCTGGCCTGGCGGCTTTGCTCCATGATGCCGGGAAATTTCAAGGCGGCCTATACCACCGGGACGGGATCTCGGAGGAAGAAGCTTCAATCGAAGTGGCTTCTGGACTATTAAAAGCGGCTGGCGTTAAAGAGAAGGACCGGCAGCGGCTAAAGGATATTCTGATCGATCTTCACCGGGAAGGGGTAACCGGCGATCCTTTGACTGATGTTATCCATGATGCCGATTTTCTGGCCAAATTCGGGCTGGTTGGAGTAGCTAATTTTTTCATTAAAACAACTCTCCGGGGACGGAATTTGCACGGGGCCATTATGAATCATCTGAGCAAAGAAATGACCTATGCCGCTTCTCTGCCTCTTGATATGAGGACCCAGGCAGGCCGGGAGCTGGCGGTTAAAAAATCAGCCGAGAGTCTGGATTTTTATAAGAACCTCTTGCGAGAATTGAAGGATTCGCATGGACTGTCCTATGAAATTAGAAAAAGACAGGTAGCTCTATCAACCGGGCGGAAAACAAAATCGCCTGCTAAAATTGACGTTTTGCTGGTTATGCCCAGAAAATGTGACCGCTGTGGAGGGAAATGGGAGATAAAGTCAGGGCTGGAAGAGGGAATTAAGTGTCGCCAGATTGTCTTCCATCTGGCCTGTGAGCGATGCGGCAATGCCTATCAGATAAATTTCTGCCTGCCCGCCCTGGCTTAAAGGGAGTCGGGCCTTAGTAGCTGGTTAATAATAAATCATTCTCTGCCCGTGATAGCTTCCTAACAGATAAAGAATAGCCTTAATTTCTATTTAATGAGAGTTTAAAAGAGTGATAAAATCGGTCATGGGATTGGCCTTAAAACTTTAAAAAATCTTAATAATAGCCAGTCTTGGAGAAAGGAGTTTTAAGTGAACAGCTTACATTTTCCGGCAAAACTATTAAATCGTCATCAAAGCGGCTATCGGCGGCCTTTAACCCTGCTTGTTTTTATAACTTTATTTATCTTTTTCCTTTTCAGCCCATTTCAACTTGCTGCTCAAACACCGTCAGCCGCTTCTAGCTTCAAAAAAGCCTCTCTGCCACCTGGCCTGGATGAGCTGGTGGTGAAAGTCATGAAGACTTTTGAAGTACCCGGGCTGGGCCTGGCCATTGTTAAAGATGGCCAGGTAGTTCTGGCCAAAGGCTATGGAGTCAAAAAGCTCGGCGAGCCAGCTCCGGTTGATGCTCAGACCTTGTTTGGTATTGCTTCCAATACGAAGCTTTTTACAGCGGTGGCCCTGGGTACACTGGTCGACGAAGGAAAAATCAGCTGGGATAGCCGGGTGGTTGATTATCTTCCCGAATTCATGATGTATGATCCTTATGTTACCAGAGAGATGATGGTTAAAGATCTTCTCTGTCACCGCAGTGGTCTTGGCCTGGGAGCCGGAGATTTGATGTTCTGGCCAGCTACCACTCTGACCAGAGAGGAGATTCTGCAGCGGGTACGCTTCATCAAACCAGCTTACTCTTTCCGTACGACTTATGCCTACAGCAATCTGATGTTTGCTGTGGCCGGGGAGCTGCTGGAAAAGGTCAGTGGGTTGTCCTGGGAAGATTTTGTCCGGGATAAAATCCAGAAAAGAGTCGGGATGACTCACAGTAATACCCGCTGCTCCCTGGTGGCGAAGGAAGCCAATGTCGCCTGGCCTCACGCTCGGGTTGAAGGCCAGGTCAAACCGATTAAGCCCTATCTTCCGGATAACATCAATCCAGCCGGCGGGATTAATTCCTGTGCCGAAGATATGGCCAAATGGATGCTGGTGTTGCTTGATAAAGGCAAGCTCGCCGATGGGAGCCGTCTCGTCTCAGAAAAGGTCATGGATGCCATAACCTCTATGGAGACGCCGATACCGATCTCCAGACCCGCGCCGGAGCTGGCTGCGGCGGCGATGAATTTTAATGGCTATGGCCTCGGGGTCAGGCTGAGAGATTTCAGGCGGTATAAAGTCGTAACCCATACTGGCGGCCTGGCCGGCTATGTCTCTCAGGTCTGGCTAATGCCGGAAATCGGACTGGGAATAACCATTCTGACCAATCAGGAAGCGGATGAAGCGTACCAATCTCTGACCTATGCCATTGCTGATTATTATTTAAAGGCACCTGCCGTTGACTGGGTTGGAGCTATCTCCAAAGTCAGAGAGAGAAGCCGCCAGAGGACTGAAGACGAAATTAAAAAGGCTTATGAACAGAGGAACAAAGACTCGAAGCCCTCACTCTCTCTTGAAAAATATGCTGGTCTTTACCGTGATGCCTGGTATGGAGAGATCGAAATAAAATATGAAAGCGGCCGGCTAATGATGAATTTCAAACACTCGCCTGATCTTTCCGGCCCGCTCGAACACTGGCAGTATGATACCTTTGTTGCCCGCTGGTCTGACCCTGAACTCAAAGCTGATGCTTATGTAACTTTTACCCTGACGCCTGATGGCTCGATAGCTGAAGCCAGGATGAAGCCATTTTCACCGGACACCGATTTTAGCTATGACTTTCAGGACCTCCTGCTCAAGCCTGTTCCAGTTAAAAAATAATTGGTTGCGAGTCGGGTGGTTTCAGAACGATATAAGCTGTATTAAAGTCTTATAAAAGGTGTCAGTCCGGAGCAGGACAAAAATGGAAAGGCAAGAATTGAGGTTTATCTTTCCATGGTTCTCAGTAGTATTTATTTTTTTTCTGGGCGGAGTTGGGCTGAGCTTTCTGGCCTGCCGCCAGCAGGCGGAGTTCTGCTATAATTAATAACAATGATAGTTAGAAGAGCAAGCAGCGAAGATATGCCCTATGTGTCCAGGATAGCCTGGCGACTGGCCCTTGATTACCCCGGTATGGAAAATGATATCTTTTTTGTGGCCGAAGAACGGGGAAAAGTTGTCGGCATTTTAGGCCTTAAGGATTTTGGTGATTTTCTGGAAATGCGGGCTGTTGGTGTTCTCGAAGAATACCGGCAAGTCGGAACTGGCCGGAAACTGGTGGAGGAAGCCTTGAAAAGCTTTAAGGGCAGGCCGGTCTATCTGCTGACCATTATCCCTCGCTTTTATGAGCCTCTGGGCTTTAAAAAAGTTGATAAAATTCCACCTGCTCTTGAAAAAGATCCTGACTGGTGTACCGGCTGCGACCGCGAAAAGTGCACGGCTATGTTCCACTTAGCCTGACTGAGAGCAAAAAACTGGAGCAGAATCTGAAGTGCTGCGCCTGACTGGATGAATCATGATTCCTGATTTTCCTGAGCTAAAACCAATCGAACTGGAGGATAAAGAAGAGGTCCAGAACTATCTTGAACTATTTCCTCCTGACATCTGCGAGCTGACTTTTGCCAATATCTACATCTGGCGAGAGTGGGAGAAGCCGCGTCTGACAAAAATTAATGGCAATTTGTGTGTCTGGTGCTCGCCTCCTGATGAACCAGCTTATTTTCTTGAGCCGGTCGGAGAAAACCAGCTGGATGAAACGGTTAGCCTTTGCCTGGCTCTAGCTCCACGGCTGTCGCGCCTTTCTGAGAAATTTCTGAGCAAGCTTCATCGCCAGTATACGATTAAAGAAGATCGGGACAATTTTGACTATGTTTATCTAACTCAGGAGCTGGCTGAGCTCAGTGGGAAAAAATATGACGGCAAAAGAAACTGGATTAGAAGATTCGAAAAGCAGTTTAAATATGAGCTGTCAGCTATCAATCAAAATGACCTGCCCGGCTGTCTGGAACTGGTCAGAGAGTGGGGCCGGGAGAGTGCTGACCGGGAAAGACAGGAGGGAGAAGACAATCATACGGGAGCAGCAGTTAGAGCCATGGAAGAGGCCTTGCTTAATTTTGGTTTGTTCAGTTTTTCAACACTGGCTGTTATTATTGATGGTCGGGTCGAGGGCTTCTGCCTGGGCGAAAAATTAAATCCGGAAACAGCCGTAGTTCATATTGAGGTGGCCAGCCGGGAATTTCCGGGACTCTATCAATTTTTAAATCGGGAATGTGCCCGCCGGGCCTGGCAGCAGTATCGCTACATCAATCGCGAGCAGGACGCCGGTCTACCTGGACTGAGACGGGCCAAGATGTCCTATCATCCCCATCATCTGGTCAAGAAATATAATCTCTACCAACCCTAGCCAGAATTATCGCATCGGCTGGAAGCTGTCAGAAATTATAAAATCAATTTTTCTTTCCTGGTCGTTTTGATTATAATATCTGTTCTTCAAGGAAAGAGGTTTTAGACCGGGAATAGCCGCAGATGTGGCTCTTTACCCGGTCTGGATAGTTGAATGACAGATATTTATCTCTCAGTGTTTAGTGTCAGGTCAGGAGGTTTAGATGAGCTGGAGAATTCTGGTCATTAATCCTGGTTCGACTTCCACTAAGGTGGCTGTCTTTGATGATGAAAATGAGTTGTTCAAGGTTAATATTTCGCATCCAGTTGAGCAAATTCAGCAATTTTCGAGAGTGATTGAGCAATTTAATTTCCGGAAAGAAGTCATTCTGGAGGAATTAGACCGGGCCGGGATTCCGAAAGAATCAATCCAGGCGGTGGTAGCCCGGGGTGGATTGCTCCGACCTATTCCCAGTGGGACTTATGCTGTTACTGACAGGATGATTGAGGACTTGAAGGCTGAAGTTCAGGGCGAGCATGCTTCCAATTTAGGAGCCCTTATTGCTAACAGCCTGGCGGTTGAGCTTCACCTTCCGGCTTACATTGTTGATCCAGTGGTGGTGGACGAAATGGAGGACATGGCCAGGATTACCGGTTTACCCTTTATCAAAAGAAGAAGTATTCTTCATGCCCTCAATCAAAAACGGGTGGCCAGACAGGCAGCCAGGGATCTGGGTCGCCGTTATGAAGAAGTCAATTTTATTGTTGTCCATCTCGGTGGCGGAATAAGTGTAGGGGCCCACCAGCAGGGAAAAGTTGTTGATGTCAACAATGCTCTCAATGGAGATGGCCCTTTTGCCCCGGAAAGAGCCGGCAGCCTGCCAGCCTGGGACCTGGTCGAACTGTGCTTTTCAGGCCGTTATACTAAAGCCGAAATAAAAAAATTGCTGGCCGGGAAAGGCGGTGTAGTGGCTCACCTGGGGACCAACGATATGATAGAGGTGGAAAGACGCCTTAAAGCCGGCGATAAAAAAGCAGAGCTGGTGGTTAAGGCTATGGCCTACAATATTGCCAAATGGATCGGTGTAATGGCCACCGTCCTCAAAGGGGAGGTGGATGGCATCGTGCTGACCGGAGGTCTGGCTCATTACCAGCAGCTGGTAGATTGGGTGAAAGAAAGATGCCAGTTTATTGCTCCTTTTTATTTATATCCTGGTGGTGATGAGATGAGGGCTCTGGCCGAGGGAGCTCTGAGGGTGCTGAGAGGGGAAGAACAGGCTAAGATTTACGAACAGGAAATAAGGGAGGAAAGCTGATGATAAAAAAGCTTGAAGATTTAATTGCCAGAGTTAAAGGCAGCCCGAAAAAAAAGCTGGTTGTGGCTTGTGCGGAGGATCCACACACCATCGAAGCTGTCGCCCGGGCCCAGAGTGAAGGACTGGTGGAAGTAATCGTTGTGGGTAACCAGGAAAAAATCGAGAGAGTAGCCCGGGAACACGGAGTCTCTTCGACTTTCCATAAAGTTATTGATGAAGTTGACAATAAGAAAGCTTTGAGTCTGGCTGTTAAGCTGGTGAGAGAGCGCGAAGGCGATATTTTGATGAAGGGCTTGGTGACGACACCTGATTATATGAGAGCTATCCTGAATAAAGAAAATGGACTTGTTCCACCAGGTGGGCTGCTGTCCCACGTGACTGTCATCGAAGCTCCAGCCTATCCTAAGCTTCTGATTGTCTCGGATGTGGCCGTGCTGGTTCTTCCCGACCTGGAACAGAAAGTGAAAATGCTGGGTTATGCCATTGAAGTTGCTCAATCCTTAGGAATAGAAAGCCCTTATGCTTATCTTATCAGTTCGGCCGAAACGGTCAGTCAAAAAGTTCCTTCCACGATCGATGCAGCCCTGATTAAAGTTATGGCGGAAAGGGGTCAGATTAAAGGAGCGAAGGTTGAGGGGCCGGTTGGTATCGACATTGCTATCTATAAAGAGAGTGCTGAAATAAAGGGCTTTAAAGGAGAGGGAGCAGGGGCGGCTGACATTCTTATTTTCCCCAATATTGAAGCGGCCAACATTTTTTATAAAACCTGTACTATTTTTGGCGGAGCCAACCTGGCTGCCATAGTTACCGGAGCTATGGCTCCTTGTATTCTTACTTCCCGCGGAGATAGTGAGCTGTCAAAATTCTACTCAATTGGTCTGGCTGCCCTGCTGGTTGGGATGAGAAACGAGCAGAAATAAAGGCCTTGATACAGCCCGCTAATCGCTGAATATTTAACCTTCTACAAATTTTAAATAGAATCGGCAGTTCAACTTCAAGTTCTAATATTAAGCTCCCAATTTAAGCCATCAGGCTGCAGATAGCAGCCACATTAACCATATCATCAGCTGAGCAACCGCGGCTCAGGTCGCAATAAGGTTTCAGCAGTCCCTGGACAATCGGGCCAATGGCTTCAGCTCCGCCCAGTCTTTCCACCAGCTTGTAGCCGATGTTCCCGGCATCGAGATCAGGGAAGATAAGCACGTTGGCTCGTCCGGCGACCGGCGAGCCTTTGCATTTTCTTTCGCCAACGGCCGGAACTAAAGCGGCATCAGCCTGCATTTCGCCATCAATTAAAAGTTCCGGAGCTTTTTCCCTGGCAATTTTAGTCGCGCTGACCACTTTATCCACATAAGGATGACTGGCTGAACCTTTGGTGGAAAAAGACAGCATGGCCACCCGCGGCTCCTGGCCGGTTACCGCCTGGAAATTCCGGGCTGAAGAGATGGCGATATCAGCCAGCTGGGCATCAGTTGGATCAGGTACCACGGCGCAGTCGGCGAAGCCCAGGAGCTTATCTGGCAGGACCATGATAAAATAGCTGGAAACAATCTGAATGCCAGGAGCTGTCCCCACAGTATAAAGGGCAGCCCTGATCACATCTCCAGTAGCCGAAATATTGCCGCCAACCACCGCCTGTACTTTGTCTTTAGCCAGCAGGCAACCAGCAAAGTAAAGAGGAGTCTGAATCAGAGCCGTGGCTTCTTCCAGGCTCATGCCTTTGGCTTTTCTCCGGCCATAAAGATGCTCGGCAAACTCTTCTTTCCAGGAAGAAGTCGTCGGATTCATGATTTCCAGGTCATCGAATTTAAGGTTATTATCAGCGGCTATCTTCTTTATATTTTCTGGATTGCCAATAAGAATTGGCTGGCCAATTTTCTCGGCGATTAATGTTCTGGCTGCCTGTAATGTCCGGACATCTTCTGCATCAGGAAAAGCGATTTTTAAAAATCTTCTGGCTGCCTTTTCTCTTATTTCTTTAACAAAGTTTGTTCCACTCATCTTATCCTCCTGACTTGATCACCAGTTCCGTGGTACATCTCTTACTACTCTAACGGTATCTCTGGCCAGTAGCAGTTCTTCGTTAGTCGGAATAACCCAGACTGCTATCTGGCTGTCGGCCTTAGAAATCTTCAGGCATTTCCCACCAACCGCCTGCCGGTTGAGTTCCTCATCCAGCTCGATGCCGAGGTTTTCCAATCCCTGGCAGACCATCTTCCTGACCAGGGCAGAGTTTTCACCGATGCCGGCTGAAAAGATAATAGCGTCAGCCCCATTCATCTCGGCCAGGTAGGCCCCGATATATTTTTTTACCCTGAGAGCAAACATTTTCAGGGCCAGTTCAGCCCGGCGATTACCCTCGCTGGCTGCCTTCTCTATATCTCTCATATCATTACTTAAACCTGAAATACCGAGCATGCCGCTCTTTTTGTTGAGCAGGTTGAAAATGTCAGCCACGCTGCCAATGCCTTTGTTGAAAAGGTATTCCACAACGGCGGGATCTATATCTCCAGAACGGGTTCCCATGATCAAGCCTTCAAGTGGGGTCAAACCCATGCTGGTGTTAACGGAATAGCCCTTTTTGATGGCAGCTGCCGAACAACCATTCCCGAGGTGGAGGGTAATGATATTGACTTCTTCTCTGGGCTTCCCCACCAGTTTGCGATAGCGGTAGGCTAAATACCGATGTGAGGTCCCGTGAAAGCCGTAGCGGCGGACCCGGTACTTTTCATAATATTCAACAGGAATGGCATACATATAAGACTCGGCTGCCATGGTCGAGTGATAAGCGGTATCGAAGATGGCCACCTGGGGGATCCTGTCGCCAAATATTTCGTAGCAGGCATAGATACCTTTAAGGTTAGCTGGATTGTGCAGTGGGGCTAAATCCGAGCACTCTTCAATCTGGGCCAAAACCTCCTTGTCAATTTTGACTGATTTGGTGAACCTCTCTCCGCCATGAACAACCCGGTGACCGATAGCATGAATATCATCCCAGCTGTGAATGCCATTGATTTTGGTTGCAGGGTCTTCCATCCACTTTTTGATTCTTAAAATTGCTTCCCGGTGATCATGGATCGGCTCGATAGCTTTAACCGGGGACTGGCCATCAGCTTCAAAACTGATGATGGCGTCATCCTTGCCAACTCTTTCAATCAAACCTTTGGCTACCCGGTGGTCGCTATCAGTTTCAAACATCTCCAGGTCAGTGTTGATTATCTGAAACTTGACCGAAGAGCTGCCACAATTTAAGACGAAAACATTCATTTTAGTCCACTCCTTATTAAATTAATAAAGAAAATTAATATATCAGAATAAGAAAGCCGATTTCAATAAATTATTTAGGTCGGTTGCCTATTTCTCTTCCTCCTTGGGCTTGAAGAGAGTGGAAACATCTCTTTTACCCCGCTCAAGATAGGGGACGCCTTCCATCATCCAGCGTGGTGCTGATGCTCCTTTTAGATAATGGTCGAAGAATTCGTCCAGATGAACTGTCCAGTATTTTTGATTGTCTCTTTCCCTCAATCCATGCTTTTCGCCATTAAAATTGAACATCCAGGCTTTTTTCCCGAGCCGTCTCATGGCGGTAAAAAATTCTATACCCTGGTACCACGGCACAGCATCATCTTCATCATTGTGAATGGTCAGGTAAGGAGTATTGACCCTTTCTATCCAGAAAATTGGCGAATTTTCAATAAACTGAAGTGACCTTTCCCAGAGAGGAGCTCCGATGCGGCTCTGGGTTTTTTCATATTGAAAAGCACGTGACATGCCTGTTCCCCAGCGGATGCCGCCATAGGCACTGGTCATATTGGCTACAGCTGCTCCGGCTTCGCAGGCGGCAAAAAGGTCAGTCTGGGTGATAAGATAGGTAATCTGGTATCCACCCCAGCTATGACCCTGAATTCCAATTCTGGCCGGATCGATGAAGCCTAGATTGACCACGCTCTGCACCGCCGGGACGACGCATTTAACGGCGCTCGAACCAGGATAGCCAATTTCATAGACAATATCGGGCATAAGCAGCACATAGCCATTGGAAACATAGCGGGTAAAATTAATGCTTGTTCCTGGACCAGGTGCATAATAACGGTGGAGACCGTCGCTCAACTTTTCATAAATATAAACCATCAGCGGGTATTTCTTCCCAGGATCAAAGTTTTCGGGTTTGATCAGAATGGCCTGAAGCTCCTGGCCGTCGCCGTTGAGGTAGCTGATGAGTTCAGCCTTTCCCCAGAGATAATTGGTCTGCTGGGGGTTGGCCTGGCTGATCTTTTTGGCATTATTAAAATCGGGTCCGCTCAGCCAGAGATCGGGAAATTCCTCAAAAGTTTGGGCAGTGAAAATATAAACATCTGCTTTTCTGGCTTTTTGCAGCGAACTCAGCATTTTATCCTGATAGATCAATCTGGTGGGCGGCTCGTTTCTGGTTGGATCCAGCCGGAAAAAACCAGTTGCCTTGGTCTTTTCATGGAAGGCGGACAGGATTAAAGGCTTCTTAATAGAAATGGATTTTTCATCCCGATCAAGACGCTGATAGCGGAGGACAAGGTTGTTCTCTCGACCGAATTTCCCGGTTAGAAGCCTGGCTCCAGAACCGTCTGGCTTTATTTCCCACAGGTCATAACGATCATAAATAAGGACAGAGGAGTCGTTCTCCGTCCAGCCGGCCAGACCATAGGCTGGCGGTTCGCCTGGCGTGTCCCATTCTTCCCGGAAGAAATTGACCCCAAGTTTAGAGGTCAGATCAAATTTTTTCCCGTCAGCCAGGCGATAGCTGAACCAGGCCCGGGGTCTATCATCATAAAAAATGAGGTAATTGGCTCCAGGCGAAAAACTGACCGGGCCAGGAAATTTTTCCAGGATTCTTGCCCGGCGGCCGGTCACTATATCCACTGTATAATAGTCGGCGTATTCTCTGTCCCACGAAATCAGCTGGCGGTAGGGAAGGTTATTGACGCCCAGTGCTTTCCGACCATCTTCAGACAGCCTTATCTCTGGAAGATCTGGAGAACCCAGAATGAGGATGGGCCTACCCTTTGTTTGGAGGTGGCTAACAGCCAGATAATTCCTTTTTTTCTCTTGCTCAGCTCTTACCTTTTGCATGGGCTGAAGTTCGAGGTCAGTGAAGCTCCAGATGTCAACCTTGACTGGCTCAGGAGCACCTTCTGGCTCTGGCTCAGGAACAGGAGCATAGCCGAAGTAAAGAAGATTGCCATCCTTAGAAAAAGAAGGTGTCCGATTTTCGGAGGGTGCATTGTTAGCCGGGAGACCAGCCGTCTTTGGCCCGGCTACTTCCGCCGCCAGGGTCATCTTTTCTTCCCAGTAATAAAGTTTATAGGGAGAAACTTTTTCCTGGTAGAAGTCACGGTCGCTCAGAAAAGCTACTTTCTGGCCTTGGTCGTCAAAAGCCAGTTTCACATAGTGGCCCTGGCCTTTAAGCAGGACAATGGTTTTATCAGCGGTTGGCTCATAGAGAAAAGCTCCATCACCTTCAGGCTTTTTAGACGAGGTGGCATAAGCCAACAAGCGGCCGTCTTTACTCCAGGCATATTCTGAGACCTCTTGCACCGAGACTGTTTTTCCCGTCTCCAGGTGGCGAATGATAAGTTCCGTTCCCGGTTCTTTTTTCTTTTCGGCTTTCTTTTCGTCCTGTTTTTCAGCCGGCTTTTGAGCGGATTCTTTCTTTTCTTCCTGACTGACCTTAGTTTCTTCCTTTTTCTCCGTTTTATCTTTATCAGTTTCTTTACCGGGAGGTGCTTCCAGCAGATAAGCAATAAATTTTCCCGAATCCTCGGCCACTTTGAAACTCTTAACCCGGTCAACGGTAACCAGCTCGCCGGTTTTTAGATTTATAATTCCCAGGCCGTTTTTGGGCTGGTCCTCCGGTTTTTTCTTGTCCTTTTTGGCTTTATCAACTTCGGCTTTGGGCGGGGCGATGGTATAAATTACGAACAGATTATCAGGCGTGATGACCGCCTCTTTTCCTCTTGGATAGCGAGTTTCTTTTCCTGTCTGAAGTTCAAGAACAACCAGCTCACTATCTCCTTCGCCTGGTACCAAGGAATAAATCAACCAGCGGCCATCATCGCTAATTCTGGTTCCCTGGATTGATTTCCAGGAGTCATACACATCGTAACCAATAGGCTTTTTCGCCGTCTGGGCATAAGCCTGAGCCTGTATGAGGCTAGCGGCAATTAGTAGAATAAGCGCCAGTCCCGGCCAGCGTTTTTTAAGATTATAGCTTGTCATGGGGACCTCCCGGGTTAAGAAATTAAAAAGACAGCAGAACTATTTTTAAACAAAATTCCTTCTGGCCGTCAACAATTATTTTCTTTAAGCTTGAGGTTATCTTCTGGCGCCAGAAGATAACGGTGTGGGGAACGGTTCTGACTGAATTGCTGACCGGCGGTCAGTATTTACTAAATTTTTAGAAAGGGAAAGATAACAGCAGCGCGACATAATATTGATAATATAAATTGAAAAAAATAGCCAGCTTGTGATAGTTTCTTTCCTGTCGTAAAAAGAGCCGTGGCCCTGGGTAGCCTGGCTGCTTCGAGGCGGCAGAGCGGCAGAGAGTTCAGAACGATGTTCTGCTGAAAGGACTTTAGTCCTCCTGGCTGGAATAAAACTTGATCATGACCTTTGGGCCTGAATAGAGAGGTATTTAGAGGTGTTTAAATGAAGAAGACATCTGGCCGATTGATTTTAGTAATTGTCTGGTTTTTTATCTTATCAGGTACGGGTCTAATCCCACCTGCATCTTTAGCGACTGAGGACACCAGAACCGGCAAAACTGTTTTTACCATTTCAATGGACAACCCTGCTTCCCACTGTTATCAGGTGACACTGAGCTGCCAGGGAGTGGAGGGTGTTACCTGTGATTTTAAAATGCCAGTCTGGTCTCCTGGCTACTATGGTCTTTTTGACTTTGCCGGGAATGTGCTGGCCTTTCGCGCTGAGGATGGCCAGGGTAATCCACTAAAGTGGGAAAAGACCGGGTCGAGTACCTGGAGGGTCGTAACCGATGAGGCCGAGTCCATGGTCCTGCGCTATGAAGTCCGAGCTGCTTCGCAATTTGTTGGCCAGAGTTATCTCGGAGAAGACAGAGGTTATATTGTGCCGGCTTCGGTCTGTATGTATACTGATGAGCTTTTACACTCGCCGGTGATCGTTAAGATCAATTTAAACCCCGCCTGGACGACAATTGCTACCGGTCTTGATCCGGTTTCAGCTGATCAACCCCAAACCTTTTTGGCCGCTGACTTTGATGAGCTTTACGACAGTCCGATTTTGATGGGCAATCTGGAATCGCTACCACCGTTTGCAATACAGGGGATACCTCATTACTTTATCGGGTACAAACTGGGAAACTTTAATCACCAGGAGTTTATGAACGAACTGAAAGCAGTGGTCGAGGCTGGTATCGGGGTTATTGGCGAAATTCCTTACCGCCACTATATCTTCCTTGGCATCGGCCCAGGACAGGGTGGCATAGAGCATCTCGATTCAGCTGCTGTTTCTTTCAACGGGGTTGGCCTGGATAACAGACAGAAGCGAATTGGTACTCTGGCTTTTCTGGCTCATGAATATTTTCATCACTTTAATGTCAAGCGTATCCGGCCTTTAGCCCTGGGGCCGTTTGACTACAGCCAGCCCAATCTGACCAACATGCTCTGGGTTTCTGAAGGTTTTACTGTCTATTATGAATATCTGTTGCTGTCTCGGGCCGGGCTCATGACTGTAGAGGAGTTTCTGGAGGCAATGAGCAGAATAATTGCT
>Ga0208826_1000742_pt1 | contig 31670 bp, 25 predicted proteins | sample AD_UKC115_MetaG_FD_184451 | JGI IMG/M metagenome (GOLD analysis project Ga0208826, IMG submission 184451) | Active sludge microbial communities of municipal wastewater-treating anaerobic digesters from Hong Kong - AD_UKC115_MetaG (SPAdes)... | ecosystem: Engineered > Bioreactor > Anaerobic >...
CGATTCTACAGTAAAAGTAAATATCCAAGAAGTAGAAGATGGGAAAAGGGAAATAGAAATTTCTCTCCCGAAAATTTCTATTTAAGCAGTTGATTTTGAAAATATAACAATAAAAAAGAGACTGTCAAAAATGTAAGACAGTCTCTTTTTAGTTAGAAATTAAGAGTTGTTTTTGTGGTTTATTTTACTTCCTCAAATGTAATATCTATTGATATTCAGTAATATACAAACACGTGTTGCAAATATGACACAAATAAAAAGGCAATAAAAATTAAACATATAAACCTGTATATCAGTTATTTAAAGCCTTTTTGATAAACAAATATAAATCTCCTGCAAAGATACACTAAATATCAGAATTTGAGAGCTGGAGAATAAAAAAAACCGCCCCTTTTGAGGGCGGCTCTCGCAAGAAAACCATTTGCCAACGCTTAGGCAACAGTCACAGAACCCAAATACACACTGTTTGCAACTTCTTTACCGTCTGCTGTAATGAAGCCCAGGAACACTTCAACGCTTTCGCCAATCCAATCAGCAGGAACAGAAATATCTTCTGTAGCTGACACTCTTTGATTTCCACCTGCATCAAATACAGATTCGGCTCTTGTTGGGTTTAAAACAACAATCAGAGCTTTGTCTGTTTGGGTGGCAGTGCCACTGCCAGAGTTATCATCCCAATTCAGGGTAATAACGCCATTTGCAGAGGTGGCTAAGGCGTTCACAGCTCCGGTCAAGTTACCACGAGAAACAAGCACTTTGGCAAGATCAACACTGTAGTCAGCAGAGGAACTGCCAGTAACAGCATTGTTCAGAATGTAAGACATAGCAGCATTGAATGCTGTTTGCTTGATTGCATACTTTTTGTAACCAACACGGAGGAACCCGGTTATCGGTTTCAAAATTGCCAACACTAAAGCGAACTTAGTACGCTGATTTACCTGCCCATCTGTGCGAGGATTGCTTACTGAAGTTGCTTTTGCACGCATGTAGCTGATACCTTTCCAGTTACCACCTACGACATTTCCCACTTTACCTGAGAAGCTTCCGAGAATACCTAAATTAATCTTTCCCATACCTTAAAAATTTAAAAATGAATAATAGTTTAATTTGGACTTGGTACGAAGGAGAACCCTTTTTGACCTTGTCTTGAACAAAGGTAATGTAAGCTAATTGATAGATAATCAGATTGGAAGCTATTGCTTTTCTTTGCTTTAACCTGCCGTTTTCCTCGCAAAAAAACACTGAAAAGGAAAAGAAAATGTAAACACCCTCTTACTGCAAGAAAAAGCGAAGTGAAACGGAGCGTTGAGGCTGTCAAGGTTTTTTGTCAGAATACTACCCGACCAACGGGAGGTGTGGAGATTGTGACAAAAACCCGAAGGGCTTGACCTTTACTGACTCATTTTATTGCTGTTATCTTTGTGAACATTTTTTTTGTCGTACTATCCAACTCCTGTATTTATATTTTCAATATTTCAACTGCATTTATATTAGGGGTGGGTGGTCGGGGGTTGGCGTGGGAGAAGCAGGTTTAAACCGAATAGTAAAAACAGCCTTGAGCCAGCGTGGATAGCAAGGCTGAAATGCGAGTGAAGAGAAACGGAACGAAGTATTCAGCCTGTGCGTTGTGTGCGAGCCGCTGCGAGTGGAGCGAGTGCCCCGGACACAGGAAGCGCGGAGCGCGGTGGACGGGTGCTGCCGGCAGCTGGTTTGGCGCATTTTTTTGCCCGAACTGTGCGTTGGAAAAAGCAAGGGCTGGAAGTAGCGAGCAAATGGAGTGTATTGGAGCGAATGAACGGAAAGGGTGTATGTGTGCGGTGGTAAGCGGTGTGGAGTGAAACGGAACACGGCTGCAACCACATGGATTTGCAGGGTGGGAAAAGACATATACCCTGAAAGTGAAATGAGTGGAATGGAACGCAATGAGCGAATGAATGACAGCTCTTGCGTGCGGTTGGCAATAGCGGTGTGAAGCATGAAATGGAACTTGTGGAATGAAAGCAAACACGGCTATGCCAACATGGAAAAGTGAGCTGCAAAAAATGTGACAAACCATAACAGCACGAGCGACCGCAGGCGAGCAAAACTCTAAGTGGCGGCTGCCCCCAACTTACAAATAAAAATAAACCCTATTGGGGTTTTGGGGGCAGGAGTAGCCGCGAATGAGGAATGAACGAGCGTGTGTAGCAAAACAAGCAGACGCGCAAGCATGAGCACCGACTGGAGCGCAAGGCTTGGTGTGGCTGCGATAGCTGGCAAGGGCAGACGGAAAAATACTACCTGAAGGGTGGAGATTTTTTCAGGCTGCTTGTTTTACCCTTGCAGCTATGTTTTTGCGAACAAAGTGAGTGATTGACGAATACCTTTTTACCTGTTCGGTTTAATCCTGCGTGGGCAGGTATTCAAATAATTTATACCGCTAAAATTCAAAAAGAGGATATTGGGGAATTGGAGGAAATGGAATATTTCCTCCAATAAGATTTAGAAATTTAAAGCAACCTATAAATCTAAAATTATTTTTCTTAGCTTATCTGTTACTTGTTGTGCAACATCTCCTAATGCAGGGTTGGTAATGGCTTGCATTGAGGCAATGGGATTAACGGCTGCAACTTCAATTTCGTTTTCGGCTTGTTCAATCACTAAAACATTACAAGGCAGCATAGTTCCGATTTTATCTTCGGCCAGCAAGGCTTTGTAGGCAAATGGGGGATTACATGCCCCGAGAATGGTATACCGTTTGAAATCGACATTGAGCTTTTCTTTGAGTTTTTCGTTCATGTTAATAACGGTTATAACTCCGAAGCCCTGAGATTTTAATCCTTCTGTTGTTATCGTAATCGCTTCATCGAAGGAAACATGAAGTGTTTTGCTAAAATAGTATTCCATAATGATAAAGTTAAATTGTTATTGATTGAGTTTAGAGCGTATTATTTCGTTTAAAATGAAATGCCCAGTGCTATTATTAATTTCAGACAGCATTTCATTACTGGTAAATTTATTGCACACGGCTGTGTGAACTATAGGGTCAATAAGAACGTATTTTCGCAGATTTTCCAAAGTAAGAGAATACACTTTTTTATGGTCTCCAAAGCTAAAATAATACACGGTTATCGGAATCTCCTTATGGATAGTGCGGGGACCTGATTGCTGATATTCAGTCCTGACGTCATTTCTGGTATAGATAAAGAGAAAGGAAGTATCAGCAATTAGGTATGGTTTCCGATTTATAAAGCGATAATTTTCACCATTGGTAAGTTGGATTGCAAAAATACTGTCTTTGTAAAATACAGTTTTTTTGCCTTGTTCAATAGTAATGATTTCGGGCGAAATAAAGAATTGTTTTAGTCTTATTTTATCACCTGCATGTTGTTTATCCGTTGGGCGTGTAAGCTTTCCACTTCTGAAAGTGGCAGCATTCAGATAGATACCTTGTACCTCACTGTTTTGAATTTCTTTTTCACGTTGTGCGAAAAGTTGACTTGTTGCAAGTAGTAAAATTGCTGCAAGAGTTGTTTTTATTATTGTTTTCATTGTTGTATTTTTTAAGTGTAAAGAAAGTAAATTAAAACCATCTGCCGACTTTAAGTAAGTAATTATATATTTTTTCATTCAGCTTACGAAACAGTATTTTCGTAAGATTCTAATAGCATTAAAGACCCGATTAAAGCAACACCCATATCGACAAAAACTGCTTCCAACTATGATTGCAACGCCAAAACACCCAGAATAATGAAAATTAGTTTTACAGCCTTGACAAAATAAATATTCTGTCAAGCAATCGTTCCTATCCTAATGGAAATGTCAATGCAGTTACTACCTTTGAAGGTAAACTTGTCATTAGCAACAATTCTCCTTTTCTTGGATTAAGGGACATTTTACCGAACCATAGCTACAAAACACGCAGCAGTCTCCTTTTTGGGGTTTCAAAACGGTTTTGCAATTCTCACATTGATAAAAGTATTGGCAAGAATCTGTCGGCATTTTTTCTTCTTTTTTGTGTCCACAGTTTGGACAGGTAATTACAGATTTAGTTATAAATTTCATTTTGAAATTCTTATGTCAATTATTCATTGTATTAAGAGCTAAATTAATGCATTGCGCTGTTTTTATTTTCTTAGTATCCTGATAGCATTAAAAACTGCGATTAAAGCTACACCCATATCGCCAAAAACCGCTTCCCACATGGTGGCAACCCCGAATATGCCCAGTATTATAAAAATAAGTTTAACACCCATGGCAAAATAGATATTCTGCCAAACAATAGTACGTGTTGTTTTTGCAACATCTATAGCAGTGGCAACTTTAGAGGGTGAATCGGTCATTAGCACCACATCGGCAGTTTCGATAGCCGCATCAGAGCCAAGAGCACCCATAGCTATTCCAATATCGGCGCGAGCAATCACCGGAGCATCATTTATGCCGTCGCCGACAAAGGCTACTTTTCCGCCTTTACTTTCTTCGATTAATTGTTCAATATGTTTTACTTTATCTTCCGGCAACAGTTCGTAGTAAAAGTTGTCGATACCTAATCTTTTAGCAAAGGCTTGTGCTGCATATTGATTGTCGCCAGTAAGCATGACCGTTTGAATATTCTTTGCTTTTAGATTTTCAATGGCTTGAATTGCATCATCTTTCAAACTATCGGAAATAATTATATAGCCAGCATAAACATGATCAATGGTCACATGCACTACAGTTCCATCCACCTGACAAACCGAATGCTCTACGTTTTCTTTGTGTAGCATTTTGTCATTGCCGGCAAGTATTGTTTTTCCATCTACGATAGCTTTAATACCATGTCCTGAAATTTCTTCAGTTTTTGTAATTTTAGTCCTATCAATTTTACCTTGGTAAGCAACTGTAATGGATTGCGCAACCGGATGATTTGAATTGGCTTCAGCATAAGCGGCATACTCTAAAATTTCATCTTTTGTAAAACCGTTGGACGTTACCACCTCCGAAACTTTAAATTCTCCTTTTGTAAGTGTTCCTGTTTTATCAAACACTACCGTAGTTACCTGTGTCAGTGCATCCAAAAAATTAGAGCCTTTTACTAAAATCCCTTTTCGGGCAGCTAACCCAACTCCGCCAAAATAGCCTAAGGGAATACTTATAACTAAAGCGCAAGGGCAAGAAATAACCAATACAACCAGTGCGCGGTAAATCCAATCGCCAAAGGTTTGGCCACTAAATATAAGCGGTGGCACTATAGCCAGCAACAAAGCACCAATAACTACTATCGGTGTATAATACCGGGCAAATGTTGTAATGAATTTCTCGGTTTCCGCTTTTTGTGAAGTGGCGTTTTCTACCAATTCAAGAATTTTTGAGACAGACGACTCTCCAAATAATTTGTTGACTTTTACAGTAAGTAAGCCCGACTGATTAATCATTCCTGCCATTACTTCATCTTTTTCAGATACTTTTCGGGGAACACTTTCGCCTGTTAGTGCTGCGGTATCAACAAACGAAGTTCCATCAAGTACTGTTCCATCGAGTGGTACTTTCTCGCCCGGCTTAACGATAATGATGTCCCCAACTTTTACCTCTTCGGGAGAAACTTTGGCTACCTCCTCACCTGATTTCAGATTGGCATATTCGGGTTTAATTTCCAACAGTGATTTGATTGACTTGCGTGACCGCCCCACTGCAATGTCCTGAAACAATTCACCTGTCACATAAAATAGCATCACTGCCACGGCTTCGGGCATTTGATGTATTGCAAAAGCTCCAAGTGTAGCTATGGACATTAAAAATTGTTCATCAAAGAATTGTCCTCTAATGATATTTTTTACAGCTGAAGCTATGACGTTCCAACCCACAATAAGGTAGGCGGTAATATATACAGCGTATTCAGCGAGTTGATAGGGGGTGTTGTGTAGTTTATCTTCAAATATTATTCCGATAATCAGTAATGCCAAGGCAGAGACGGCTTTGATTATAGTTCCTTTATTTTCAACAAGTTCATTTACTGATACCAATGATTTCTCATTCTCGACATCTTGAATTTCAACGTCCGGTTCAAGTTTCTTAATCTGTGCTTTTACCTTATCCAGATTATCGGTGTCGATAGTCATGGTGGCGTTTGCAAAATTCACAGTTACAAATTTCACGTCCTCCAGTTTTGACAAACTGCTTTCAATCTTAGATGCACATGATGCGCAATCCAAGTTATTCAATTTATATTTTTTCATATCTACTTTATATTTACTTTTAAAATCATAATACCTTTATGTGGATAAACTTCCACGATTTTATTCATTCTTTATCCACCACAAAAATAATGAAAAACACAGTGCAACTAAGTTGCAAAGTTTTACTTTTCAGATACTTATAACTAGTTGAAAAAGACAGCCCAATTCATTGAGCTGTCTTTAGATTTAAACTAATCTTCCTTGCTTTCCAATCCTGTCCTTACTTTATAGACATTCTGTATTTCGGAAACGTAGATAATGCCGTCACCCGGATTACCAGTTCGTGCCTTATCGGAAATTATACTTACAATTTTATCAACCTCACTATCATTACACACAATTTCAATCTTAGCCACTTTACTATTTGTGATAGAAAAATGGGTTGAAAGTGTTGTTTCTTCACTCTTGAAACTACCAGTCCCTTCAGCCAATGAAACGGTTGTATTGGGATAACCAGCCTGTAGCAATTGATTTAAAATATCATTTACTTTAAATGGCTTTACAAATGCTTTTATTTCTTTCATAATCTTATTTTTATAAATGATTTCTACTAACAACTCATTTCGCCGGCATTTTTCTTAGCCGAAAGCAAATTATATGCTCCTTTAATAACGACTTTTGCCGTTTTTATGTTGAAATTATCGGGCAAGGAAATTTCGGTAAATCCTTCATCGGTTACGCCTTTTCTGACCTGAATCATCCGGTATTCAGTGAAAGGTTTGCCTTTTTCGGATTTATTTCTATCAAAAACAAAAATATAATCTTTGTCTGCGAAACTAACAATTGCTTCGGAAGGTACAGAAGTTACTTTGTTGCTTGTAGCTTCAATAACAGCATTGACATACATGCCGGGCAATACATTTTTACATGCTCCCTGAACACTCGCATACACCTTGTAGGTTTTATCGGCATCTACTGATTTGGCTGTCTGGTAAATTACTGCATTATGTTGTTCGGTTTCGTTATTGATAAAGAAACGGATTTTTTGCCCTGTTGCCACTTTATCTGCATCTTTTTCAAAAAGAGTAAGTTGTACAAACAGCTTGCTGTTGTTCACAATTTCGAATAAAACATCGTTAGCCGAAACCGATTTTCCAATGGTTACGTTTACGGTTTTAATATAGCCGGTTATGGGAGCAACAAGATTTACCGACCGACTGATAGTATTTTCGTTCAGACGGGCAGGATTAATGCCAATGAGTGATAATTTTTGTTCCAATGCGCTAACCTGTACTTTAAGACTTTTGTAATCAGAAGTAACCAACTGCATATTTTTGGCGGACGCCACATCGTTTTTATACAACTCTTTTTGTCGTTTGTAATCAGCTTCGGCGTATTCGAGTTTGCTTTTGGCTTCGAGGAAGTTTTGTTGCAATTCGATAAATTCCGAATTTTCAATTACAGCCAGTGTTTGCCCCTTACTCACTGAATTGCCAGGCATAAGAGAAGTGCTTTTTATAAAACCTCCCATTGGCATACTCACCATAGCCATGTTTTGAGGTGCGACGGCAACTACACCGCTCACTTTGAGGGTTCCGCTCAGGGAACGCAATTCGATTGCGCCCGTTTCTAAGTTGGCAAGTTTTACCTGGTCGCCACTCAGTTCCACAATATTTTCGGGTATAACTTCTGTTTCTTTGGCTTCTACACCCTGTTTTTTATCTCCTTTGCATGACGAAAATGCGAGAAGAGCAGCTAGAATAATGATAGGTGATATAAATTTATATTTTGTCATAATGATTGTTTTTTAGACCCCCAACCCCCAAAGGGGGCTAAAGGTGTGAAATTAATATATTTTTCCGGTAATAAAGTCTATTGAAATAATGGTTTGGTTATAGTCATTCAGTGCATCGAGGTAGTTTTGCTTGATACTCAACGCCCGGTTCAGACTCAGAATATAGTCAAGATAATCCATTGCTCCGGCTTTGTAACTTTGAGTTGCCTGTTCAATAATTAAATCGGCTTCGGGAATTGCCTGTTTTTCGTAATACTCCACGCTATTACTGTTTTTGCTGAATTCAAGCATTAATGAACGATAGTTACACGAAAGCGATTTTGAGAAATTTTCGGCATCGGTTTGAGTTGCTTTTTCTTTCATTTTAGCCGCTTTGGCTTTGGCGGTAAAAGGTGTAAACCATAACGGAATACTAATGCCTACCTGAATTCCGGTAAAGCGGTCGCCTGTGCCAAAGGTGCGTGAAATCCCATTTACATCCTGCGTACCAAGTAAAGTCTGACTGAAATATCCAATACTTAAATCGGGCAATATCCGGCTAGTTTCGACTTTCTTCTCCAAATGTGATACTTCTACCTGCTGGTTGACATACGCCAACGAAGGATTAGCAGCTAAGTTGGAATTATCGACAGGTAAATAGTCGATTCGGCGCAAAATAGTATCGGCAGGTGCGACATCTGATTTGGTATTTAATATCGTTTGTAATTTCTGATTGTAAATAATCAAATCGGCATTTATCCGGCGGAGCTGATTTTTTATTTCAAGGCTTTGCGAACGGGCCGAAATCATTTCGAGTTTATTGGTCTCGCCTGTGTTAGCGCGAAGCTCTGCCGCTTTCCTGAAACCCGAATACAAACTATCCTGATAGGCAAACAATTTTTGTTTTGAATACAAGTAAGCCAGCTGCCAATAAATTTGTTTAACCTGTGTGGCAATTTCGAGCTGAGAGCTTTTCAACTGCCATTCGCTGCTTTTTATATTGGCTTTAGCCAGTTTGTTTTGGTTTATATAAACTGTAGGAAAAGCAAAGGACTGCGAAACGGTAAAACTATTATCCTTGTTGTAGGAATTAAATTGCCCGTATTGTCCATCAATACTGGTCTTTGGAATATCCCACGAAGCACCCTTCAACGCTTTTTGAACATCAACAGAATAAGCGGACGAGCGAACGGATAAATTGCTGTCCAGAGCCAGTTGAATTGCTTGTTTCAGATTAATGCTTTTGGTTTGCTGCGCATTTATTGAATTAAAGCCCGAAGAACAAACAACAAGCATTAACAAAATAGACAAGGTTTTCACCGATTTCCTTTTAAAAAGTGACCTGAATGAAAAAGTTGAAAAGAATATGTAAAAGATAGGCAAAACAATTAGCGTCAGTAAAGTGGCTGTTATCAGTCCACCAATAACAACTGTTGCAAGCGGTTTTTGCACTTCGGCTCCTGCCGAGGTAGATAATGCCATAGGCAAGAAACCCAACGAAGCAACGGCAGCCGTCATAATTACCGGACGCAAACGTGTATTCAGTCCTTTAATAACCCGTTCGTAAATATCTGTGATACCTTCTTCTTTCTCCAATCGGTTAAATTCGGCAATGAGTACAATGCCATTTAATACGGCGATACCAAACAAAGCGATAAAACCAACCCCTGCAGAAATGGAAAAATTCATACCTCGTAGCCAAAGTGCCAAAATACCCCCAATCAACGACATGGGCACAGCAGTATAGATTAACAAGGCTTGCTTAGCAGAATGAAAAGTAAAGAACAACAGTACAAATATGAGCAATAACGCTACCGGAACAGCAATTGCCAGACGAGCCTTGGCAGCTTGAAGATTCTCAAATTGACCGCCATACTTTACATAATAACCTGTTGGTAGTTGCACTTTTGCATCAATCTGTTTTGTCACATCAGCTATGACACTCTGTACATCTCTGTTACGGACATTGAAACCAATGGTTATACGACGTTTCGTATTTTCACGTGACACCTGTGCAGGACCTGATTTTATTTCAACATTGGCAATTTGTTCAAAAGGAATCTGTCCGCCGTTGGGCAAAGCAACTGAAAGGTTTTTTACATCGTCAATGCTTTGGCGGTAATCCTTATCCATTCGTACCACTAGTCCAAACCGTTTTTCTTCATCGAATACTACTCCCGCCTGACTTCCTGCAAATGCAGTACGCAAGACACGGTTTACTTCTTCTATAGAAAGTCCGTATTGCGCCAATCGATCACGATTATATTCAACCTGAATCTGAGCCAGTCCGGTGACTTTCTCCACATTAATGTCTTCAACGCCTTGCACCTTTTGAATGATTTTTTCCACTTGCGAAGCTTTATCAGCTAGTGTATTCAGGTCATCACCAAATATCTTTATAGCAATGTCCTGTTTTGATCCAGAAAGTAATTCGTTGGTACGCATTTGAATGGGCTGTTGAAACTCAAATTTCACGCCAGCCAACGGAATCAAAGCTTCTTCCATCTTTTCCACCAGTTCCTCACGGGTTTTTGCCGAAGTCCATTCGTGTTTATCTTTGAGCGTAATAATATAATCGCCTGTTTCCATAGGCGTTGGGTCGGTTGGTATTTCGCCGGCACCAATTTTACAAACAACATGTTTTATTTCCGGGAAGTTAGCAAGCAGGATTTTATTAGCTTTTTGAACCTGCTCAACCGTATTGGTAAGCGACCCACCCTGCAAGGTAATTACCCCCGCTGCAAGATCCCCTTCTTCGAGCTGGGGAATGAACTCACCACCCAAACTATTAAAGACAAACAAGCTTGCAATGAAAATGGTAATAACCGAAGCAGAAACAAGCAGCTTGTGATTTAATGCATATCTGATAGCCGGATTAAATATTTTGTGAAACCAATCCATCATCCTGTCTGAAAAATTGGGCTTGTGCTCAGTGCTTTTACTCAAGAATAAGGTTGAAACCATCGGTACATAAGTCAATGATAGAATTGTAGCACCAATCAACGCAAATGACACCACTTGTGCCATTGGGCGAAACATTTTACCTTCAATACCTACCAATGCCATAATGGGTACATACACTATCAGAATAATAATCTGTCCGAAAGTGGCAGAACTCATCATGCGTTTTGCCGATTCAAAAACAGTTTCGTCCATCTGTTGTTGTGATAGCCGTTTTATGCCTACATGGTGTGTCTTACTCATTGTAATTCGGTGTACCACGCTCTCGACAATGATTACTGCCCCATCCACAATCAACCCGAAGTCAATAGCTCCCAGACTCATCAAGTTACCCGAAACGCCAAAAAGTTGCATCATGGAAACGGCAAAGAGCATGGAAAGTGGAATTACAGAAGCTACAATAAGCCCAGCCCTCATGTTGCCAAGGAATAACACCAGAATAAAGATTACAATTAAAGCCCCCTCAATGAGGTTACGAGAAACTGTACCAATGGCACGCCCTACCAAATCGGAACGATTGAGGAACGGTTCTATTTTTACTCCTTTAGGCAACGATTTTTGTATGGATTCAATGCGGGATTCTACATTTTTTGTAACCTCATTGGCATTTGCTCCTTTGAGCATCATTACCACACCCCCAACGGCTTCGGTGGTATCTACCACTAACGCTCCATAGCGGGTGGCACTACCATATTGTACTGTAGCCACGTCGCGTATCAGCACCGGCATTCCCGAAGCACTGGACTTAACTACAATTTTTTCAATGTCTTCCAGCGTTTTCACCAAACCAATTCCCCTAATAAAATAAGCGGTTGGTTTTTTGTCGATATACGCACTACCGGTATTTTCGTTGTTCTTTTCAAGTGCTTCAAAAATATCGGTAAGTGTCAGGTTCATGCTTCTCAGTCTCTCGGGATTTATGGCTACTTCATATTGCTTTACAAATCCGCCATAGCTGTTGATTTCGGCAACTCCAGCTGTTCCAAGCATCTCACGTCGAACCGTCCAATCCTGCAAGGTTCTTAACTCCATTGGAGTAAATTTAGTTTCATAGCCTTTCTCCACGGCAAGGCGATACTGGTATATTTCACCCAAGCCGGTAGAAATTGGAGCCATCTCAATTTTTGCGAGACCCGCCGGGATAATGTCCTCGGCTTCTTTTAGGCGTTCTCCTACTTGTTGTCGTGCCCAGTAGATATCTACATTGTCTTTAAACACAATTGTAGTTACCGACAAGCCCAAACGTGAGATGGAGCGAAGCTCAATAATATTGGGGATATTGGCAACAGCTACTTCAATAGGTGCTGTAATTGAGCTCTCTACTTCCTGAACCGCCAAGGATGGGGCAAGCGAAATAACCTGCACCTGGTTGTTGGTTATGTCCGGGGTTGCATCAATAGGCAATTGGGTGAGCGAATACGTTCCCCAGCCAATTAATGCAACTACAAATAAGCCTATAATAAACTTATTCTTTATTGAAAAATGAATGATACGTTCTATCATAATTTATCTATTTATTTATTTTAAATGTACTGTGAAGACATGATGAACCCTGCCAATGATTCCTATTATGATAATCAAACAGGCAATAGTAATGAAAAACCATTTTATTACTTGTTTTAGCCGGATTTTATGTTTCTTCACAAGTTATTTATTTTTTGATTTATAATACTGATTAAATGTTTTTCGGTTTTGGAAATAAACAATCTCAGGTTCGCCCCGATTTTTCAATCCAATCAAAGCATTAGCTTTGCAAATAGTGTCACCTGATAAGGGATCCGGGATAAATGCATCTTCCTTATAGTGATTAACAAGATGTTCATAGCAGTCACGGTTACAGAAGAAATAGTCTTTTCCTTTATAACTAAGTTTTAAACTTTTATGATTAAGCAGCTTGTCACCATTCATACAAACAAGTTCCGTGGGAACTTCCTTGCCATAAAATGCATATTGACGGTAGGCGAATTTGGTGTCGTACCAAAAAGTATGAAACACTAAGTATAAAATTATAAAAACGAAAAGCAAACCAAAACTAATTCGCAACGTTCGTTTATTCTTTTTATCTTCAAAGATTTGCCTCTCCCGTAATTCCCTCTTTGTAAGTTTCTTTTTACTCATTTTAGAGCCTAATTTAAAATATGAACAAAAACCTGATATTTCTATCAGGGAGTTAAAATGCGAAGTGAAATTAAACTAAGGCAGGAGGACCTCTAAAGGATGGTTCGGATGAAAGATACTGTTTTAATACAACAAGATCTTTAATTGTGTGGAAAGTTAATGAAACTTTGTTGTGGAATTTTACTTCCTCATTGGACGTAATAAAAAGTAAAAGGGAATTAAACGCAGTTTTGTTATCAAAAGTAATTGAGTTGACTTTCTGTATAACAATAGTATTGAGAGCATGACAATGCTTATCGGCTTCCGTCGAAGATTCCCCACGGCTTTGATTGGTGGTGGAATTTGTAGAATTATGGTCGCAGCTCGTATCGAGGTGATGGTGATGAGGGATGGTAGCATGAAGAAGTATTACCAGACCAGCCAGTAATATTAATACAAACTTAGTATTTTTCACCACTCTACTCATAAAATTCTGAATGCGACTATTAAAACAACCGCAAAGATAATATAAAAGTTTATGCAACCAAGTTGCAAAGTTATTCCTTGCAGTTTGCACATGTGCCTTTTACTACCATGTTAATAGTTTTGATTTCAAAATCAAGCGGTAATGTGACGGAAGGAATTGGAGTATCGTTTAAACAATAGGTGTGTTTACATTTGGTGCAAAAGAAATGCACATGCAGATCGTGCGGGTTGCATTGGCAATTTTCGGCGCACAAAGCATATTTTACTGAACCTGTGCCGTCGTCAATACTATGAATAAGTTTATTTTCTTCGAATGTTTTCAGCGTACGGTATAAAGTGACTTTGTCAGCTTTATCAAATTTCTTTTCCAAGTCGGATAAGCTAACCGCAACATTCTGTTCGAGTAATGCATCTAAAACCAATTCGCGCATGGCGGTAGGTTTTACATTTTTATTCAGCAATTTGTTGTCATTACTTTTCATAACATTCTGAATTAGACCGTTTTTTATCGCTTATGAAGAAAACAATAAGTTTTACAGAAACCAAAGGTTATCTTTTCCAATATTTGAAGGAATTGAACCAGTTGTGAAATGGGGTGCAATTTGAGCCACCATTTCGGGGTATTTGATTGTTACCGGCAGGTTTTGCTGCTTTACTGACTTCCAGTAAATACGGCTAAATTGATATACCTGGTCTATCAATCCGTTGATCGTTTGGGTTGTGAGTAATGAACTGTCGGAATGACATTTGATTTTCAACTTGACCGGGAACGGATATCCTTCAATGCTTCGGGTATTGTTGTCGGAATAGCGGGTGTTGTTGCAAAGCAAATAGGTGTTATTGCCTAAGTTTATGTATCGTCCGCTATATGGCATTTTCTCGGCAAAATCATCATCGAAAACTACTATGTCTTCGGATTCTGTTTTATTGATTGTAACCACAAAGACAGGTACATCTACTCCGATATTGTAGAGCATGTCTTCAATGATTTCCACTTCATCTTCGCGCATGTCTTTGTAATAGTGGATAACGAGTCTTTCGAGGTTGGCAATCGTATTTCGATAGTCAATAATAGCTGATTCGATAGAGCCAACCAATTCTTTCAACTCATCTTTGTGAAAATACTCGAAGGAGTTAAATGCTCCGGTATTGTCGAAGGAGAACGCCGAACCGATATATTGTACATTAGTATCTGTATGTTTGAACGCTCCAATGCCAATAATTAGTTCCCGATATTCTGGGACGGCAATACGCCAGGGAGTGCCTCCCAATTTGGCATTTATAGCAATGGCTATGTTTTGCAAGGTATAAGCAAAGGCATCTTTGCCATTCTCTGCATCCGTTTTCAGAACGGTTAGCATTTTGTCTGTTTCAATACACTGAGAGGATATATTTCTTTTAAGTAATGCTTCCTTTACCTTATAGTAAATATTTCGCTGTTCTTTTGCCTTTGTGTTTTTCCCAATGGGTGTGAGGTAAATGGCCAGGTATTTTGCTCCTGTGAAATCCACATCGTCAAGTTTGTTTTCAATCTCGGGTAATGGATTCTCAAGGTTTTCAAATGCAAGATTAAAATTTTTGGGTGCTAACGAGACGGGAACATCCGTGTATTTGAATAGACCTCCAAATGCTTTATACCCTTTGCGCAAATATGTGGATAAATCGTTTGTGCTGTTGACGTGCTCGCGGGGAACAATGAAAAACATTTGTATGTTACTATGGCGTGGTTGCTTAAATGGTCCGTTATTCACCCCTCGCTGCGGAATCATGTCCCTTCTGTTCTTACCGAAAATAAGCTGTTTACTATCGGGACTTGTTGTACCCGGCGTTACCTGTGTAAAGGTATCTGATACGGGGATTATTTTTTTGAATTCAGTCGTTGACAGGTATTTGTTTTTAAAGCCAAATATTTTAGAAAGGTATTTTGTGTAACGGTTTTTCTTTATGTACTGGCTTCCGTTTTCCTCCTCTTCTTCATCGTAACCGAGAAAAGCTCCCAACCGATTGTTGATTATGGGGTAAACGTGTTTGAAGTCAACTTCCTCTCCGTTTTCTATCCACTCTTTTAGTCGACTGTATTTAGTTACCTGCATATTTTTGTATTTATTGTCATTGCCATAATAGCTGACATAAACGACCTTTACAAGTAAATCAGCCGGATTAAAGGCGTTTTCGGGAGTTACATCAAAGAGATTTTCGTTGGAATTATCATGCTCTGAGAGAAAGGTTGCAACAGACTTTTTGTAAACCTTTGCCTGACGGTCGTACGAAAGTACTATTTCAGGTGTATTGAAGAAGTGATTGTAATTTACTTTGATTGTAAACCTATCATATACCTCACATCCTTTTATCTTTTTAGCTGTAGCATCGGTTGAGTGAAGCCAAACCTGATTGTCTTTGATAAATGTTGGCTCTACCAAAATATTTTTTACCGAAAAATAATGCTTGATTTCTCTGTTATAGTATCTTTTGATAAGCGAAAAATTATCCTTGGCAAAGTCTATTGATAAGGGCTTGAATCCATCTAACTTTTTACAGAATGACGTATAAATAATATCCGCATTGGATATATCCGGGAATATCTTTTTAATGTTACATGGAAATAGCTGGTGACTCAATTTTGTTAGTGGTACACCTGTTCTGTCTTCTTTGGAGAAATAGAAGATTTTGGGTTCTTTAGGGAACTCAAAGGCTAATGTGTTTGTAAAAAGAGATTCGGCCATAATGTAATGGTTATATTAGGGTTGAGAAATATCCAAATTCTTCATCTATAACTAATTTTCTATCTAAAAATAGATTCCCATGTTCGCACGAGGTTTCAGGAAGAAGTGTGCAGGAGTGACAAGCTGCAAGGTTTAATTGAGCAATTCCCTGACCTTCGCTTTCATAACAGATTGGGTCTAATGAACAGTTTTTTGCTCTGTTCAAAGCACTTTGAATTATTTTATTCAAATTCTCGATATTATTACAAAGTTTTGATAACCCACCTAAGTAGCCATCTGTACCATCGTATGCCGAAATAAGGAAACCATTCATTGTGTTATCTACATATAATCGTTCTTGTAAAGAAGACATTGGATAACCACATATGTATTCAAATTCCCGAATTAATAAATGTGCTAATGTGTGTATCAATATCTTTCTGGGAGTTATCCTTGCGGCTTCAATCTGGTGAGATTTCCATTCAGAACTCAAGCCATGCTGTTTGATTATATTAGCCCGGTTAATTATTAGCTCATTGCTTTCCCATTCATTCAAAAGTTTTTTATCTAAGATAAATAATATGCCTTCTCCATAGCTTTCAACAGCGGGTAGTACTCTTGTTTCAAAGTTATTCTTAGATAAAGACTGTCTCTTTACATTATAGTTTTTTACATATTCTGTATCTCCCACTAAAATACTATCAACATCTATTGGTTCGTTGCGGGTAAATGAAGTTTGGACAGTCGTTTTCTTTAACTTGTCAATTTTTACAAGCTTCTCGAAACCCAATAGCTGATTCTTTACTTCTATTTGACGAAAACGAATTTTCTTGTCTTCAGGCTGCTGCTTAGTAATAAAATATTCATATTCGGATTTTCTATAAAGCAGTTCAGTAACATATTCGTCAGTATGATTATCAAGATAGTTGTTAATCAATTGAATGTCGACTCCATTTCGGCGTGCAAATTTTTCTAAATCTTTCGGCTCAAAATCAGGGTCGTTTATAATTGCATCTATTTCAGTTCTCAAATCAATATCTAATTCTAAAGACTGCTTTTCGGGAATCCAAAGACTACTCAGACTATTAGCATAGTAGATACTATTACTCGATTTAATCTTAACTGTGGTTTTCTCGTCACATTCTTCTTTGACAAATGAACCGTTTTGAAATCCAAGCCAATACTTCTGTCCGCTACACTTCTGCTGAAAATTAAAAATCCCTTTTAGAGATTCGCTTTTACCACATTTTTTGCACTTTATACGAATACCCGATAAATCAGTATTTTCATTACTGATTTCATAGATTAATTGCTGTTCTTCACAACACTTTTCATATTTAAGAACAATTTTGGGACTATTCTCTTCATCGGAAGCAGCACTATCTTTCGTTTCATCAACAGGCTTTCGGTTATTCCAAAAATTCCAAGGTAAATCTTGAATATGTCCGTTATCACAAGTCATAACAAAACGCACTTGTTCTAAATGTTCACCTTTACATTCAGGATTGAAGCACTGGATATTAAAGTTATTTCTATCTTGCCAGTGATTCTTCCAGTCATTGTAATGCATAAAACGTTTACAACGTGGACAATAAAACCATTTCGGAAAGATATTTGCCTGTGGTTGGACTTCAAAACCATCTTCAGTGGGAATACTAACTATCTGTTTAAGTAAAGGAAATCTTGCTTTTAGACGGTTTAATAAACGGTCATCTATAATAATATACTGATTAAGCTCTTTATCAAAGTAACTTGGATAATGCCAGTTATCAAAAGACTCAATAATAATTGAGCAATCTATTGTATCAATGACAGAACCAATACCTCCATAGTTTGATATCAGTTTACTTCTACCATGTTCTACTTTTTCTGCCATATTAGTATTTTTTTATGTTTATAATTGCACTTGGCTCTACAGCTCGCATTGATTGCATAGCCACTCGAATATCATGATCAGACTGTTTGTCTTGAATTGGAATTAATAGATTTTTCTTTTTGTCAGTTTCAGATCGACCACCATAATAATATAAACAATCAGTGAGTGTTGCATCGATTTTAAATTCCCAATCCTGAACAAGGCTGAAAATTTTCTGAGATAAAACATTCCTGTCTTCATCATCCATAAATGGGTGATTAAATAAGAGATTATTTATTTTTGATACAAATTCGGCTTTAGCAGTTCTAAGTTTATCAGCATCTTTGTTTTTGTAAAAACCTAATTTATGCCTGAAATAAGTAATCATAAGGGTAAAAAGCATTTTATCTAATGCATTTTCAGCAAACGGGGTGACACTTAATGGTTCAACTTGTTTGTAAAAAGTCTTGTGGAATGGAACAAAATCTTCAAAATAAGATAAATCCCGGGTATTATTAGGGTCAAACAGTGTGAAAACAACTCCTTGATCCTGACGAGCAACACGACTGCTTGCCTGAATGTATTCAGCTGTGTTCGGTGGCATGCCATTCATGAGCATAACGTTTAATCTCCCGACATCCAAACCAACGCTAATCATATTGGTTGCTAACACTAAATCAAAGGCATGGTGTTTCCCTAAATCTCCATCAAATGGTATGGATAGTTTATCTAAGTTCTTTTTTATTTGCTCATTGGGAATTCGACTGGTTAATTCCAAATTTCGATATGGAAGTTTTGTGTAATTCAAGTTATACGGTGCTTGATTCATTAGGTAACGAACCTGTAATTGCTTGATTTCAGGAGTTAGTTCTGCGGTGATTTTATTAGCAAATCTTCCTATATGTTTGAGGCTTTTAAAGTATGATAGTATTGTCCAAAATTTATCTGCATCAGTTTTATCCTCACTATTACGCCAAATATCTAAACGAGCAAAAAGCAAGGCTGAATTTAAGCGAAGATTAGCCATTGTAAATGTTTTACCTGTTGGTAAAACACCAACATATCTTCTCTTGCTACTTTCCTGTATTTTGGAGAAAAAAGTGTCGTCAGCAGAAGTTATACTCTGAGGAAATATTTGTGCTTTAAGTCCATATAAACCCTCAATTTGTTTGTCTACATTTTTTATTGTTGCGGTTGACGCAATTATTTTAGGCTTTTGTTTTTCGTTAGTGCATAATGATAAAAGTACATTTTCAAACAAACCGACTAAACTTCCTAATGGTCCACTCAATAAGTGAAGTTCATCCTGAATGATTAACTCTGGTTTTCGATCTTGACCATGATTAAATAATGCAGTAGCTTCTTCCTTCCACGCTAATTGTGCGAATTTATCTACTGTAGCAAACAACATGGTTGGGGGATTCTTATATATATCTTCGTCAACCAGTACGATTGGAAGTCCATTTTTCTCCTGAGAAAAATGACATTTGGGGTTTGGGCAAAATGAAAACAACTCTTTCTTACTGTTTATTCTATGTCCAATAGATTGAGGTTGATTTGCCGACAATCTTCCAATCATTTTAGTATTACACCATTGGCAATTAGATACCTGAAACGGATTAATTGAAGATAAGCCTTTGTTCAGTCGCTCATTTGTATTATTCAACAGTTTCTGAGCTTTTATAATATCATTGGGTATTGTGGAATCACCGACCCAAAACCCAATTGTGATTTTTTTATCTCCTAAATCATGTTGATTCTGACGTATAAATTCACAAGCTAAAATAAGCTTAGAGGCACGTTCAAATTGTTGAGCTGAGAGTAAACGCAGCGTATAGCGTATAATTATATTCACACCACCGTACTCATTGGGGTATTGCAATCTGCGCCAAAAAATAAGGAAAGCAGAAACAGCTAAATACGCTTCTGTTTTACCTCCTCCAGTTGGGAAATACAGTAAATCAACCAAATCTTTATCGGGTGATTTATTCTCTATAAATGAGGGAAGACATTGCAAAATAAAGGCAAGCTGGAATGGTCTCCAAGAGGGCACTCTATTTTTATTTGGATATGCTGCTCTCTCATACTCATTGTATGACATCGGTAAAAACTCATTTTGCTCCCATGCTTCATATCCATCCTTTTTAGAGTTGAAATACTTCTCATTATTAAACATCTGCACGTAAATTGCAGTATTAGCAAGCTGAAAAGCTCTCAATGCATTTTTATTTGTTCGTAAGAGTTCAATACCAACCTTTATACGTTCATTGATATCTTTACATTTTTGGACGTTTTGAGAAGAGAAATCATTTCCTTGCCCTAAATCAGATTGAGATTTTATCCATGTTTGGTATGCATTGCATAGTATTGTGAGATTATTGATTATCTCGTTTGGATTGTCGTTGAATGAAGATAGGCTTTTAATCAGTAAGGTTTCTGAAGATATGGTTTCAATCTCTGTGCTTTGACTCTTCACATTGTATTGTGGCATAAATGTGGAAGTAATCCAAGTTGGTTTCTTGTCGTCATTCTCACAACTTTCCCATGTACAAGCAACGTTATGACCAATACCATAAGCTAATTTTTCCCGGTACAAATAATCAAACATTTTATCTTCTGCCGATTTGTACAGAACATCTTTATAATCGCTGAAAGGAACAAAGCATGAAGTTTCAACTTTGATCTCTGTCTGAAACAAGCAAATTTGATTAAGTGACTCTTTGGCTAAGGAAAATTTATCTTTTGGAAAACTGAGCGTGTTTTCTATTATCGCTTTAAATATTAATTTATTGTCTGTTTTATAGGCTTTTATGTGTAATAGTAGACTTTCCGCCAATGAATATTCAACTTTGCCAATTTTCCCTTTCCACCATTTGCTACTATCAATACCAGAAATTGAAGAAAGAAGTATTTTTTTGTGATAGTCTGGTTGACTCAAAACATCTTCAACTGAAACATAGCACGTAACTTTATTATCTATGCGTCTATATTTATCCTTGAAGAAAAGTTTGGATATGGATTTATATAAACCGCTATTACCATGCTCCGGCCTCATTTGTAATTGGCTGGCCAGTCTTAATCGTTTTTCTTCCCTTGTAGGTTCTTTAGGTAACTTGAGAAGTTTGTTTTCTTTGTCGTAAACAACATACTGGCTAAGACCATACTCATTTATTAGGTCAATGCTATCACCATTATATAATAATGAAACTTCTTGATCTTTTGCTTTTTTGTAACAGCCAAATGAAATTTCTACAGCTAAATCCTTACATTCAGTCGAAGTTGCAAATGAAATTCCATATTGAGACGGGAAAAATGTATTTGCAGTATATTGAATTTCACCTTTATTATCTTCGCCGTTTGATTGAGTGTGATTTGAAACAGTGCCTCCTTCAGCTACCTCTTTATCCTCTTGTGATATATTATCAGGATTTGTTTCGTCTGATTCATCATCCTCTTCAGTAATATCAACACCACCACTGTTAAGCTTCTGTTTGGGGAATAGAATACCAGAGAAATAGCGCATTAAAGGTTTACCTTCAATGATTTCGTCAGTAAAGTTGGTTGTATCCTGACAATGAAAAATATCAGAACCAGGGCCAATTAATTCTTTTTTTACACGAGTAATAACTACTTCTCTATTTTTAGTATTCATTTTCCCCCTCCTTTTCTTTAATTTCTGATATTGTCAGTAATGGCATTTTCTCCATAATAAAACGAGATAATGTTTCCTGTGAGAAATTACGTTTAGTAAGTATTTCCCCTAAGGTATTTTCTTGTAAAAACTGCTTTAGTTCTTGTTTTAATCCACGACCTAATGCAATGGAAGTACTATTGTATAACCGTTTTGATTTAATGATTGGTTTGATTAAGTCTTCTTCTCCTCCCAGAACCAAAATTGCTCTAAGATCTGAATTATACATTGGGTATTTTCTGTGCCCCTTAAAATATGCATCGACAGTATTGGACTGTACTTTTAATCCAGCTTCTTTTAATTTACGATATAAGAGCTCCCTGTTATTAAACGATCTATCTAATTTTTCTAATACATTTAGCCAATACTCAGAATGTTCAAGAACTTTTCCGTAAATTTCAGGTTCAGAATCTACAGCAATTTGCAATAGATTATCGGCTAACTCCCTTGGGTAAATTCTAATTTGATCATTCGGCTTCAAGTTTCTTGCTCGAACCAAATTGCCCAATCTATCAAACACTGTTTCGTTGCTATCCAAAACACTCCTAACCCTATTCCTAAATTCAATTTCATATTGGGTTTTGTATTCCAATTCATCTAACAATGAGTCACTTTCATTGAGATAGCCATTATAGGCCGTTTGAGACCTTTCATCAAGACGTTGAATTATTTTTTCTAACGTAGGGCTAATACGAACAGATTCTGATATTATGGGTTCGTATTTAATACCACAAAGTCTGTATCTATCGTTATGATTGAGTTCTTTTTCAAGTTCCTGCTTGTAATTTTGAAATTGTTTTTCATAAAGAGACTGCTCAGGGGAATACAATACTAAATTTATGTTGTATGGTAAATTGTATAGAAAATCAAAGTCTTTTTGCCCATTAAAAACATAAAAATATAGATTTGAATTGTCTGGAAAGCTACGGCTTTTTAGTCTCGCCTTAAACTCCCTTAGTGATAGAATCTTTCGGAATGAGAATTGCATTAAAAACTCTAAGTCGTTTTGATCTGAAATCAAAAAACTATTATTGTCAAGGACAAGTGATCTAATTTTTCTTGTTTTAGGTAGATTATTCTTAATGTATTTTATTACCTCAATTAATGCAGTTTTAGGATTGTTTTCCGCTAAAAAATCCAATGTATATCCACCCTCATTCTTTTCTAAATCTTTGTTGGTCTTAAGTCGTGTTAAAAGGTATTCTAAATCAGAACATTGTATTTCATTTAATGCCAATCGAAGAAAGTAGCCGTAACTACTAAGCTTGATTGGATAATCAAGGGTTTGAACATATGTCATTGCATCTTCAAATTTTCGAAGAAGACTATTTAACTCATTATCCTGTATTTGTATTATCTTTATCATAGACTGTTTAGTAGATTTAACTCTTCTTTTTTCCAGTTCCAAGATAATACCCCGTTATATCTCAAATTGTCATTTCTATTTGAGAGTATTACTAACTTGAAATTATATTTTGCTTGATCCTGAAGGATCTGAGGTATGATATCTAAGTCGGTGTCGCAAACAACAATTGTATCTATTTTCTTTCCTCGTTCCAGTAGTTGTTCAAAGCAGACTTCATATTTCGGGGTGAAATATGCTATACAATCGTCTAATGCAGGAATTGACTTAATTAAAATCGGATTATCATCTCTTGAATTTGGCAAATAGGTCACCGGAAAACAGGACTTTATGTCAATGTTATCCCATTTAGTTTTAGAAGCTATAAATATAATTTTTTTTGAGAAAAAAGTTGGAAGGAAACCATATGTATTTATCTTCGCAAAATACTCTTGATATCTTTTTATAGTTTTATCTTTTGCGTTTTGAGTAACTGGAGTGTAGTGTTTCAATAAGGAATCGTATTTGAGGAATCTTTCATGCATTGAACATTTACTTGAACTTTTTTTGAGCTGTAATGTGACTTCGTTATCAATAATTTGCTTTACGCAAAAGAGGTCATTACCTTTTGTATCTGCTCGTTTTACTAAATCTCCTTTTTTTAATGGAGGAAAGTCTGCATACTTTTGAAATATGGAAATTGATAGTTTTTCAAGAATTATTGAAAGTGCACGGCTGTAAATTTCTTGAGAATAAGGTATGTTAACATGTACATTTTGTTTGTTGTAGTTTGATAAAATCAAACCGACAGACAAAGAAACTACCTTCGAAGGATTAGAAGGTAGTTCGAATTCTTCAACAGAATTCAATAGATTATTGTAGTAAGCTGGATTTAAGATCATAGGAGCTCTGGTACGTAATGATTTTTAGGCATAAATATCACAAAGTTATCGATTTAATTTAAATTATTAGCAGTAGAAATTCATTAATTTCTATGTTTTTTTATGGATATCTTTAAAAAGTATTCAACATCCCGAATAGAATATATTTTTAGCCCAAACAAATCCATAAAGCGGATTAAATCATGTTCAATTATTAGCTTTAGTGTTCGACGATTGATAGCCAATATTTTTATCAGTGCTTTCTCGTGGATTAAAAGTTTACTTGTATTCCGAACATTGAATTTTTGCTTATAGAGTTTAAGGTTCTGAGAAATTGACGGAAGGTTTTCGCCCATTTCTGCAAGCTTACGTGTAAGGTAATTTTCATCCAACTCCTGTTTGTGGAGTTGGATTTTTCTTTTTTGTTCGCTGTTCATGGCTTATAGCTTTTTATATTTGTCGTGTGCATAATGATTAATTAAACCGCTTGTTGCAAACCGTTTTATGTGCTTTTCGGCGGTTTTGTCTGGAATGCCTAATTTGTGTGCCACTGTTAAATAATCTTTCCGGCAGAACTCCTTCGGGAGTTCGTCTAAAAACTGTTGCTTTTGATTCTTGGGGGCTGTTGTAATGGCTTCGGAGGGCAGTTGTTGAAATACCTGGGCAGCGTGCTGAACAAGTATTTTGACCATTGATAAAGCTGTATTGAAATCGTTATCCCTGCAAACAAGTGGCGAATGCATATCGCCATCGTCCATAATCCGAAGGGTTGTGAGTATCATAGCCATTCGGAATGTAATGAGACCGAGCCGCCGAACGGTGGCGAGGTAATCAGCCCCATACAAACAAAGGTATTGGTTCTGCGTTTGGGAGAAATAGGCATTAAATGCCTGTTGTTGTCCCGAAGTCAAACAAAAGCGTATTGGTTCAGCCTGATATTCTAAGTGCTTGTAAAGGTCAAAGAATTGCATTCCAAGGTGATTAAAATAGCTATCGAGTGTTTGGTCGGAAGAATTTGCAAAAACATCATTCCATACAGGACGAACATTCATAAAATAGAAAATGAAGCGGCTGAATAAGCCGTTTTCGGCACTTGGAATGAGTGCTGAAACTTGTCTGGGTGTACCCGATAAAAGAGCAGACAATCTGGGATTGTGAATTTCTACAAATTCCCTGTCTTTTCGGCGGTTATAAGAAATTGTTTCGTGGTGGAACGCTTTGCGGAAACCATCGGAATAATTTCCGTGTTCGCTTTTGAATGTGAGCGCAAGCGTGTCTCCCTCGGTTTCAAATATTAACCCAGAACCTTTGTTGTCATTCAAAATCTGAAATAAACCTGTTGCGCTGTTGTTGGCCGGAATGACCAACATTTTCACAGGCGGTTCTTTGGGACGATCTGTTTCAGCTTTATTTTTGGTGGCTGCGTACTCGGTTAGATTTCTTTGGTATTCATCATATTCCAGTTTAGAAACTTCTCTCAATGCTTTGTGTATAGGGTCAACCAATTTACGGCAGAGCGTTAATCGACCTTTACCAGCGGAGGCTTGAGCAGTGACAAAAAGGAATAAGTTCGGGTAAACTTCCCTTTCTGCATAAATGCCGTAAACTTTAGGCAAACAGGCTGAAATCACTACAAGCGACCCAAGCAAAAGGAGGTCTCTATCTTCAGGGGAATTGGATTTTGCCACTACCTTTTGAAGTAAGCCCGGGAGGTCTGTATAAATTTCATCGGGAAAAGTAGGAAGGGCGACCCCCTCTAACTCCCCCATGGGGGAGAAATCTTCTTCCCCTAAATCCTTCAAATCCCCATTTTGGGGAATAGAGGATTTCTGTTTTGAAGGTTGGGGAATGGAAACACTTACACCAGCAGACTTAGCCAGGTGATAAAGTGTTTTGATTGTAACTCCGTGGCCGTGCGAAGCAAGGCAAGCGGAGTATTGTTTGTCGGTTTCGCTTTGCGAATAAGACGGATAAAATCGACTTAGGCGGTGGTAGTAATTACGACCGTTTTCGCCCAAAGCGTCAGCGAGGGCAAAGCCAAGGTCTCGCCAATCGGCATAATTGGGGGTAATATCAACAGAAACGGCTTCAATTCGTTCTACAATCAATTCTAAATCAGACCTCACCCCTGACCCCTCTCCATTTTGAGAGGGGGAAAGTGCAGCTGAATTATGGGATTTTTGCGGTTCTATCTTGTTGGGTTCTGTAGGCTGCCATTTGGCAGGATCAAATGTTTTCTTGCTCATGGCTAAAATATTAGTTGGTAAATAATGAATGCTTTAATAATAAGTGACAATAGGGCAAATTTGCTCTGGAGTACGACTTTTGGGGTGTTGAACCAATCAATCTTTCCATTCTCTTCACCGTGAATTTTGTCGTGTAGTTCTACTAAAAAGATTGCCCAGATTTTTGTGAGAGTATTCCAGTGATAATGATTTGTTGAACTGCTTTTGTGATCAATCAGAACTAATGTGTCGATTGAGATCAGGAACTCTCGTTTTACATACATCTCTGTTACTGCAAGTCCTGATTTGGTTGGATTGGAAACCAATACGTATGTTTTTGTTTTTCTATAATGTATCATGATTTTCTAAAATTAAAGGGTTTATAAAAGCGTTTGGATCGTGGGGAAGAAAGCAGGCGCGGGATATATCCCGCCCTGATTTGTCCACCTCAATACCGTAGGTTTGAAGAATGTAGTTTGCAACCGCAGCAAAGTAATTGCTGTGTGTTGTTTGTTTGGTGTCAATAGAGATTATCCATTTCAGTCCATCGCCGGAAGGGCTGACAAACAGCAATTGCGTGTCGAAGTATTCATCAACAAGCAATGACTGACGGACTTCTTCGAGGTTTGGCAGGTGGTCGAAATCGACCGCCATCAAACCTGAGTGTTGTACTATCTTTTTATCATTCCGCGAGGTGAAAACTCCTGAAAAAGTGCAGTAGTCAAAGTTGTTTGCTTTGAATTGTCGTGCTTGCTTTGGTTCTTTTATACTCCTCAGTTTTTCGGTTCGTTGTTTTGCATATTCGCCGACAATGTAATTGTAGGCATCAAGCAAAGAAATTGACTTATGAGGAATGATATTCTGAACTGGAGCTTTGAAGAATGAGAAGAAAGCTTCCCCAACCCCTCCAATAGAGGGGCTTTGAGTTTGTGCGGCCTCTGGAGTTTGATTTGATTTTTTGCCATTGGCGTAAAAATCGAATTTCTCACCGATATGCAAGTTCATTTCTTTATTTAGCGTTTGCAGTAATTCATCCCCCGACTGTTTATAGTGAAGCTCGGCGAAGTCGAACGCATCACCGGCAGGGATAGCGTTTTCACTATCAGAATGCCGTGCAAACTCTTTATCCAAGGCATTACCCAATACATTCTCCTTCTTGATATAAATATTCAATGTCGATTTATCGGCATTGAATGGGTTTTTAGTTGGAGAACAAGTCCTCCCCGAAAGGGAGAGGACTGTTTGGTCAGGATAATACAATCTCAAAATATGTGCATATATTCCAATGCCATAATGAGTTTTTGATAATATCGCCTCTTTACTTCTTGCCTCCATAATACTTGATTTTCACCATTGTGTAATGGTTGTTGAGGATTCGGGAAATATCGGAACGGCGATAGTAGAGCTTGTTGCCTATGCGTGAAAATGGCAGTATGCCATTGGAACGCAATGTTTGCAATGTGCGAGGGCTGATATGCAGAATTTGCATAACATCCTGATTGTCGAGCCAATCTTCCAGCCTGTCAGTTAGTGGACTGGCAGGACTTGCAGGGCAAACAGTACATGAGTTTGTACCCTGATTGCTTACAGCAAAGTGATTGCGAAAAGCAATTGCAAAGGGTTCCTGACTATTCAAAAAATAATCTGTCAGGATTTCGCCAATAGTTTTAGGTTCGCTCATTTCAAACCTCCTTTCTTATTGGCTACAAAAGCGGCTGCATCTGCCTGTAATTCGGCTACTGATTTGTGTTTGTCACCAATCAACCAAGCATCAATTTCGCTTTTAAGAAATTGGAGCTTCTTTCCCTTTTTGTGATAAGGAATGAGTTTTTGACCAATCCAACCGTAAACAGTCTGTCGGGCTGGCTTGTCTGGCAAATAGCTGCACAATTCTTGTAAATTAAACCACTTGTCAGATTCGGGCAATTCTGACTTTGTTGCACTAAGCAAGGATTCTAATCTTTCGACCTTGCCAATTAAATATGCCAATGCTCGTGGCATATCGTTAAATGAAATTTCTGTTTGCAATAAATTTTCTTGCATGTTCAAATTTTTTATGCATTAAAAATTTGAGGCTCCAACAACGCCCGAGAGCCTCATTTTCGAGCGTTGTTTGCAACAAAATTACTATTGCTGAGAGGGCTAAAACAGGGAAATGCACTCCGCGCGGAGTGGGTGCGGAGTGCGGAGTGGTGCTAATAAATAGAAAAAGACCAACGTTTTAGCATTGGTCTTTTATCTTTTTATTTATGGATTTTATGGTTGCTGCGGAGTGCGGAGTTTTACTTTAATAGGTTGGCGGCTTTTTCAATTTCGGACAGTTTTACTTTCGGCTTTTTTTGATCTTTGAGATTAGATTCATCAAGAGGTTTTTCATTTTCATCCACAAAGCAGGCACAAACAACTTTCCATAAACTGTTTTTTGGATATGTTACAACCTTTAATTGATTATTGATAAGCTTGATAAAATATGATAAAGTACTTTTACCACCAGTCCACTTGATCGGCTTTGCTACAAATTCACCTGAAAACAAGTGTCTGAAATCAGTAATACTTGTGTCCTGTGCAATAAAACTATTTTTCTTTAGGGAATCCATGAGGTCAGTTATATTCCCACTGTTTGAGTGTATCTTCTTGTATTTAAATGAAAGAATCTCGGTTTTTGGTTTGGAATCTTTATCTGGTAGAGGAAGAACATTGATAATTTGCGTTTCCTTGATAAAGCTGTTCTCTGGCTGAGGTTTATTTAATAATCTGCTGTAAATATCGGCAACATTCATCATATCGTCCGGGTTGATATAGTTTGAGTAATAGCTCTGAAGTTCTAAATAGCACTTAATCAATGAAACAAGCGTATAATTCAAAATATATGTAGATTCTTTGTGTTGGCGATCGATATTAAATTCTGCATGTCTTGAAATAATCAAGTTTAATTCATAACCTTTACGAATAATTAATTCATTGGTGTTTATTAGTAATGAATTAAGTTTGCTTCTATTTGTTTTTAGTTTGAACAAAATCAAATTTTCCGTTTTGTTTTCCAGCTCTTCAATCGTAGTATTAAGAAATTGTGTGACGTCGTTGTCTATCATTCGACGATAATATCTGATTTTATCAGAGAAAGCTGTTATAGAGAAATCAAGCGTATAATTTGTCTTGTACTTTTCTGCAACTGCCGGGGTATTTCTAATTTCCGGAGTATAAAAATTGTCTGCTTGATTGTTTTTATCAAGCCAGGGGCGTAGATCATTTGATATTATAGATTCGATTGTTTTCATGATAGTATTAGTCTGGTGTTATATTTAGTTTAATTGCTTTGGTTGCTTTCTGTTTTTTCTCATCCACAACTTTAGCGTATATCTGTGTTGTTTTTACATTGGTATGCCCTAACATCTTGGAGACAGTGTAAATATCTGTACCCCCAGCAAGCTGCAAGGTTGCATAAGTGTGACGGAAACAATGGAATGTTATATTTCGGGTAATTCCTGCAGATTTTATCCATCGCTTTAATGGACCCGAAATCCAAGAGGGGTCTGGTAAATCTTCAAAAACAAGTTGCTCCGGCTTACCGGGTTCACCGCAAAGCTGATAGGCTTGTTCTGAAATTGGCATATACTCAACGCCTTTTGTTTTTTGTTGAGTAAAGTTGAGGCGGACTTGTTCGCCGACAACTTGTATTTCTTTCCATTTGAGCTTTTGAATATCGCAATGGCGAACGCCTGTTAAGGCTGAGAAAAGGGCTGCACGCTTCAAAATAGGGCGGTCGCATGGTGTTTCTGCCAATATATTTAATTCTTCAACTGAAAGGTGTTCCCTGCGGCTTTCCTGGTCTTGTATACCTTTTATCTTGGCTGAAATATCTACAGTCAGATATCCATCAATAAATGCTTGCTTTAATCCGGCTTTAAATATGCTGTAATAAGTGGCTGCGGTATTGTGTGACACCGTGCCTGTTTTCTTGCCACCACAAGGAGCTGAAAGCATAAAGCGACGGAACTCTTCGGCTTTGCTCAGGGTTACTTGAGAGAATGGAAGCGGTTGACTATTGGTAAAGAGTTTCAATAATTCTGCAACCCGATTCCAATTGATTATTATTGACTGGGAGCTGTTGCGGTGGCGGTCTTTTGAAACCTTTGAAAAGTATTCAATAAAATCTATTTGCTGGCGTTGGTTCTGAACTGCAAGTTCAGCTTCTTTTTCTGTGTATAAATCGGCGTTGTCATATTCCTTTTGGCGAATGCTGCGTACACCATCGGCAAAAACACAGGCTTCCTGGTCAATGGTGCTTTTACATTGAATGATACCGTTTACATCCCTTTTCGGTTTAAATGTTTTTGACCCATCGGCAGAAGTACGGGCGGTTCTTGTTTTATCCCATACCGGGCTTGTTATTGTTCTATTGAGTGCCTCAATGATTCGTTGAGGTTTATCCGTACCATTAAAAACAGGATAGCTCTCGAGTATCAAATACCATTCGTTGTGATATTCTGACTTGCGAAGCTTTACAGTACATTTGGTTTTTGCGAGTTTCTTTTTCATGGTTCCGCTTTTTATTTGTGGGCAAACAATCGGTCGATTTCTACTTTTGGAACATAAACAAATTTTCCTATCTGTTTTTTGGGAATGCTATTCTTGCGAATAGTTTTATCAACGGTGGAAAGTGATATTCCGTATTTCTGAGAGATTTCGCCAATGGTATAGCAATTGGCAGGGTCAAAACTGATTTCCTGTTTTATTATTGTTGGTTGAATTGCTTTAGCAATTTCAACCTTTGGAAACATAGCCTCTATGTGAACCCGACTAATGCGGGTTAATCGCTCCCCAAGGTTGACAGCAGGGATATTGCCTTTTCTTATTTGGCGGTAAATAGTATCTCTTGAAATGCCAAATAAAACTACAGCTTCAGCAATGGAGATATAAGGGCGGTCGGTTGGGATTTGCTCGGCTAACTGTTGGCGTTGTTCCTCTTGCTTTTCTTGTGCCTTCTTTTTGCGGGTTGCGGCCTCCGAACATTTCTTTGAGCAAAACTTTGAATACACAGTTTTGGCATAAAACTGAGTACCGCAGATTTCGCAATTCTTGGGAAGAATAAATTTACTACCAGGCATATCAATCGTATTTAGAGTGAATAAGTAGTGATAAGTATTTATTAGTCGCACTTTACTGTTGTTTAAGTCGCGTAACAAATATGTAGCAAATATACGAAAAATAATCGAATATAACAATAGATAAGCATAAATAATAAAATAAAAAACCGCTGTAAACTAAGCGTTTACAGCGGTTTGAGTATGGATATTAATCCTTGTTTTTGGCTTTTACTTTACTTCCTCAAAATCCACATCAGTTACATCACCTTCCTGATTGTTGCCTCCTTGCCCTTGTTGTCCGGAGCCGTTATAACCTGCGCCTTGACCTGCCTGCTGCTGAGCATTGTACATTTCCTGACTCGCTGCTTGGAAAGCCGTATTTAACTCGTGAGTGGCAGCATCGATTTCCGAAAGATTTTGAGTACGATGGGCTTC
>Ga0208826_1000743_pt1 | contig 31643 bp, 25 predicted proteins | sample AD_UKC115_MetaG_FD_184451 | JGI IMG/M metagenome (GOLD analysis project Ga0208826, IMG submission 184451) | Active sludge microbial communities of municipal wastewater-treating anaerobic digesters from Hong Kong - AD_UKC115_MetaG (SPAdes)... | ecosystem: Engineered > Bioreactor > Anaerobic >...
ATGCGCGTCAGGCGACCCGGCGGGGAGGAGAAGGCATGGGGAGCTCATGAATGGGCGACCGAGGCAATCCCTGTGTTGGATGACCCCAGCTCAGAGGATGGACAAGGAGATCGCCGTTCATTCTCAACGTGTTGCGTTTGATTCTCGAGACCGCTCTTCCTTGTTGTGGGCCTGTGTGGAAAAAGGCGGACGTGGTGAATGTATCCTAACCGCTATACGGGAAAATGCACATGGCGGCGTTGTCCATTCGGGCGCCCGATGGCGCGGGAGTGGATCCAGCGGCAGCCGGCTGACGGGAGCACGCTCCGCGCGGAGCCGTTCGCTGGCGGAGCCCTGGCGCGGTTGCGCAGCGCGCGGCTGCATCCTGCGATGCTGCGCGCCGCATCCTCGGCCACCGCGGTTACCCGGCGGCCGCCTAGGCCGGCACGAGGTCGAAGGCGAGGGTGAGGCGCGTGCCCCGCGCATGGAACGGCACGGTGCCGTGCCAGAGGTAGGACGGAAACAGGGTGAGTTCGCCCGGCCGGGGCGCCACCTGGTGCTCGGCTGGCAGCGGTGTCGGAAGCGGCAGGCCGGGCTGGCCGAAGCGCAGCCAGCCTTCGTCGCCCTGCAGGTCGGCGGGCAGCTCGATGTAGCAGGCCGACGAGAGCCAGCCCTCGGGGTGGATGTGGTCGACGTGGTGCCCCTGGGCGCGCAGGCGCACTGACCACGCTCCCTGCACGGTGTAGCCGCCGCGGTTGCGCACGCGCAGGGGATCGTCGCCCTGGCCCAGCGCGGCGAGGTGGCGGCGGATGGGGCCGTCGATGGCGCGGAAGAAGCTGCGGATGGCCGGGTCGCCGGCGTAGCGCAGGTCCAGCAGTGTCTGCGAGCCGCCGCGCAGGGTCTGGCCCAGCGGATGCGCCTGGGCGCCGTGCAGGCGGTGCAGGGCGGCGGCGAGGTCGTGCAGGTAGCGGTCCAGATCGGGCCAGCCCGGTGGCACATCGAGTCGGGCCGTGCGCACGACGCGCGCGTAGTCGTGCAGGGGCGCGTAGCGCGCGTCACCGAGCAGGCGCCAGGCGGTGGCGCGTGCGGCGAGCAGGCCCTGGTGGAACGGGGCGAACTGCAGGCCCGCCGCCGCCGCGGCCTCGGCCTCGGCCGCGCGGGCGTCGCACAGCAGGGCGTAGGCCAGGGCGGCGTGGGCGGCGGCGAGTTGGGGCGCCACGTCCAGTGCGCGGCGGGCGTGATCCACGGCGCGGGCCGCGTCGAAGCGCAGCGCGGCGTGGCTGCATGCGAGCTGGGTCGCCGCGTCTGGGCGTTCGTGCAGTGGCGCCAGGGCGGCATAGGCACCGCGGAAGTCGTCCAGTCCCTGCAGCAGCTGCGCCTTGACCTGGTGCAGTGCGGGCGTCGCGCCCGCCGCCTGCAGGCTGGCGTTCAGGGTCGCCAGGGCCGCGTCCGCATCGCCCGTTCGCATCCATACAGCCTGGGCCAGCTCGCGCTGCGCGTCGGCGTGGTCGGGGCGGCGTTGCAAGACCTCGCGCAGCGCCGCCTCGCCGGCCGCGCCATGGCCCGCGCAGAGCAGGGCACAGCCCAGCACGAACCAGGTCTCGGCACGGTCGCGGCGCAGCGCCAGTGCCTGTCGGGCCGCGTCCGCCGCCTCGGCGTGGCGATGACCCGCGAGCAGGGCCGCGGCGAGGCCGTGCAGTGCATCGGCGTCGCGTGGCGCGGCGGCCACGCGCTGGCGCGCCAGGGGTACGGCCTCGTCGTGCCGCTGCAGGGCGCTCAGGGCCGCTACGCGCAGGCGCTGGGTGCTGGCGTCTGCAGCGACGCGCGGCAGCATGCCGAGCGTCCCCAGGGCCTCCTCCGCGCGCCCCTGCCGCAGGCGCAGCTCGGCCAGGCTGGCCGTTGCGCGCGGATAGGCCGGCCCCTGCGCGACGGCAGCTCTGAGCAGGGATTCGGCCTCGGCCTCTTGGCCGCGCTGGGCCAGCAAGTCGCCCAGTGCCGTCAGCGCGGGCGCTGAGTCGGGCATCAGCGCGACGGCGCGGCGCAGAGCCGTCTCGGCGCCCTGCCAGTCACCCGCCTGCTGGCGCAGGCCGCCGAGCAGGCGGTGCGCCTCGCCTTCGTCCGGGGCGTGACGCAGCAGGGTCTCCACGGCGGCCAGCGCCGGGATGGTCTGACCGGACGCCGCCAGCGCGGCGGCGGCGCGCAGCGCCTGCAGCACGGCGGGATCGGGCGGTGCGCGCGGTGGCAGGGACACGGCGTCGGCTCCAGGGCTCACGGCTTGGGCGCGCGTACCGGCAGGGGCACGTTGCACAGGTCGATCTTGCCCGCCGGCACCTTGTACCACTCGTCGCGGCGATTGCGGCGCGCCTCGACGAGCGCGGTGAAGGTGGGCGTGTCGGTGCGCAGCAGTTCCAGCGGTGTGCGCTCGGCCTCGGGCACGTCAGCGGCGCGCCGCAGTGCGGTGATCGGTATGCGCTGCTCGTCCTTCTCGTAAAAGCCCAGCGCACCCGTGCCGCGCGGCAGGGCGGACAGCAGTTCCATGCCCTGCACCACGCGGCCCACCACGGTGATGTTGCGGTCGAGGTGGCGCGGGGCGTGGCCGATGACGACGTACAGCTCGGTGCCGCCGCCGGAATCCGCGTCGTTGTCGCGGCCCACGCCGACGGCGCCGTAGCAGTGAGTCAGCCAGACCTGTCCGGTCTTGCGGTCGCGCGCGGCGGGAAAGCCGCCACTGAAGCCGACTTCGGGCGCGTACACGTCGCCGTCGGGCAGAGGAGTCCAGGCGAACGCGGCGCGCCAGGGCACCGTGAACTCGGCTTTGAGGCGGCGCTGGGCGCTGCCGACGGACTTCTCCTTTCCGGCCTCGCCGGCCGCGGGGTCACCCCACTGCACGACGAAGTTGTCCTGCGCCCGCAGGATGGCGAGGCCGTCGAAGTAGTGTTCGTGCGCCAGGGTCTCGATGTTGGCGACGTGGTGCGGCGCGAAGATGGGGGCCAGTTCGATCACCACCCGACCGGCCGGCAGGTCCAGGTAGAGCGTATGGGCCGGGTCCGGTCGCCGCCAGTCGGCGGGGGCGGATGCATCGAGCACCTGCTGCATGGTCCGCGGCTTGACGCCCGGTGCGGCGTCTGCGCCGCTTGCTGCGGCGAGCACGAGCAGGGTGGGCAGGACGGACAGCGTGGACAGGGCCATGGGACGATCCTCGGGCGGGAAACGGCGGGTGTCAGGTGTCGATGACGGCGGCGGGGCGGCGTCGCCCGCCGGGTTGCGGGTGCGGGCGGTGCAGGCGCAAGGTGGACCGTGCGGACACGGGCGCAGGTGTCACGCGCCCGTATGTACGGCCTGCGGCGCGAGCACGATGCCGTCGGCATCGGCATACAGCCACGCGCCCGGCACGAAGCGCACGCCGGCGAAGTCGAGCACGCGGCCAAACTCGCCGCCGTGCAGGCCCTTGGCACTCTTGCGCGGGTGTGCCGCCAGGGCCTTCACACCCAGCGGTTGCGCGGCGAGCTCATCGCAGTCGCGCACGCAGCCATACACGAGGAGGCCTGCCCAGGCGTTCTTCGCCGCCAGTTCGCCGAGCTCGCCGCCCACCAGCGCGCAGCGCTGCGAGCCGCCGCCGTCGACCACCAGCACGCGTCCCTCGCCCGGCAACTCCAGCGTGCTGCGCACCAGGGCGTTGTCCTCGAACACCTTGAGCGTGGCGATGCGGCCATGGAAGGCCACCTGGCCGCCGAAGTCGCGGAACAGCGGCGCGCAGACCTGCAGGTCGGGATGGGCATCGCACAGGTCGGTGGTGGCACAGGACATCGGCCTTTCTCGCGGCAGGGGCGATCGAGTGTAGCGCGCCGGCGCCAGCCCGCTGCACCGGATCGCTGTCCCCGCGCACGGGGCGCGCTCAGGTCAAGGCGCGCTCGGCGTGCCAGCGGATGGCTTGCAGCATCGCGGCCAGCCCGTTGGAGCGGGTGGGCGAGAGATGCTTGGCCAGGCCGATGGCTTCGATGAAGCGCGGCTGCGTGGCAAGGATTTCCTGTGCCGACCGGCCCGAGTAGACGCGCAGCAGCAGGGCGATCAGCCCGGTGACGATGGCCGAGTCGCTGGTGGCCTGGAAGTGCAGGCGCGCGGCGTTGCCCGCGGGCACCAGCCATACCTGCGACTGGCAGCCGTGCACCTTGTGGGCCTCGGTCTTCAGCGCCTCGGGCAAGACGGGCAGCTTGCGCCCCAGGTCGATCAGATACTGGTAGCGCTCGGTCCAGTCGCCGAAGAAGGCGAATTCCTCGACGATGGCGTCCTGCGCGGCCTCGGCGCTGGGCTCCTGCGGCAGATCAGGCAGCGCATTCATTCGGGTTCACCCGCTTCCAGCGCGCGCCCTGCGGGCCGTCCTCGATGGCAATGCCGCGCGCAGCGAGTTCGCCACGGATGGCATCGGCACGGGCGAAGTCCTTGGCCTTGCGTGCAGCCGCGCGTTCGTCCAGCAGGCCCTGCACCCAAGCGGGATCGACCGCATCGGCGCCGCTGCCCTGCTGGAACCAGGCGTCCGGCGCCTGCTGCAGCAGGCCGAGCAGGGCGCCGCCGGCGAGCAGGGCGGCCTTGGCCGTGCGCTGGGCATCCGGCGTGGCCGCGCGGCGCGCGGCATCGACCAGGCGCGCCATCACGGCAAGGGCTTCCGGCGTGTTGAGGTCGTCGCACAGTGCGGTCTCGAGTTCGGCCGGCACCTCGGCGGCTGCGGTATCCACGTCGGCGAGGTCGCGCAGTGCACCGTACCAGCCGTCGAGCGTGGCGCGCGCCTGCTGCAATGCGGCCTCGGACCAGTCCAGCGGCTGGCGGTAGTGGGCCTTGAGCAGCAGGAAGCGCAGCACCTCGGCCGGCACCTGCTGCAGCAGTTCATGCAGCACCAGCACGTTGCCCAGGGACTTGGACATCTTGCGCCCGTCGAAGGTGAGCATGCCGTTGTGCAGCCACCAGCGCGCAAACACCTTGCCGCCGTGGGCGCAGGTGCTCTGCGCCACTTCGTTTTCGTGGTGCGGAAACTGCAGGTCGACGCCGCCGGCGTGGATGTCGATGGTCTCTCCCAGGTGCGCCTCGCTCATGGCCGAGCACTCGATGTGCCAGCCCGGCCGGCCCCGGCCCCAGGGCGAATCCCAGCCGGGCAGATCCGGTGTGGAGGGCTTCCACAGCACGAAGTCGGCCGGACTGCGCTTGTACGGCGCCACCTCCACGCGCGCGCCGGCGATCATCTCGTCGGTGCTGCGGCCGGACAGGTGGCCGTAGTCGGAGTAGCTCGCCACGTCGAACAGCACGTGGCCTGCGGCCGCGTAGGCGTGGCCGCGCGCGATCAGGGTTTCGCACATGGCGATGATCTGCGGGATGTGCGTGGTGGCATGCGGCTCCACGTCGGGCGGATCGACGCCGAGTCGGGCCATGTCCTCGCGGTAGGCCGCGGCGTACTTGTCGGTGATGGCCGCGATCGGCACGCCGGCGGCCTGGGCGGCGGCGTTGATCTTGTCGTCCACGTCGGTGATGTTGCGCGCGAACACCACGTGGCCCGCGCCGTAGCGACGCCGCAGCAGGCGCGCCAGCAGGCCGAACACCACGGCCGGCCGGGCATTGCCGATGTGCACGTAGTTGTAGACCGTCGGTCCACACACGTACATCGTCACGCGCTGCGGATCGAGGGGAATGAACTCGTCGACGCGCCGCGTCAGGGTGTTGTAGAGGCGAAGGTTCATGCGCGGTTCCTGATGCTCCGCAACATTCTAGCAGCCGTGTCGGGAGTTCCCGGGCGCTGAGGTCGCATATGCCGCGCCGCCATCGCCATGCCGGGCGGCGCCGGACCGGCGGGCGGGCGCCGCGGGTCGCCGCTCTTAGCAGGCATTCAGCCTGCCGCCGTTAAATTTCGGTAAGCCTCAGGCGGAAGCGCGCACAGCCCGGCGGAGAACCGGGTCCGTGGCACTGGCAACGGTGCCGGGTCGGAATCCAGGCAATCTCCGACCGGCGCGCCTCCCCACCCCGATGGAGTCCAGCCATGCTCAAGTTGTCCGTCTTCGCCATGATCGCCCTCCTTGCCGCTGCGCCGGCGCTGGCGCAGCCGCAGGGCCGCGGTCCTGCCGAGGAGAGTACCCACTTCGCCTGGGCCGACGTGTTGCGCGTCGATCCGGTGTACGACTACGTGCGCACCAGCCGCCCCGAGCGCGAGTGCTACGACGAGCGCGTCACGCGGCGCGAAGACACCCGCGGCAACAACACCGGCGCGACCGTGCTCGGCGCCATCATCGGCGGCGCGCTGGGCAACCAGGTGGGCAAGGGTGACGGGCGCAAGGCGGCGACCATCGCCGGCGCCGTGGTCGGCGGGTCCATCGGCCACAATGCCGCGCGCGGCGACGACCGCACCTACAGCGACACCGAGCGCCGCTGCCGCGACGTCGACAGTGGCGTGGAAGAGCGCCGCATCGTCGGCTACGACGTGGAGTACCGTTACCGCGGCGAGACCTACCTGGCGCGCCTGTCCTACGATCCCGGCGAGCGCATCCGCGTGCGCGTGACGGTGGCGCCGGCCGACTGAGCCGATGCACATGGCGGCGCGTTGCCGGGCGGCGGCGCGAGCCCGCCTTTGACCTTCCGACCCAGGTCGTGTTGCATCGCGCCATGCTTCCGTGCATGATCCGGCCGTCCAAACGCCAGCTCACCATGACCCGCATCCGCCCCGACGCCGACATTCTGACCAGCGCCCGCATGGCCGCCGGCATGACCTCGCGCGCGCGCCGACCGTTGTCGACTTCCTCGGCCGGGTAGGCTGTCGCAGGCGTTACACACGTTTCGACGACAAACCCGGCCTCGTGCCGGGTTTCTGTTTTCTGGGTTCCCGGCGACCGCCGCCTCTCCGCCGCAGCAGGAACCCCGATGAGCCTTCGCCACTTCCTCAATACCCAGGACTGGTCCCGCAGTGACCTCGACGCGCTGCTGACGCAAGCCGCGCTGTACAAGAAGCACAGGCTGGGCGATGCGCTCAAGGGCAAGTCCATCGCCCTGGTGTTCTTCAACCCCTCCATGCGCACCCGCACCAGCTTCGAGCTGGGCGCCTTCCAGCTGGGCGGCCACGCCGTCGTGCTGCAGCCGGGCAAGGACGCCTGGCCGATCGAGTTCGACCTCGGCACGGTCATGGACGGCGACACCGAGGAGCACATCAAGGAAGTGGCGCAGGTGCTGGGCCGCTATGTCGATCTGATCGGCGTGCGCGCCTTCCCGAAGTTCGTCGACTGGGCCTACGACCGCGAGGACGTGGTGCTGAAGTCGTTCGCGCAATACTCGCCGGTACCGGTGATCAACATGGAAACGATCACCCATCCCTGTCAGGAGTTGGCCCACGCGCTGGCCCTGCAGGAGCACTTCGGCACCTCCGACCTGCGCGGCAAGAAGTACGTGCTGACCTGGACCTACCACCCCAGGCCGCTCAACACCGCGGTAGCGAACTCGGCCTTGACCATCGCCACGCGCCTGGGCATGGACGTGACCCTGCTGTGCCCCACGCCGGAGTACGTGCTGGACGAGCGCTACCTGGGCTGGGCCGCGCAGAACGTCGCTGAAAGCGGCGGCTCGCTGACCGTCAGCCACGATATCGACAGCGCCTACCGCGGCGCCGACGTGGTCTACGCCAAGAGCTGGGGCGCGTTGCCCTACTTCGGCAACTGGGGCCCGGAAAAGCCCATCCGCGAGCAGTACAAGCACTTCATCGTGGACGAGACCAAGATGGCGCTGACCAACCACGGCGTCTTCAGCCACTGCCTGCCGCTGCGCCGCAACGTCAAGGCCACCGATGCGGTGATGGATTCGCCGCAGTGCATCGCCATCCACGAGGCGGAGAACCGTCTGCACGTGCAGAAGGCCATCATGGCCGCGCTCGCCAACCAGTGACTCGACCCCGGACACCGAACCCATGAGCCAGAAAGACATCGTCCTCGCCTTCTCCGGCGGCCTCGACACCAGCTTCTGTGTGCCCTACCTGGCCGAGCGCGGCTGGGCCGTGCACACCGTGTTCGCCGACACCGGCGGCGTGGACGCGCAGGAACGCGCCACCATCGAGGCGCGCGCGGCCGAGCTGGGCGCGGCCTCGCACGTGACCGTGGATGGCGGCCCGGCAATCTGGAACGGCTTCGTGAAGCCCTTCGTCTGGGCGGGCGAGGCCTACCAGGGCCAGTACCCGCTGCTGGTGTCCGATCGCTATCTCATCGTCGATGCCGCGCTGCAGCGCTGCGCCGAGCTCGGCACGCGGGCCATCGCCCACGGCTGCACCGGCATGGGCAACGACCAGGTGCGCTTCGATCTGGCGGTCAAGGCGCAGGGCGACTACGCGATCGTCGCGCCCATCCGCGAGATCCAGAAGGAGCACACGCAGACGCGCGCCTACGAGCAGCAGTATCTGGAGCAGCGCGGCTTCGCCGTGCGCGCCAAGCAGAAGAGCTACACCATCAACGAGAATCTGCTCGGCCTCACCATGTCGGGCGGCGAGATCGACCGCTGGGAGGCACCGGGCGCGGGCGCCCGCGGCTGGTGCGCCCCGCGTGCGGAGTGGCCCGCGGCGCCCCTGCGCGTGCGCCTGGCCTTCGAACGCGGCGAGGCGGTGGCGCTGGACGGCGAGCGTTTGCCGGGTCACGTCCTGCTGGCCCGTCTCAATGCACTGTTTGCGCCCTATGGCGTCGGCCGCGGTCTCTACACGGGCGACACCACCATCGGCCTCAAGGGGCGCATCATCTTCGAGGCGCCGGGCCTGGTGTCCCTGCTGGCCGCGCACCGGGCGTTGGAAGAGGCCGTGCTGACCAAGCAGCAGAACCGCTTCAAGCCCGAGGTGGCGCGCAAGTGGGTGGAACTGGTGTACGAGGGCTTCTACCACGACCCGCTCAAGACCGATCTCGAGGCCTTCCTCGCCTCCTCGCAGGCCTGCGTCAACGGCGAGGTGACGCTGGAAACCCAGGGCGGCACGGTGAACGCCGTGGCCGTGGCCTCGCCGCACCTGCTCAACGCCAAGGGGGCGACCTACGCGCAGTCGGCCGACTGGGGCGTGGCCGAGGCCGAGGGCTTCATCAAGCTCTTCGGCATGAGCAGCACGCTGTGGGCGGAAGTGAACCGGAGCGGTCCGTGACGGCGGGACTCGCCGCCACGCTGGAGCACCTGCGCGCCCTGGTCGCCTTCGACACGCGCAATCCGCCGCGCGCCATCGGCACGGACGGGATGTTCGACTACCTGCGCGCGCAGATGCCCGGCTTCCGCGTCACGGTGACCGACCACGGCGCCGGGGCGGTGAGCCTATACGCCGTGCGCGGCACGCCGCGCTGGCTGTTCAACGTGCACCTGGACACCGTGCCGGCCGCGGCGACCTGGACGCGCGATCCGCTCACGCTGCGGGTCACGCAGGACCGCGCCGTCGGCCTCGGCGCCTGCGACATCAAGGGGGCCGCAGCCGCCTTGCTCGCGGCCGCGGCGACGACCCGGGGTGATGCGGCCTTCCTCTTCACCACCGACGAGGAGGCCAACGACGCGCGCTGCATCGCCGCCTTCCTCGCCCAGCGCCATGACTACGAGGCCGTGCTGGTGGCCGAGCCCACGCGCGCCGAAGCGGTGTTGGCGCACCGCGGCATCGCCTCGGCCGTGCTGCACTTCCGCGGGCGTTCCGGGCACGCCTCCGGCGGCAATGCACTGGACGACAGTGCCCTGCACCAGGCCCTGCGCTGGGGCGGCCGGGCGCTGGATTTCGTCCAAGCCCAGGCGCACGCGCGCTTCGGCGGACTCACCGGCCTGCGCTTCAACGTGGGCCGCGTTGAGGGGGGCATCAAGGCCAACATGATCGCCGCCAGTGCCGAGCTGCGCTTCGGCTTCCGCCCGCTGCCGTCGATGGATGCCGCCGGTCTGCACGAGGCTTTCCGCGGCTTCGTCCCGCCCGAGGCGCTGGAGCGCTACGACATCACCTTTGCCGGCCCTTCACTGCCGGCCGGCGACGTCGCGGTGGCCGAAGCGCGGCGCCTGGCCGCGCGCGACGTGGCCGACGCGCTCGGCCTGCCCATCGGCAATGCCGTGGACTTCTGGACCGAGGCTTCGCTGTTCTCCGCCGCCGGATACACCGCTCTGGTGTACGGCCCGGGCGACATCGCCCAGGCCCACACCGCCGACGAATGGGTGGCGCTGGAGCAGCTGCAGCGCTATTTCGACACCGTGCACCGCATCCTGGAATGAACCTCGCCCCATGAGTACGCCCGCGCAAGACCTGCAGACGCGCCAGACCATCGTGCGCCTGCTCTCCAGCATGGCCAGCGCCAAGGAGATCGACCAGTACCTCAAGCGCTTCTCCCACCTCGACGCCAAGCGCTTCGCCGTGGTGAAGGTGGGCGGTGCGGTGCTGCGTGACGACCTGGAAGCGTTGACCTCGTCGCTGGACTTCCTGCAGGAAGTCGGCTTGACGCCCATCGTCATTCACGGGGCCGGTCCGCAGCTGGACGAACAGCTCGCTGCGGCCGGCATCGAGAAGCGCACCGTGAACGGCCTGCGCGTGACTTCGCCCGAGGCCCTGGCCATCGTGCGCCGCGTGTCGCAGGCGGAGAACCTCAAGCTGGTGGAATCGCTGCAGGGCATGAACGCGCGCGCCACCTCGATCGTCGGCGGCGTGTTCGAGGCGGACTACATCGACCGCGCGGCGCTGGGTCTGGTCGGCGAGGTCAAGGGCGTGAACCTCGCGCCGATCGAAGCCAGCCTCAAGGCCGGCTCGATCCCGGTGATCGCCAGCCTGGGCGAGACCGGCAGCGGGCAGATCCTCAACATCAACGCCGATTTCGCTGCCAACGAGCTGGTGCAGGTACTGCAGCCGTACAAGATCGTCTTCCTCACCGGCACCGGCGGTCTGCTCGACAACGAAGGCCGGGTGATCGACTCGATCAACCTGTCCACCGAGTACGAACACCTCATCGCCCAGCCGTGGATCAACGGCGGCATGCGCGTGAAGATCGAGCAGATCAAGGCGCTGCTCGACAAACTGCCGCTGACCTCGTCGGTGTCGATCACGCGGCCGGCGGAGCTGGCCAAGGAGCTGTTCACGCACAAGGGCTCGGGCACGCTCGTGCGGCGTGGCGAGCGCGTGCTGCGCTACCAGAGCTGGGACGGCGTGGACCGTGCGCGCCTGACCGCGCTGATCGAATCGAGCTTCGGCCGTCGGCTGGTGCCGGACTACTTCGAGAGGACTCGGCTTGAGCGGGCCTACATCAGCGAGAACTACCGCACCGCGGTGATCCTCACCGACGAGGCGGAAGGCACCTATCTCGACAAGTTCGCCGTACTGGAAGAAGCGCAGGGCGAGGGCCTGGGCCGCGCCGTGTGGCAGGTCATGCGCGAGGAGACGCCGGCACTGTTCTGGCGTTCGCGCCACGGCAATCCGGTCAATCCCTTCTATTACGCCGAGTCAGACGGCTGCTACAAGCAGGAGAAGTGGAAAGTGTTCTGGTACGGTCTGGACGGCTTCGACGCCATCGCGCGCTGCGTCGCGCACTGCCGCGCGCGCCCCGCTACGCTGGTCGGATGAATTCATGAAGAAGACCCTCGGCATCGTCGGCGCACGCGGCTACACCGGCGCCGAACTCATCGCGTTGGTGGCCGGCCACCCGGCCATCGAGCTGGCCTTCGTCTCCTCGCGCGAGCTGGACGGCCAGCGCGTCGCCGACCATATCACCGGGTGTCACGGCGACCTGCGCTACGAAAACCCCGACGCGGCGGCGGTGGCCGCGCGCGGTGTGGACGCGGTGGTGCTGGCTCTGCCCAACGGCAAGGCCGCGCCCTTCGTCGAGGCCATCGACGCCGCCAAACCCGACACGGTGATCGTCGATCTGTCGGCCGACTACCGCTTCGACGAGCGCTGGTACTACGGTCTGCCGGAGCTGACGCGCGCGCAGTACCGCGGCAGCCGACGCATCAGCAATCCCGGCTGCTACGCCACCGCCATGCAACTCGCCATCGCGCCACTGAAAGACGTGCTTGCCGCGCCACCTGCCTGCTTCGGCGTGTCGGGCTATTCCGGCGCGGGCACCACGCCCAGCAACAAGAACGATCCGGACAAGCTGCGCGACAATCTGATGCCCTACGCCCTCGTCGGCCACGTGCACGAGCGCGAGGTGTCGCAGCGCCTCGGCCTGCCGGTGGAATTCATGCCGCACGTCGCGCCGCACTTCCGCGGCATCACCATGACGGTGAACCTGTGGTTGCGCGAGGCGAGCTCGCACGAGGCGCTGCTCGCGCGCTACCGCGCCCGCTACGCCGGCGAGCCGCTGGTGCGCGTGGTCGAGGACGCGCCCTGGGTGTCGCGCATTGCCGGCCGCCACCACGCGGAGATCGGCGCCTTCGCCGTGGCGCCGGGCGGCAAGCGTGCAGTCATCGTCGCCACGCTGGACAACCTCCTCAAGGGGGCGGCCACGCAGGCGCTGCAGAACCTGAACACGGCGCTGGGCCTGGATGAGTTGAGCGGAATTCCCGGCAGCGCGGAGGTGACGACATGAGCGGGCTGCTGTGGCAGAAGTCCGGCATCGCGGTGGATGCCGGCATCCAGCAATTTCTCGCTGGCGACGATGTGCTGCTGGACCGCGAGTTCTTCCTGCACGACATTGCCGCCAGCCAAGCGCATGTCGAGGGGCTGGCCCACATCGGCGTGCTCTCGACGGACGAACGCGACACGCTGTTCACGGAACTGGAAAATCTGGCGTTCGATTTTCGCCGCGGTGAGTTCGTGCTCGATGCACGTTTCGAGGACGGCCACTCCGCCATCGAGGCGCGCCTCACCGAGCGCCTCGGCGACACGGGCAAGAAGGTGCACACCGGCCGCAGCCGCAACGACCAGATCCTGGTGGCGACGCGGCTGTGGTTGAAGGACAAGCTCGCGACGCTCGCCGCGCACTGCCGCGCGACGGCGCGCGTGTGCCTGGACCGCGCCGCGGCCAAGTCCCTGCCGCTGCCCGGCTACACCCATCTGCAGCGCGCGGTGGTCTCGTCCACGGCGATGTGGTTCGCCGGCTTCGCCGAAGCCTTCATCGACGATGCGCAGCGCGCGTCCGACACGCTGGCCTGGGTCGACGCCAATCCGCTGGGCACCGCCGCCGGCTACGGCGTGAACCTGGCGCTGGACCGCGCGCACACCACCCAGGCGCTCGGCTTCGCGCGTCTGCAGCTGTCGCCGGTATACGCGCAGCTCTCGCGCGGCAAGTTCGAGCTGGCCGCACTCGATGCCCTGGCCTCGGCTCTGCTCGACCTGCGCCGCCTGGCATGGGATCTGTCCCTGTTCACCACGGCCGAATATGGCTTCGTCACCCTGCCGCCGCAGTACACCACCGGCAGCTCGATCATGCCGAACAAGCGCAACCCCGACGTGATCGAACTGATGCGCGCGAGCTACAGCGCGGTTGCGGCGGCGCGCTGCGAGATCGAGCAGCTGCTGTCGCTGCCGTCGGGCTACCAGCGCGACCTGCAGTTTTCCAAGGGCGCGATCGTGCACGGCTTCGGCCGCGGCCTGGTTGCGCTGGCGCTTCTTCCGGACTTGCTGCAACGGCTGCAGTGGAATGCGCCGGCCATGCGCGCGGCGATCGAGCCGGCCATGTACGCCACCGACGCGGCGATCGAGGCGGCGGTGGCCGGCGTGCCTTTCCGCGAGGCCTATCGCCAGGCTGCCGAGGCGTCGGCTGCGGCAGGGCAGGGGCGCACGCCCGAGGATAGCCTCGCGGCGCGGGTCTCGCCGGGCGGACATGCCGCGTTGCAGCTGGATGAACTCGAGCGACGCTACGCCGCGCTGGTCGCGGAGCGCTGAGCGTGGCGTCGCCCACCGCCTTCGTCGCGCAGCCCTTGCCGCCCTGGCGGCGCGCCGTGCTCAAGGTCGGCAGCAGCCTGCTGGCTGCCGCGGGCGGTGGTCTTTCCACGCGGCATGCGCTGGGCCTGGCCGAGTTTGTCGCCGCCAGCCACCGCGCTGGGCGCGAAGTGGTGCTGGTGTCCTCCGGCGCCGTGGCCGCCGGACGCGCCGCGGTGCGCGGCATTGGCGCGCAGGCACCGCTGGCGGCCAAGCAGGCGCTCGCGGCCATCGGCCAGACGCAGATGGTGGCGCTGTGGCAGCGCTTCTTCGACCGGCCGGTGGCGCAGGTGCTGCTGACCCACGACGATCTGCGCCATCGCCGCCGCTACCTCAACGCCCGCGCCACGCTGCGCGAGCTGCTGCAGCTGGGCGCCCTGCCGGTGGTGAACGAGAACGACACCGTCGCGGTGGACGAGCTCAAGCTCGGCGACAACGACAATCTCGCCGCCATCGTCGCGGCCCTGGTCGATGCCGACCTGCTGCTGATCGCCAGCGACATCGACGGCCTCTGCACGGCCAATCCGCGCACCGATCCGACGGCGCAACCCGTGCCCAGCGTGGACGCCATCACGCCGGCCGTCTACGCCATGGCCGGCGGTGCCGGCTCCAGCGTCGGCACCGGCGGCATGCACACCAAGCTGCAGGCGGCGGCGAAGGCCGCGGCCGCGGGCATCGCCACGGCCCTGTTCAACGGCACGCGCGCCGACACCCTGCGCGCGCTCGCCGACGGCCAGCTGCACGGCACGCGCTTCGATCCGGCGGGCACGCGCCTGGCCGCGCGCAAGTACTGGCTGCGCCACGTGCCCAGCGCCGGACGGCTGTGGGTGGATGCCGGCGCGGCGCGCGCCCTGCGCGGCGGGCGCGCGTCGCTGCTGCCCGGCGGCGTGGTGGGCGTGGAGGGCGAGTTCAGCCGCGGCGACGCAGTGGAGGTGCTGCTGCAGGATGAGCGCGGGCCGCAGCCGGTGGCGCGCGGCCTGGCCGAATACGGCGCGGCCGAGGCGCGCCGCCTGGCCGGACGCCACTCGCGCGAAATCGCCGAGCTGCTCGGCTACAGCTACGGCGAGTGCCTGGTGCACCGCGACGATCTGGTGCTGCTGGACGAGGAGGGCGCGACATGAGTTCCACCACCTTGCGCGACGGCGTGCTGGCCTGCCGCGAGGCGGCACGCACGGTGGCGGCGCTGGATGCAGCGCAGAAAACGCGCCTGCTGCACGCCATGGCCGCGGCCCTGCGCGCGGCGGCGGACGACATCCTGGCCGCCAATGCGCGCGATGTGGCGGCCGCGACCGCGCGCGGCACCGGCGCGGCCCTGCTCGATCGCCTGCGCCTGGATGCCGGGCGGGTCGAGGCCATCGCCGCAGCGCTGGACCACGTGGCCGAACTGCCCGATCCGGTGGGCCAGGTGACGCGGCGCGAGTTGCGGCCGAACGGGCTGCAGGTGGAGCGCGTGCGCATCCCGCTGGGCGTCGTGGCGATGATCTACGAGGCGCGCCCCAACGTGACCGCCGACGCGGCCGCGCTGTGCCTGAAGGCCGGCAACGGCGTGGTGTTGCGCGGCGGTTCGGAAGCGCTGGAATCCAACCGCGCCATCGCCGCCGCGCTGCGCGGCGCGCTGGCCGCCCACGGCGTGCCCGCCGACGCCCTGGTGCTGGTGGACGACCTGCGGCGCGAGGCCATGGTGGAGCTGCTGCAGATGAGCGACCTTGTCGACCTCGCCATACCGCGTGGCGGCGAAGGCCTGATCCGCTTCGTCGCCGAGCACGCCCGCGTGCCGGTGATCAAGCACTACAAGGGCGTGTGCCATCTGTACGTCGACCGCGCCGCCGACCTCGACCTGGCGCTGGACCTGCTGCTGGACGGCAAGACCACGCGTCCGGCGGTGTGCAATGCGCTGGAGACGCTGCTGGTGCACCGCGACGTGGCGGCCGACTTCCTGCCGCGGGCGGCGGCGGCCCTGCGCGCACGCGGCGTGCGCCTGTTCGGCTGCGAGCGCACGCGCGCCCTGGTGCCCGACGCGGCGGCGGCCGGCGAGGATGAGTACGCCGCCGAGTTCCTCGACCTCGTGCTCGCCGTGCGCGTGGTGGACGACCTGGAAGCCGCCATCGAGCACATCGGTCGCTACGGCTCGGACCACACCGAGGTCATCGCCACGCGCGACGAGGCCACCGCGGCGCGCTTCGTCGCCGCGCTGCGCTCGGCGGTGGTGATGGTCAACGCCTCCTCGCGCTTCTCCGACGGCGGTGAGCTGGGTCTGGGCGCGGAAATCGGCATTTCCACCACGCGCCTGCACGCCTACGGGCCGATGGGGGCCGAGGCGCTGACCATCGAGCGCTTCGTGGTGCGAGGCCAGGGCCAGGTGCGCCACCCGCGCGCCTGAGACGCGCGTCCGGTCCGGGGTGACGGTCCCGGCGCGGCGAAAGCGGTTTGACCCGCCCGGTTCGATCGAAGCGGCGCGACTGAATGGGCGCCGACCGGATGCCGCCGGCGCCGGCATCGCGGCGCTGCGCAGCGCGCGGCCGCCTGCTAAGGTGCGCCACCCCGCTGCCCCGCCCGCGCATGCCCCATCGCCGCTCCCTCGATCCTGTGCACGCGCGCCTCGGCCGCTGGGGCTGGGGCGCCGCCGCGGTGCTGGTGCTGCTGCGCCTGGCCTGGCTGCGCGGCCTGCCGGTCAATTCCGACGAGCCGCAGCATCTGCACGTGGTCTGGGCCTGGACGCACGGCCTGCTGCCCTACCGCGACGTCTTCGACAACCACACCCCGCTGTTCCACGTGTTGTTCGCGCCGGTGCTGATGCTGGTGGGCGAAACCCCCAGCGTGCTCACCTGGATGCGCCTGGCCATGCTGCCGCTGGTGCTGGCGATGCTGTGGTGCACCTGGCGCCTCGGCGTGGCGGTGTGGGGACGCCGCACGGGACTGTGGGCCGCGTGCCTGACGGCGCTGTTTCCGACATTCTTCCTGCTGTCCGGGCAGTTCCGCACCGACGTGCTGTGGGCGGCGCTGTGGCTGGGGGCCTGGACCGTGGCCCTGGCGGGGCCGTTTTCGCGCGGGCGCGCCTTGGCCAGCGGCGCGCTGGTGGGCGCGACGCTGGCGGTGTCGCTGAAGACCGTGCTGCTGCTGGCCGGCGCCGCGGTGGGCGGCGCGCTGGTGCTGCTGGCGCGGGGCGCCATGCCGAAGGCAGAGCACTGGCGCGTGGCCTGGCCGCGCATGCTGGCCTTCCTCGCGGGCCTGCTGCTCCTGCCCGTCGCCGTGCTGGCCTTCTTCACCGCGCACGGCGCCCTGGGTGATCTTTGGTACGGCGTGGTGCAGCACAACCTCGTCCCCGACCTCGGGCGCGATGCGCACGGTCTGCGTAACGGCCTGCTGGTGCTGCCGGCCCTGTTTGCGCTCGGCCTCGCGGCACGCCGCGGCCTGCGCCGCACCGGCGCCACGCCGCGTGTCCTGCGCGGTGCCCTGCTGCTGCTCGCGGCGGGTGGTTACCTAGTGTTGCTGTACGGCTTCTGGCCGCTGATCACGCGCCAGGATTTTCTCCCCGTCCTGCCACTGGCGGTGCTGGGCGCGGTGGCCGCGGTCACGCAGCGCCGCACACGGCGCCCCTGGCCGGCCGCAGTGCTCGGCGCCCTGCTGGCCGGGGAGTTCGCCCTGCTGCTCGTGCAGCACCCGCCCTGGCGCCACCCGGACGTGGCCTTCCGCGACGAGCTGCGCACTGTGCTCGCCCTGACCCGTGACGACGATTACGTGATGGACGCCAAGGGCGGCACGGTGTTCCGTCAGCGGCCCTGGTACTACGCCCTGGAAGGCATCACCGACGCGCGCCTGCGCCTGGGTTTGATCGAGGACGACCTGCCACAGCGGCTTGCAGCCACCGACACCAAGGTGATCGTGTTCGACCGCTTGCGCGGCGCCGACCTGGCCTTCGCCGCGGCCAACTACCTGCGCGTGCGCGGTCGCGTCGGCGTGGCCGGCAAGCGCCTGGATGGGCTGGCCGCCGGTCAGACCGTGGAGTTCGACCTGCCCGTGGCCGCGCACTACGGAGTGGTGGCGCGCAGCGGAGCCATCGGCGCCGTGCGCATCGACGATGCGCCGTATCTGCTGCCCCTGCCGCTGGCCGCTGGGCGCCACCGCTTCACCGCGGCGGCCGCGGGCGATTACGCTTTGGTGTGGAGCCGTGCGCTCGAACTCGGGCTGACACCCTTCGCGGCCGACGAGGGCGCGCCGTGAGTGCCGCGCTCACCTGGGACGCGGGCACGCGCCTGCTGGTGCTGGCGCCGCACCCGGACGACGAGAGCCTGGCGGCGGGTGGTGCGATTCAGGCGGCCCTTGCCGCCGGCGGCGCGGTGGCGGTGGTCGTGGCCACCGATGGCGACGACAATCCCTGGCCGCAGCGGCGCCTGGAGCGGCGCTGGCGCATCGACGCCGCGGCGCGCGCGCGCTGGGGTGCGCGGCGCTGCGGCGAGGCGCGCGCGGCACTGCATCTGCTCGGCGTTCCGCCCGAGGCGCAGACCTTCCTGCACTGGCCCGACCAGGGCCTCACCGCGGCCCTGGTCGGGCGCGGCGCAGAGTGCATCGCCGCGCTGGCAGCGCAGCTGGACGCCTTCGCGCCGACGCGGGTGATCGCGCCGGTACGCAACGACACGCATCCCGACCACAGCGCGCTGCGCCTCATGCTCGATGCCGCACTGTGCCGGCGCAGTGCCGCGGCGGGTGCGGTCGAGGTGCTGGGTTACCGCGTACACGGTGGCCTCGCCCCCGGGGCGCGGGTCCAGGCGCTCGACGCCCGGACGCTGCAGCGCAAGCGCGAGGCAGTGCTGTGCCATCGCACCCAACAGGTCTACGGCCAGGGTCGACTGCTGCGCTTTGTCGCCGCGGAAGAGTGCTTCGAGCCCGCATCGCCGTCGCACCTGCCGCCGTCGCGCTGGTGCTGGCGGCTGCCGGCCGGCCCCTGGTGGCTGCGACCGGTGCGCCGGCACCTGCTGCTGGCCGGCTGCGACGCGCACGGTGTGTGGCACAGCCTGTCCTTTGCCGCGCCGGACGAACTGTCGGCGCGTGCACCGGGCGCCGCCTGGCGGCGTGCCGGCGGCGGCGTGCAGATCGATACCGCGCCGCTGTGGCCCGACGCGACTGCGGTCTATGCCAAGCTCGAACGGGTGGGCCTGTCCTGGCTGGTGTTCGACGACGGCGGCTGGGTCGCCGCGGCCCCCTAAGCGTCGCGCTGCGCCGCCCTGCGCGGACGGCGCGGCCAGGCAGGGCGGTGCGGAAAAAGAAAAAGCCGGCGCAGGGCCGACTTTTTCGCGAATCGATGGTCGGGGAGACAGGATTTGAACCTGCGACTTCTACGTCCCGAACGTAGCGCTCTACCAGGCTGAGCTACACCCCGATCCGGAAGGCCGCGGATGATAGCGGCGCAGGCCGCGCTTGGCAACGGGTGAGGGCCTGCCGTGTGCCAGCGCGCTAGCCGCTTCGGGCCGCGCCGACGGAGCCATCTGCTAGGCTACGTGGCCTTCGCGCCCGCCCAGGCCACGGCTTTCGCCCGCGCTGTGGCGGCGCTTCCCGTTCGCGCCGCGAGGACCGCCATGGCACTTACCGCACCCCGCACGCCGCCCGGCGTGCTCGAACTGTTGCCGCTGGACCAGATCGCCTTCCAGGAGATGCTGGACACGATCCGTCGCACCTACGAACGCTTCGGTTTCCTGCCGGTGGAAACGCCGGTGATGGAGTTGTCGGATGTGCTGCTGACCAAGGAGGGCGGCGAGACCGAGCGGCAGGTGTACTTCGTGCAGTCCACCGGCGCGCTGGAGCAGGGCGAGCGGCCCGAACTGGCGTTGCGCTTCGACCTCACCGTGCCGCTGGCGCGCTACGTGGCGCAGCACGAGCACGACCTGTCCTTTCCCTTTCGCCGCTACCAGATGCAGCGCGTGTACCGCGGTGAGCGCGCCCAGCGCGGCCGCTTCCGCGAGTTCTACCAGTGCGACATCGACGTGATCGGCAAGGACACGCTGTCGATCCGCTACGACGCCGAGCTGCCGGCGGTGATCTACCAGGTGTTCCGCGACCTGCACATCGGCCCGTTCACCATCCAGTTGAACAACCGCAAGCTCATGCGCGGCTTCTTCGAGAACCTCGGCATTGCCGACGGGGAGCGCCAGACCCTGGTGCTGCGCGAAGTGGACAAGCTGGACAAGCGCGGCGCCGACTACGTGCGCGACACGCTCACCGGCGAGGGCTTCGGCCTCACGCCCACCCAGGCGCAGCGCATCCTGGATTTCGTGCAGATCCGCTCCACGGGGCACGCCGACGCGCTGGCGCAGCTCGACGCACTGGCGGCGCAGGCTGGCGACGCGGCCAGTGCGACCTTCGCTGCGGGCATCGCCGAGCTGCGCGAGGTGCTCGAGCTGATCCGCGCCTTCGGCGTGCCGGAAGCCTTTTACGCGCTGAACCTGTCGATCGCCCGCGGCCTCGACTATTACACCGGCACCGTGTACGAGACCCACCTCACCGAGCACCCGCAGATCGGCTCGATCTGCTCGGGCGGGCGCTACGAGAACCTCGCCACGCACTACACCAAGTCCAAGCTGCCGGGCGTGGGCATTTCCATCGGCGCCACGCGGCTGTTCTGGCAGCTGCGCGAGGCCGGCCTGCTCGGCACTGCCGACAGCTCGGTCAAGGTGCTGGTCACGCAGATGGACGAGGCGCAGCTGCCGGCCTACATCGAGCTGGCCAACGGCCTGCGCACCGCCGGCATCAACACCGAGGTGGTGATGGAGCCCGGCAAGCTGGCGCGGCAGTTCAAGTACGCCGACCGCGCCGGCATCCGCTTTGTGCTGGTGCTGGGGTCGGACGAGCTGGCCAAGGGCGTGGTGACGGTCAAGGACATGCGCAAGCAGGATCAGTTCGAGGTGGCGCGCGGCGAGCTGGTGAAGACGCTGCGGGTCGAGCTGGAACAGGCCGCGGCGATGAAGGTGTAGGGCGATGACGCATCCCGAACGCATTCGCTTGGACGGCGCCAGCCTCACGCGCGCCCAGGTCGCCGCCATCGCCTGGCACGGCGCCACGGTGGAACTCGATGCCGCCCAGCTCGTCCGCGTGCAGGCCACGGCCGACTTCCTCGCCGCCAAGGTGAGCTGCGGCGAGCCGATCTACGGCGTCACCACCGGCTTCGGCAGCAATGCCGACAAGCTGCTCGGCGCGCATCGCGCGCGCGACGAGCTGCCCGGCGGCAATCCGGAGCGCCGCGACGGCACACTCCTGGAAGAGCTGCAGCACAATCTCGTGGTCACGCATGCCGTGTGCGTGGGTCAGCCGTTCGCGCCCGACGTGGTGCGCGCGATGCTGGCGATCCGCATCAACACGCTGATGCGCGGACACTCGGGCATCCGCGCGGGCACGCTGCAGGCCCTGGCGGAGCTGCTCAACCGCGGCGTGATCCCGGTGATCCCGCAGAAGGGCTCGGTGGGCGCCAGCGGCGATCTGGCGCCGCTGTCGCACCTGGCGATCGTGCTGCTCGGCGGCGGCGAGGCCTTTCACCGCGGCGAGCGGCTGCCGGGCGGCGAGGCGTTGCGGCGCGCCGGATTGACGCCCGTGCGCCTGTCCTTCAAGGAGGGGCTGGCACTCAACAACGGCACCACGCAGATGCTGGCCACGGCCACCCTGGCGCTGCAGCGCCTGGAGCAACTGCTGGCGACGGCGGACCTGGCCTGCGCCATGACGCTGGACGCCTTCGCCGGACGCACGGGCGCCTACAAGGACATCGTGCACGCGCTGCGCCCGCATCCCGGCCAGGTGGCGACCGCGGCGAATCTGCGGGGTCTGCTCGCGGGCTCCACCCTCGCCGACATTCCCTACCACCTGGTGCCGCGCTTCCGCACCTGGTTGGCGGAGGCCTGGTGCGAGCCCGAGGACCAGGCGCAGCGCTTCGACATCGCCTGGGACTACGTGCCGCCGTCGCAGCGCCACGGCAAGGAGGCCTTCTACGCGCGCTTCCTGCCGTTCAAGGGCGGCAAGAAGCACCAGCCGCAGGACGCCTACTGCCTGCGCTGCGCGCCGCAGGTGCACGGCGCGGTGCGCGACGCCTGGCTGCAGGCCTGCCGGGTGATCGACATCGAACTGAACGCGGTCACCGACAATCCGCTGGTCTTCCCCGACGTGGCCGACGCTGCGGTGATCGAGGATCAGGTGATCTCCGCCGGCCACTTCCACGGCATGCCGCTGGCACTGGCCATGAGCTACGTGAAGGCGGCGATCCCGGTGCTGGCTTCCGTTTCCGAGCGGCGTCTGAACAAGCTGGTGGATCCCGCCACCAACGACGGCCTGCCGGCCTTCCTCATCGGCAACGAGGATGCCACCGATTCGGGTTTCATGATCGTGCAGTACACGGCGGCGGCGCTGGTGAACGACCTCGCCACCCGCGCGCATCCGGCCAGCGTGTACTCCGTGCCGACCAGCGCCAACGCCGAGGACCACGTCTCCATGGGCGCCAACGAGGCGCGCCACGTGCTGGAAATGACCGAGGACCTGGGCCACGTGCTGGCGCTGGAGCTGTACACCGCGGCGCAGGCGCTGGAATACCGCCAGGACATGCTCAATGCTGCGCGCCGCCTGGCCGAGCGCGGCGACTGGCAGGCGCTGGCGGCGAAGATCCAGGGCGCGCCGCGCCCCGAGCATCCTCACTATGCGCAGTTCGAGGCCGAAGTGAAGGCGCTGATGCGCGCCCTCGCCGAGGCGGGCGATTTCCACGCCGGTACGGCCGTGCGCCGCGCCTTCGCCGTCCTGCGGGAGCACATCGCCTTCATGCCGCGCGACCGCGCCATGGACGGCGAAGTGCGGCGGGTGTGCGAGCTGGTGGCGCAGGGTGCCCTGCTGTAGCGCGCGGATGCCGTCGCGTGGCGCGACGTCCTTCGAGGCCGTCGCCGCGCCTCAGGGGGCGTCGAAGCTGTCGCGGAAGATCGTGTCGTTCGGCGCGGCCGTCACGTCGAGGAAGATCGCATCGGGTGGCCCTGCCGTTCCTGCCGCACTGCGGTTGCTGATGCCCTGTACGTAGACCAGGTGCCGTCCGGGGGCGAGCGCGGCGGTGTCGATGCTGCCCACCACCGCCTCGCTGCTGCTGTTGAAGCTGCCGTCGGCGGCGCTGAGCGGAATCGCCACCGCGCCCGCCTGCCAGGGGGGCGTGTCGACATAGGCGTAGGCGGCGCGGATGGGGTAGGTGGGCTCCACGCCGTTGCTCTGGTTGTAGCGCGCATCGTTGATCGTGGCGTGCAGCCCGGCGGGTTGTCCGGCGACGACCGTGGTCGCGTCCAGCGTGAGGCCCACGGCGTCCGGCCCCAGCGGCAGCCGGTAGGGGCGCCAGGCGCTGCGCGCCGCATACAGCAGCGCCGCCTGGTTCTGCGGCAGGGTGGTGCTGGCGAAGGTGGTGCAATTTTCGAAGAAGGCCACGCCGAGTTCGATGGTGAACGCGGGCGCGCCGAGCAGGCCGTAGAAGGTGTCGTCGGTGGTGCCGTCGGTCGGATAGAGGCTGTCGGACTGCTCGGGCGTATAGCCGTTGAACCAGGCCAGCCGTCGACCGAAGGTCTGCAGCGCGTCGCGGTTGGGCGCGGCGTTGGTGGTATCGCCCCAAGGCCACAGCACCAGCTGCGAGTAACTGTGGATGTCGAAGAAGACGCCGGCGTAGTCGTCCGGGGCCGGGATATTGACGTCGTCCGGCCGGCGGTCGGGCAGCACGCCGCCCTGCCACACGCCGTTGCCGTCCTGGGTGCCGGCGACATAGCGCACCAGGTCCTGGGTTTCCGGCTCGGACGCCGCGCTGGGTCCGCGGTAGGTGAGATTGCAACGCGTCCCGCTGGATCCGGTGCCGCCGGTGATATTCCAGTGGAAGGGGAAGTTGCGGTTGAGGTCGATGCCGGGCTGGCTGCTGCCGCTGGGCGTGCCGCTGCAGGCGCCGTTGACGGTGTCGGTGTTCTTGCGCCAGGAGATGCCGCTCTCGGCCTTCTTGCGCCCGTCGGGGTTGGCCTGCAGCACGAAGCGGAAATCGACGTGATCCACCAGCCAGGTGGCCTGCGCGTCGCTGCCGTAGCCGTTGACCAGCCACTCGGCCATGCGCGTGAGCAATTCGGCCGGGGTGTATTCGCGCGCATGGATCGAGCCGAAGACGACGAAGGGCGGCCGGCCGGGGTCGCCGGCGAGCGTGTCGCGCCGCGTTACGCGCAGCGCGCGCAGGGCGTAGCCCTGCGCGGCGTTGCGGCTGCGCTCCCAGCTGGGCCCGATGTCCTCCACGCTGGCCAGGTCAGGGCGCGCCGCGGCGAGCTGGTCCATGCTGCTGTAGGTCTCTTCCACCGTGCGATAGCAGGCATAGCCGGGGATGCTGTCCATGCCCTTGGCGTTGCGGTAGAAGGCGCGTAGCTGCGCCGTGGCGGCCTCGTCGATCTGGACGCGCATTCCGGCGTCCTGCAGGGCGCGGATGCCTTCCTCGTCGGTGTCCACGCGCAACACGCCGCGGCGGCGGTCGACGTCCATGTGCTGGAACAGGGGCGCCACGCGGACCACGGCCGCGGGATCGTCGAAGCGGGCCTCGACATACCAGTCGTCGGCGCGGGCGCCGAGGGCGAACAGGCCGAAGGCCAGGGCGGTGGTCAGCGCGAGGCGCATGGGATCGTTTCCGCGCAAAGCGCCGATGGTAACGACCCGGACTGCCCGTGCAAAGCGCGGCGTCAGGCGACGCAGCTGCGCTGCGCGACGCGGTTGCGGCCGGCGCGCTTGGCCTCGTACAGCGCCTCGTCGGCGCGGCGCAGCAGGGACTGCGGCGAGGTGGCGGCACCGGCCACCGCCGTGGCCACGCCGATGCTCACCGTCAGGCTGACCGGCGTACCGTCGGCGTGCCAGGGCCGCGCGGCCACGGCCTGGCGCAGGACTTCCGCGCTGCGCCGCGCCGCCAGCTCGTCCGCGCCGGGCAGGAGCACGATGAACTCCTCGCCACCGTAGCGCGCGACGACGGCGCTGTCCGCCAGGTGCTCGCGCAGCAGGGCGGCCACGCCGCGCAGGCAGTCGTCGCCGGCCAGGTGGCCGTGCACGTCGTTGATCTGCTTGAAGTGGTCGAGGTCCGTGAGGAGCAGCGAGAAGCATTGCCGCGCGGCGTGGCTGCGCTGCAGCAGGGCCTCGAACTGCTGGTCGAGATGGCGGCGGTTGTACACACCGGTGAGGCCGTCGCGCTGGCTGTGCTCGCGCAGCCGCGCGTGGGCCTCGCCCAGCTGGTCCAGGGCGGCGCTCAGTTCCTGCGTGCGTTCCTGCACGCGGTGCTCCAGCTGCGTGTTGGCGTCGCGCACGATGCGCTCGTTCTCCTCGCGCAGCGAGGCCCAGCGGTAGGCGAGGGCGAAGGACAGCAGGATCATCTCCGCGGCCGAGCCGATCTGGATGCCGTACTCGGTGACGAAGTTCTTCGGCACCAGGCCGAAGGACACCATGGCATACACCGCCGTGCCGCCCAGGAACAGGGCCCAGGCGAGCAGGAACAGCCCGGCCGGACGGTAACCGCGACGCGCCACGACCGTGGCGCCGACGATGATCGCCAGTACGCCAGGGAACACCGCCGCCGTGCCGATCTTTACCGCGATGCGGTAGTCGATGACGGTGGACAGAGGAAGCATGAGCGCATGGAAGGCCATCAGGCCGAGCAGCACGCGGTCGGCCAACGGCCAGCGCCGTGCCAACTCGAGGAAGTCGCGGGCAAAGGCGTGCATGCACAGCATCGACAGGGCCATGGACATCGGGATGGCGGCATTGGCCAGCCAGGGCGAGTCCGGCCACAGGTATTCGAAGGCGAGGCCATTCAGGCAGAACAGCACCAGGCCGAAGGCACCGACGTGCAGGCTGTAGTACAGGTGAGTGCGGTCGCGCAGCGACAGCCACAGGATGGCGTTGTAGGCGAGCAGGGCGAGCAGGATGCCGTAGTAGAGTCCCATGCCCATCTGGGCGTCGCGCGCCTGCTCCACGAAGGCGGTCGGCGTGTAGAGCGTCAGCGGCGCCTGCATCGAGCTCTTGCTCTGCGCGCGCATCAGGATGTCGACGTCCTCGCCCGCCGGCAGGTCCAGCCAGAAGTTCGGGTGGCGGTAGCGCACGGCGCGGAAACGGAAGGGGCGGAAGTCGCCCGATTCCATGTGCTCGATGCCGCCATTGGCATGGCGCACGTACACATCCACGCGGTCGAGCAGGGCGTATTCCTGCACCAGCAGCCAGCGCGTCTGCGGGTGGTCGTTGTTGTGCAGGACCACGTGGAACCAGTAGGCGCCGTCGACGAAGCCGAAGGTGGCATTGCCGCGCGGCAGTGGGGCGAAGGCGCCCGCATCGCTGCGGCCGAACATCTGCTCAGCCGTGGCATCGCCCGCGGGATCGGCGAGGAACGTGGTGTAGGGCGCCAGCGGCAGCGACACCAGACCGGCGTGCAGTTCTGCGTGCGCGGCGGGGTCCGACTCGGTATCGGCGACGACGCTTCCCGGCACCAGCAGCAGGCTGGCGAGCACGATCAGCGCGGCAATGAGTGACAGCCCCTGTTTCATGGCTCGGGTAAGTCTCTGACCCCGTCACACCATACTGCGCGTTGCCGTGCCCTCCAAGGGCGCGGCGGCGCCGTCTGTCGGCGCCGCGGTCCGTCGGTGGCGGACACGGTCGTCGCGGATGGCGCTGCGGGCCTGATTTCCTGGCACCGGCGCCGTTCGTCGCCTCGCCAGCGCTGCGGCGCCACCGCCCTGGCGTCACAAAGATTGACAGGCGTGAAGACGGGCGGCAGGCGCGCCAGCGTCCCCGCGGCGCCCGCCTGCGCGGCGCCCGCCCGGCACAGCGCCGCATTTGCAAATGTAATAGCGCGTTAGTACATTACACGCCTCGCCGCCCCGTCGGCCCGACTGCCCCGCACCGCACCCCTGCGCCCATCGCCATGAAACGACGCTTCCTCGAACCCGAAAACACCCCGGTGCCGGCCGAAGACAGCCTGTGCCGCGCCCTGCTGGCGCTGGACAGCGTGGACGAAATGCGCGCCTTCCTGCGCGACCTGTGCACGCCGGCGGAGCTGGAGGCGCTGGTGGACCGCTGGCGCGTGGTGCCCTACCTGCTGCAGGGCTTGTCCTACCGCGAGATCCACGAGCGCACCTCGGTCAGCGTGACCACCATCGGCCGCGTCGCGCGCTTCCTGCAGCAGGGCAACGGCGGCTATCGCGCCGTGGTGGCGCATGCGGCCGTACCGCCGCTGCCGCGGCGCGGGCGCTCCCGCGCGGCCAAGCCCCTGCGCGGAGGTGGCGCATGAAGCCGCGCGACCGCCTGCGCATCGCCGTGCAGAAATCCGGGCGCCTGGGCGATCCCTCGCAGGATCTCCTGGCCAAGTGCGGACTGAAGTTCCGCACCAGCCGCGACAAGCTGTTCTGCTTCGGCGAGAGCCTGCCCATCGACCTTCTGCTGGTGCGCGACGACGACATCCCCGGCCTCATTGCCCAGGGGGTGTGCGACCTCGGGGTGGTGGGGCGCAACGTGCTGCGCGAGCAGGAGCTGGACGCCGCCGGCCGCGGTGAGACGCCGATGTTCCGCGAGCTGCGCGCCTTGGGCTTCGGCCGCTGCCGCCTGTCCATCGCCCTGCCGCAGGAGTGGGAGTACCGCGACATCGCGCAGTTGTCCGGCCTGCGCCTGGCCACGACCTATCCCGCCATCCTCGGCCACTGGTTGCGCGAGCAGGGCGTGGACGCAAGCGTCGTGGTGCTGTCCGGCTCGGTGGAGATCGCTCCCAAGCTCGGCACCGCCGACGCCATCTGCGACCTCGTGTCCAGCGGCGCAACCCTGCAGGCCAACCAGTTGCGCGAAGTGGCCACCCTGCTCGAGAGCGAGGCCGTCCTCGCCGGCGCGGCCACGCCGCCGGCCGACGAGCGCGGCGAACTGCAGGAGTTGCTGCTGCGCCGCCTCGACGGCGTGCTGCAGGTGCGCGAATCCAAGCTGGTGCTGCTGCACGCACCGCGCGCGGCGGTGGAGGGCATCGCGCGTCTGCTGCCCAGCGGCCAGCGCCCGACCATCACACCGATCGAAGGCAGCCCGGACGACGTCGCGCTGCAGGCCCTGTGTCACGGCGCGGTGACCTGGCAGCACCTGGAGGACATGAAGCGCGCCGGCGCCAGCAGCCTGCTGGTGCTGCCGGTGGAGAAGATGCTGGCATGAAGCGACTGGACTGGAATGCCCTCGACGCCGCGGCGCGGCGCGAGGCCCTGGCGCGGCCGGCGCAGGCCCGGGCGGCCGAGCTGCAGCGCGACGTGGCGCGGCTCATCGAACAGGTGCGCGCCGACGGTGACACCACCCTGCGCGCACTGACCCGCCGCTACGACGGCTGCCAGCTCGGCGCGCTTGAGGTACAGGCCGCGGAATTCGCCGCCGCCGCAGCCGCCGTGGCGCCCGAACTCAGGGCCGCCATCGCCGAGGCGCGCGCGCGCATCGAGGCCTTTCACCGCGCCACGGCGCCAACGCCAACCGCGCTGGAGACCGCGCCGGGCGTGCGCTGCGAGCGCGTGCTGCGGCCCATCGGGCGCGTCGGCCTGTACGCGCCCGCGGGCAGCGCGCCGCTGCCCTCCACGGTGCTGATGCTGGCGGTGCCGGCCGCGCTGGCCGGCTGCGAGGACGTGGTGCTGTGCACCCCGGCCAACGCCGAGGGCATGTGCGACGCGACGGTGCTGTATACGGCGCGCCTGTGCGGCGTGAGCCGCGTGTTCAAGCTCGGCGGTGCGCAGGCGATTGCGGCCATGGCCTACGGCGCGGGCTGCGTGCCGAAGTGCGATAAGGTGTTCGGTCCCGGCAATGCCTGGGTCACCGAGGCCAAGCGCCAGGTGGCCCTCGACCCCGATGGCGCTGCCATCGACATGCCCGCGGGCCCCTCCGAGGTGCTGGTGATTGCCGACGCCGCGGCCGATGCCGACTTCGTCGCCGCGGACCTGCTGGCCCAGGCCGAGCACGGTCCCGACTCGCAGGTGCTGCTGCTGAGCGATGCACCGGGCCTGATCGACGCCGTGGCCCAGGCGCTCCAAGCGCAGGTGGCGCGCCTCGGGCGCGAGGCGATCACACGCCAGGCCCTGCAGCATGCGCGCCTGATCCGCGTGGAATCGATCGGGCAGGCGCTGGAGGTGAGCAACCTGTACGCGCCCGAGCACCTGATCCTCAATGTGGGCGAGCCGCGGCGCTGGCTCGCGGCCGTGCAGAATGCCGGTTCGGTCTTCCTTGGCGCCTGGTCGCCCGAGGCGGTGGGTGACTACTGCAGTGGCACCAACCACGTGCTGCCCACCTACGGCTATGCGCGCGCCTGGAGCGGCGTGTCGGTGGCCAGTTTCGTCAAGCAGGTGACGGTGCAGGAGCTGAGCCCGCAGGGCCTGGCGGCGGTGGGAGCGTGTACGCTCGCGCTGGCCGTGGCGGAGCGCCTCGATGCGCACGCCAACGCGGTGCGCCTGCGTCTGGAGCGGCTGGAGCGCGGCGCATGAGCGTGATCGATCTCGCGCGCGCCGAGGTGCGCGCCCTCAAGCCCTACTCCTCGGCGCGCATGGAGGCCAGCGGGGGGCGCGTATTCCTCAACGCCAACGAGAGTCCCTGGCCGCCACCCGGCGATGCCGGCGACAGGCTGCATCGCTATCCCGATCCGCAGCCGGCGGCCCTGCTGACGGTGCTAGCCGGGCTCTACGGCGTGGCGCCCGAGCAGGTGCTGGTGGGGCGCGGCAGCGACGAAGCGATCGATCTGCTGGTGCGGGCCTTTTGCCGGCCCGGGGTGGACGCCGTGGCGATCTGCCCGCCGACCTTCGGCATGTACGCCGTGGCCGCGGGCATCCAGGGCGCGCGCCTCGTGGAGGTGCCGCTGACGGAGGCGTTCACCCTCGACGCCGACGCGCTGCTGGCGCGCGTGGATGCGACCACGCGCCTGGTGTTCCTGTGCTCGCCCAACAACCCCACCGGCGGACTGACGCCGCTGGCGCAGATCGAGCGCGTCGCCCGGGCGCTCGCCGGCCGCGCCCTGGTGGTGGTCGACGAGGCCTACATCGAATTTGCCGACGCGCCCAGTGCGGCCAGCCTGCTGCCGCGCTATCCGAACCTCGCCGTCCTGCGCACGCTGTCCAAGGCCCATGCCCTGGCCGGCGCGCGCATCGGCACGCTGTTGGCGGCGGCGGAAGTGGTCGGGCTGCTGCGCCGGATCATGCCGCCGTACCCGCTGCCCACGCCCTGCGTCGAGGCCGCGCTGCGCGCGCTGGCGCCCGCGGCCCAGGCCGAGACCGTGCGCCGTGTGGCCCTGCTGCGCGCCGAGCGTGAGCGACTCGCCGCCGCGCTGCCGCGCCTGCGCGGCGTGCGCGCGGTGCTGCCGTCGGCCGCCAACTTCCTGTGCGTGCGCTTCACCGACTCAGCGCGCGTCTACGCCGCGGCGCTGGCGGCCGGCATCGTGCTGCGCGATGTCGGGCGCTATCCAGGCCTGGCGGATTGCCTGCGCCTGAGCATCGGCACGGCGGACGAGAACGACGCGGTACTGGCGGTGTTGCGCGATGCAGCGGAGGCCGCATGAACCGCAAGCTGCTCTTCGTCGATCGCGACGGCTGCCTCATCGTCGAGCCGCCCGACGAGCAGATCGACAGTTACGAGAAGCTGGCGCTGATGCCGGGCGTCGTCGGCGCCCTGCAGCGTTGTGTTGCCGCCGGCTTCGAGCTGGTGATGGTGACCAACCAGGACGGCCTCGGCACGGCGAGCTTTCCGCGCGAAGCCTTTGAGGGGCCGCAGCGGCTGCTGCTGCAGATCCTCGCCTCGCAGGGGGTCGCCTTCCGTGAGGTGCTGGTGGACGACAGTTTCGCCCACCAGGGGCGCGACACGCGCAAGCCGGCCACGGGCCTGGTGCGCCACTACCTTGCCGACGACGGCTGGAGCCGCGCCGCCTCGGCCATGGTGGGCGACCGCGAGACCGATATGGTGTTTGCTGCCAACCTCGGCGTGCGCGGCTTCCGCCTGGGCGAAGGCGCGTGGGACTGGACGGCCATCGCCCACGCCCTGTGCGATGCGCCGCGCACCGCCGCCGTCGAGCGCATCACGCGGGAAACGCGCATACGCGTGCAGGTGGACCTCGATCGCAGCCAGGCGCCGGTGGTGGCGAGCGGTCTGGATTTCTTCGACCACATGCTGGAGCAGTTGGGCAAGCACGGCGGCTTCGCGCTGCAGCTCGCCTGCGCCGGCGACACCCACATCGATGAGCATCACACGGTCGAGGACTGCGCGCTGGCGCTGGGCCAGGCGCTGCGCCAGGCCCTGGGCGACAAGCGCGGCATCGGCCGCTACGGCGATGCGCAGGAAGGCGGCGACGGCGTCGTGGCTCTGCTGCTGCCCATGGACGAGACCCTGGCACGCGCCGCGCTCGATCTGTCGGGGCGGCCCTGCCTGGTCTTCGACGGCGCCTTCCCGCGCGAGCGCGTCGGCGACCTGCCCACCGAGCTCGTGCCGCACTTCTTCCGCTCGCTGTGCGACACGCTCGGCGCCAACCTTCATCTGGCCGTGCGCGGCGACAACGCACACCACATGGTCGAGGCCTGCTTCAAGGCCGTGGCGCGCGCCCTGCGCACGGCGCTGCGCCGCGATGGCAGCGACCTGCCCAGCACCAAGGGCGCGCTGTGAGCGCGCTGCGCGACGTGGTGCTGGTGGACGCCGGCGGCACCAACATCGGCTCGGTGCGCTATGCACTGCAGCGCCTCGGCGCGGAGGCGGCGCTCACGCGCGACGCCGCGCGCATCCGCGCGGCCAGCCACGTCATCCTGCCGGGCGTGGGCGCGGCCGGCCC
>Ga0208826_1000745_pt1 | contig 31624 bp, 24 predicted proteins | sample AD_UKC115_MetaG_FD_184451 | JGI IMG/M metagenome (GOLD analysis project Ga0208826, IMG submission 184451) | Active sludge microbial communities of municipal wastewater-treating anaerobic digesters from Hong Kong - AD_UKC115_MetaG (SPAdes)... | ecosystem: Engineered > Bioreactor > Anaerobic >...
GCCGGTGTCGTAGAACACCCGGCGGCGGGAGGCCGCCACGCGCAGGCTGCGTGCGGCATCGGCGTGCCGGCCCAGCGCGCTGTCCAGCGGCACCACGCCGTCGCCGAGCAGGCGCGTGCGCGGATCGGCGGCATCCTGGCCCAGCGCCGCGGCGACGAGAAAACACGGCACGCCGGGCTCGGCCGCGGCGGTGATGCCGTCGGGCAGGCAGCGGCCGTCGCGCAGATCCTTCACGCCGGTACTGCGCGCGTCGGCCAGGCGGGCGAAGGCGCGCGTGTAGCGCGAGCGCCGCAATTGGCGCGCCAGGGCCTCGCCGTAGCGCTCCAGCGGCGCGCCGCCGTGCGGCGAGCCCAGGCACACCAGGGCCGCGACGCGGCGCGGCCAGTCCAGGCCCTGCGCCTGGGCCTGCGCCAGCGCGCTGCGGCACACCAGGCCACCCATGCTGTGGCCGATCAGCACGAGATCGCGCGGCGGCGCGGGGTGGGCGTCAAGCAGCTGCTGCAGGCGCCAGGACAGCTCCGCGCCGTTGCAGGCGATCGCGCGGCCGGTGTTGTAGCGCAGCGCCAGCACGCCGCAATCGAGGTCGGCGCGCATTTGCGCGGGAAAGTCCGCGCCCGTCGGCCGGCGCCACTGGCGGTCGTTCATGCCCAGGCCGTGCACGAACAACACCAGGCGCTCGGTCGGCGGCAGCGCCGTCCGCAGCGCCTCCGCGTGCAGCGGCAACGGCTGGCCGTCGAGGCAGAAACGCATGTCGAGCGCGAGCGGATTGGCGCTGCGTTCCAGGTGGTCACCGAGCGCGCCGTTGAGCGCGCTCACCCAGGCCAGTTGCCCCGGTGCGTCGGTGAACTCGGGCAGGGGCATGCCGGCAAGGCGCGTGGCCAGCGCCAGCGCGCGATCGGCCGCCAGGGCGGCCGCGCGGCCCACGCCGCGCACCCCGGCGTAGACCCAGCGCGTGCTGCGGTCCAGTAGCGGGGCCAGCGGATTGAGCGGCGCCGCCGTATCCAGCACGGCCTGGTGCACGGTCTGTGCAGCGTCGAGCACGCCGAAGAAGCCGTCGGCGGCCAGGCGCGCGCCGCCGCGCAGCAGGGGCAGGTGGCGTTTCATGGCGCCCTTCTGCCACAAGCGGTTGGAGCAGATGCACCACAACCGGCGCCGTCGGCCGTCCGGCCCATCGGCCCTAGTCGAGCCAATCGCGCGGCAGCAGATACTCGGCCAGGCGCGCCTCGGCGCTGCCTGGCTGCGGCGTGTAGGCGTACTCGAAGCGCACGCGCGGCGGCAGGCTCATCAGAATGGATTCGGTGCGGCCACCGCTCTGCAGGCCGAACAGGGTGCCGCGGTCCCACACCAGGTTGAACTCGACATAGCGGCCGCGGCGGTAGAGCTGGAACTCACGCTCGCGCTCGCCGAAGGGCGTGTCGCGACGGCGCGCGGCGATGGGCAGGTAGGCATCCAGGAAGGCGTCGCCCACGCTGCGCGTGAGGGCGAAGCAGCGCTCGAAGCCGCCCTCGTTGAGGTCGTCGTAGAAGAGGCCGCCGATGCCGCGCGTCTCGTTGCGGTGCCTGAGGAAGAAGTACTCGTCGCACCAGCGCTTGTAGCGCGGGTAGACGTCCTCGCCGTAGGGCCGGCAGGCCTCGCGCGCCACCGTGTGCCAGTGGCGCGCATCGTCGTCCACCGGGTAGTAGGGCGTCAGGTCGAAGCCGCCGCCGAACCACCACACGTCGGCGGCGCCCGCGCGGCGCGCCTCGAAGTAGCGCACGTTGAGGTGGGTGGTGGGTACGTGCGGGTTGCGCGGGTGCAGCACGAGGGACACGCCCATGGCGCTCCAGGCGCGACCCTCCAGTTCCGGGCGGTGCGCCGTGGCGGACTTCGGCAGCGCCTCGCCCTGCACCACCGACAGGTTGACGCCGCCCTGTTCGAACAGGGCGCCGTCCTTGAGTACGCGCGTGCGGCCGTAGCCGCCGAGCGCGGCTCCGTCACCGCCGCCGCGCTGCCAGGCATCCTCGGCGAAACGCGCCCCGCCGTCGGCGTCCTCCAGGCCGCGGCACAGGCGGTCCTGCAGGCCGCGCAGCCAGTCCTCGATCGCGGCGGTGTGCGACACGACCCTACTTACTTTCGGCGAGCAGGTTCAGCGCGCCGCTGATGTCGTGGCTGAGGTTCTGCACCCAGCCGAGGTAGTTCTTGTGGATGTAGGGCCGGCCGTCTTCCATGTGGTACTTGAGGTTCTGCGAGTCCACGTACTTGATGCGCAGCTGGCGCGCATCCCAGCTGACCACGATGCGCGCGGTGTGGTCGCGCAGGTGCAGGGTCGACTTGATCTCGCCGGGGTTCTCTTCGGTCACCGACCAGCCGCGCGTGTTGAGCGCCTGGCGCACGGCGCGGCCAACCGCCTCGGTCTTCACGCCGGCCGGAATGGCGATGGGATCGGGATCGACCAGCGGCGCGTCGCGCAGCGCCATCAGCAGCAGCAGCAGGGGAAGCAGGCACAGCACCAGGAAGCGGTTGCGCGACATGGGTCACTCCGTGTGAACGTGGGGGCGGGAAAACGCGTACAGCGTCGCCAAGGATAGCAGGCGCGGTCGCCGCGCCCGAAGGCTGGGCGGGCGGGCGCGGCAAACCTATACTCGCGGCCCGCCCACGCCTCGCCCCGCCGTGAGTCCCCGCATCGCTCCCCTGGCCATCACCGCCCACACCGTCGCCTGTGCCGCGGGGCTGGGCCGTGCGCCGCTGCTGCAGGCACTGCGGGCGCGCCGCAGCGGCCTGCGCCCGAACGACTTTGGCGCGCAGCCGCTGCCCTGCTGGATCGGGCGCGTCGCCGCGGTCGAGGCGTCGCCGCTGCCGGCGCGCTTCGCCGCCTGGGACTGCCGCAACAACCGCCTCGCCTGGCTCGGCCTGCAGCAGGACGATTTCCTCGCCGCCGCGCAGGACGCCATCGCGCGCCATGGCAGCGAGCGCGTGGCCCTGGTGCTGGGCACCTCCACGGCCAGCATCGGCGCCACCGAAGAGGCCTACCGCCGGCGCGATGCCGATGGGCGCTTCCCGGCCGGTCTGGTCGACGGCGTACTGCATTCGCCGCACTCGCTCGTCGCCTTCGTGCAGGCCCTGCTCGATCTGCGCGGACCGGTGTGCACCGTGGCCACGGCCTGCTCCTCCAGCGCCAAGGTGTTCGCCCAGGCCGAGCGGCTGATCCGCCTCGGTGTGGTCGACGCCGCCGTGGTGGGCGGGGTGGACAGCCTGTGCGACAGCGTGCTGTACGGCTTCAATTCGCTGCAGCTGGTCAGCCCCGAGCCCTGCCGTCCCTTCGATGCCGCGCGGCGCGGCCTGTCGCTGGGCGAGGCGGCGGGCTTTGCCCTGCTCGAGCGCGCCGGCCCCGCGGCGGCGCCGCGCCTGGTCGGCTGGGGCGAGTCCAGCGACGCGCACCACATGTCGAGCCCGCACCCCGAGGGCCTGGGCGCCCGCGTGGCCATGCAGGACGCGCTGGCGCGCGCCGGCCTGGCGCCGGGCGACGTGGACTACATCAACCTGCACGGCACGGCCACGCCGAAGAACGACGAGATCGAGGCGCAGGTCATTGCCGCGCTGTTCCCGCCGCGCGTGCGCGCCAGCTCCACCAAGGGCTGGACCGGTCACACCCTGGGCGCGGCCGGCATCACCGAAGCGGTGATCAGCCTGCTCGCCCTGGAGCACGGCCTGGTGCCGGGTACGCTCCACTGCACCACGCCGGACGCGCTGTGCGGTCCGCAGATCGCCCTCGACAACGAAGTGCACCCGCTGCGTGTGGCGCTGTCCAACTCCTTCGGGTTCGGCGGCAACAACGCCTGCCTGGCCTTCGCCGCGGGGGTGGCGTGATGGAACTGCACCTGTCGCTGCGGGGGATCGGCGTGTGGACGCCGGGCTGGCCCGACTGGCCCAGCCTACGCGCACGCCTGCGCGGCGAGGCGGTGCCGCAGGCGGTGCCCCCGGCGCGCCCGGCGGCCACGCTGTTGCCCGCGGCCGAGCGCCGGCGTGCTCCGGACACCGTGCTGCTGGCGGCACAGGCGGCGGCCGAGGCCTGCGCCATGGCCGGCTGCGATGCGGCGGACCTGCCCTCGGTATTCGCCTCCAGCCAGGGCGACGTGGCGATCACGGACGCCATGTGCGACACGTTGGCGCGCGCGCCGCAGGAGCTGTCGCCGACCAAGTTCCACAATTCCGTGCACAACGCCCCAGCCGGTTACTGGACCATTGCCACGCACTGCCACCGCCCCAGCACGGCGCTGTCGGCGCGCGAGCACACGGTCGGCGCGGGTCTGCTGGAGGTGGCGCTGCAGTGCCTGGACGGCAACACGCCGGTGCTGCTGGCGTGCTACGACAGCGACGCCCGCGGCACGGCACTGGCCCAGGTGGTACCGCACACCTGCGGCTTTGCCGCGGCCTTCGTGCTGGCGCCGGGTGGTGCCGGCAGCGCCGCGCGGCTGGTGTTGCGCCGCGCCGCGGCCGGCAGCGCGGCCACGCCCTGGCCCGCGGCGACGCTGCCGGCGGCCCTGGCGAGCAATCCGTCGGCGGCCGCGCTGGTCCTGCTGCAGGCGCTCGCCGCCGGCGGCAGCCGCGTGCATCTGCCGGCGGCGCCGGGCATGATGCTGGACATTCAAACGAGCGATTGACGGACGTGGACAGGGCAGGGCAGCAGCAGGTCTGGGTGGTGATCCCCGCGCTCAACGAAGAGCGCGCCATCCGCGGGGTCGTGCAGGCGGTGCTGGCACAGGGCGCCCGCGTGGTGGTGATCGACGACGGCTCCAGCGACGCCACGGCCGCCCGCATCGCCGACCTGCCCGTGACGGTGCTGCGCCACGAGCGCCCGCAGGGCAAGGCGCGCGGCCTGCTCGACGGCTTCCGCGCCGCGCTCGACGCCGGTTGCGAAGGCGTGGTCACGATGGACGGCGACGGCCAGCACGACGCGGCCGACGTGCCGCGCCTGGTCGCGGCGGCGCAGCGCCATCCCGGCCACATCGTCATCGGCGCGCGCCTGGTGGAACACGATCACCAGCCCGGCGCGCGGCGCTTCGGCAACCGCCAGGCCGATTTCTGGGTGTCGTGGGCCTGCGGCCAGCGCATCGTCGACACGCAGAGCGGGCAGCGCTACTACCCGCGCGCAGCGATGGAGCTGGCCCTGTCCCTGCCCGACGCCGGCTTCGTGTTCGAGAGCGAGGTGCTGATCGAGGCGGCGGCGCGCGGCATCCGCGCCGTGTCCGTGCCCATCGCCATCCGCTACGAGGAAGGGGCGCGGCCGAGCCATTTCCGCCCCTTCCGCGACGTGCTGCGCATCGTGCGCATGATCGCCTGGAAGCTGATCCGCGGTGGCCTGAAGCTGCCCAGTCTGGTGCGTGCGCTGACCGTGCCGGCGCTGGTGTGGGATCCCGGCGCGGGCGGCGCGGCGCCGCAGTCCTGACGCACGCCGGCGCCGGGGCTCAGCCCATGCCGCCGTTGATGCCGATCACCTGGCCGTTGATGTAGCCGGCCGCCTCCGAGCACAGGAAGCCCACCAGTGCCGCCACCTCCTGCGGCGTGCCGGCGCGCCCGGCGGGCACCATCTGGCGGATCTGCTCGGCACCGAACTGATCCTGTGCCATGCCGGCGGCAATGATGCCGGGGGCCACGGCATTGGCGGTGAGGCCGCGGCTGCCCATCTCGCGCGCCAGCGACTTCACCGCGCCGTGCAGGGCCGACTTCGCCGCCGCATAGTTCACCTGTCCGCGATTGCCGAGCACCCCGGCCACCGAAGAGATCGCCACGATACGGCCCCAGCGGCGGCGCCCCATGGGCAGCAGCAGCGGCTGGACGAGGTGGAAGAAGCCGTGCAGGGACACGTCGATGACGCGGTGCCACTGCGCGTCGCTCATGCCGGCCAGAGGCGCGTCGTCGTGCACGCCGGCGTTGTGCACCAGCGCGTCGATGGGACCGGCCTCCAGCAGTGCGGCCAGGGCGGCGCGCGTGGCGCCGGAGTCGGCCACGTCGAACACCGCCACCTCGGCCTGGCCGCCGTCGGCGCGGATCGCCGCCGCCAGCGCCTCGGCGCGCTCGCGCCCGGCGTGCGCGTGCACCACGACAGCGTGGCCGAGTCGCGCCAGTTCGCGGCAGATGGCGCCGCCGAGGTCGCCGCTGCCGCCGCTGACCAGGACGCGGCGCGAGGGGGTGTTCATGCACTGTCTCCCAGGGGTGGACCGACCATCACCGCGGCGCGGCCGCTGGCGATGACCGTGCCGGCGTGTTCGATGCGGAAGGCGTACTGCCAGCTCGCCTCGCCGGCGAGCAGGCGCTCGGCGTGCACGTCGAGTTCGCCGGGCAGGTCGTCGATGCGCGCCAGCGCCAGCTCCACGCCGCGCAGCGCCACCAGCAGTCCCGGCCGCGCCGCGCCGCCGGCCGCCTGCGCCAGCAGGGCGCCGTGCACGGCCATGGCCTGGGCGCCGTATTCGGCCAGGTGCAGGGCGCGCAGCTGCACGCCGTCGCGCAGCGGGTTGTCGGCGCGGCGGTGCGAGGCGGTGCGCGCATGCAGGTGCGCCGCATCCCAGGCCACCACGGCGTCGAGCAGGCGCATCGCGCCCTGGTGCGGAATCAGGGCGGCCCAGGCGGCTTCAGGACGCACGCGGCACCTCGCGGCGGCGCGTCCACAGCAGCGCCAGCAGGAAATTGAGCGCCACGCCGAGCGTCACCGGCAGGCCGATCGCGCGCAGCACCGGCAGCGCCGACAGGGCCAGCAGCAGGAACACCAGGAAGGTGCTGGCGCTGCACACCAGCAGCGCGTGCAGGGTGCGGCGCTGCTCGGCCGGATCGTCCTCGGCGTGCTCGAAGAACAGGGCGTAGTCCAGGCCCAGGCCAGCCGCGAGGATCAGGGCGATGAGGTGGAACAGGGACAGCGCCACCCCCGCGCCGCGCAGGGCGGCGAGGATCAGCAGCGTCGTCAGGGCCATGGGCAGCAGCACGCGCAGCACGCGCTCGCGCCGGCGCAGCGCCAGCACCACCACGCCGACCAGCAGCACCGCGGCGGCGGCGAGCGACCACAGCACGCGCTGGCGGTAGGCGGCGACCAGGGATTCGGAGGCTTGCTTCAAGTCGAGCAGGGTCACGCCGAGGTCTGGCCGGGCGGCCAGTTGCGCCAGCGCGGCCACGTCGTTCACGCCGCTCAGGGTGACCAGGCCGGTCCAGTGGCCGTCGCGCGGCAACAGCATGGACTTCAGGCGCAGGCCGAGCGGGCCGTCGAGGAAGCGTGCCGGATCCAGCGGCGGCAGCGCGCGTGCGGCCTCCACGTCGGCGAGGAAGGGGGCGAAGGTGTCGGGCTGGAACGGCAGGTCGGCGAGTGCCGCGTCCAGCGCCGCGCGCAGCGGCGCGGCCTGCGGCAGCGCGGCCTGGCGCGCGCGCTGGGTGGCGAGGCTGGGCAACCAGGTGGACGGCAGCTCGTAGCCCGCCAGCGCGCCGCGCTCGCGCAGCGGCGCCAGGGCGCTGCCGAGCCGCTCGCTGGCCTGCAGCACGGCCTCGGCATCGGCGCCCTCCAGCACCAGCAGATAACGCACGTCGGGCGCGCCCAGTTCCGCACGCAGTTCGCCATCGCGGCGCAGCAGCGCCTCCGGCACCGGCGTCAGCGCGGCCAGGTTGTTCTCCCAGAACGGCCCCGGCGCGGCCCACAGCACGCCCAGGGCGAGGACGGTCAGCAGCGCCGGCAGCCAGCGCGGCCGCGGCAGCGTGGCCACGCGCTCCCACAGCCGCGCCAGCCAGGCCGACTGCGCGGCGTCGCGCGGCGCGGCCACGATCAGTCGCGGCAGCAGCCAGCGCGTGCTGGCGCCGGCGACGGCCAGGCCCACCACGGTGAACAGGGCGAGCTGTTCCAGGCCGCTGACGCCCGAGGCGAAAAAGGCGGCATAGGCGATGACCGTGCTGGCCAGGCCCGTGGACAGGGTTGGCCACAGCGCGCGCGCCGTGGCCAGCGGCGGCGTGCCGGGACGCAGGTGCGAGAAGAGGTGGATGGGGTAGTCCTGCGCCACGCCGATCAGGGTGAAGCCGAAGGCCAGCGTGATGCCGTGCGCGCCGCCGAACACCAGCCCGAGTGCCGCCATGCCGGCGAGGCCGCCGCTGAGCAGGGGCAGGGCGCCGAGCAGCACGCTGGACAGGCGCCGGTAGGCCAGCAGCAGCAGCAGGAAGAACGCCAGCGAATCGACCACCCCGATGCGGTTGGCCTCGCCCGCGGTGGTGTCGTTGATGCGCACAGCGAAGGCGCCGGGACCGCTCGCTTCCAGGCGCGCGCTGCTGCCGGCCGCGGCAGCGCGGAAATGCTTGTCCAGGGCGTCGAGGGCGGCGCGCTGCGCCTGCGGGTCGAAGCCCGGTGCGCGCGTCTCCACCAGCAGCAGGGCGCTGCTCCCCGTGTGATCGAACCAGACCTCGTCGATGCGCTGCGGCTCGCGCGCCGGCGCCCAGGCCTGGGCCAGCACCAGCGTCTCCAGGGTCGGATCGCGCGGCAGCAGCGGCTTGATCCAGCCGGCAGCGGGCGAGGCGAGGTCCTCCACGCGCTCCATCAGCGCATCGCGCAGGGTGTCGGCGTCGAGGCGACGGCCGTCGAGTCCCGGCGAGAGCAGGTAGCGGTAGGGCAGCAGCTCGGTCAGGGCGCCGTCCAGCGCGGCCTCGCCGTTGAGCGCGCGCAGGAAGCGCGTGTCCTCGCGCAGGGCGGCAGCGAGACGGCGGCTGGTGGCGGCGAGCGCCTGCGGCGTGTCGCCGGACAGGGCCAGCAGCAGCAGGCGCGAGCCCGGGCCCTCGCCGATCTCGTCCAGCAGCAGGCGCTGCCCCGGCGTGGCGGCGGGCGGCATGAAGCTGCGCAGGTCGGTGGACACGCGCAGGCGCGTCTGCACATAGCCGAGCAGGCCGCCCAGCACGGCCAGCCACAGGCCGAGCAGCAGCAGGCGCCCGCGTGCGCTCACGGCGTGCCGCGGCACAACTGATCGAGCGCCGCGCGCGTGGGCGGCGCGGGCAGCGGCGCCGCGGCCGCCTGCTCCACCAGGATCACGCTGGCGTCGCCGCCGCTCTCCTCCACCGTGAAGCAGCGCGGCGCGCTTCCTACGCCGTCGACGGCGATGCGCACCAGGTGCTTGCGCAGGCGCGCGTCGCGCGGCACCAGGGTCAGGCGCCAGTGCGCGGCGTCGCCGGCGCTGCTGCTGTCGTAGGCCTGCGCCAGGCGCGCGGCGTCGCCACCGAGCAGCGCGGCGAAACTCTCCAGGAAGGCGCCCAGTTCCGGCGCGCGCGTGAGCGCGAAGCGCCGCGGCGGTTTGCCCGCGCGTTCCACCGTCACCTGGCCCGCGGCCACGGTGGTGGTTTCGCGGTAGGGCGACTCCACGCGCTTCACCAGACCGCCGTCGGCGCGGTACTCCAGTGCGCCGCGCAGGGTCAGCGGGCGCGTCAGCAGATCGACGAAGCGCACTTCCGCATAGGCCGTGGTGGCCGGCGTCGGCCGCGCCAGCGCGGCCACGAGGGTGGCTGGATCAGGCCCGGCCAGGCTCGCCGTCGGTAGCGCCATCAGCAGCCGCGCCAGGGTCGTCGCTGTTCCAGAAATCATAGAAATTGAACCAGTTGTAGGGGGCCAGGCGCGTGTAGTGCTCCAGCCGCGCGGCGTAGCGCCGCAGCTGGTCCTCAAGCTGCGCCTCGCGGCCGCGGCGCGGCAGCGAGGCCGCGTCGGCAAAGCGCTCGAAGTGCAGATCGTAGCGGTTGCCGCCGCGGTACAGGCCGACGCACAGCACGCTCGGCACCTGCAGGGCCGAGGCGATGAGGTAGGGTGCCACCGGGAACGGCGCCGGTCGGCCGAAGAAGGGCGCGCGCCGTGTCGGCTCCTGCGGGCGCGCGCGGTCGGCCAGCAGGGCGATGAGGTCGCCCTGTTCGGCGGCGTCCTTCAGCGCCAGCACGACCTGCGTGCCGCCGGCGCTGGCGTCGATGACGCCGGCGGCGATGCGCGGATTGAGCGAATGCAGCAGCTCGGTCATGGCCGGCGTCTGCGACTTGTCCAGCACCACGCGCACGCGCGCCCCGGGGTGCTCCAGCGACAGCACACGCAGCGCCTCGAAGCTGCCCAGATGCGCGCCCAGCAGCAGCACGCCGCGGCCCTCGGCCATGGCCTGATGGAGGTGCTCCAGGCCGTGCACGCGGATGTCGAACCGGCGGAAGGACTCCGCCAGCAGGAACACGCGGTCGAGGATGGTGCTGGCGAAGCAGTGGATGTGGCGCATCACGTCCCAGGTGCCGGCGGGACGGCCGAGCGCAACCGTGAGGAAGGCGCGCGAGGCGCGCCGCTCGGGACCGCGGCGCAGGAAGAAGTAGAGCGTGATCGGGAACAGCACCAGGCGCGCCGCACTGCGCCCGCAGAGCAGGCCGAAGTTGCGGATCAGGGCCAGGGCGAAGCGGCCGCCGCCCTCCGGACGCTGCGTCCAGTGCGCGCTCATGCCAGGCGCACCTCGCCGCTGGCGATCGCGTCGTCGCCGCGGCTGATGCGGAAGCGCAGGCGCTGCGGCGCGACTTCCTCCAGCGTCAGTTCGGCCGTCTCCTCGGGCAACAGCGGGGCGAGGAACTTCACCTGCGGCAGGGCGGCGAGGCGCGCTCCGAACTCGCGCTCGGCCAGGGCAGCGACGCGGTCCAGCAGCACCACGCCGGGCACCACCGGGCGACCGGGGAAGTGCCCGGGCAGGCAGGGGTGGTCGGCGCCGATGCACAGCGCCGTGCGGCAGCAGCGGCGGCCGGCGTCGCTCATCGCCGCGTCAGCTCCGGCCACAGGCGCGCGACGCCACGCGCGAACTCGGCGAAGGAGCGCCGCGGCACGCCCGGCAGCAGCCGGCGCCGCAGCAGGAACTCGGCGGCGAAGGCCGCGCCCACGCCGCCGTAGCCGCCCAGGTTCACCCAGTCGCTCCACTGCGCCGGGCTGGGACCGGCAGCGGGCGCGATGCCCAGCAGGGCCAGCGGACCGTCCGGCTGCACGCCCAGGGCGAGGGCCAGGGCGCCGAGCGCCAGCGCGCCCAGCAGCAGGGCCCAGGCCCGGGTCAGGCGCCGGGCGTAGCGCGCCACGTCGGGCCGCGCGGCGATATCGGCACCATCGAGCGCGGCGGCGATGCGCGCAATCAGCGGTCGCCGCTGCGGCCCGAGCGTGCGCGCGAACGCCCAGGCGGCGAGGCCGAGCAGCAGGGGCGGCACGAAGTAGCCGGGCAGGCGCGGCGCACCGGCGCGCAGGCACAGCACCAGCACGGCGAGCACCGCGGCGAGCGCCGCCAGGGCGGCGGCGCGGCCGCGGGCCAGGGCGGGCAGCAGGGCGGCGAGGGCGAGCAGGCCCACCGCCAGGGGCGACAGCCACGCGGCAGCGCCGCGCGCCGCCAGCTGGGCGGACACCAGGTAACCGGCGACGCACAGCCCCACCAGCACGGGCACGGCCCGCGCGCTCACACCGTGCGGTGCTGCTCGATGTGCGCGGCCAGGGCGCGCAGGGAACCGAAGATGCGCTGGTTGTCGGCGTTGTCCGAGCGCAGTTGGAAGCCGTAGCGCTTGGACACCGCCAGGGCGATTTCCAGCGCGTCGATGGAATCCAGGCCGAGCTCGCCGCCGAACAGCGGGGCGTCGGGTGCGATCTGCGCCGGCGCGACGCCATCGAGGTTGAGGCTCTCCACCAGCAGTGTGGCCAGTTCCTGTTCGGCGAGGCTTTGTTCGGACATGGGAAAGGACGCAAATCAAGGGGTTGGCGCAGGGCGCAGGGCGCTGCGAAGGGCGCGGAGTGTATCATACGGGTCCCACGCGCCGACCTCGGGCCACCTGCCCCCTCGTGAACTCCACCGCTCCTCCGGCCCTCGATGCCGCCGGCGCCGTCCGCGGCGCCGACCTCCTGCCCAATCCCGCGTTCGCCTACCGTGACGAGCCGCTCGCCGCCGCGCTGGCGCGGCCGGACACGCTGGCCGTGCTCGGGTTCGGCGCGCAGGCGCTGCCCTGCGACGACGCGCGCTATCTGCGCGTGGGCCTGACGCCGCTGGGGACTGCCGCGCCGCTGGAAGTGTGGCGGGCGCCGGGCGCCGTGTACCACGGCCGCGACGGCGCGCTGCGCTGGGCCAGCGACGGCGACTGGCTGTTCGGCGCGCTCGAACTGGATGAGGCCGAGCACGGCGGCATCGCCGCCGCCAGCGCTGCCGCCTACCGCCGGCTGCTCGAGTTCAGCGCCGCCAGCGCCTGCCCGCGCGTGCTGCGCGTGTGGAACTACCTTGACGCCATCAACGCCGGCGAGGGCGATGCCGAGCGCTACCGCCAGTTCTGCAGCGGCCGAGCCCTGGGCATCGGTGCGCGCTGGGCGGAGGGCTTTCCGGCCGCCAGCGCGATCGGTCGCTGCGACGGTGTGCGCGAGCTGCAGGTGTACTGGCTGGCGGCGCGCGCCCCCGGCGTGGCGGTGGAAAATCCGCGCCAGGTGAGCGCCTGGCGTTACCCGCGCCAGTACGGGCCGCATCCGCCGGCCTTCGCCCGCGCCCTGCGCGCGCCGACCGCGCGTCCCCAGCTGCACGTCTCGGGCACGGCCGCGGTGGTCGGCCACGCCTCCCGCCACGGCGAGGACCTGGCCGCGCAGCTCGATGAAACCTTCGTCAACCTCGACAGCCTGTTTGCCAGCGCCGGCACCCCGGCGGGCTTCGCGGGGGACGATCTGGTCAAGGTCTACCTGCGTCGTCCGGCCGATGCCGCTGCGGTCGCCGCCGCGCTCGCCCGGCGCCTGCCCGCGTCGGTACGGCCCCTGCTGCTGCATGGCGAGATCTGCCGGCGCGAGCTGCTGGTGGAGATCGACGGCGTGCGCGGCGCCTGAGGGCGCCGGCGGCTACAGCGCCGGCGCGGACAGCGCAGCGGACTGGCCCCGCGCGACGCGAGCCGCCAGCGCGGCGGGCAGCAGCAGCCACCAGGCCAGGCAGGCATTGAAGATGAGATGGCCCTGCTTGGGCACGTCGGCCAAGCCATCGCCCAGCACGATCACCGCCAGCGTCGCCGGCAGCAGGGTCGCCACGAGCACGGCGAACTGCGCCAGGCGACCGCGCCGGCGCATGGCAAAGGGCAGCCCCAGCAGCGGTCCGGCAAACAGCAGGCGGCGCAACAGCGGGGATGCCGCCAGGGGGCGGTCCAGGCTGGCCACGTCGGCGGGCAGCTCGCCCATCACCGCGCCTTCCACCACGCCCAGACCGGGCGCCTGCCAGCGCCGCAGGGCGGCGAGGGCGCTGCCGGCCAGGCGCAGCAGCGCAGGGGGTTCGCGCAGCAACTCGCGCGCAACCGCCAGCCGACCGACGCCGGCGATGCCGGGGCACACGGTCTCGGCCAGCCCGGGCAGCTGCCAGGCGGGTTTGCCGACATAGGTCAGGCAATCCGGCGCCAGTCCGAGGCGGGTCGCCGTCGCCGCCGGATCGGCCACGTGCGGCAGCAGCGCGGTGAACACGACATTGGCGCGGTTGCTGGAGCGGATCGAGGCCATCAGCTCGTCGCCGCGGAGCAGTTGTGCGAACTGCAGGGCCAGGCCGAGCACGGCACCGGCGAGCAGCGCCAGTCCCTGCCAGGACCAGCGCGACGCCGTCAGCCGAGCGTGGACCAGCACGGCCAGCGCCAGCGCCAGCGGCAGGGCGAGGTGCTGCATCTTGGAGGTCGCCAGGGCCAGCGCGGCCAGGGCCAGCAGCGCGCGGCGCGTGCGCGAGGGCGCCGCGTCGTGCCACAGCAACACCAGGTTCACCAGCGCGTACAGGGCGAACAGGGCCGTGGCTTCGGCGTAGAAGGTGGAAAAGTACAGCGTGTTGGCGGGATCGAGCAGCACGAGCGGCAGCGCCAGCGCATTCGCCAGCGCAGCGGCGGGTTCACCGCGTCGCCACCAGGCGCGGCAGAACCCGGCCGTCATGGCCAGGAGCAGGCCCAGACGCAGGGCCCCCATCCAGCGCACGTCCAGGTGCGTGGCGCCGCTGAGGGCTCGATCGGCGTGGAAGGCCGCCACCACGGCCGCCTGCGGCAGCAATTCGCTCGACAGGTAGCACAGCGGCACCGGGTTGCGGCGGAAGGCGTACCAGCGCAGCGGGGCTTCCGGGCTGTTGGTGTCCGGGCGGATGAAGTCGGCACGCTGCGGGTACAGGTCGAAGCAGCCGCTGTAGCGCGCCTGGTCGTAGCTGTTGGCCAATGCCAGCAGCGGCGCGTGCCCGAGGAAGAGGGCGCCGCGCAGGGCGCCCAGCGCGAGGGCGAGGAGGATCAGGGGCAGACACCAGCGCGGCGCGACGACGGGCATCGCGCCAGTGTCGGCGCCTCAGGTGACGTGCCGATGACGCCGGCCGGCGAGCGCCGCGACGCCCGCGCCCAGCAGCCAGGCCGCGCCGGCATTGAGGGCGAGGTGCGCGTGCTTGGCCAGTTCGGCGTAGCCGTCGCCGAACACGCTGACTACCGGCACGGTCAGGGCAAGGGTGGCGGCGAGTCCGGCAAAAGCCAGCGACGGCGCCGCGGCGTGGCCGCGCAGCAGCAGCCAGAGGAATCCCGCCAGGGGCGCCAGCAACAGACCCCAGGCCAGCCCGGCACGGCGGCCGAGCAGGCGATCGAGGCTGGGCACGTCGGCCGGCAGTGGCGCCACCTCGCCGCCTTCCACCACACCGAGGTAATCGGGGATCCACGGCAGCAGCCGCGCCGGCGCGCGCGCCAACATGCGCCCCAGCGTGCCGGGCTCGCGACCGAGCAGGCCCAGCGCGCGCACGCGCGACAATCCGCCGATGCCCGGACAGGCTTGCTCGGCGGGTTCCGTCACCGTGTAGATGGACGCCCCGCTGGCGGCGGCGCAGCGGGCGTCCAGCCCCAGGCGCTGCGCCGTGCGCGCCGGATCGGCGGAGGCGGGCAGCAGGGCGGACAGCACGAAGTCGGTGTTGTTGGCCAGACGGATGGTGGCGGTCATGCCGTTGTCGCGCTGCATCTGCCAGGCCTGCAGCGCCAAGGCCGGCAGTCCGCCCAGCAGCAGCGCCAGCAGCGGCGCCCACAGGCGCGGTGTGCGCCACAGTGCCGGCAGCAGCAGGGCGCCGCCCAGGCACAGCGGCAGCAGCAGGTGCTGCAGCTTGGACGTGCCCAGGCCGAAGGCGGCGAGCGCCAGCAGGAGCAGGCGCAGGGGCGTGGCCCGTTGCGCTGCCAGCACCGCCAGACCCACGGCGAACCAGGCGAAGAACAGCGCGCCGGCCTCGGCATACCAGCCGCCGAGCAACAGCGTGTTCACCGGATCCATGGCCAGCACGGCCACGCAGGCGGCGTGCGCCAGGGCCAGGTCGCTGCGGCCGTCGCGGCGCCAGGCGCGCTGCAGCAGCAGGGCTGCCAGCAGCCAGGCCGCCAGGCGCAGCGCAGCCAGGCTGCGCACCGAATGCAGCGGCCCGCCGCCGAGACCTTCGGCCAGCCGGTACCCCGCCGCGGCGGCGCCCTGGAACAGCAGGTCGGAGGTCCAGTAGCAGACCGCGTCCGCCTGCGCCTGGAAGGCGTAGGTGCGCAGTGGCGCCTGGTAGTTCTGCTGCTGCGGCGGAACGCCGGGGCGGTAGGGATACAGCCCGAGGCAGGCGGTATAGCGCACCTGGTCGTAGTTGTTGGCCAGCGCCAGCAGCGGATCGTGCGCCAGCAGCAGCACGCCGCGCAGTGCGGCCAGGGCAAACAGCAGCCAGGTGGCAATGTCGCGCCAGCCTGCGCCCGGACGTCGCGCGGCGGCAGGGTGCAGCAGGGGCGAGGGCAGGGGACGCGGCGGCATGGCCGCGGGAGTCTAGGAGGCGCCCCCGCCAGCAACAACCGTGCCTCATGCCTGCGGGCGGCCGCCTGTTCGCTTGCCCGTTAGGCCGCCGTTCAACCCCGACGCGAAGTGCGATGCGTTGCACACTCGCCGCGTGACCGCGCGCGGGCGTCGGTCGCCAAGGACGCCACGGCGGCGTTCCGGCGCGGTGCTACTCTAGCTGCGGTGCCAAAAGTCCAGTGACCGTCGGCACTTTTCTCACACAGGCGCGCTGCGCTCCGGAGCCGAACATGAAGACGCAATTGGGCCACTACGACATCGTCGCCGAACTCGGCCGCGGCGGCATGGGCGTGGTCTACAAGGGCTACGAGCCGGCCCTCAACCGCTACGTCGCCATCAAGGTGCTGGCCGAGTCGCTGGCGCACGACGAGAGCGTGAAGGAGCGCTTCCTGCGCGAGGCGCGCAGCATGGCGGCGCTGAACGACCCGCACATCATCCAGATCTACTTCATCGGCGAGGACGCCGGACAGACCTTCTTCGTCATGGAGTTCGTCGAGGGCGAGTCGCTGGGCTCGCTGCTCAAGCGCGAGGGCAAGCTGGCGCCCGAGCAGGCGGCGCGCGTGATCTTCCAGACCGCGCAGGGCCTGGCCACCGCGCACGACAAGGGCGTGATCCACCGCGACATCAAGCCCGGCAACCTGATGATCGGCGCGCGCGGCCAGGTGAAGATCGCCGACTTCGGCATCGCCCTGGTCACGCAGGACTTCTCCAAGAAGCTCACCAGCACCGGCGAGTTCGTCGGCACGCCCGGCTACCTCTCGCCCGAGGTCTGCCTGGGCAAGCCGGTGGACCAGCGCAGCGACATCTTCTCCCTCGGCATCGTGCTGTTCGAGATGCTGACCGGGCGCATGCCCTTCACCGACGAGTCGCCGCTGGGCCTGATGCTCGAAGTGGTGAAGGCCGAGATTCCGGACGTGCGCCAGCTGAACCAGGAGGTCGATCCGGAACTGTCGCGCATCCTGGCGAAGATGATCGCCAAGGAGCCCGCCGACCGGTACCAGAGCTGCCAGGAGCTGGCCGCGGAGCTGCAGCGCCATCCGGCGCTGGCCAGCGGCCAGACCCTGACGCTCAAGCCGGCCGTGTCGACCGCCGCGATGACCCTGGTCGGCGCCAAGACGCCGGTGTCCGGTCAGCGACCGCTGCCCGCGACGACGCCCACGCCGCGCCCCGCCAGCCTGCCCAATGTGACGCCGCCGCCGGCGCCCGCGCCGGCCGCGGTGGAGGCCTCGACTGTGCCCAGCGCCGCGCGTCCCTCGGTGCTCGATCGCCAGGGTTCGCCGCCCGCCCAGGCGAGCAGGCCGTCCGTGCTGCCCTGGGCCATCGCCGCGGCGCTGCTGCTGGCGGCAGGCGCCGGCGCCTGGACCTTCCGCGCGCAGATTCCCTTCCTGGCCAACCTGGGTGGCGCCACGCCGGCTGCGGTCGATGCGACCGCGAACACCACCGCCCCGGCGCCGTCGCCGCCGGCGCCGCCGGTGATCACGCCGCCGGCAGCAACGGTTCCGCCGCCGGCGACCGTTGCCCCGAGCGGCACGGCCGCGACCGCCGACACCACGCCGCCGGCGGCCGCTGGCGGTGCCGCGGCGGCCAGTGCGCCGGCCGCCGAGGCTGTGGCCACGGCGCCGCCGCCCACGGCACCGTCAGCGACGGCCACGGCCGACAGCGTCGCGGCGGCGCCGGGTGAGGCCGCTGCGCCCGAGCCGCGCGCTTCGCGCGTCGACGCCCTGAAGGATCTGGCGGCCGCACGCGCAGCGCAGGACGCCCCCGGCCCGCGCCTGGCGCGCATCGCCGAGCCGGAGCGGCCGGTGGCGCCGCCCAAGCCGCATGTGCCGACCATCGCCGTGCTGGCCGGTGGCGACGACGTGATCGCCGAGCCGGCGCAGCAGGAGCTGATGGCCGCGCTGCAGCGCGCCGGCTACAACGTCATCGAAGAGGGCGCCATGCCGCGCGTGGCGCATATGCTGGCCAACGGCGACTACAACGCCGCCCTGGCGGCGGTCTCGCGCAGCGGTCGCGTCGACGGCGTGGTGTTCATCAACGTCAAGGCGGTCGGCACGCAGCAGCTGCAGTACTACGGGCGCAGTTCCACCGCGTTCAATGCGCAGCTGTCGGTGCGCGCCTACCACGTCGGCGCGCGGCGCATGCTCGGCCCGGGTTGGACCGAGCAGGTGATCTACACCGGCCTCAATGCCGCGGAGAAGGCGCGTGAAGCGATGGAGCCGGTGATCGAGGCGGTGGACTCCAATCTCGACGAGTTCCGCCCGCGTCGCCGCCGCGGCTAGGGTTCGGCGCGCGCTTGCGATGCACGGGCCGCCCCGGTACGCCGGGGCGGCCCGTTCGTTTTCGTTCCCCGGCGCGGCCCATCCGCGGCGGCCGCCGCATCGGCCGGAGTACAGCCCAAGAAAAAACGACCCGTCCTGCGCCGACCGCTTGCCGCGGCGTTGCGCGCGGGGCGAAGCCGACCTCGTGGTGACCAACACCTTCGCCGCGCCCGCGCTGCAACGCCTGCTGGGCGACTGACGCGCCCGCGCCGGTAGCCGCTCAGGGCAGCATGATCACCGCGCTGTCGTCCATCACCTTGGGGGCGTCGGTGGCCGCGCCGCCGAACGTGTGCGGTGCCGGCTGCGGCGCCAGGGCGCGGTAGGCGCCGTCGTAGTCCCAGGTGGTGAGGTAGAGGCGCAGGCCCGACAGCGTGGCGAGCTCGCCAAAGCTGCCGGCCGGAAACAACAGCACGAGGCGCTTGGCGTCGCGCTCCACGCGCAGTAGTGGCGCCGGCGACAGCGCGCGACCCTCGTGCGCGGCGTCCGCTCCCTGGCTGCCGAACCACGCCGTGTTCCAGCCGTCCACGCGCAGGCGGTAGTGCCAGCGCAGTCCCGCGGGCATCTCGGCCTGCTGCAGCGGCAGGGCGCGCACGCCGTCGTCGCGCCCGGGCACGGCCACGAACACGGTCAGCGCGAGGTGATCGAAGCCGTTGGGCGGATTCCAGGTCGCGACCATATCCTGCAGTTCCACCTCCAGGCGCAGCGCCGTGCCGCTGCCCAGCACGCGCACCGCGCGCAGGTCGAGCGGGTGCGCGCCCTGCCAGCTGGCGTCGGTGGGGTAGCGGTAGCCACGGTCGGGGCCGTGGTCGTCGCCGGGAGGATCGTCGCTTCGCGCCAGCTCGCGCCACTGCGGCGCAACGCGGAAGGACTGCGGCGCCGAGGCGACGCCGCGCTCCCCGTCCCAGGCCACGAGCCGGTGCGCGACGTCCGCGTCCACCAGACCGCCAAGGTCGAGCGTCGCCTGCCAGCGGCCGCGCGCATCGGCCACTGTGGTGACGGCGTGCGCGATATCGCCGTCGCGCACCACGGCCAGGTGCGCACCGGGCGAGGCTGTGCCGCGGGCGATCCAAACGGAACTTGCCAGCGTGGCCGCCGGCAGGGCCTCCAGCGTCGGCGCCGCCGTGGCCGCGGGGACGGCGATGGTGTCCGCCACCTCCCACACCAAGCCGCTGCGCGGCGGCAGCACGAGGTGCAGCTCGCCCTGCGCGTCCACCACGCGCTCCGGCGCGTCGCCGTCGATGGCGAAGAGGCCGTGCAGGCGCGTACCCGGGGCGAGGCCGGTGGCGAGGTGGTCGAGCAGGCTCGGCGTGTCGGCGCTGTTGAACACCACCAGGGCGCGCGCGGCAGCGTCGCGCTGCAGATAGGCGAGCGCGCCCGGCGCGGCGCCGTTGTCCGCCAGCACCTCGGGCAGGCCGTGGCTCAGTACCGGATGGGTGCGGCGCAGGGCGATCACGCGCTGCAGATAGCGGTACAGCGGCGCCTGCGTGTCGAAGTGATCGCGCCCCCCGGCGCCTACGCCGCCGGCGAACATCGCCGCGCGCTGCACCGTGTAGCCCTGCTCGGTGCCGTAGTAGATCACCGGGATCCCGGGCAGGCTCAGGATCAGCAGCAGCGCCTGCTTCAGTCCGGCCTCGCTGCCGCCGGCGAGGAAGCGGTCCACGTCGTGGTTGTCGACGAAGCGCGGCGTGCGCTGCGGATCGCCGGCGCGCGCACGCAGGGCGCGCAGGCGCTGGCCCAGCTCGGCGCTGGGGTGGCCGCGTGCGAACACGTCGAGCGTGCTGCCGTAGAGCGGAAAATCCAGCATCGCCGGCAGCAGCGGCGCGCCATCCGCGTCGCGCACGTAGGCGTCGATCCTGCGCGACACGCTGTTGTCGTAGGGACGCTCCACGCCGAAGCCTTCGCCGAAGGCGAGGAAGTCGCGCCGCCCCGTCGCCGCGGCCACGCGCAGGATGCCCGGTGCCGCGCGCTCGTCCGCGCGCAGGAAGTCGGCGAAGAAGTCCGGCGGCACGTAGAAGGCCGTGTCGATGCGGAAGGCGTCGACACCAACGCGGCGGATCCAGTCGCCGTAGCTGCGGCGCAGGGCGCGGCGCACCCGTGGGTTCTCGGTGTTCAGGTCGTCCAGTCCGGCGAGTTGACCGCTGCGCTCCTGCACCACGTCGGTGAAGTCGGTGATGTCCGAGGTCCAGTGGTAGATCGCGGCACGGCGGTCGCGCGCGCGGCGCGGGTCGTTGAGCGAAAACGGCCACTGCGTCGGCCGTGCGTGCGGGCGTGAATCCGGATTGGCGCGGTAGTGCGCCGTGGCATCGTCGGTCGGCCCGGTGCCGCTCCAGTCGAAGAAGTTGCCGACATGATTCACCACCACGTCCTGCACCAGGTACATGCCGCGGCTGTGCAGGGCGCGGGCGAGCTCGCGGTAGTCGCGCAGCGTGCCGAGGTGCGCGTCGACGCGGCGGAAATCCTCCGCCCAGTAGCCGTGGTAGCCGCCGTAGCGGTGGCTGCCGTCCCACCACTGCTGCGCCACCGGCGGGGTGATCCACAGCGCCGTGGCGCCCAGGCCGGCGATGTAGTCCAGACGCCGGCGCAGGCCGCACAGGTCACCGCCGCTGTATCGGGCCGGGTCGGTCGGGTCGTACTCGCCGCTGCCCTGGTCGTTGTTGCTGGCATCGCCGTCGTCGAAGCGGTCGGTCAGGGCGAAGTAGATGACCTGCTCGCGCCAGTCGGGCGACGCCACGTGCAGCGGTCCGTGCGCTGCCGGCTCGCTGCAGCGGGCAGCGGCGCGGCCGCCGGCCAGCAGCAGACCCAGCAGCGCGAGCAGCAGCACGCGCTGCAGCTGGCGTAACAGGCTGGACATCTGTGGCAGTCGCGGCAGGGCCATGCGCAGTCCGGATTCGTCGCGGTGGGGCGCGACCCATGGCGTTGGCCTCGCGCCGCCGCTACACGGTACGCCGTCGCGTGCGCAGTTCCGCGTCGCGCCGATGACGCGCCCGGCATGAATACGTATGCAAGAAAAGCCCGGCGCGCAGGGGCAGGGCTACCATGGCCGCCACGTTAATCCGGCGTTATGACGACCGGCACGTATCCGGCCTTTGGGGCGCCTCCGGGCGTTGGCCACCAGTCCAGCAATCGCAACTTTCGCAGTGGAGGGGTTCATGGTGATGTTCAAGCGCAACGTGCTCAGTGCGGCCCTGGCGTCGGCCCTGCTGATGCTCGCCGTCGGTGCCCAGGCGGCGTCGAACGAGGTGGCCACGCCCGATGGCAGCCAGGCGGTCGCCGCCGGCGACCAGGACAGCGCCGCCGATGCCACCGACGCCAGCGGCCAGCCGGCGAAGAAGGCGAAGAAGGGCGAGGAGACCAAGGAATTGGAGACGATCACGGTGACGGGCATCCGCCACGGCATCGAGACCGCCATCGAGACCAAGCAGCAGTCCACGTCGATCGTCGAGGCCGTGTCGGCCGAAGACATCGGCAAGCTGCCGGACATCAGCATCGCCGAGTCCATCGCGCGCCTGCCGGGCCTTGCGGCGCAGCGCGTGGCCGGCCGCGCCCAGGTGATCAGCGTGCGCGGCCTGTCGCCGGACTTTGCCACCACCTTGCTCAACGGCCGCGAGCTGGTCAGCACCGGCGACAACCGCAGCGTGGAGTTCGACCAGTACCCGTCGGAGCTGATCAACGGCGTGACCGTCTACAAGACCCCCGACGCCGGCCTCGTCGGCCAGGGCCTGTCCGGCACGATCGACATGCAGACCGTGCGCCCGCTGAACTACAGCGAGCCGGTGGTGGTGGTCAGTGCGCGCGGCCAGCACAACTCGCTGGGCGCTGCCGCCGACAGCGACGCCTTCGGCAACCGCTTCAATGCCAGCTACATCGGTCAGTTCGCCGACCGCACCGTGGGCCTGGCCATCGGCTACTCGCACTCCGACACGCCGATCCAGGAAAACCAGGTCGGCCTGTACGAGCCCTGGAAGCAGGTGGGCGACGGCTGGCGTCCTGGCGTGCCGGCCGGCACCTGGTACTCGGACGGCATCAAGGCGCTGCGCCGCACCGGCTACGTGCGCCGCGACGGCGCCATGGCCACGCTGGAGCTGCGCCCGGGCGGCGCCTGGTCCAGCACGCTGGATCTGTTCCACTCCAAGTCGCGCCAGGAGGACACCGCCAACCAGTTCGAGGTGAACCTCGGCGACTACAACGGCGGCTTCGGGCGCATCGACATCACCGACCCGCAGATCAACGGCAACGGCACCTTCGTCGGCGGCACCGCGGCCAACCTGTACCCGCTGGTGCGCGGCATGTACAACAAGCGCGACGACAAGATCAACGCCTTTGGCTGGAAGAACGAGTGGAACATCGGCCAGGCCAGCCTGATGGCCGACGTGAGCTGGTCCAAGGCCACGCGTGACGAGCTGAACCTGGAAAACAACACCCAGCTCGTGCCCTCGCCGCAGCTCGACACGCTGCGCCTGGCCTTCACTGGCGGCGGCTTCTCGCAGCTGGTGCCCGGCCTGGACTATTCCGACCCGTCCAAGCTGTTCCTGCGCAACACCATCTATGGCTCGGGCTACGGCAAGGTGCCGCAGGTGGATGACGAGCTGAAGGGCTTCCGCCTCGGCGCGACCCTGCCCAGCTCGGAATCGCTCAGCCGCCTGTTCTCCGACTTCGAGCTCGGTCTCAACTACGCCGACCGGCAGAAGAACAAGCGCCAGCCCGAAGGCAGCATCAACGTCGGCGCGCAGGGCGATACCGCCATCGGCGACGACCTGCAGTATGGCCTGGTCGACCTCGGCTTCGCCGGCGTGGGCTTCATCCCCTCCTGGAACGTGCCGGCCGCCGTGGCGCGCTACATGACCTTCGCGCCCAACGAGGACGCGCCCTACCTCGTGGCCAAGGCCTGGACCGTGGACGAGACCCTCACCACGGCCTACGCCAAGGCCAACATCGACACGACCTGGGGCGCAGTGCCGGTGCGCGGCAATGTCGGCTTCCAGATCCAGCACGCCGACCAGTCGTCCAGCGCCAACGTGTACGACCACACCCGTCCGGCCGGCAGCGAGATCCAGCCCTTTGAGGACGGCAAGACCTACACCGACGTGCTGCCGAGCCTCAACCTCGCCTTCGCCATCGCCGACGACCAGACCCTGCGCCTGGCCCTGGCCAAGCAGGTGGCGCGTCCGCGCGTGGACCAGCTGCGCGCCTCGCTCGATTTCGGCATCGACACGGCCACGGGCAAGCCCGGCGCCAGCGGCGGCAACCCGCGCCTGGATCCCTGGCGCGCCAATGCCTTCGACCTGTCGTGGGAGAAATACTTCGGCAACAAGGGCTACGTGGCGGCCGCGTTCTTCTACAAGGACCTGACCAGCTACATCTACACGCAGACCCGCGACGGCTACGACTTCTCCGGCCTGGTCGACGGCTACGTGCCGCCCGCCGGCTCGCCCAACGCGCAGACCACGGGCAACTTCACCGCGCCCTTCAACGGCAAGGGCGGCACGCTCAAGGGCGTGGAGCTGACCGCGTCGGTGCCGCTGGACCTGTTCACGCCCGCACTCGAAGGCTTCGGCATCGTAGCCAGCGCGAGCTTCAACGACAGCAGCATCAAGATCAAGGATCCGGACAGCTCGACCAGCGTGGGCGACGGCCCGATCAGCCTGCCCGGCCTGTCCAAGCGCGTGTACAACCTCACCGCCTACTACGAGCGCAACGGTTTCGAGGCGCGCATCAGCCAGCGTCGCCGCTCCGACTTCATCGGCGAGATCGGCAACTTCGCCGGCAATCGCACGCTGCGCTACGTGGTCGGCGAGAACATCACCGACGCCCAGGTCAGCTACACCTTCGGCGAGGACACTTCGCTCAAGGGACTCAGCCTGCTGCTGCAGGCCAGCAACCTGACCAACGAGGCCTACCGCACCTACGCCGTCACCAAGGACCGTCCGCTCGAGTACATCCAATGGGGCCGCACCTACCTGCTCGGTGCCACCTACAAGTTCTGAGGACTCACCCCCACTCTCCGACGGCTCCCCCAGGAGTCCTCACCCCGCCGGGCAACCGGCGGGGTTTTTTCTTGCCCGATCTTCCGGCCGGCGCGCGCAAGCGCTGGCCTGCACACCGGCCCCGCTTCGGCGGGTCGGGCATCGCCGTGCCGGGCGCGCAGTGCGGTCGCCCGGTGTTCACGCGCCCGGCGCGGCGCCCCCCACTGCCACGTTGCGCAGGCGCGGGCTGACCATCGGCACGGTCAGCATGGTGCTGGCCACGGCCATCAGCAGCAGGGCGGTGAAGGTGGCGTCGCTGATGAGCTGCTTGTCCAGCAGGATGTTGACGAAGATGATCATGATCAGCGCCTTGGTCTGCAGCAGCCAGCCGATCAGGCCGGCCTCGCCGCGCGGCCAGCCGAGCACACGGCCGGCGAGCTGCACGCCGACCAGCTTGCCGGCCACCGCAGCGACCAGCAGCAGACTGGCGGCGAGGAACACTGCGGCGCCGCCCACGTTCCACGCCGTGCGCAGGCCGGTGCTGAGGAAGAACACCGGCATCAGCACCAGCAGCACGTGGTGGCGCAGCAGGTCGGTGCGCTGCTGGTCGAACCAGGCCTGTTCGGTCACGGCGCCGGCGAGGAAGGCGCCGACCATGAAGTGCAGACCGCACCAGTCTGCGGCGAAGGCGCAGGCGGCGAGCCAGATCAGGGCCAGGTACCAGCGGTCGGCCTCGGGCAGGCGCGGCATGCCGGCGCGGTAGGTCAGCGCCGCCGGGCCGAAGGCGAGCAGGAAGCCGGCCTGGCGGCCGATGCGTTCCCAGTCGAGCAGGATCAGCGCCAGCACGCCCCAGATGGCCACGTCGTCGAGGCTGGCGTAGCGCAGCACGCGCTGGCCCAGCGGCGTGCGCAGGATCGCCAGCTTCTCCATCAGCAGGATCAGGATGGGCAGGGCGGTAACGGCGCAGGCCATACCCACGCCGGCGACGAACTGCCACGGCCGCGCCGCGGCGCCGACCCAGCCGGCGTTCCAGCGCAGCAGCACGAGTGCCGCCAGGCTGCCGCAGGCCAGGGGCACGCCCAGGGCGAGCGCGGCGGTGAGGCCGCTCTCGCGGCGGTGGCGCCAGGTCTGGGCGAGATCGAGCTCGATGCCGGCGATCCACACGTACACCATCACCGCCCACCAGGCCACGCCGTTCAGGGCGCCGATCACCCCGGGCGTGAACACGAAGCGGTAGTAGTCGGGGAAGGCCGCACCGAGCAGGCCCGGCCCGAGCAGGATGCCGGTGAGGATCTGCACCACCACCAGCGGCGCGACGTAGTCGGTGCGGCCCAGGCGCCAGATGAGGTAGGGCAGGGCGAAGATCAGGATCATCGCCAGCAGATAGGTTTCGGTCAGGCTCATCGCGGGACTCGTCGGGACGTTCGGCATGAATACGTATGCACGCGCGGGACTGGATCGCGCCGTGCGCGCGGGCGCAACCTACCATGGCCTGCCCGCCATTCCGGTGCGTGGGCCACGCTGCCGGCGCAGACCGGCCACACGCTACCCAGCCTTGCGGAGGGCGCAATGACCACCAAGCCGACGCTGTCGTTCTGGCAGATCTGGAACATGTGCTTCGGCTTCCTCGGCATCCAGTTCGGCTTCGCCCTGCAGAACGCCAACGTCAGCCGCATCTTCCAGACCCTCGGTGCCAACGTGGACGAGATCCCGCTGCTGTGGATCGCCGCCCCGCTGACCGGCCTGATCGTGCAGCCCGTGGTGGGCTATCTGTCCGACCGCACCTGGACCGGCCTCGGCCGCCGCCGCCCCTACTTCCTCGCCGGCGCGGTGCTCGCCTCGCTGGCCCTGTTCGCCTTTCCCAACGTGCCCTCGCTGTGGGTCGCCGCCGGCATGCTGTGGATCCTCGACGCCTCCATCAACATTTCCATGGAGCCCTTCCGCGCCTTCGTCGGCGACCAGCTGGCGCCGCGGCAGCGGCCCGCCGGCTACGCCATGCAAAGCTTCTTCATCGGCGTCGGCTCGGTCGTGGCCAGCCTGCTGCCGTGGCTGCTGGAGCAGGCCGGCGTGCCCAACACGGCGCCCGAGGGCCACATTCCCGCCACGGTGCGCTATGCCTTCTACGCCGGTGGCGCCGTGCTGCTGGCCGCCATCGCCTGGACGGTGTGGCGCACGCGCGAGTACGCGCCGGCTGAACTGGCGGCCTTCGATGATGCCGAACCCGCGCACGGCCTGCAGCCGCGCCGCGACGGCGGCAGCACGCGGCAGTGGGCCGGCCTGGGCGCGGTCGCGCTGGTCGCCGGCCTGGCCGGCTGGGTGGCCGTGGCACAGCTGCGACTGGACAAGCAGCTCTACGTGCTGGCCGGCGGCATCGCCGCCTACGGCGTACTGCTGCTGCTCAGCGGCTACACGCGCGCCGACGGCATGCTCGCCAACATCATGCGTGACCTGCACGGCATGCCGGTGGCCATGCGCCGCCTGGCGCTGGTGCAGTTCTTCTCCTGGTTCGCCCTGTTCGCCATGTGGATCTACACCACCCCGGCAGTCACCCAGGTGCACTACGGCAGTAGCGACACCGCCTCGGCCGCCTACAACGCCGGCGCCAACTGGGTGGGCGTGCTGTTCGCCGCCTACAACGGCTTCGCCGCACTGGCGGCCATCGTCATTCCGCACATGGTGCGTCGGCTCGGCCTGCGCGTGAGCCACCTGGTCAACGCCGTGCTGGGCGGGCTGGGCCTGCTGTCCATCGCCTGGATCCGCGATCCGCACTGGCTGCTGCTGTCCATGCTCGGCGTGGGATTCGCCTGGGCCTCGATCCTGTCGCTGCCCTACGCCCTGCTCAGCGACAGCGTGCCGGCGGAAAAGATGGGCGTGTACATGGGCATCTTCAATTTCTTCATCGTCATCCCCCAGCTGGTGGCGGTGAGCGTGCTGGGCCTGCTGGTGAAGGGGCTGTTCCACAACCAGCCGATCGACGCCCTGCTCGTCGGCGGCGTGAGCCTGGTGCTGGCCGGTCTGTTCGCCCTGCGCGTGGCCGAGCCCGCGGCCGCGTCGCGCGCGCTTGCCGCCGGCGCGCCGACCTAGGAGCCGCGCATGACGCCCCGATCACGGCCGCGGCTGGCGGCGCTGCTTGCGCTGGTCCTCACCGCGACGGCATGTACCGCACCGGCGTCCCGTCGCGGTGCGGCGCCGGCAACCACGCCCGCGCGCGACGAGTTCTACGGCACGCTGGAGCCCTTTGCCAGCGAGGCGATCTATTTCCTCATGACCGATCGCTTCGTCGATGGCGACCCCGGCAACGACTTCCGCGAGCAGGGCGGGCCCGATCCGGCGCGGCGCAGCTTCGATCGCCCGGTGCCGGGCGCGCCGCCCGGCGAGAGCGCCAACACCGGCTACCTCGGCGGCGACTTCAAGGGCATCGCCGACCACGCCGACTACATCCGCGGCATGGGCTTCGGCGCGGTGTGGCTCACGCCCATCGTCGACAACCCGGACGAGGCCTTCACCGGCGGCGATCCGGTGCGCTGGGGCGGCATGTTCACCGACCGCGGCAAGGCCGGCTACCACGGCTACTGGGGGGTGAACTTCTATCGCCTCGACGAGCACCTGCCCAGCCCGGGCCTGGACTTCGCCGGGCTCACCGCCACGCTCAAGCGCCACGGCCTCAAGACCGTGCTCGACATCGTCTGCAACCACGGCTCGCCCGCCTTCACCATGCCGGTGGCGCAGCCGCAGTTCGGGCAGATCTTCGACCGCGACGGGCGCCTCGTGGCCGACCACCAGAACCTGCCGCCGGACCAGCTCGACCCGGTGCACAACCCGCTGCACGCCTTCTACAACACCGGCGGCAACCTGGTGCAGTTGTCCGACCTCAACGAGAACAACCCGGCGGTGCTGGAGTACCTGGTCGGCGCCTACACGCAGTGGCTGGAGCAGGGGGCCGACGCCTTCCGCATCGACACCATCCGCTGGATGCCCGACACCTTCTGGCGCGCCTTCGCCGCGCGCATCCGCGAGCGCCACCCCGGCTTCTTCATGTTCGGTGAGGATTTCGACTACGACGCCCAGGCCATCGCCCACCACACCTGGCCCGCCGGCGGCGCGGTGAGCGTGCTGGACTTCCCGCTGAAGGCCGGTCTGGCCGAGGTGTTCGGCACCGCGCAGGCCGGCTTCGAGCGCCTTGCCGCGCCGCTGTACCTGCAGGACGGGCCCTACGCCAACCCCTACGACCTCGTCACCTTCTACGACAACCACGACATGGCGCGCCTGGACGCCAGCGACGCCGGCTTCATCGACGCGCACAACTGGCTGTTCACCGCGCGCGGCATTCCGGCGGTGTACTACGGCTCGGAGGTGGGCTTCATGCGCGGCCGCGCCGAGCACGCCGGCAACCGCAACTATTTCGGCGCCGAGCGCATCGCCGCGGCGCCGTCACACCCCATCTACCGCCACCTGCAGCGCATCGCCCGCCTGCGCGCCGCCACGCCGGCGCTGCAGCGCGGCCTGCAGCTGAACCTCGAGCTGGCGGGCACGCGCGCGGCCTTCCTGCGCGTGTACGAGCACGCCGGCACGGCGCAGACCGCGCTGGTGCTGTTGAACAAGGGCGAGGCGCCGGAGCGCTTCACGCCGACGTTGCCGCCGGGCACCTGGCGCAATGCGCTCGATCCCGCGGCGGCGCCGCTGCGGCTGGCGCGCGGCGCAGCGGCGCCGGCCTTCGCGGTCGGCGCGCACGACGTGGCGGTTTGGCTGCTGGACGGGCCGATCGACGACGACGCGCTGCGTGCGCGCCTGCGCGCGCTCAGGCCGCGGGAGCGCCGCACGAGCGGCGGATGACCAGCTCCGCCGGCAGCATCACGCTCTCCGCGGTTTCGCCGCGTAACTGCTGCAGCAGGCGCTGCACCAGGACCTCGCCGGCCAGCTTGGTGTTCTGCAGCACCGTGGTCAGCGGCGGCGTGGCGAAGCGCGCCATGGGGATGTCGTCGAAGCCGGCCACCGCCACCTGGGCCGGCACGCGCAGGCCGGCGTCGTCCAGCGCGCGCATGGCGCCGATGGCGAGCAGGTCGCTGGCGGCGAAGACGGCGTCGAAGTCCGCGCCGCGCGCGCGCAGGGCCTGCAGCGCGGCATAGCCCACCTGTTCGGTGGAGTCCACCGCGTCCACCTGCAGCGCGGGATCGGGTTCCAGGCCGGCGGCGCGCAGGGCGTCGGCATGGCCCAGCCAGCGGTCGCGGAACTCGGGGCAGTGCTCGGTGGCGTTGCCGATGAAGGCGACGCGCCGACGCCCGAGGTGCAGCAGGTGCTCGGTGACGATGCGCCCGCCGTGCACGTTGTCGCAGCCCACCGAGATGCCGGGCTGGCCCTCGACCACCGCGCCCCAGCGCACGAAGTGCGTGCCCTGTTCCACCAGCTTCTGCAGACGGTCGCGCGACACCAGATAGTCACCGTAACCGAGCAGGATCAGGCCGTCGGCCTTGTGGCTGTCCTGGTAGTCGGCGTGCCAGTCGTCGGAAAACTGCTGGAAGGAGACCAGCAGGTCGTAGCCCTGGCGCGCGCAGGCGCGCGTGATCGAGCCCAGCATCGACAGGAAGAAGGGATTGATCAGCGAATCGTCCGAGGTCGGATCCTCGAACAGCAGCAGGGCCAGGGTGGTGGCGTGCTGGCGCCGCAGGCTCGACGCGTTCTTGTCGACCTTGTAGTTGAGCTGCTTGGCAATCGCCTGGATGCGCCGGCGCGTGTCCAGGCTGACCAGCGGGCTGCCGCGCAGCGCGCGCGAGACCGTGGCCTGGGAGACGCCGGCGTGGTAAGCGATGTCGAACGAGGTGGGCTTGCCTTTCATGCACCCGCTGCCGAACTGCGATGCGCCGCCCACGGGGCCCGTCACCAGCGGTGGCGGGCCCGGAGGGCGGCGTCGGGGTCGGCGCATAGCGTGTCCGGAATGCGCGGCCAAGGCATGCCGCGCCGCAGCATCAGCCGCCGTCGCGCAGCCTCGCGCAGTCCGCCGCGAGGCGGGCGATCTGCGCGAAGTCGCGCGCGCGCAGCACCGCCGCGGGCACCATCCACGAGCCGCCCACGGTGAGCACGTTGGGCAGGGCGAGGTAGTCGCGCGCGCTGGCCGCGTCGATGCCGCCGGTGGGGCAGAAGCGCACGTCGGCGAAGGGCCCGGCGAAGGCCTTGAGGGCGGCCACGCCGCCGGCCGCGGCCGCGGGGAAGAACTTGAAGCGGCGGTGACCCTGCTCCAGGCCCTGCATGATCTCGCTGGCGCTGGCCACCGCGGGCAGGAAGGGCAGGGGACTGCGCGCTGCGGCGGCGTAGAGCGTGGGCGTGCAGCCGGGGGCGATGGCGAAGGCGCCGCCGGCGCGCGCCACCGCGTCCAGCTGGTCCGCATCGAGCACGGTACCGGCCCCGACCCGCGCCTGCGGCACCGCGGCGGCGATGGCGGCGATGGCCGGCAGCGCAGCGGCGGTGCGCAGGGTGACCTCCAGCACCGGCAGGCCGCCGTCCACCAGGGCGCGCGCCAGCGGTACGGCGTCCTCCAGGTGCTCGATCGCCAGCACCGGCAGCACCGGCGCGCGCGTCAGCACGGCGTCGGCGGCGTCGCGGCGTGTGGCCACGGTCCAGTTCATGCACCGTTCTCCCCGGTGTGGGCGCGCAGCGCCATGGCGGCGCCGAGCAGGCCCGGCTGTGGATGCGTCACCACGTGCACGGCCACGCCCTCCAGCAGGGCGGCGAAGCGGCCCTTGGCGAGGAAGCGCTCGCGGAAGGCGCTGGTGCGCAGGAAGGGAATGAAGCGCGGCACGATGCCGCCGGCGATCATCACCGCGCGCGCGCCGTGGATCAGCGCGGCGTCTCCGGCCACGCTGCCGAGCACGGCGCAGAAGCGCGCCAGCGCGCGCCGCGCGACCACGTCGTGGCCGGCCAGGGCGGCCTCCACGATGTGCGCCGGATCGCGCAGCGGCGCGTCGAGGTCGGCCAGCGTCGGTGAATCCTCGCCGGCCGCCAGCGCCGCGTCGATGTGTGACAGCCCGGCACCGGAGAGCAGGCGTTCGTTCGAGGTGCGACCGAAGCGTGCGGTGAGCCAGCGCGCGATGTGCTGCTCCTCTTCGCCGTGCGGCGCGAAGCTGACGTGGCCGCCCTCGGTCTCCACCACGTGCCAGCCGCGGCGCGGATCGCCGACCAGCTGGGCCACGCCGAGGCCCGTGCCCGGACCCAGCACGCTCACCGGGCCGTGCAGCGCCGCCGCGGCGTCGCCGTGCAGGGTATCGCGCTCGTCCCCGGCCAGCGCCGGCACGGCCCAGGCCACCGCGCCGAAGTCGTTGAGCACGTGCAGCGTGTCCAGCCCCAGCGCCGTGGCGAGCTCGCTGCGGCTGAAGGACCAGGCGCGGTTGGTGAGTCGCACTGCGTCGCCGGTGACCGGACAGGCCACGGCGAGGGCCGCGCGCGTCGGCCGCGCACCCACGGCGGCGAGGTAGTGCTCGGCGGCGTGCTGCAGGCTGCCGAACTCGGCGCAGCGCAGCGACTGCTGCTGCAGCAGGGCTGGCCGCGCCTCACGCGGGTCG
>Ga0208826_1000747_pt1 | contig 31499 bp, 21 predicted proteins | sample AD_UKC115_MetaG_FD_184451 | JGI IMG/M metagenome (GOLD analysis project Ga0208826, IMG submission 184451) | Active sludge microbial communities of municipal wastewater-treating anaerobic digesters from Hong Kong - AD_UKC115_MetaG (SPAdes)... | ecosystem: Engineered > Bioreactor > Anaerobic >...
CGGCACGCCGACAAAAATCTCGCTCGCACAACTGGAATTGAAACAGCCCAAAGGCGGCCTCAACGCCACCGGCGACATCGTACTCAAGCCGCAGATCGGCTGGAACATCGAAGCCAAGGCGAACCAGCTCGATCCGGGCGCGTTCGCCAAGGACTGGCCCGGCGCGGTCGATTTCCAGTTGTCCACAAGTGGAAATGTGGAAAAGGACGGCCCGGTCGGCAAGCTCAAGCTCGACAACCTGAGCGGCAGGCTGCGCCAGCGCCCGCTCGCCGGCAGCGGCGAGCTTGCCTACGCCGCGCCGCTCAACGTCGACGGCAAGCTCAATATTTCGTCCGGGCAGAGCACGGTCGCGCTCGTCGGCAAGGGCGGCGCGGACAAGAACGCGCCGACCGACCTCAAGATCGACCTCAACGTCGCCAGCCTCGGCGATTGGTTGCCAAAAGCCGGCGGCAGCGTGCGCGGCACGATCGCGGTCAACGGCCCGTACCCGAAGCTCAACGCCAGCGGCAAACTCAGCGGCAACGCGATCGTCAGCGGCGACACGCGCCTGCAAAGCTTCACCCTCGACGTCGACGCGAAGGATCTGTCCGCACCGAGCGGCAAATTCGCGCTCGATGCGAAAGCGTTGTCTGCCGCCGGCTACACCTTCGACACGGTCAAGCTCGACGCGAGCGGCACGCAGGTCGCGCACCAGTTGAATCTCGATGTCCACGGCAAGCCCTTGTCGCTCGCCGTCGCGCTCGATGGCGCGCTGGCGCAGAACAAGAACGCAAGCGACTGGCGCGGCACGCTGAAAACACTGACGCTGAACCAGCAAGGCCTGCCCGAGTGGAAACTCGTACAGCCGGCCGCCCTATCGTACGTCGGCGGCGTATTCAACCTCGACCAGCTATGCCTGCGCGCGGGCATGCCAGGCCTCTGCGCGCGGGCGACGCAGGACGCGAAGTCGGGCACGAATGCGACGTTCAGCCTCGAACATCTGCCGCTGGCGATGCTGGCCAAGCTCGCCAGTCCCGACTCGACGGTCAAACTCGACGGCGAACTCAACGGCAATGGCGCCGTCACCGCCGCACCGAACGGCGCACTGACCGGCAACGCGACGATCCGCTCCGATGCGGGCACCATCGTCTATCCCGACTCGGCCTCGAAAGCGCTGCTGAGCTACAAGAACTTCCATGTCGACGCCGCGCTCGCGCCGGCGCAGAACACCATCACGATCGCGGGCGACCTGAACGACGGCGGACGTATAGACGGCCATATCGTCACCGGCGCCGCTGATGCGGCGGGCGCGATGCCGCTGTCGGGCAACGTCGCGCTCAACATCAACAATCTTTCGTTCGTCGATTTCCTAACCACACAGGTCTCGGGCACCAAGGGCAAGGTCGAGGCGAAGTTCGCGCTATCGGGTTCGACCAGGAAACCCGGCGTCGACGGCCAGCTCGCGCTCGTCGGCTTCGCCACCGAAGTGCCCGCGGCGGGCCTCAAGCTGCGCGACGGCAATATCGCGGTGAAATCGCGCGACGGCGAGAACTTCGACATCGACGGTGCCATCGCCTCCGACGAAGGCAAGCTCGCGCTCAGGGGCAGCGCCGGCCTCGCGCCCGACGCGCCGATCGCGCTGACGATCCAGGGCGACAACTTCCTCGCCGCGAACATTCCCGGCGCGCGCGTGCACATTTCGCCCGACCTCAAGATCGAACGCAACGCCAAACGCCTGCGCGTCGGCGGCAGCGTGCAGATTCCGCAGATGCTGGTCGACCTGGCCAAGCTGCCCGGCGGCGGCGCGGCGGTCGTGCCCTCGCCCGACATCGTCGTCACCGACGAGCAGGCGCCGCCCGCCGCGGCCGCGCTGCCGGTCGAAGTCGAAGTCACGGTCAAGCTCGGTGCGGGCGAAAAGCTCGCGATGGACCTGCGTCAGGGCACCGAGGTGCACCTGATCGGCTTCGGCCTCAACGCCAATCTCGGCGGCCAGCTCACGGTCGCGCAGCAACCCGGCAAGACGCCGATCGGGCGCGGCCAAATTCAACTGGACGGCACGTTCAAGGCCTACGGCCAGGACCTCAAGATCGAACAGGGCCGCCTGCTGTTCGCCGGCACGCCCGTGGAAAACCCCGGCCTCGACATCCGCGCCACGCGCGCCTTCCCCGATCAGAGCATCACCGTAGGCCTGCAGGTGCGCGGCACCGCGATCGCGCCGCGCCTGACCGTGTTCTCGACCCCGGCGATGGAACAGTCCGACGCCTTGAGCTACCTCGTCGCCGGCAAACCGCTGTCGCAATTGAAAGGCGGCGAAGGCAACGCGGTCGGCAGCGCCGCCTCCGCGCTCGGCACCGCCGGCGGCGATCTGCTCGCGAAAAGCGTCGGCGCGAAGATGGGCCTCGACGACGTCGGCGTCGCCGACAACTCCTCGGTCGGCGGCGCCGCGCTCACCGTCGGCAAGTATCTTTCGCCGCGCCTGTACATGAGCTACGGCGTCGGCCTGTTCACCCCGGGCCAGGTCGTCACCCTGCGCTACAAACTCACGCGCCTGTTCAACTTCGAGATGCAGAACGGGACGTTGTCGAGTCGGGCGGGGATCAATTATCGACTTGAGAAATGAGTTTGTGCGCGGGTGCCAGCAGTTGCAACGTGACCCCACTGTTCGTGCGCAAGCACGATGTTTCCAACCCGCACAAGCGAGTGCCGTATCCGGTTAGGCCCTGATGAACGCTATCGACATCATCGTTGCCAATGAAAGCGAAATGCCGGCGGCACAACGGTTCTACGAATCGCTTGGATACGGCGGCGCTGCCATCGCGCCATCGGATTTTGTAGTGCTTGCAAAAGCCCACGACAAGATCGTTGGCATCGGTCGCCTGAGCCAGGAGCAGAATCTGCTTTGGTTGCGCGGCATGCAGGTTGCGCTGCAGTTTCAGCGACAGGGCATCGGTACGAATATCCTGCGTCGACTGGATCAAGAAATCGGTGATCGCTGGTGTTGTTGCCTGCCTCACGATTACTTGGTCAGCTTTTACCGCCAAGCCGGGTTTGAGCCTGTGACCACGAATCTGCAAGTGGCCCTTCACGCGCGTTTGGCAGGCTACCGGTCGCGCGGGCTCACGGTCGTGGCGATGGTTCGCGAGGCGCGATCATTGGGCGCAGGTCAACCGTAGCACTGCGGCAACCAATGACGACGCGAGTCATCCAAACATCCCACGGCACATTCACTCGGCGTGCTTCGCCGCCTGGCTCCACGTTTGGTGTCCGCTAAAAATACGGGGATTACCAGCTGATCGCGCTTGTCGGGCAGGTCGGGCAGCCAGCCGTACCAGGCGGAATTGCGCAGCGTGGTGGGCTTTTTGCTCATGGTTCAACTCCTTGAGCATGCGAGTAAGATAGGCACAGATTGCCTACCTCACGGGAAAGCGAAACCATGAATACGCAGGAGCGAATCGTTATCGACCCCGCCATTGCGCACGGCAGGCCCGTCGTCGCCGGGACGCGCATTCCCGTGGCCGTCGTGGTCGGCAGCCTTGCGGGCGGGATGAACTTCGAGGACGTGCAGCGCGAATACGATCTGTCGCTCGAGGACATCCGCGCGGCGCTGGCGTTTGCCGGGGCGCAACTCGACGAGGAATCGTTCCACCTGTTGCCGGCGGCGTGAACTTTTTGCTCGACGCGAACATGCCGCGTGCGGCGCTGTCCGCACTGGTCACGCACGGGCATGGCGCGCAACTCGCACGCGACATCGGTTTGGGCACCGCGCCTGACGAGCAAATTGCGCAGCTCGCACGCGCGCATGCCGCGGTGCTCGTCACGCGCGATCTCGATTTCGCCGATGTGCGCCGCTACCCGCCGGGCCGCCATTTCGGCTTGCTGGTTTTGCGCCTGCCGGACACGGCCACCGCAATGCAGATTGCGGGAGTGCTCGACCGGTTTCTCAAGTCGCCGCGACTCGTTGCGCACCTGCCGGGGCGTTTGGCCGTAGTCGATCCGGTGCGCGTGCGATTCCGTCCACCATTGGAAAACCCATAGCCAGGACGAGAAAAGCGGCGTTGAGACGTTCACTATGCAAATTTGCATAATGCGGCATTATGCAAATTTGCATAACAGCCAGCCCTGATCGGGACAGACTTCAGGCACGCTGTTCGGGCCGCGCGCAGCGTGCCAATTGCGCCCGCCTTTACGCCACCGGCCACAGCCACACAAACGTGGCCGCCGTGATGAGCGTGTAAACGAGCCCATCAATCGCGTATTTGATCGACACGATCCACGGCTGCATGCGCCAGATCGAGTTGGTCACTTCGCCGAACGAATACCCGAGCAATGCCGCGAGGCCGACAGTGTGGAAGATCGCATGCGTGCCGGCATGCGGCGGCAGCGCGTGCACGGTGAGCCCGGCGCAGGCAACCGAGACAAGCAGACAGAGCACGAACCATGCACCGAGAAACTTGCCGAGGTTGGGCATGCCGTTGGCGCTCAGGTTGATCTTTGCAATCGGCCCGAGGCGAAATTTTTCCTGTATGGCCGGGTCTTTGAAATTTGCGTGGCTGCAAAACGGCATGGCGTATACGCCGGGCGCCGGATTGCCCCTGCGGATCGCGGCGGCGACTTCGTCCTCGTTCGAGAACCCACGATAGTCCGGCGCGTGCCAGAATTTCAGCGCCATGTTGATCACGGAGCTGGCGACAAAAACGAAGACGGCGGAAAGAAAAATCGGCAACCACAGCGACATCAGCGACATGGCACTCTCCTTTTCATGGCTGGCGCGGATCAGTCTATCGCGATGCGCGGCGCATGGGTGCCGGCATGGCGAAAAAGCCCTGCACCTTGGCGGTTCACTCCGCCGCAGTCGCCGCCGCCAACGCATGCGCCATCTTGCTGCGCGAGCCGTCGGCCCCCAGCGCGGCATCGAGCCGTATCGCCGCGCTCTGCGCCAACGCATGAGCCTGAGCGCGTTCGCCTTCGATATCGGCTACGCGGGCAAGTACGAGATCGCACGCCGCCGTGTACCAACCGTCGGCGTCGGCCATCGCGGCATAGATGGCGCGGGCTTCGCCGGCCTTGTTCGCGGCAATCTCCACATTCTTGCTCCGGGCCGCCAGTTCCGCCTGCGCCAGCAACACGCGCGGCAACAGCACGCGACCGGATTTTCCGAGCGCACGCAGGCGCGCCTCCGCCGCAACCAACGATTGCATCTTCGCTTCGTTCTCGTCGTCCGACATCGCCTGCGCGCGCGCAAAGCGCAAGCCTTCGTGCATCGGATGCTGCGCCGGCAGCAGCTTCGCGTAGAGGGCTTCGGTTTTGGCGAACTGCGACTCGGCGCCGGCACGGTCGCCCTGCAACGCGAGCGCACGCGCGCGCACCAGGGCGGACTGCGCATAGTGCATGCTTTGCGGGCCGACGAAGTCGCGCTGCATCGCCTCGGCGCGATCGATCAGCGCCAGCGCGCCGCGCGCATCTTCGAGCACGATGCGATCCAGCGCTTGATTGATGAGCTGCTGCGCCAACCCTGCCGACGGGCCGCCGACCGAGAAGCGCAACGCGTTCGCGCGCCCGAGTTCCGCTTCGGCCCGCAAGGCGAAGCCGCTATCGCGATCGCAGCCCGCCAGATTGGCCATGGCCATCGCCGCGTCAGCGGTGCGATCACGTCCAAGCGCATTCAACAGGTCGAGTTCGTGCCGATGCTGCGCGCGCGCCTCAGGCAAGCGGCCGAGATGGCGCAGGACTTCGCCATAGTTGTCGTACAGTGAGACGACTTCGTCGCTGACGACATCGCCGCCGGGATCGGCCTCCTTCAATGCCGCCTGCAACTGCTGCAACGCGATATCGAGCTCGCCGCGATCGGCGTGATACATGGCGAGCTGCGAGCGACATAGTCCGCGCACGTAGGGCGCATCGATCGCCTCGGCTCGGGCCATGCCGGCTTCGATGTGCCGGCGCGCATCGTCGAATTTTCCCAAGGTGCGCTGTGCCTCGCCGAGTCGGCACGATACCCGCGACCAAGCCGGCGCATACGCTTTCAACGTCGCGGCGTCGACCAGCGGCAACAACAGCTTTTCGGTTCCAGCCGGATCGCGGCGTTGCGCGTAAATGTTTTCGAGCACGGCAAGAAAGGACAAACGCTGATCGATCGAAAGCTGCTCGTCCTCGACCAATCGCGTGCCCGCCTGTTCGAGCAAATCGTCGATTCTGATCGGCTGATTGTTCGGTGAAGCGCGCCCCAGCGCGGAAACGAGAAAATCGATCGTCGCCGATTTTGCCGTGGCTTCCTTGTGCGCCACGCCGCGCTGGAACTCGGCTTGCGCCGCTTGCTCGTTCGCGATGCGCGCTTCGCGCCAGCTCCACGCGGTCGCCGCAATCAGAATCAGGATGATGGTTGCCGCCGCTGCCGTCGCGATGCGATTGCGCAAGACGAACTTGCGCATCCGATACGCCGCGCTCGCACCTTGGGCGGCGATCGCGCGGCCATCGAGATAACGACGCACGTCGTCCGCCAACGCTTCGGCCGACACATAACGCTGCGCCGGGCGGGCGGCGAGCGCGGTCACGACGATGCGGTCGAGATCGCCGCGCAGCGCATTCCGGCGGGCGCGATCCCCGCGGGTCGCCGTCCCGACGCAGTGGCTTGGTGGCTTGGCGTCGCCCGGAATCGCAATGCCGTTCGCTGCCACGTGGCCCGTGATTTCGCGTCGCGGCCGTTTGCCGATCAACAACTCGTGCAGCACGACACCGAGCGCGTGGACGTCGATCGCCGTCGTGATCGCGCCGCCGGCGAACTGCTCGGGCGCCGCGTAGTCGGGCGTGAGCAGGCGCGTTGCGGTCGCGTTGTTTGCCGTCGCATCGAGCACCTTGGCAATGCCGAAATCGAGCAGTTTCGGGGTACCGTCTGCCGTGACAAAAATGTTGGATGGCTTCAGGTCGCGGTGCACGATCAGGTTGCGATGCGCGAACTGCACGGCGTCGCAGACTTCGACGAACAGGGTCAGGCGCGCACGCAGATCGAGTCCGCGCGCCTCGGCATAGGCGGTGATCGGTACGCCGTCGACGTATTCCATCGCCAGATACGGCGCGCCTCGCGCGTCCACACCGCCGTCGATCAAGCGCGCGATGTTCGGATGTTCAAGCCGCGCGAGAATTTGCCGTTCCTGACGGAAGCGCTGCACGAGGCCCGGCGTCGGATACGCGACCTGCTTGATCGCAACGCGTTGCTCGAACTCGCCATCGTCGCGCACCGCAAGCCACACTTCGCCCATGCCGCCGACACCGAGCGGGCGCAGCACGCGGAAGCGACCAAACGCCGTCGGCGTTTCCCGGCGCAGGCTCGCCGCGTGCGTGTCGGCAGCAAGCGTGGCCGGAGCGCCGAGAAAATCCATCTGCGCCTCGAACGCGGCAGCCAACTGCCGCAAGCTGGCCTGCGCCGCGTCGTCCCCGGCGCAATGCGCATGCAGCCACTCCTCGCGCTGTGCCGGCGCGATCTCGACGAAGGACTCGAACAACTCGGCGATACGCTGGCGGTCCATCGACTCAATCCTGCGTATTCATCAACGCGAACAGGCGCGCCCTTGCACGCTGCCAGTCGCGATTCAAGGTGCGCTCGCTCACCGATTGCAGCGCGCTGATTTCGGCCAGTTCGAGCCCGGCAAACACACGCAATTCGATCAGGCTCAGCAGTCGCGGTTCGTTGTTGGCGACGATCTCGATCGCATCGTTCAAGCGCAATAGCTCTTCCGGACTCATGCTTTCGCCGGCAAGGTCTGCCGCGCCATCGAGCGTGACCATCGCCGCGCCTGCGCCGCGTTTCTCCGCGCTGCGCGCACGCGCGCGGTCGATCAGGATTTCACGCATCGCCTTGCCGGCGATCGCGAGCACATGGGCGCGATTGTTCAGTGCCACCTCGTCGGCACCGACCAGCTTCAGATAGGCTTCGTGCACGAGGCTGGTCGTGTCGAGCGTTGCCGCTCCCGCTTGCGCCAGCTGCCGCCGCGCCAATTGCTTCAGTTCTTCGTACACGCGCGCGAACAAACGCTGACGCGAATCCAGGTCGCCGGCATTCGCTGCTGCGATCAATTCCGCAATGCCGCCTTGCATGCCTTCGAGCCCCCGCAAAACGCGATCGGCGGCCAGCTTAACCGCATTTCTGTCCGATCGAGAAATGGCTGCGGTGGCGGGCGATGTCGTTTTTGCCACTGGAATTTCGATCAATTGCTGTGAGGTACCCAAAAAGCGATGCGTCTTTCATCCATAAATCGAAAATCAATCCCGGAAAACGACATGAAACGCCTGCCTGCCCTGATGCTCGTGCTGACCGCACTGCCCTGCACTTCTCTGCATGCCACCACCTACTCGGCGACCAGCGCCAACTACAACTTCATTCAAGGCAGCATCTACACGACCGCGATGCGCATCTCGGGTACATTCACCCTCGATCACGCGCTGGCGCCGAATCTCGCCAGCTACAATCTTGCTGCAACCGCAAGCAACAACACCCTTCTGGATTGGAATTTCAACGACGGGGCGTATACCTACACGCCGGCGAACTCGACGCTGGTTTCCACCCAATTCATCGTCAGCACGGATGCCTCCGGCAATCCAACCGCACTGGGTTTCGGGTTGCTCAGCCCACGCACATTCAGCACGGCCGGCCAGCTCGTCAACGACGTCGGCATCACCACAGGCGACGGCGTCGGCGCGGATGCCGGCCAGGTCTGCACCGCCGTGAATGCCGGCCAATGCACAAGTCTCGACGCCAGCCATGCTTCGCACAGCGGCGTTACGCCACCGACGGTGACGATCGCAAAGCTGCCGGATCCATCCACCGTCAGCGCCCCCGCAGGCAGCCTCCCCACCTGGCTCGCCCTTGCCGTCGCCATGATGGGGCTGGCATGGCGCCTGAGCGCGCGCCGCGAGAGCGCATCGCCCGCGTGAGCGAAAACCAACCATGCCTGCCGCGGCGTGCGCTCAATGCCTCGCTGTCGATCTTTCCTTCCGCGGAGCTTGTCCTCTCATGAATCGCCCCGTTTGCGTACGCCGGCTTCACCCTCTCCTGCACAGCCTCGTCGCGCTTGGTCTGCTCTCCTCGCCGATGTTCGCCAGCGCCCAAAATCTGCTTGCCAACGGAACATTCGACACGAATATCGCCGGCTGGACCGCGACCTACGCCAACTGGGACAGCACCCACGATGCCAACAACAACCCACACTCCGGCGCGCTCCAAATCGTCGCCACAAGCCAGAGCAGCAATGGCGGGCTATCGAGCTCCCAATGCGTGCCGGTGACGGCAGGGCAGAGTTATACGCTATCGGCACAAATCATCCTGCCTGCGGCATTCAGCACCGTCCCCGGAAACGCCAGCCTGACCGTATTCTGGAGCGCCAACCCGACCTGCGCGCCCAGCTATACCGGTCAGTTTTCGACCACTCCCGTCGTCTGGCCAGGCCCAGTCGGCAACCTCAACGGCCTCGATACCTGGTACGGCGTCAGCGCGTCCCAAATGGCGCCGCCGGGAACGCAGTCGGCACTGGTCGATCTGATTTCCTATGCGCAGACCACGGGTGGCGCCTTCACTGCCGATTTCGACAACGTCGTGTTCCAACCCGCCACGACGGCAGTGCCTGCGCCAGCAATGGGGCCATTCGCACTCGCGCTGTGTGCGCTGCTGATGCTCGCCGGCGCAATTGGTTACCGGATGCGTACGCGGCAACGACCGTAGCGAGCGCTATTCATTGCGCCGCGCGGTGCGCGAAAAAACGTTTGAGCGGCGCGACACGATCGACCAGCGCGAGGCCAGCACCGCGCACGGCGGCGACCGCGCCGACATCGCTGCCGAAGCCGCGCTGGATGGCATCGAACGCCTGCGCGGAAATCGTGTTGTCGCTGCGTCGGCGGCGCGCGTAGCGGCGCAACGCAACCTCGGAGGCAAAATCTTCCTTGCGTCGTCGCGCGTCGTCGAGCACGTTGGCGAATTCCGCCACATCGCGGAAGCCGAGGTTGACGCCCTGCCCCGCGAGCGGATGCACGGCATGCGCGGCGTCGCCGACGAGGGCGAAGCGCGGCGCGAGGTAACGTTCGGCGAGGCGCAGGCGCAGCGGAAACGCGGCACGCGGCGTCGTCGCCATGATCGCGCCGAGGCGGAAGTCGAATGCGGCACCGAGTTCGGCGCGGAACGCCGCGTCGTCGAGCGCGAGCAGGCGTTCGGCTTCGGCGTTCGGCACCGACCAGACGATGGAACTGCGCCCGTCGGCGAGCGGCAGGAACGCGAGCGTGGCGCCGGGCAGGAAGCGCTGCCACGCGGTCGCCTCGTGCGCGCGCTCGTGCGCGACGTGGGCGACGATGCCGCGCTGGGCGTAGTCGCGGTCGCGCGTTTCGATGCCGAGCAGACCGCGCAGTGCCGAGTCCGCGCCGTCGGCGGCGACGACGAGACGCGCCTTGAGCTGGCTGCCGTCGTCGAAGCTCAGCAGCCGTGATTCCGGACTTGCGCTGCGGGATTCGCCTGCGCCGCCGGCAACGAGTTCTGTTGCGACCACGCGCGCGGGACAGCGCAGCTCGATGCCGGATTGCTGCTCGATGGCCTGCCACAACACCGACTGAATCAGCTTGTTCTCGACGATGTAGCCAAGCGCGGCGACACCCTCGTCGGCGGCATCGAAGCCGAGCGCGCCGGGGGCGAGTGCGTCCCACACGCGCATGCGCCGATACGCGCTCGCGCGCGCGGACGCGATGGCCGTCCAGACGTCCAGACGTTGCAGCAGGACGACCGACGAGGCGGCGAGCGCAACCACGCGCAGATCGACGTCGTCCTGCGCGCGCCACGGCGCGGGCGCGCGCGATTCGATGAGCGCGACCTCGAAGCCGCGCCGCGCGAGATCCAGCGCCAGCGCCGCACCGACCATGCCTGCGCCGACGATGGCGACATCGCGAATGCCGCGCCGCCCCCCTCGCCCCTGAGCGGCTGCATCGTTCGGGGGAGAGGCTCGGGGTGAGGGGGGCTCTTGATCGTGGTTTCGCTCTGAGGCGGCAGGCGCCCCCTCACCCAAATCTCTCCCCCGCGGAGAGCTTGCGGGGGAGAGGGCTTGCGTCAGTGCGAGCGTGGGCGTCGTGCCGCGAAAACCCATGCCACGCGCGACGAGGGCTTGCTTCAGCGGCGCGATCCGGTCGATGGCAACGAAACCGAGTGAACGCAGCGCCTTCAGCGGCAGCGCTTCGTTTGCACTCCAGCGCGCGAGGGCATCGCTCGTCGCCGCCGTGCCTTCGCGATCCTCGCGGCGCCGTTCGACATAGCGCCGCAGCAGCGCGACGTCGCCGACGTCGCCGCCCGCGCGCGCCTGCGCGACCAGCAACTCGGCCAGGGTCAGCGCATCGCGCAGGCCGAGGTTGAATCCCTGTGCGCCGATCGGATGGATCGTCTGCGCCGCATTGCCGACGAGCACGGCGCGCGGCGCCGTCGTGCGCTGCGCGAACACGCGCGCGAGCGGGTGCGACACGCGTTTGCCGAGGCGCGAGAATTTTCCGAGCCGATAACCGAAGCGCTCGTGCAACTCGGCGATGAAGCCCGCATCATCAAGCGCAGCCACGCGCGCCGCGTCCGTGCTCGGCACGGTCATGACCACGCCGGCGCGACGCTCGGCCAGCGGCAGCAGGGCCACCGGGCCGGTTGCGGTGAAGCGCTCATAGGCGCAGCCGTCCATCGCGCGCTCGGGTTGCACGCTGGCGACGAAGGCGGTCTGCGCGTAGTCGAATGTATCGATGCCGATGCCCAGCGCCGAGCGCACGAACGATGCGCTGCCGTCGGCGCCGACGAGCAGGCGGGCGCGCAGGCGCTTCTCGCCGTCGGCGGTCTCGAGCGTGGCGAGGATGCCCTCGTCGTCGTGCGCGATCGCGGTCAGCTTCGTCGGTGCGTGACGCACGAGATTCGCGCAGCGTTCCAGCCGTCGCAACAAACCATTGCCCAGTTCGCGCGCCGGGCAGGTCGCACCGAACGCATCGAGGCCGTGTTCGCTCGCCGCGAGCCGCAGCGCGCCGAATTCGCCGCGACGGCTGACATGCACGCGCCGGATCGGCATCGTTTTCGCTTCGATCAGCGGCCACACGCCGAGCGCGATCAGCGCGTTGACGCTCGCGCGCGCGAGCGCGAGGCTGCGCTCGTCCGGGTTCGCCTGCGGGTCGATCTGCTGTGCCACGGCTTCGATCTGGGCGACGCGCAGGCCGCTGCCGTCGAGCGCGATGGCGAGGCTGGCGCCGACCAAACCACCGCCGGCGATGAGAATGTCTACGGACTCCATGCGCCGATGATACCGCGACTGTGCTAGCGTATTTGCACCCAGCGCAACGCGGAGACGTCATGAGCCATCACGCCGCCACGATCGAACATCTCTACGCCGCGTTTGCCCGCGGCGACGTGCCCACGGTACTCGGCGCTCTGGCGCCGGATATCCGCTGGACGGAAGCGGAAGGCTTTCCCTACGGCGGTACATATGTCGGCCCGGACGCCGTGCTGCAAAATGTGTTCATGAAACTCGGCACCGAATGGGACGGCTACGCCGCCGTACCGCACGAATTGATCGCCAGCGGCAATACCGTCGTCGCGCTGGGCGAATACAGCGGAACCTTCAAGGCGACAGGCAAGTTTTTTCGCGCGCCCTTCGTCCATGTCTGGAAATTCGCCGGCGATCGCGTGCAGACTTTCCAGCAACACACCGACACCGCCGTCGTGCAGCGCGCATTGCGCTAGCGCTCGGCTCGCGCCGGAACGGCGGCAGCCCGCACCGCACCGCAGCGCTGCTCGATCTGATTCAGGCGCGCCGTTTCGTCGAGCGTCGCGATGGCAGGAGGTCGTCGCGACGGCATCTTTCGCGCATGCGCCATGTGCGTCGTTTCATGCCGTGACAGTGGCGCATGCGAAGAGGCATACTCGACGCATTCGTCGTTTGCCGGATCGCCGCCATGAAAGCCCGCACTGCCCACGGTCAGCACACGCTCGGTCGCGAGTATTTCGTTTCCGACGATATCTGGCGCGCGGAAAACGAAACCATTTTCCATCGTTCGTGGTTGCTCAGCGGACATATTTCGCAATTGGAAAAGCCCGGCAGCTATTACCTGTTCGAGATCGGCGGCGAGAGCGCGATCGTGCTGCGCGACGACGACGGCAACGTACGCGCGTTCCACAACCATTGCCGCCATCGCGGCAGCCGCTTGTGCCACGAAACGCACGGCACGCTGGGCAAGACCATTCAATGCCCGTATCACGCCTGGGCCTACGACCTCGACGGCAGCTTGCGCAACGTGCCGGCGATGAGCGACGTCGCCGGATTCGATCGCGCAAACTACCCGTTGCACGCCGTCGCGCTGACCGACTGGGAAGGCTTTCTCTTCGTCAATCTGGCGCCCGATCCGCCGCCGTTCGATGAAGCGCTGCCCGGCCTCGCCGGCCGCTTTCAACAATGGCGCGCACGCGAACTGCGCTCGGTGGGGCGCAAGGAATACGAGGTCGAGGCGAACTGGAAACTCATCGTCCACAACTTCAGCGAGTGCTATCACTGCCCGATCGCGCACCCGCAACTCAACAAGCTCACTCCCTTCCGCAACTCGCAGAACGATCTCGAAGAAGGCCCCGTGCTTGGCGGCCCGATGTGGATGAACAACCCCGACGGCAGCATGACCACGAGCGGCGAGCGTTGCGCGCCGCTGCTGCCCGGTCTCGACGATGCGCAACGCGGCCACGTTTTCTACTACAGCCTGTTCGGTACAGGCTTTTTGTCGTTCCACCCCGACTACGTGATGATGCATCGTCTGTTGCCGACCTCGAAAAACACGACGCGCGTGGTGTGCGAGTGGCTGTTCCATCCCGACGCCATTGCCGCGGCGAATTTCGACCCTTCGCCGGCCATCGACTTCTGGGACACGACCAATCGTCAGGACTGGATTCTCTGCGCGAACGCGCATCGTGGCGTGACCTCGCAGGCGTGGACGCCCGGCCCCTACTCGGAACTGGAAAGCCAACTCGCCGCGTTCGACCGCCAATATCGAACACGGCTCGGCGAACCGATCCTCGCCCGTTGTCGCGCCGACTGAGCGTTCGGCGCCATCCAATGTAACGAGGGCGACATACTTCCTGCTTGGCGTGACGCAGGTCGCGCGCTACTCTCGCCGCCCCAGCACCGCTGCGCAGACAGCGGCAAGCCCTTTTTCCTTCACGCCATGCCCTCCCTGCTCGACGACACCGCACCGCAGCGCGACATTTTCTCGCCGAGCCAACTCGTGCGCCTTGCACGCGACCTGCTCGAAGACACGTTTCCGCTGATCTGGGTCGAAGGCGAAGTGTCGAATTTTTCGCGCCCCGCCTCGGGGCATTGCTATTTCAGCCTGAAAGATGCGCACGCGCAGATTCGCTGCGCCATGTTCAAGAATCGCGCGATGCTGCTGCGCTTCAAGCCGGGCGACGGCACGCGTGTGCTGGCGCGCGCACGCGTCAGCCTGTATGAAGCACGCGGCGAGTTCCAGCTCATCGTCGAGCACCTGGAAGAAGCCGGTGAAGGCGCGCTGCTGCGCGCGTTCGAGCAGCTGAAAACCCGGCTGGCCGCAGAAGGCCTATTCGAGGCGGCGAGGAAACGCGCGCTGCCGGCGTTGCCGCGCCGCATCGGTGTGATCACGTCGGCGACGGGCGCGGCGATTCGCGATGTGCTCAGCGTGCTCGCACGGCGATTCCCGTTGACTTGCGTCGACATCCTGCCCGTGCCCGTGCAGGGCAAGGAAGCGCCGCCGGCGATCATTGCTGCGTTGAATGCGGCCTCGAAGGCGCAGCGGCACGACGTCATCCTGCTCACCCGCGGCGGCGGCTCGCTCGAAGATCTGTGGGCGTTCAACGACGAGGGCGTGGCGCGCGCGATCCGCGCCTGCGCGATCCCCGTCGTCAGCGCGATCGGCCACGAAGTCGATTTCACCATCGCCGATTTCGCCGCCGACCTGCGCGCGCCAACACCTTCGGCCGCGGCGGAGTTGATCGTGCCCGATGCGACGACGATTCTGCGTGCCCTGCAACGCGAAGAAACGCGTCTGGATCACGCACTGCAACGGCGCTTGCACAATGCCGCGCAGCGGCTCGACCATACCGCGACGCGCCTGCGCGCGCAGCATCCGCGCCTGCGCTTGCAACGCGGCGACGAGCGGCTCGCGCAGTTGCACGCGCGCTTGCAGGCGCAGCATCCGGCGACCCGGCTCGCCACCCGACGCGAACGTCTCGCCAGCTTGCAGTTGCGCCTGCGTGCAGCGATCGATCGCCATCAGGATCGGCGCACGCAGCAGCTCGGCGAACTCGCACGCACGCTGCATGCGGTCAGTCCGCTGGCAACGCTGCAACGCGGCTATGCGATCCTGCTCGACCACGACAGCGGCGCCGTGTTGCGCAACGTGGCGCAAGCGCGCAAGGCGACGCAATTGCACGCACGCCTCGTCGATGGCGAGATTGCGCTGCGCCACATCGGGCGCCCGCGGCGCACCCCGGGCTCCGCCCGCGACTGAGTCGCGCCGACGCGCGCGACAAGCGCATCCGGTTGTTGCACACTGCGCCGATTCCTCCCCGGCGCAACACCATCGACATGACTCCGAAAAGCTGGCTTCTACTCGCGATTCTGACCTTGGCCGTTTGCGCCCAGGCGCACGCCGAGGCATGGCCGGCGCCAAGCGAAGGCGACTTCGTGGTCGCGAATTTCCGCTTCGGCAGTGGCGAGACGCTGCCCGAGCTGCGCCTGCATTACCGCACGCTTGGCCGAATCCACAAGGATGGGCACGGCCGCGTGGACAACGCCGTACTGATTCTGCACGGCACCGGCGGTGCCGGCACGCAGTTCCTCAACGACCGTTTTGCCGGGCAGTTGTTCGGCCCCGGGCAACCGCTCGATGCCGCGAAATATTTCATCGTGCTGCCCGACGGCATCGGCCACGGCAAGTCGAGCAAGCCGAGCGACGGGCTGCGCATGAAATTCCCGCACTACGACTACGACGACATGCTGCGCGCCCAATACCGGCTGTTGACCGAAAAACTCGGCATCGATCATCTGCGCCTGGTCATGGGCACGTCGATGGGTGGCATGCACACCTGGATGTGGGGCGAGGCTCACCCCGAGTTCATGGATACACTGCTGCCGCTCGCCTCGCTGCCGGTCGAAATCGCCGGGCGCAATCGCATGTTCCGGCGCATGTACATGGATGCGATCCGCAACGACCCCGAATGGAATGGCGGCAACTACACGGCACAGCCGCGCGGCCTCGCCGATGCGTTGCACATCCTCGTCATCATGGGCTCGGTGCCGCTGCAATGGCAGAAGGAGTACCCGACACGCGAGGCGGCGGACAAGTACCTCGAAGACCGCATCGCTTCGCTGATGAAAGAAGACGATGCCAACGATGGTTTGTATCAGGTCGATGCCTCGCGCAACTACAACCCGCAGCCGCAGCTCGGCGCGATCACAGCCCCTTTGCTCGCGATCAACTCCGCCGACGATCAGATCAACCCGCCGGAGCTGGGTATTCTCGAACGCGAAATCCGGCATGTCGCGCACGGTCGCGCCGTGGTCGTTCCCATCAGTGCTGCGACCCACGGCCACAGCACGCACACCTGGGCCGCGGTATGGAAAAACCATCTGAGCGCATTGCTGGCGCAAAGTGCCAGGCGGCCCTGACGCCCACGCTCGCCGCGGTGGAATTCCGGCGCACGAGCGGATTGTGCGGGCAGGCCGTCAACCCCGGCGCGGGCTTTTCTGCGTTGCAGTGGGCATGCCCGCCTCGTCTCGCCTCGTTGCCGACGCCCGCCCGCAAAGGGAGGCTGCCGTGCGCCGCCGATTTGGCGTACCCTGCGCGCCGATGGACGCTACGCGCAGTGACGAAGACTTGATGCTCGCCTACGCGCGCGGCGATGCGCTTGCGTTCGATGCGTTGTACGCGCGCACCCGCAGCCTGCTGTACCGTTTCATTCTGCGCAGCGTGCCCGATCGCGCCGTGGCCGATGAGTTGTTTCAGGAAACCTGGGGCCGCGCCATCGATGCGCGTGCGCGCTATCGCGTCGAGGCGAAATTCAGCACCTGGCTGTTGCAGATCGCGCACAACCTCATCGTCGATCATCTGCGCCGCACGCGGCCGCAGGCCGACGCCGCCGAAGCCGAGCGCGTTTTCGCCCAACTCGATGCACCCGAGCACGAACGCCCCGAAGCGGCGTTGAGCGAGTTCGAGCAGCGCCGTCGCCTTCAACTCGCGCTGGCCGTGCTGCCGGATGAGCAACGCATCGCCTTCGTTTTGCGCATGGAGTCGGGACTGGGCTTGGAAGACATCGCGCGCCTGACCGGCACAGGGCACGAAACGGTGAAGTCGCGTCTGCGTTACGCCTTCGCCAGCATCCGCCAGAGGTTGGCCGAATGAGCGACATCCGCACACCGCAGCAAGTACACGACGCCGAGTTCGACGCCTTGGTGCGCGAACACGAAGCGCGCCTCGCGCCGTTGTATCGCAAGCTGCCGCAGGCCGAACCCGGCGCGGCGCTGGATGCCCGCATTCGCGAGCAGGCACGGCACGCGTTGCACGGCGCGTCGAGCCCGCCCCAGCGCGCTGCCGTCGCACCCGTGCGCGCGCGACGCTGGCTGCCCGGGTTCAGTGCGGTGGCGACGATGCTGCTCGTCGCTGGCCTTGCGTGGCGCCTGCTGCCGCAGCGCGCGCAGCCCGAGACTGCCGCGTTGCCGTCTGCGGCTGAACCGACAGCCACGCCCACGCCGGCGTTGGAATCGGCCGCGACCGGCACGCCGACGCTCGCCGCAAAATCCGCACCCGCCTCGGCGGATCGCCGCGAGCTGGCTGCGAGCGCACCAACGCCTGCCAGCGGGCACGATGCGGCGATGCCCGCACCAAAAGCCGCAGCGCCAAGGCCGACAACCCGTGTGATGGATCGCGCACCGCAACTCGCACGCACGGCATCCGCAGGCGAGGAATCCGCGCGCGCAGAATCCGATGCGTTTCCGGCAACGCCGCCGCGCGCGCGCGCAGTGTCGCCTGCACAAACCGAGGCGATCCCTGCGCCGACTTCCGCCCTGGCAGAGTCGGCGTCGGCCCTCGTCGCGCCGCAAGTCGCACCCGCAAGTCCTGCCCTGAATAGCGAATCGGCGCTTGCTCGTCGCCCGCCAACGCCCGCCGTCGCGCAGCGCGCAGCGCATATCCACCGCGATGCGGACCAGCCGCAACGCTACCGCTGGAGCCTCGACGCATCGTCGCCCTCCCCGGCGAGCGATGCCAGCGGCATCTATCCACCCGATGCACCGCCGGTCGATATCTGGTTTTCCATCGTGCGCGCGATGCACGCAGACGGCCAGGATGCCGCCGCCAAACGCGCCCTGCTCGACCTGCGCCGCCAGCATCCGGATGTCTCCATTCCCGCCGACCTGCGCGACCTGCAATGAGCGAACCGCGTTTCAGCCTCGACGGCGCGACCCGTCTGCGTCAGGAAGTGAAAAAAAGCCTGTTCATCGCCAACGCGGCCCCCATCGCAACCCCCGATGCGGCGCTCGCGTTCGTCGCGGCGGTGGCGCAATCCGACGCCACCCACCACTGTTGGGCGTATCGCATCGGCCAGCAATACCGTTTTCACGACGACGGCGAACCCGGCGGCACCGCCGGACGACCGATCCTGCAAGCCATCGACGGGCAACGCATGGATCGCACCGTCGTCGTCGTCGCGCGCTGGTACGGCGGCATCAAACTCGGCGCCGGCGGTCTCGCGCGCGCTTATGGCGGGTGCGCGGCAGAGTGCTTGCGCCTCGCCGCGAAAACCGAAATCGTCGCCTTGACCTGCGTGGAATTCGCGCTGCCGTACACGACGTTGCCGCTGCTGCATGCGCGTCTGGCCGAGCTGCAAGCCGACTTGCTCAATGAAAACTTCAGCGCCGACGGCGCAACGCTGCGCCTGGCGCTGCCCTCCACGCAGGTTGCGGCACTGCGTCGACTTCTTGCCGATGCGACGCGCGGGCGTTGCGAGGTAACCGTTCTCGCATAACCGCATCACTGGATTGAAATCGGGCCGATGCGGCACCATAGCGTTTCGCGATCTCCTGCGCATTCTCCCCATGTCTACTCAATCTTCCACCGCGCCGGTGGCCAAGCGGCGATTTTCCGCACTGCCGCTGATCTGGCCGCATGTCCGCCCGTATCGCGGCTTGTTCGTCGGCTGGCTCGGCTTTCTCGCCTTGTCTTCGCTGGCCACGCTGACCTTGCCGGTTGCCGTGCGCCTGATGATCGATCACGGCTTCGCGCATGCCGATCCGCGCATGATCGACTCAAGTTTTCTCGGCTTGTTCGCCGTCGCCATCGTGCTCGCGCTCGCGACTGCCGGGCGCTATTACTGCGTCACCGTACTCGGCGAGCGCACCGTCGCCGATTTGCGCCGCGGTCTGTACGCGCATTTGATCGCGCTGGATCAACCATTTTACGAGCGCACCCGCGTCGGCGAATTGACCTCGCGCCTGTCCGCCGACTGCGAGCTGGTGCAAACCGTGCTGACCTCGTCGTTGTCGGTCGCATTGCGCAGCCTGCTCACCGCGCTCGGCGGCACGCTCATGCTGGTGGCGACCAGCCCGCGGCTCGCCGGTTATGCCGCGCTGGTCATTCCGCTCGTGATCGCACCCATCGTGCTGATGGGCCGGCGCCAGCAACGCCTGTCGCGCGCGAGCCAGGATCGCGTCGCCGACGCCGCCGCCGTCGCCAACGAAACCCTCAACGCGACCTATGCGGTGCAAGCCTATGCCCGCGAGAAGTACGAGATCGCGCGCTACGATGCGGCCATCCTGCGCGCCGTCGCCACGGCGAAAAAACGCATTCGTCAGCGCGCCCTGCTCACCGCCCTCGTCATCGTGCTGATCTTCGGCGCGATCACGCTGGTGTTGTGGAGCGGCGCGCGCAGCGTCATGGCCGGGCAACTCGATGTCGGCGTGCTCAGTCAATTCGTGTTCTACGCCATCATCGCTGCCGGCTCCATCGGCGGCTTGAGCGAAGTGTGGAGCGAAATCGCACGCGCCTCGGGGGCGATGGAGCGCATCGACGAACTGATGAAAACCCAATCCACGATCCGCGAACCGGTCGCGCCCACGGCGCTGGCGCAACCGCCGCAGGGCCGCATTCGGTTCGATCGGGTCGAATTCCGCTATCCCTCGCGGCCCGACACGCCCGCGCTGCACGACTTCACACTCGACGTGAACTCCGGCGAGACGGTCGCCCTCGTCGGCCCTTCCGGCGCGGGCAAGAGCACCGTGTTTCATCTGTTGCTGCGCTTCCATGATCCGCAGCGCGGCAGCGTGAGCATCGACGGCGTCGATCTGCCTCAACTCGCGCTTGCCGACCTGCGCGGCGCGATCGCGCTGGTGCCGCAGGACACGGTCATGTTCGGCGCCAGCGCGCGCGACAACATCCGCTTCGGGCGCGTCGACGCCAACGACGTCGACGTGATCGCCGCCGCCAAAACCGCCGCCGCGCACGACTTCATCGCCGCGCAGCCGCAGGGCTACGATACCCATCTCGGCGAACGCGGCATGCGCCTGTCCGGCGGCCAGCAACAGCGCATCTCAATCGCGCGCGCACTGCTCAAGAACGCGCCGATTTTGTTGCTCGACGAGGCAACGAGCAATCTGGACGCGCAATCCGAAGCGGCCATCCAGCAAGGGCTGGAGCACCTGATGCGCGGTCGCACCACGTTGATCATCGCGCACCGGCTGGCCACCGTGCTCAAGGCCGACCGCATCGTCGTCATGGACGCAGGCCGCATCGTCGCCCAAGGCACGCATGCCGAGCTGCTTCGCGCAGGCGGCTTGTACGCGGAACTCGCACGCCTGCAATTTGCCGCGTAGCGTCGGCCTGATCTGGCGCACGCACGGCGCTGTGTGTGCGCACGAGGCGCGACACAGCACAGCACTTGTGCGTCAGTGCATTTGCGGGCAAGGTAACGGAATTGAAACAACCGTTTGATTCCATGCCCACACTCACCACCTCGCCGTCCGATTCGACCGCCACGCCCTACCCGCACCTGTTCGCCCCGCTCGATCTGGGCTTCACCACCCTCGCCAATCGCGTGCTGATGGGCTCGATGCACACGGGGCTTGAAGATCATGCGCGCGACTTCGACCGGCTCGCTGCGTATTTCGCCGAACGCGCTCGCGGTGGCGTTGGCCTCATGGTCACCGGCGGCATTGCGCCCAACATCGCGGGCTGGCTCAAACCCTTCGGCGGGCGCTTGTCGATGCCCTGGCATGTGGCTCGCCACCGCAAAGTCACCGCGGCCGTGCACGACGCCGGCGGAAAAATCTGCCTGCAAATCCTGCACGCCGGTCGCTATGCGTTTCATCCGCTGTCGGTGGCGCCGTCGCGATTGAAATCGCCGATCACGCCGTTTACGCCGCGCGCCCTGTCCAGCCGCGGCGTCGAGCGCACCATCGACGACTTCGTCGGCTGCTCCAAACTCGCCCAGGATGCGGGTTACGACGGCGTCGAGATCATGGGCAGCGAAGGCTATCTGATCAACCAGTTTCTCGCCGCGCGCACCAACCAGCGCAGCGACGAATGGGGCGGCAGCGTCGAAAACCGGCAACGTCTCCCGATCGAGATCGTGCGCCGCACACGCGCCGCGGTGGGCGCGCGTTTCATCATCGTCTATCGCCTGTCCATGCTCGATCTGGTCGAGGATGCGCAGAGTTGGGACGACATCGTGCAGCTCGCGAAGCGCATCGAAACCGCCGGTGCGTCGATCATCAACACCGGCATCGGCTGGCACGAAGCGCGTGTGCCGACCATCGTCACCAGCGTGCCGCGTGCGTCGTTCGCCTGGGTCACGCGCAAGCTGAAACCCGACGTGCGCATTCCGCTGATTGCCACCAACCGCATCAACATGCCCGATGTCGCCGAGAAAATTCTTGCCGACGGCGCGGCAGACATGGTGTCGATGGCGCGCCCGTTGCTCGCCGACCCGGCCTGGGCGAACAAGGCGCGCGCCGGCCGCGCCTCGCGCATCAATACCTGCATCGCCTGCAATCAGGCCTGTCTGGATCACGTCTTCGAGAACCGCCGCGCTTCGTGCCTGCTCAACCCGCGCGCCTGCGCAGAAACCGAACTCGTGATCGCCAAAACCGCCGCACCGAAACGCATCGCCGTGGTTGGCGCAGGCCCCGCCGGCCTCGCTTGCGCAACCACGTTGGCCGAGCGCGGTCATGCCGTCGTGTTGTTCGACGCCGCCGCGGAAATAGGCGGCCAATTCAATCTCGCCAAACGCATTCCGGGCAAAGAGGAATTCGCCGAATCGTTGCGCTACTTCGCTAACCGCATCGTGGATACCGGCGTCGAGTTGCGCCTGAACACGACGGCCTCGGTCGAGAAGCTCGTCGGCTTCGATGCCGTGGTGCTCGCGACCGGCATCGTGCCGCGGCGTCTTGCGCTTCCCGGTGCCGATCACCCGAAGGTAGTGAGCTACGTCGACGTGGTGCTCGCACGCAAACCGGTCGGCAAACGCGTTGCCATCATCGGTGCCGGCGGCATCGGCTTCGACGTCGCCGAATTTTTGACCCAGGCCGCACCCTCGCCAACCACTGATGTCGCGCGCTGGTCGCGCGAGTGGGGCGTCGATCTCGCCTACACTCAGCGGGGCGGCCTCGCCCGCCCCGAGCCCGAACCCGCCGAGCGCCAGGTGTGGCTGCTGCAACGCACGCCCGGCGCGCCCGGCAAGCGCCTCAACAAAACCAGCGGTTGGGTGCATCGCGCGGCGTTGAAGATGAAGCGCACGACCATGCTCGGCGGCGTCGAATACCAGCGCATCGACGACGACGGCCTGCATGTGCGCATCGACGGCAAGGTGCAATGCCTGCCCGTGGACACCATCGTCGTCTGCGCCGGCCAGGAACCGCAGCGCGAACTTCAGGAAGGACTCAAGGCTGCCGGCATCGACGCACACTTGATCGGCGGCGCGGATGTCGCCACCGAGCTCGACGCCAAGCGCGCGATCGCCCAAGGCACGCACCTCGCCGCCGGCCTGTAGCGAGCGGCCCGGCAGCTACACCGCATCGGACGGACCACCGCCACGCCACGCCACGCCACGCTCAGTCGCCGGGCGCGCGTTGCGCGTGCTCGGTTTCGACAAAAGCGCGCAAACGTGCCAGCGCTTCGCTCTGAATCTGGCGCACACGCTCGCGCGTCAAACCGAGTTCGGCGGCGATTTCGGCCAGCGATTGCGTGGCGTGATCGTCAAGGCCATAGCGCTTCTGCAACACCAACTGCTGGCGCTCCGGCAGGCGCCGCAAACACGACTCGATGCACGCGTCGCGCGGATCGCCCGCGTTGCGCATCATTGCCGCGTCCGCGTCATCGACGATGAGTTGCGCGAACAGGCTGCGGTCATCGTTCGCCGACATCGGTGCATCGAGCGAGGAAATGCGATCGGTCAAGGCGAACAATCCACCCACCTCCGCATGGCTTTTGCCCATCGCCCGCGCCAGTTCGTCCATGCTCGGCGTACGCCCGATTTCCTGCGCGAGCTGGCGGCGCGCGCGCAGTGCCTGCGCGAATTCACGCCACACATGCACCGGCACGCGTACGGTGCGGCCCTGGTGCATCAGCGCGTGTTGCACGGCTTCGCGAATCCACCACACCGCATAGGTGGAAAAGCGCAGGCCGCGCGCCGGCTCGAATTTTTCCACCGCGCGAATGAGGCCCAGGTTGCCTTCCGCGATCAAATCCAGCAACGGCACGCCACGACCGACATAATCGCGCGCGACAGACACCACCAAGCGCAGATTCGCCTCGATCATCGCCTGCCGCGCTGCCTCATCGCCCTCTTGTGCGCGCGTCGCGAGCGCACGCTCGCCCGCGGCGTCGAGCAGCGCAATCAAGCCGATTTCGTTCAGATACGCGCTGGTCGAATCGCGCGCTGCGTCGTCGTGCGGCTCTGTGGCATCGATCAACCCGAGCAGTTCCTCGGTGTCGATCTCCTCGTCGGCAGGTGCGGTCATGACGCGAGGATACTACCGCCGGCATTGCGGCGTCGCGCCATCTTGCCCGCACACGCCGCTTTTCGGCGACGCTTGCCGCCAACCACGGGCAACGCAAAGCAACCGAAGCCAGCAGCGAAATCCGGGCACCGATAGCGCAATTGCCCGCCAACGGCGCTTCTGCTTGTCCATGGTACGGCGACCAAAGAACCCTCTGAACAATTGCGATTTTCATCAATCTCGTCAATCCAGCGAAAGCTGGAATCCAACCTTTATGCGCATCCGGTAAAAAACTGGACCCCAGCTTTCGCTGGATGACGAATAAATCAGAGGTTCCCAATGGCAACTCAGCCGCACTCAGCGAAACCCTTCTGCGCAGCAATTCAATGGTCGCCAGAGCAAAGGGGCCGCATCGAGAACGCACAGGTCGTGCGTGACCTGGCCGGGCCGTTGTGCCGGGCCGTTGTGCTTGCCAGACGCGCATGCGGCGTTGAGAGTCCCCGTGGACCATGGCGATGCCCAACGCGGCCGTTGTCACCGTACTCACCAGAACTGAATCCGGACGAGTATCTCAACGGCGATCTCAAGCACGCAGTGCATCAGAACGTGTCCCGCGCGATGCGTATGAGTTGCGTTTGACCGCTTTCAAACACCTGCGAACCATCCAGCGATCACGGCATCGGGTGAAACGCTACTTTGCTCACCCTGCGCGGCCTCAATGCACCGAACGAACTGCAACGGCAGCTCTTCGCCACACTCGACACTCAAGTCCCGCCGATACACTAGCGCGCAATCGAATCAACATGTTACGGGCGCAACTGCGAAACTTGGGAGGCGTGCAGCGGCGCGGCTCACTCCAACGTCACGCGGCCTTGGTCTACCGATGCATGAGGTGATTCCAGCAAGCCTGGGGATCGTAGTCGACATCGTGCGCGAGCATCGCCCAGATGTGCCGCGCGTGTTTGTTGGCAATGGCGACCAGCATCTTGCCGACCGGCAAGCAGCGGGCCAATGCGCGGATCCATTTTCATCATCCGGCGTCTTGCGCCTGTCGCCTTTCGAGGTACGTATCCGCCATATTTGACAAAAAAGCCGCTTGCGCGGCTTTTTTGTTGTCCCACTCGATTGCCTGAGCGCTTACTCTCCGTGCGCCTCGCCGACGAACTCGGTCACGCCGCCACGCAGCGTTTCGAAGTCGGCATCCGACAACGCGCCGGCCTTCTTGCGACGCTGCTTGTGGTAGGCAAGGCCAGTCCCCGCCGGAATCAGGCGGCCGACGATCACGTTCTCCTTCAAGCCACGCAGCGTGTCGCGCGTGCCGCGCACGGCCGCTTCGGTGAGCACGCGCGTGGTTTCCTGGAACGAGGCCGCCGAGATGAACGACTCCGTGGCAAGCGAGGCCTTGGTGATGCCCAGCAGCATCGGATCGAACTCGGCCGGACGTTCGTCGCGACTCTTGGCACGGGCGTTTTCTTCCGCCACGCGCTTGCGGTCGCTCTGCTCGCCCTTGAGGTAGCGCGTGTCGCCCGGCACGGTGATTTCGACCTTGCGCAGCATCTGGCGAATGATCGCTTCGATGTGCTTGTCGTTGATGCGCACGCCTTGCAGGCGATACACGTCCTGGATTTCCTTGACGAGGTACGCCGCCAGCGGCTCAACGCCGAGCAGACGCAGGATGTCGTGCGGATTCGGCTCGCCGTCGACGACGGTTTCGCCCTTCTCCACGTGCTCGCCCTCGAACACGATGACCTGACGCCACTTCGGAATCAGCTCTTCGTGATCGTTGCCATCGGCATCCTTGATAACGAGGCGCTGCTTGCCCTTGGTGTCCTTGCCGAATGAGACCACACCGGAGACTTCGGCGAGGATCGCCGGTTCCTTCGGTTTGCGCGCTTCAAACAGATCGGCCACGCGCGGCAGACCGCCGGTGATGTCGCGGGTCTTGGAGGTTTCTTGCGGGATACGTGCGACGACGTCGCCGACGCCCACTTCCGCACCGTCCTGCAAGCTGATGATCGCGCCGGCCGGCAGGAAGTACTGCGCGGAAATGTCGGTGCCCGGCAGACGCAGTTCCTTGCCCTTTTTGTCTTCCAGGCGCACGATCGGGCGCAGGTCTTTGGCCTGTGTGCCGCGGCGCTTCGGATCGGTGACGACGGCGGATTCCAAGCCGGTCAGCTCGTCGGTCTGCGCCTGCACGGTGACGCCGTCGATGAAGTCGATGAAGCGCACCTTGCCCGCCACTTCGGTGACGATCGGGTGGGTGTGCGGATCCCAGTTCGCAATGGTCTGGCCGGCCTTGACGGGCGCACCGTCCTTGGCCGAGATCGTCGCGCCATAGGGCACCTTGTAGCGCTCGCGCTCGCGACCGTGCGCGTCCATCACGGACAATTCGCCCGAACGCGACACGGCGACGAGATGGCCCGCGCTGTGCTGCACGGTCTTCAAATTGTTGAACTTGACCGAGCCGGTGGTCTTGACCGACACGTTGTCCACCGCCGCCGCACGCGAGGCCGCGCCGCCGATGTGGAAGGTACGCATGGTCAACTGCGTACCCGGCTCGCCGATGGATTGCGCGGCGATGACGCCGACCGCCTCACCCATGTTGACGAGGTGGCCGCGCGCGAGATCGCGCCCGTAGCAGTTTGCGCAGATACCGAAGCTCGACTCGCAGGTGATGGGCGAGCGCACGAGGATGCTTTGCACGCCGGCGGTTTCGAGCTTCTCCACCCACTTTTCGTTGAGGATCGTGTTGCGCGTGACGATCGGCTCATCGTCATTGCCCGGCGCGAACGTGTCCGCCGCGACCACGCGACCGAGGACGCGATCCTTCAACGGTTCGACCACATCGCCGCCTTCGACGATCGCGGTCAGGGTCAGCCCGTTGAGCGTGCCGCAATCCGGCTCGGTGACGACCACATCCTGCGCCACGTCGACCAGGCGGCGCGTGAGATAACCCGAGTTCGCCGTCTTCAACGCCGTGTCGGCCAAGCCTTTGCGGGCGCCGTGGGTCGAGTTGAAGTACTGCAACACGTCGAGACCTTCGCGGAAGTTGGCCTTGATCGGCGTCTCGATGATCGAGCCGTCCGGTTTGGCCATCAGGCCGCGCATGCCAGCGAGCTGGCGAATCTGTGCCTGCGAACCGCGCGCGCCGGAGTCGGCCATGATGTAGAGCGAGTTCATCGATTTCTGATCGACATCCTTGCCTTCGGCGGTCTTCACCTTGTCGAAGCCGATGCCTTTCATCATCGCGGCGGCGATTTTTTCGTTGGTGCGCGACCAGATGTCGACGACCTTGTTGTAGCGCTCGCCGGCGGTGACGAGACCGGAAGCGAACTGCTCCTGGATTTCCGTCACTTCGGTTTCGGCTTCTTCGAGGATGCCGGCCTTCTCCGCCGGAATCTTCATGTCGTCGATGCCGATCGAGATGCCCGCACGCGTGGCATAGCTGAACCCGGTGTACATCAGCTTGTCCGCGAACACGACCGTGTCTTTCAGGCCGAGGCGGCGGTAGCACTGGTTGATCAAACGGCTGATCGCTTTCTTCGTCAACTCGACATTGGCGAGCTCGAACGGCAGACCTTCCGGCAGAATGTCGGCCAGCAGCGCGCGACCGACGGTGGTGTCGACGATGACCGACTTCTTCGTGCGCTCGCCATCTTCACCGACTTGAGTCTGGGCCAAACGCACCTTGATGCGCGCGTGCAATTCCACGGCGCGGTTGTCGTAGGCGCGCTTCACTTCCAACGTGTTGGCGAAGATCATGCCTTCGCCCTTGGCATTGGTCAGCTCGCGCGTCATGTAGTACAGGCCGAGCACGACGTCCTGCGACGGCACGATGATCGGATCGCCGTTGGCAGGCGACAGGATGTTGTTGGACGACATCATCAGCGCGCGCGCTTCGAGCTGCGCTTCCAGCGACAACGGGACGTGCACGGCCATCTGGTCGCCGTCGAAGTCGGCGTTGAACGCGGTACACACCAGCGGATGCAACTGGATCGCCTTGCCTTCCACCAGCACCGGCTCGAACGCCTGGATGCCCAGACGATGCAGCGTCGGCGCGCGGTTCAGCAGCACCGGATGCTCGCGGATCACCTCTTCGAGGATATCCCACACCTCGGCTTCTTCGCGCTCGACCAGCTTCTTCGCCGCTTTGATCGTGGTGGCGAGGCCGCGGCGTTGCAGCTTGGAGAAGATGAACGGCTTGAACAGTTCCAGTGCCATCTTCTTCGGCAGGCCGCACTCGTGCAACTTCAGCGTCGGGCCGACCACGATGACCGAACGACCGGAGTAGTCGACGCGCTTGCCGAGCAGGTTCTGGCGGAAGCGGCCTTGCTTGCCCTTGATCATGTCGGCCAGCGACTTCAGCGCGCGCTTGTTCGTGCCCGTGATCGCGCGACCGCGACGGCCATTGTCCATCAGCGCATCGACGGCTTCTTGCAGCATGCGCTTCTCGTTGCGCACGATGATGTCGGGTGCGTTGAGTTCGAGCAGGCGCTTCAGGCGGTTGTTGCGGTTGATCACGCGGCGATACAGATCGTTGAGATCGGACGTGGCGAAGCGGCCGCCATCGAGTGGCACCAGCGGACGCAGATCGGGCGGCAGCACCGGCAGCACGGTCATGACCATGTATTCGGGACGGTTGCCCGATTCGATGAAGGCTTCAACCAGCTTGATGCGCTTGGACAAGCGCTTCAGTTTGGTTTCAGAATTCGTGCTCGCAATTTCCTCGCGCAACTGGATCAGTTCCGCATTGAGGTCGATGGTCTTGAGCAATTCGTAAACGGCTTCGGCGCCCATGCGCGCATCGAACTCGTCACCGTGTTCTTCGACTGCCTGCAGGTATTGCTCTTCGTTGAGCAACTGGCAGCGCGTGAGCGCAGTCATGCCCGGGTCGACCACGACGTAGGCTTCGAAATACAAAATGCGCTCGATGTCGCGCAAGGTCATGTCCAGCATCAGGCCGATGCGCGACGGCAGCGACTTCAAGAACCAGATATGCGCGGTCGGCGAAGCCAGTTCGATGTGCCCCATGCGCTCGCGACGCACTTTGGTCAGGGTGACTTCGGTGCCGCACTTTTCGCAGACCACGCCGCGGTGCTTCATGCGCTTGTACTTGCCGCACAGACACTCGTAATCCTTGATCGGGCCGAAGATGGCCGCGCAGAACAGGCCGTCGCGTTCCGGCTTGAAGGTGCGGTAGTTGATCGTCTCGGGTTTTTTTACTTCGCCGAACGACCACGAACGGATCAATTCCGGCGAGGCCAGCGCGATCTTGATCGAGTCGAAGTCGAGCGTCTGGCGGGATTGGTTGAAGAGATTCAGCAGGTCTTTCATGGTGTACTCCGGGGAGGAGGAATTTTTCCTGGGGTGCCATGCATGGCACCCGCTTTGATTCATGCGAAAGGGCGGGCGCGACGAATCGCGCGCCTGCCTCAGTGCTCTTCGAGCTCCATGTTGATCGCGAGAGAACGAATCTCCTTGACCAGCACGTTGAACGACTCGGGCATGCCGGCCGCCATTTCGTGGTTGCCGTCGACGATGTTCTTGTACATCAGGTTGCGTCCGGGCACGTCGTCCGACTTGACCGTCAGCATCTCCTGCAACGTATACGCCGCACCGTAGGCTTCCAGCGCCCAGACTTCCATTTCGCCGAAGCGCTGACCGCCGAACTGCGCCTTGCCGCCCAGCGGCTGCTGGGTGACCAGCGAGTACGGGCCGGTCGAACGCGCGTGCATCTTGTCGTCGACCAAATGGTTGAGCTTCAACATGTGCATGTAGCCGACCGTGACCTTGCGATCGAATGCCTCGCCGGTGCGGCCGTCGAACAGCGTGGTCTGACCCGACTCCGGCAATTCGGCGAGCTTGAGCATGGCCTTGATCTCGCTTTCCGCCGCGCCGTCGAATACCGGCGTCGACATCGGCACGCCCGACTGCAAGTTCTTCGCCAACGTGAGGATTTCCTCATCCGTCAGCGACTTCAGATTGACGCGCTGACCGAACGAATCCTTGTCGTGGTTGTAGATCTCATCGAGGTACTTGCGCAGCTCGGCCACCTTGGCCTGCGCTTCGAGCATGCGCTGGATTTTTTCGCCGAGACCCTTGGCGGCCCAGCCCAGATGCACTTCGAGAATCTGACCGATGTTCATGCGCGACGGCACGCCGAGCGGATTCAGCACGATGTCGATCGACTGGCCGTTGGCCATGTAGGGCATGTCCTCGACCGGACGAATCATCGACACGACGCCCTTGTTGCCGTGACGACCGGCCATCTTGTCACCCGGCTGGATGCGGCGCTTGACGGCCAGGTAGACCTTGACCATTTTCAGCACGCCCGGGGCGAGATCGTCGCCTGCGGTGATCTTTCCCTGCTTGATTTTGAAGCGCTTGTCGAACTCGGCGCGATGCGAATCGATCTGCGCCTTGGCCTTTTCGAGCAGATCGGCGGCATCCTCGTCTTTCATGCGCAGGGAGAACCACTCGTCTTTCTTCAGGCCGTCGAGAATATTGGCCGTCAGCGTGGTGCCTTTCTTGACGTCAGCGGCGCCACCGTTGGCGATCTGACCGATGAGCTGACCGCGCAAGCGCGCGTAGATCGCGCCTTCGAGGATGCGAAACTGATCGTCGAAGTCCTTCTTGACGCGCTTGATTTCCATCTGCTCGATCTGCAGCGCGCGCTTGTCTTTCTCGATGCCGTCGCGGGTGAACACGGTCACGTCGATGACGGTGCCGTCCATGCCTGGCGGCACGCGCAACGACGAATCCTTCACGTCGCTCGCCTTCTCGCCGAAGATCGCGCGCAGGAGTTTTTCTTCCGGCGTGAGCTGCGACTCGCCCTTGGGCGTAACCTTGCCGACGAGGATGTCGCCCGCCTTTACTTCGGCGCCGATGTAGACGACGCCCGATTCGTCCAGACGCGACAGCGCCTGTTCGCCGACGTTCGGGATGTCCGCCGTGATCTCCTCCGGCCCCAGCTTCGTATCGCGCGCCTGGATGGTCAACTCTTCGATGTGGATCGTGGTGTAGCGATCTTCCTCGACCACGCGCTCGGACAGCAGGATCGAGTCCTCGAAGTTGTAGCCATTCCACGGCATGAACGCGACCAGCATGTTCTGGCCGAGGGCGAGCTCGCCCAGATCGGTCGACGAACCGTCGGCCAGCACATCGCCCTTGGCGACGATATCGCCAACGTTGACCAGCGGACGCTGATTGAGATCGGTGTTCTGGTTCGAGCGCGTGTATTTGGTCAGCGTGTAGATGTCGACGCCGGCGTCGTTCTCGCCGATTTCGTTTTCGTTGACGCGTACCACGATGCGGCCCGCGTCGACTTGATCGATCACGCCACCACGCAGGGCCGCGGCGGTCACGCCCGAATCGCGCGCCACCGGGCGCTCGATGCCGGTGCCGACCAGCGGCGTCTGAGAGCGCAGCGTCGGCACGGCCTGACGTTGCATGTTCGCGCCCATCAATGCGCGGTTGGCATCGTCGTGCTCGAGGAACGGCACCAGCGCCGCCGCCACCGACACG
>Ga0208826_1000748_pt1 | contig 31485 bp, 32 predicted proteins | sample AD_UKC115_MetaG_FD_184451 | JGI IMG/M metagenome (GOLD analysis project Ga0208826, IMG submission 184451) | Active sludge microbial communities of municipal wastewater-treating anaerobic digesters from Hong Kong - AD_UKC115_MetaG (SPAdes)... | ecosystem: Engineered > Bioreactor > Anaerobic >...
CCGCCGACAGTTTTTCTGCGGAAGGCTCTTCAGCGAAAAGAATCTCCGTCAAATTTTCGTCCCCGGGTCTCCCGGGCTGCGTGGAAAAGGTCTCGCCGGCCGGGCCGGGTTCCTCCTCCATGAACGGCTCGTCCGGAAGGCTCTCCGCCTCGGGCGCCGCATATTCCGGCAGCGTTTCGGAAATCAGGTTTTCCGGTTCCTCCGGCATCCCGGCCTCCGCTCCGATAGGAACGGTTTCTTCTCCGGCGGGAGAGGTTTCCCCGGCGGAGTCGGACATGTCCGCGGCGCCGGCCTGCTCCACGGCGGCAAGGCCCTCAATGACAAATCCGGGGTCGTCCTCCGAAGCGGTCTCGACCAGCAGATCCGGCCCGGACCCGTCGGCGCGGCGTCTCTGTTTTTTTCCGGGTACCGAGGCGTGATCCTCGGCAAAATATTCGGCAAAGGAATCCTCAAGCGCGGCCTCCGGGAACTTTTCCTCGGGACGGCTCCATCCTTTTAAATCTTCAGACATAAGATATATTCCTTTCATCAGGGTTCCGAAAATTGCTTGCACATACCGGTATTGTAGCAAAAATCACGCTTCCGCACAAGCAAAACGCAGAAGATTTACAAGAATTTCAAAAACGGATGCAAAGAAACGGGCCGCATGATATAATCATATCGGAAAAGGAGGCGGTTTTATGACGAAAGGCCGTTCCGGCGGACGCATCTGGTTTTTGGACGAATTCCGCGGCGTTGCGCTGCTGGGTATGGTGATTTACCACACGATCTATGACCTTTTCGTGATCTTCGGCATCGGCCCGTCGCCGTTTACGCCCCCGTTCTCCTGGCTGCAGCAGTTCGTCTGCTGGTCGTTCATCCTGATCTCCGGCATCTCCTGCCGGCTTGCGCACAGCAATTTTAAGCGCGGGCTCGTGGTGCTGGGCGCCGGCATGCTGATGACCTTCGGTACCATGCTTTTTATGCCGGATCAGCTGATCAAATTCGGCGTGCTGCACTTTCTCGGCGTCTCCATGCTGCTCTATCCGCTGCTGCGCAGAGGGGCCGAGGCCCTGCACCCCGTTCTTGGGATGCTCCTGTTTTTCGGGCTTTTCCTCTGCCTGTATGGGATCGGCGATGGGGCCGTCCTTTTTGGAAAAATCGCGCTCCCGGAGGCGCTTTATCAAAACGACGTCACCGCGGTGCTCGGCTTTCCTTCGAAGGGCTACTTCTCGGCGGATTATTTTCCGCTGCTGCCGTGGGGATTTCTGTTCCTGACGGGGGCGGCCGCCGGCAAATATTTTAAAGACCGGAATCTGCCCGCCTTCATGATGCGGAAACACTCCGGCTTCCTCTGCACGGTCGGCAGCAACACGCTGCTGATCTACCTGATTCACCAGCCGGTCATCTACGGCGTCCTGTACGGCATCTTCCGGTGCCTTGAGGAGGCGGGCCTGCGGTGAAAGAGGAATGCTGCTGCTTCACCGGCCCGCGCCCGGCAAGGCTCCCGGACGGTGGAGAGGAAACTTCTCCGGCTATCCTTGTGCTCAGGGAGGCGATCGGCGCCGCCGTCGGGCAGGCCGCGGGCGACGGTTATCGTTATTTTTATACCGGCATGGCCGAGGGTTTCGATCTCTTCGCCGCCGAGGAAGTTCTGAAGCGGCGGGAAACGCTCGGCATCCGCTTGATTGCCGCCGTGCCGTATGTGGGGTTTGAATCCTCCTCCGGCTCTGCGGAAAGAAAGCAGAATATTCTCGAGCAGGCGGATCTGGTCGTCTATGTCTCGAAGACATACGGCGAAGCCTGCTTCCGCCGCCGCAACATCTATATGGTGGAACATTCCCGGCGCATCATCGGCTGGTACAACGGCCTCTCCGGCGGCACGGCGCACTGCTGGCGCCGCGCGCTCGCGGAGGGGCTTGAAATGGTGAATCTGTATCCCGGACCTGAAGGAGAGACGGTATGAAGAGACGAAACCTGCGAACCCTTGTTACAATTATCATTGCGCTTCTTTTTCTGATCTCCGCCGTGATCGACAACCGCATCCCGGGGCTGCATCTTTTTGACCCGGCGGCGAGGACGAAGGGCGCCGTGAGCTTGTCCGCTTCCGGCGAGGGCGCGGCGGAAGTACACTTTCTCGATACCGGCCAGTCGGACTGCATCCTCATTCTGACGGAGGAGAGCTCCGTGCTGATCGACGCCGGCACCTCGGACCAAAGCGGCGTCATTACGGATTATCTGGAGGAGCAGGGCGTGGAGACCATCGATCTTTTGATCGCCACCCACCCGCACGCGGACCACATCGGGGCCATGGCGGACGTCCTGCGGGAATTTGAAGTGAAGGAATTTCTGATGCCGGATATCCCGGGTGAATTTCAGCCCACCACCCGGGGCTGGGAAAAGCTGCTCACCGCCGTGGATGAGGAAGGCTGCACCGTTGCGGCTGCCGCGCCCGGTCGGCAATATTCGCTCGGCGACGGCTGCGTGCTCACCGTGCTCGGCCCTGCCGGGGAATACGAGGACGACTACAACGACTGGTCCGTGGTGACGCGGCTCGTCTGCGGCAATACGAGTTTTTTGTTTATGGGAGATGCGGAAAAGGAAGCGGAAAACGATATCATGAGCACCGGTGCGGAGCTTGATTCCGACGTGCTCAAGGTGGGCCACCACGGCAGCTCGACCTCCTGCGGCGAGGACTTTGTGGAGGCGGTCTCGCCGGAATATGCGATCATCCTCTGCGGCGCCGGGAACGATTACGGCCACCCGCATCCGGAGACGACGGATCTTCTGGGGCGCATGGGCGTGCAAATTTACCGCACGGACCTCGACGGTACGGTGGTCATGAAGACGGACGGCGAAACCATCACGGTTTCCGCGGAAAAATGACCGTTGTCGGAACTTAAATAGAAAGGATGCGGGCGATGGAACTCTGGATTCTTGACCGGTTTGAAGAAGACCTCGCGGTTCTGGAGGGCGATGAAACCACCGTCTCCGTTCTGCGGGAGACGCTGCCGGAGGGCGCGCGCCCCGGGGACTGTTTTCATCCGGCGGACGGCGGCGGCTACGTTTTTGATGCGGAGGCGACCGCCGCGCGTCGGGAACGGATCGCCGCGCTGAAACACAAACTCTGTGACAAATAAAAAAAGCCCCCGGAGCGCTCTGCTTGGAGCCCCGGGGATTTTTTCTGTTTCGGCTTATTTTCCGGCGGCTTTTTGGGCCCCACGTTCCTTGAGCCAGGCCTCGGCAGGCGCGAATCCGAATTCGGCGGCCAGCAGAATCCAATTCTCCGCCAGCTCCTCATCCTCACCGAAGTGACCGCCGCGCTCGTAATCGAGCCCGAGGCGGTACATGGCCGCCGGTTTGCCCATATGGGCGGCTTTGACAAGCCTTCTGAGCTTTTTGGGTTTCGACATTTCCGTTTCCCCTTCCCCGGATGGTTGTTTCCGGTCCTTTCGTTTTATTTTATCATTTTGCCGCCCGCTTTGCAAGCCGCCGGGCAGGCCCCTGTTTCCGGAAAAGCGGCGGATACGGCCGGCAAAAAAGAGCTTAAAGATGGACACATAAATCGGAAAAACGCTTGTTTTTGCCGGAGTGCAGTGCTATAATGCATCAGGATTATGGTTTTCTTCCCACGTTTCGTGGTTTTTCCCCCAAAAAGCCCGTTTTGGGGCCCGGGACCCCATCATCATATTTTTTATAAAGGAGTGTCTATCATGGAAGAAATTGATCGTACGTTTGCCGTTCGCATGGGAAACAGGGCAAAACGTCAGCCGCAGGTCCTTCATCCCGAAATGACCGAAGAGGAGGCCCTTGCCACCGCGCAGGCCGATTCCGCCGCCGTTGACTGCTGCTATCTCAGTGTGTATCATGAGGGCGAACCGGTTAAGGTTTTCCTGAAAGGCGAAGAACTCTGATTTTTCTTTCAAAGTTCCGTATACCGAAAACCGGCGGGCAGGATTCTTCGCAGAAGCGTGGGATTCCGCCCGTCGTTTTTATGAGAAGATGAGGGCAAATCAATTTTGGGAGGAAGCTATGGAGAACGCCGACAGCGAAAAGCTTTATCTGGATTCCGTCAGCGGAAATCCGGTCTTTCAAAACAGGAGGGAGGATGCCCTCCCTCAGACGGTCGTCTTTTCCGTCATGCGCGGACACCTGAAAAAAGGCGGCAAGGTGCTCGTGCTCGGCTACGACGGCGCCCGCTGCGATATGCTGGGCCGCCTTTCGCCGGAGGGCGGAACGGCTTCCCTTCTTGCCGCAGGCGGAAAGGTTCTCTATACCTACGCGGGCGGTGCGAACTGGCCGGCGCCGAACCCTCAGATCACCTACACCGGCCCCGGATGGGCAGCCATGCTCACCGGCATGTGGAGCGCGGAAAACGGCGTTACCACCAACTACGTCTCCATGAAGCCGGAGATCCGCACACTTTTCTCCTCGGCGGCCGAAGAGGGCATCGCGCGTTCCGCCTGCTTTCTTGTGAGCTGGGTCGGGCATTTTACCGCGGAAAACGCCACCTATCTGCCCGAAAAGGCTTACTGCGAAACCCGCGGCCTCCCGGTGGAATTTCTGAAGGTGACAAATGATGCGGAGCTGCACGCCGGCGTGCTGCAAAAGCTCGGCTCTCCGGCCTGCCCGGACCTGATCTTTGCGATCTATGAGGCCTGCGACGATGCCGGTCATGCAACCGGCTACGGGCAGATGTACCCCGAATACCGCGCCGCCTTCGACCGCGTCGACCGGATGACCGGCGAGGCTTTCCGGGAAGTACAGCGGCGGGAGCGGGATCTCGGCGAGGATTGGCTGGTTCTGCTGACCAGCGACCACGGCGGCTATGAATTCGAGCACGGCGGGCCCACCGTGCAGGAGCGCACGACGTTTCTCACGGCAAGCAAAGAGATCGGGGTCTGAGAAAGAAATATACAAAAGCGGGAAGTCCATACGGACTTCCCGCTTTTATTTGCTTAAAAGATTTTTTCTTCCGCCGTCCGGCCCCGGAGCTTCCGGCCCCGGAGGAATAACGGACTGCGGCAAATCAAGAAGCAGCCCGTCGAAAAAATCGGCGGGCCGGCTGTTTTGTGAATTATGGGAATTCGCTGCTTATCGTTTCCCGGGTACGGTTCCCGGCGCATTACCTCTTGTAGGGCGTGACGACCCACTTGATGCAGCCATCCTTCTTGTTTCCGCAGTAGTCGTAGCCTTTCAGGATATCGTTGAGCGGTGCGCGGTGGGTGATTAGGGGCTTCACGTCGATTCTGCCGGCCGCGATGAGGTCGATCAGGGCGGAGATGTGGTTGGCGTCCACCAGCCCCATCGTAATGCTGATGTTTTTGGTCCATAGTTTGTTCATGGCGAACTCAAACGGTTTTTCAAAGACGCCGGTAACACAGATCCCGCCGCCCGGCCGGACGTTGTCCAGCACCATCTGGAAGGTGGGCGCCACACCGACGGCCTCGATGCAGCGGTCGGCGCCGCGGCCGTGCGTAAGCTTCCGGATTTCCGCAGGAAGATCGCAGGTCTTCGGATTCAGGACGACGTCGGCATAGCCGTTTTTGAGGGCAAAATCGAGCCTTTCCTGGATGATGTCGACGGCGATCACCCTCGAGGGGCCCCAGAGTTTGGCACAGGCCATCGAGCAGATGCCCACGGCGCCGCAGCCCGAAACCAGTACGGTCTCGCCGGGCTGGATCCCGGCTTTTTCCGCGCCGAAATATCCGGTGGAGAGGATGTCGCCCACAAAAAGGACGTCCTCGTCGGAGAGCCCGTCCGGAATGACATGGCAGGCCAGATTCGCATGCGGAACCCGGACGTACTCGGCCTGGCAGCCGTCGATCGTATCTCCGATCAGCCAGCCGCCCGTCGTGCAGTGGGAATAGATGCCCTGCCGGCAGTAGAAGCACTCCCCGCACTGGGTGATGCAGGAAACCGCGCACCGGTCGCCTACCTTCACATTGCGGACCGTTGGGCCGGCCTCCACCACTTCGCCGCAGAACTCGTGCCCGAGAACCCGCGGGCCTTTGATTTCCGGCATGCCGCCGTGCCAGATATGAATATCCGTGCCGCAGACCGTCGTGGTGGTCACCCTGACGATCACGTCGTCGTTCTCAAGGATCTGCGGGATCGGAACCTCGTCAAGGCGGATATCCTCCGGCCCATGGTAGACCAGGGCCTTCATCTTTCCCGCCGTGCCGGCGCTCTTTCCCAGTTTTTTTGTCAGATAGGTTTCGACGCAGGTCTTTATCTCACGCTGCAGTTCCCTGCGCTGGCCCTCGTTCAGCAGTTCCTTATTGTTTTCTTCCATGTTTTGTCGCCGCCTCCCCGCCGTCTGCCCCGACAGAAGTCATGATCCGCATATCACGCTCCGCGCGCATTTTCCCCTTGAAACCCGCCTCCGGAATGCGCCGGACCCCGGCCCGCCCGGAAAGCGGATCAATTTAATAAAGTATACCATACTTGCGGAACCAGTTTCAAGTTTTTAAATACTTTCATTAGTATTATTTCCCAGATATGCCATACAGAGGAATTGGTTTACCCCGGAGCTTTTTCACCCTGCCGCTCTCTTTTTGATAAAAAGTGCCCGATATATCTTTGCTCAAAGGCATCGGCCGGCACGGGGCGTCCGAGCAGGTACCCCTGGATCTGGTCGCAGCCCAGCTCCGTCAGGAGATTCATCTGTTCCTGCCGCTCCACCCCTTCCGCGATCGCCTGCATGCCGGAAGCGTGGGCCATGTTGATTGCGGCCTGAATCACGTTTACGCGCTTGCCGTCTCCCCCGGGGATGTCGTCCACCAGAGATTTGTCGATCTTGATGCGATCGAAAGGAAATTTATCAAGGTAGTTGAGCGCGGAGTAGCCGGTTCCGAAGTCGTCGATGGAAACGGAGATCCGGAGCTCCTGAAAAGCCGAGAAGATCTCCCGGATCCTGTCTGCGTCGCTCAGCATGGTGTTCTCCGTAATCTCCACGTCGATCCATTCCGGGTCGGCCCCGCTCTCCGAAATCAGGCCTCTGAGGCGATCCACAAATCCGGCATCCTCAAGCTGCTTTGGGGAAACGTTGAATCCGACCTTCAGCCGGAGCCCATATTCCCGGTTCCACCTGACGACCTGAGAGATCGTCTCCCGCATCACCCAGTTTCCGATTTTGTCGATGTAGTTGCTCTGCTCGGCAATGGGAATGAACACACTTGGCGAAATATAGCCGTGCTCCCGGGTATTCCAGCGGATCAGCGCCTCCGCTCCGATCAGTTCCTTCCCCGGGATGGTATATTGAGGCTGGTAGAACAATTCAAAATCCTTTTCCACATCCGCATTCTTCAGCAGATACTCGATCTCCAGCAGCTTTCTAAGATCGTTGCTCATGAGAGGATCGAAGATCAGGTACCGGTTATACCCCTGGGCCTGCGCCCGATCCGCCGCGAGATCCGCATTCTGCAGCAGGAGTTTGCTGCTGCAACCTTCCGCCGCGGCAATCGCTGCGCCGATGCTCACCGTGATAGGAAACGACGTATTTTCGATTACGATCGGGCGGTCACAGAGCCCGATGATCTGCCGGCAGAATCCTTCCACATCCTCCTTGGTGTATCTGCCGCTCACCATGACCGCGAACTCATCGCCGCCCAGCCTGGCAATCAGGGCGTCATCCCGGTTCCACTGCGTCATCCGGCAGGAAAAATCGATCAGAACCCTGTCTCCGACATCGTGGCCAAACGTGTCGTTGATGGTTTTGAAGCGGTCGATGTCGACCAGCAGCAGCGCCGTGAGATCCTCCGGGCCTCTGTTTTTTAAGGTCTGATCCAGGCGTTCTATAAAATAGCGGCGGTTGAAAAGCGCCGTGAGGATATCCTGGTTGGTCAAAAAAGTGAGCTCGCTGACCTGTTTGGCGACGCGCTGTTCGAGCAGCGCGTTATTCTGCTTCAGCAGCGTCTCTTTTTCCAGCGAAAGCTGGATGTATCCGCAGGCCGCCCAGTAGATAAAGATGGAGATGCCCCAGGCGAGATACTCCCCCAATGCCGGTCGGACGGGGACAAGTCCCGAGACGCAGAAGAGCATCGTGATAACCGGGTAGATCAGGAGGTAATGCCATCTTCCCCGCCTGCCAACATTGGTTACGAAGTCGATCACCGATACGGAGTTGTACCGGTACGTTTTTTGCAGCGCGCCAAACGCGATCAGGCTAAGGGAGAAAAGATAGCTGAAGTCAATCAGACGGTTGGGAGAATACAGCCCGCGAAAAATAAGGTAATAGTAAAGGATATGTAACTTTGAAATATCCGCGCCTTCGAAAATACCCATTTACATTTTACCTCCGATGAATTTATAATGAGAAAAATGAGAACGTTTTTCACCGTTTGCCGTCAAAAGATCTCATCGTATTCTCACATCATCAAAGGAGGGCTCTTATGGACAGGACAAAAAAAGCATGGATCAACGGCCTCTTCCTGGCAGTCACTCTGGTTGTCAATACCCTGGGCGCAATCGGGATTATCAACGGGCTCTCGCAAAAACAGGTCTCCGACAAATATCCGACGCTGATCACGCCGGGTCCGGCCACCTTTCAGATCTGGGGCGTGATCTATTCCCTGCTGATCGCCTCCATGATCGTCATGATCGTCCGGAAGAACGACTTCTATTATCAAAAAGCCGTGGATCGGATCACCGTTCTCTTCCGGATCTCCTGCGTGCTCAACATGGCGTGGATCGTCGCCTTCTCGTACGTGCAGGTGGAGCTCTCCGCGCTCTTCCTTCTGGGATTCGTCATCACGCTCTCCCTGATCTGCCAGAGGCTTTTGGAAATCCGGCAGGGAAAACGCTGGCTCCTGCCCCTGAGCTTCGGGCTCTACACCGGTTGGCTGTTTATCGCGGCGGTCGTAAACATCGCTGCGGCGCTGGTCAAGCTGGAGTGGAACCGCTTTGGGATTTCTGAGGAAGCATGGGCCATGATCGTATTGGCCGTGGCCGTTCTGCTGGTCGTTTTCGTCCAGATGCGAAACCAGAACGCCATATTTCCGCTGCCCGTCGCATGGGCTTATCTCGGAATCTATTCCTTTTTGAGGGCGCCGGAAGGCTATCAGGGACAATATGGTCCTCTGCAGACCGTATCCCTCGTCGGGATGGCCATCCTGATCGGCGCGGCCGCCGTTCAGCTCTATCAAAACCGCTTTGCGCTGCTTCCGGCGGCCGAGGCGCAGCCGTTCGGCGCAAAAACCTGAACGGCGATAAAAGATCCTCCAACCAAATAAAAAACGCCCCCGACCGCAGACCGCAGCCGGGGGCGTTTTTTATTGATCGTTTTGCAGAGACCGTCAGAGAAAATAATAGGAATGGAGCAGATACTCCTGCCCGTATTTCTCCGCCAGCCCCAACAGAAACCTTTTTATCTTCCCTGTGGAGAGTCCGTTTTTTTCATAGTCCTGCAGCAGGCCGGAAAAGCGCTTTTTCTCCTCATCGGCAGCAACGTTTTTAAAATACCCCCAGACATGCAGGGCGGCGTTGACGGCGTTCCCCGGAGCGGCCTCCTGCGCGCGGGCGTGCTCAATCAGACGGTAGAAAGCTATCGCCGGATAAGAGGATTTATCCTTCAGAAGCTCTCGGATTTTTTGATAGTCGCTCGGCGACGTTTCGAGCACCGCGTATTTGTATCTGCTCCACTCGAGCTCCAGCATGCTGATATTTCCCGGCTGTGCCGTGCAGTTGATGCATTTGACGGCGGAGAGGTTTTTATCCTTGACTTCGAGCATGATATCCGGTCTGTTTTCTCCGAGCGAAGAGAAAAAATCCAGAAATTCATCGGCAGCGATGCTCTCGGAATGGGAGCCGGCGCTCTTCCCCGTGGCCTGCTGCGAATAGTGCACTTTTTGCCGGCCGTCCTTTTCTCCCCATGTCGGCGCGCACTGCGCAATCCAATCGGCGTCGCTCTTTGATGCGTCGCAGCCGTTGACCCGGTTGTGGAGGCTGTCGTAGACGACGGGGATGCCGAGATGCGCGCCGAGCTCGAGCACATCGCCGATGTGGTAGGACCGGTCGTCGTTCTCGATGACGAGGCGGCGGCGGATCGATTCGTCCAGATCCCGATATCGCTCGGAAAAGCGCAGCACGGCGGCTTTTTTGTCGCCGTAGACACCGCCGACGTGCAGAATGATCTTGCCGGCGGAATCGGCGCCCAAACTATCCAGGAACGCCGCGTGATAGCGGAGATCCTCCGCCGCGCGCTCCGCCACCTGTTTTTCCGGCGAATTCAGCACGGTGTACTGCCCCGGATGCATCGAGACGCGGATGCCGGCCTTCTTGATGCGTTCCCCGACGGCGGAGAGCTCTTCCCGGAAAAGATCCGCCCACGGCAGCGGACTGATCGGGCCGGATCCGAAGGGAATGATATCGGAGCTGATCCTAAAAAGACGGATTCCGTTCGCGTCGTTATATTCCGTGATGTTCATCAGGGACGTCAGATTGTGCCGGATTAGTTCCGCCAGCCTCTCCTCGCCGGCATTTTTCAGCAGGCATCCCTTTATATCCGTGTCCGGCACGCCGACCGTCAGGCAGGCATATCCGATGCTCATGGTTTCACCTCACAACATGGGTTTTCAGGAAGGAGCCGGTGTTTTTTCCTGAAGCAGCGGCAGACAGTTCGTTTTTATGTCAGTCTTTTGCAAATACCATATGGATGCTCAATTTACCGTCCCGGCAGCAGCCGCTTATGGTGCCGTTCATCTGCTCCGTAAGCTCCCTGGCGATGGAGAGGCCGAGTCCCGTCGATTTTTTTGCGTCTTCAACCGTGTAAAAACGGTTGAAGAGTTTGCCTGCCTGAATCTCGTCAAGCTTGGAGGCGCTGTTGGTGAAGTCGATTTCTCCGGCCTCGCTCAGTATGATTTCCAAATCGCCGTCGCTGTATTTGACGGCGTTGCCGATCACGTTCCCAAAAATGCGGGACAGGGCCCTGCGGTCGAGCCGGCGCTGAACCCGGCACTCCGGCATGGAGATCACCGGCGTAATTCCTCTGCCCTTTAAGGCCGCATAATAGGCGGAGATGCTCTCCTCCAGCACGCTTTTCAGATCGAGGTCCTCATACTTCATGTCATTCGATACGGACGCAATGACGGAATACCGGAAAAGCTCCTCCGTGAGCTGCTTCATCGCCTCCATGCGGTTTTCGATCACGTCAAGATAGCGGGCAACGGTATCCGATTTGTCCTCCCGTTTCAGCAGATCCATGTAGCCGAATATGGCGGTAAGCGGCGTCCGGAGATCATGGGAGATATTCGTCACGGCCTCTTTCAGCTCCAGATCCCCGCTTTGAAAGCGCCTGCGCTCCTGCCGGAGCAGGCGGAGCTGAGCATTGAGTCCGGCGGCCAGCCGTCTCATATGGCGGTCGCCGCCGGAAACCGTAATCAGGGTATTCGTGTCGGTGCTCAGCTTCGTGCTCAGCTCTGCACAGATCTCATCCGCCGCCCTGTGAAGCAGCGCAATTTTGAAAATCAGGGCGGCAACGGTGAACGCCAGCACCGCACAGAGTATCCAGAGCCAGAGCATGGGCGGCCCTCCTCACTTCAGGTCTTTTTTGCGGAAGCCGAGTACGCCGCATACCGTTGATGCGAGCGCGATCAGCAGCGAATACAGCGGCATCTGCCACAGGTGCGGCGTCGACTGCGTGGAAATCTCTATGGCTTGTCCCGTGGGAAGAAAATCAAGGAAGAATTGATAGACCTCGCGCTTCGTTCCCTCCAGATACTGCGGATTCCTCATCGTTTCCGTCTCGGCGTTGCCCAGGGAATCCGTAAAAACATAGCCTTCATAGAATTCCGGCGCCTCCAGCCGTGCGTTGACAGCGGATGCCAGAACCAGCAGCGCAACCATCATCAGAATGCAGACGACGGCGGCCGCCGCCTTATTTTGATTGAGCATGCCAAGCAGCGTAAACAGCGCGGTGCCGGCGATCACCATCATGAAGCCGACAAAAAGGAGAGAAAGGATCGCCGTGACATCCATCTGCGGAAGCCCGAGCAGCGGAAAACCCACTGCGGCGATGGCGGCAAGATAAGAAACGCACATGATGATGCCCGCCGCCGAACAGGTGATGAGGTTGGAAAGGTAGACCGCGTTTCTCGTATGCCCGACAATAATTTTATTGCGGATCGTTCCGTCGCTGTATTCCGTTCCGAGAAACAGGCTGCTGAATGCGGCGGTTACGATGCCGATCAGCACCGGAAAGATGAAGAGCAGCTGATCCGGTGACGCCGTGGGCTCGTTCCTGAGCGTTTGGATAATGCCGAAGATCCCGGCGGCGAACATAAACGCCATGCCGATCCAGAATCCCTTATCCTTCTTCAAACGGGCAAAATTTGCCGCCAACAGGTTATTCATGTCTGCCGCCTCCCATCAGATTGATGTAATAGCTCTCCAGACTCTCGTCACGCTCATGCAGGGAGAGCACCTCGCAGTTTTCCCCTGCGAGAGCCAATGTCAGGGAGGTGATATTTACCGGGTCGAATACGTCGGCTTCGTTTTCCGATACGACGCCATATTCCAGCCCCATCCCGTCCAGCGTACGGGTCAGGGCATTTATGTCGGAGACGGCCAGCCGAATGCATTTCTGGCAGGCGGCTTCCAGATCGGCGGCGCTGATTTCCCGGACCATCTGCCCGCGGTCGATAAAGCCGTAGTGCGTGGCCAGACGGGACAGCTCATCCAAATTGTGGCTTGAAATGAGAACGGTAATCTGCCGCTCCCGGTTCAGCCTCAGAATCAGCTCGCGGATCTCAATGATGCCTTCGGGATCAAGGCCGTTCACCGGTTCGTCGAGAACCAGAAAGTCCGGATCCCCGGCCAGTGCCACGGCGATACCCAAACGCTGCCGCATGCCGAGTGAAAAGTTCTTCGCCTTCTTCTCGGTATTCTTTAGGCCGACCACCAGTTCCAGAAGATCCGGAATGCCTTCGAACGACGGAAGACCGAGCACGCGATACTGCTCTTTCAGATTATCCTCGGCGGTCATATCCAGATAAACGGACGGGGTCTCCACCACCGCGCCCATTCTGCGGCGGGCGTTTGCAATGCCCACGTCGGTATTCTTTGCGCCATACAGCGTGAATGCGCCGGCCGTGGGGTTCTGCAGGCCGCAGATCAGACGGATCAGCGTCGTTTTACCGGCTCCGTTTTTGCCGACAAAGCCATAGATGGCCCCTTTTGTGATGTGCATGGAAAGCCCGTCCAGCGCCTTGAAAGTTTTATAGCGCTTCGACAGGTTTTCCGCGGTCAATACATATTCCATATCCATACCTCCTTTGGTTGTCGGCCATATGGTAACAGGACATGGTAAAGACAGCGGTTAAGAAAACGGTTAAGATTTGGTGAAGGTTTATTCCTCATGCAGCTTGAATCCGATCCCCCAGACGGCCTCTATGTACTCCCTGCCGCCGGCTTCGCGCAGCTTTTTCCGCAGATTGCTGATATGGACTTTCAGGGAACCTTCCACGCAGTCCGGCGTGTCCAGGCTGATGAGATCCAGCATCTGCGATTTCGTGACCACCTGAGAGGGGTTGAGCAGGAGCTGTTTTAAAATGGCGTACTCCGTTTTGGTCAGCCTGACCGGAACATCATTTACGCTGACCGTATGCGCGGCGGTATCCATCATCAGATCGCCAAAGGCCCGTACCGAGGCGGTGCCCATGGCGGAGGCGCTGCGGAGCTGCACGGCGACGCGGGCGAGCAGTTCCTTCATTTCAAAGGGCTTTGCGATGTAATCCGCCGCCCCGCTCATCAGCAGCCCGACCTTGTCGCTCACATCCACTTTGGCGCTGACGACGATAACCGGGATCCCCGCAAGTTTCGGCAGCAGTTCCTCGCCGCTGAGCCCCGGCAGCATCAGATCCAAAAGGATCAGATCCGGCCGGCGGCCGGAGAGGAGCAGCAGAGCCTCCGTCCCGGAGTATGCCCGCAGAACGCCGTAGCCTTCCCTTGCGAGCGCCTCCTCCAGCATGTCGCCGATATAGACATCGTCGTCAATCACCATGATGTTCTTCAAATAACTCATTCAGGGTACGCCTCCGGGTTCGTCGTCGTTCCTTTTCTTCCGGTTTCCAAGTGAAAACTCCAGATCCTATTATAATGAAAAACGCTTGGATTGTATAGGAAATTCAAGAGAAACTCCCGCAAGCCGGTAATACCAAAAAGAGAGCCCATAAGGACTCTCCTTTGGAATTATAAGGTAAAAAAATATCCCCGAGGGGCAGGAGCTTGGCTGCTCCATTGCCCCAACAAATTGGAATTTATCAGTTTCTCATTCGCTCATAGTGTGCATAAAAGAGTCAAAGCTCTTTTGTAAAGAGGGTCAAATTCACATCCACAATTGCCGCATTGCTCATTTGCCTGTTCAATAGCTTCAATGAGACTTGATTTGTTATCAATACCGCTCAAATATTCTTTAGCAGGAGTTTCAATTAACTCCCATCCTGATTGCGAAAACTTGGTTAATATAGTTTTTAGTTCTTCGTTCATTGCCTTTTTCCTTTCAGAATTATTTTCTGTTTCCCCTATTATTACAGTGAATTGCCGCAATTAATGTCAAATGGAGCAATCAGCAATTTTTGAATATCTTTCAAATAGGTTTCAAAAAACCATTTTGTTGCTTTGCCATAATTCTCTTTGTTGTCAAACTCCCAAAAAGAATAGTACTTAACACATTTTACAATTTTAGTTAATTCTCTTGGCGCTTCGCCGAGTTCGACACCATCAATCGTATAGAAGCGTTTCATATACTTGATTGATATACATCCTTGTTGTTTTATTTGTTCTTTCAATATCGTGTCTGCAATGGCTTCAAACTGTTCCAGCTTCTCAGGCTTTACTTGAAAAAGTTTGATTTCAGAAAATGTTTTCTGCACAAGATTCCCTCCTCGTCAAATATAAAAGAATCCGCATATCAAATTCCTGTTTATCTTTCTGTGAACGATTGAATTTAAGTCCATAATACCACGCTTTTTCGCATAAAGAAAGGCATAGCTTCCCTTTAATGGAAGCTATGCCTTTTATGGCAAAGGACAGGTAAATCAATACCTTGCATACCTTTTGGCAAAACATCAAAATAGTTTCATCTGCTCGTTTTGGGGAAGCGTTGGTACTGTTAGTATCGTATTATCAATGCTTTCCCAAAGCGTAGCGCTCCCTTTTGTCCCATCAACAATTCGAATACTTCCACTATCGTGCAAGCGATAGAATACTTTTTTCATTTTATTGGCATCAGTTATTCCGGTGATTCCCCTTGCGATAGAATTGCTAATCGTGCTGTGTGTTTCAAGGTAATTCATTACCATCGATTCTGCATCAGCCAGACGTTCATGCTTAATAATGACTAAAACCCCATAATCCGTTTCTTTAATAACCGGTTTTTGCAAATGCATCTGCAGCATTGCATTAAATGCAGTGTTCAAACCTTCGCCCACGTCCTTGTTTGGTGGAGAAGGAAACTTGGAAATCAGACGTACAATTTTGGGGTTTCGTGCCAATTGCTCATTAAGAATGTTGTCTACAGTTATGTGTCCAGGTAACCTCCCCGGACTTTCAATTTCAATTCGGTTTGTAAAAATGCGTACTTGGATGTCCTTTTTTAAGCTGTAATCGCGATGTAAAACAGCGTTTGTAATGATTTCATGAAGGGCAACTTCAGGGTACTTCTTCGGTTCCAATCCATAATTGCCAATCACATTGTTGCCTTCCACTATTTCGCGCACTTTGGCTACGGTATCTCGTATAAGGCTGTACACATCGCCTTCAATAGAAATTGGGAATCCATCTTCCAGTGTGTCTCTAGAGCCCTCCGCCTCATCTGTATGATATCGAAGTATTCGTATAGCTGATTGTTTTGGAAGAATGGCTTGCGGGCATTCATCATAAAGGAGAACACCCGCCACTGTGATTTTTGCAGAGTCGCTCATTACTCGTTGGCTACGGAGCCAGTCATAGTTTACTGTCTGTGGCACCACTTGTTTGATAAATGAATATAAAACCTTAGAGGTCTTTATCTCGTCAAATACGCACTGCGTGTGTTCGTCTTCGTAGGAAGCAATCCCCTTATCCATTCTCAGTCGAATAAGTTTTTCGTCCGTATCACACGGCAGATTTTGTACTCCGTGACGCTGATAGGCTTTTTTATCCGATGCGTAAATTATTGTCTGCGTTTTATGAATAGTGATATGGAGAACTAACGATGATGTTTGTTCCGTTTTTACTCCTTCAATTGCGTAGTCCTCATATGTCGGCATTATATCGTCAATTATAGTAATGAATGGGTTAGTATCCTCCTCTGAAGCAAATCCATCCCAATAATAGTGGTCCTTGTCTTCGCTGTGGCTGATACCAAGGTATATTTCACCCCCATTACTGTTTGCAAATGCAGAAATCGTTTTTGATAGCTTGGAGGGTTTAATGTCTTTGCCTTTCATATCAAGTATCCAGTTTTCGTGTAATGAAAGGATTTGCGATGCATCGCTTTCATGAATTTGATTTACACTGTATCTTATACCCATATCTTCCCTCCATTAATAATCTCTCTGCCCGTCGTGAGAGACGCAATCTCAATTTTGAGAGTAATCGAACCTAAAGCAAGGAGCGGATGAAACGACATAGGAGCGCTCTTATCGCTCCTATACCTTCGTGGGAGCGGAGATGGGAGCACCTCACGCCTAAGACGGCGCAAGGGGTTATCGCGTTCTGCTCCTACTGCTCCTACAAAAAGCCCTATTATGAGCCAAAACATAGAAGAAACAGTAAATAGCGCACGTTCATGTGTGTATACGCGCGTATAGGAATTTTGGAGATAGGAGCGGAGCAGGGAGCGGTCAGGCGTTTTTGCCGTCTAACTGTGCTTGCAACTCCTGAAAACTCTCCAAGGCGCTTTGCAGGTTTTCGATGATGTCCGCTGCCAATTCATCCGGGGATGGCAGGCTGTCCAAATCGGCGAGGGACTTGTCCTTGATCCAAAAGATGTCCAGGCTCGTTTTATCACGGGTTAGGATATCTTTCACATCGAATCTGCGGAAGCGTCCGTCCGGGTTTTCCTCAGACCATGTTTCCGTGCGCTCGTGGCGGTTTGCGGGATTGTAGCAGGCAACGAACTCCGCAAGGTCGGCGTCGGTCATGGGGTGCTGCTTGAGCGTAAAGTGGATATTGGTGCGGAAATCATAGATCCACACTTCCTTGGTCTGCGTTTGGGCGCTGGCGGGGCGCTTATCAAAGAAGATCACATTCGCCTTAACGCCGGGCTTGTAGAAAATGCCCGTTGGCAGACGCAGAATGGTGTGCATGTCGGTAGTCTCCAGCAGCTTTTTGCGGACGATCTCGCCCGCGCCGCCCTCAAACAATACATTATCCGGCACAACGACTGCCGCTTTGCCGGTAGCCTTTAGAATGGTATTGATGTGCTGCACAAAATTGAGCTGTTTGTTGGAACTGGTCGTCCAGAAATCGGTTCTGTTATAAACAAGGTCTTCTTCCTCCTGCTCGCCTTCCTCGTTGGTGAAGGTGAGGGAGGATTTTTTGCCGAAGGGCGGGTTGGTCAGCACATAATCCACACGGTAGCCTGGATCGGTCAAAAGCGCATCGCCCAGCGTGATGGGAACCGTGCCGTATATGTCACCGATATTGTGCAGATAGAGATTCATCAGCGCGGTTTTGAAGGTAGCGGGGACGATCTCATTGCCATAGAAGGTCGAGCCCTTGAGAAACTCCTTCTGCTCACGGTCGAGCGTATAATTTGCGGCGTCGGCAACAAACGACTGTGCGGCGAGGAAAAATCCTCCGCTGCCGCAGCATGGGTCGGCGATGGTTTTCATCGGCTCCGGGCGCAGACATTCCACCATAGCACGGATCAGCGGACGGGGCGTGAAATACTGCCCGGCGCCGCTCTTGATATCCTCTGCGTTCTTTTGCAGCAGGCCCTCATAGATCTCACCCTTGACGTCGGTGGACATGGCCACCCATTTTTCGGCGTCGATCATCTGCACCACGCGATAGAGGATGGCGGCGGAGCTTATTTTATTGACAGCACCCTTGAAAATCTTGCCGAGGATGCCGCCTTGTTCGCCCAGCTTTTCCAGCGTAGCTTTGTACTGTTCCTCCAGCTCCGCACCTTTGAGCGTGTTCATATCCGCCCAAGTGTACCCGGACGGGATACCGGTTTCCCGCTTATAGGGCGGTTTGGAGTATTCATCAGACATTTTCAGAAAAATGAGATAGGTGAGCTGTTCCAGATAGTCGCCGTAGGAAACGCCGTCGTCCCGGAGCGGGTTGCACATACCCCAGACCTTGGAGACGATAGCGGAGGTTTGTTGAGTCATTTGGATTGCTCCTTCTTCTGTGACATATTGTTACTTGCATAAATAATAGAAAATACTCTTAAGCGTATGTTTGGGCACTACCATCTCCGAAAAAACTCCGTTATTTAAATTATCCCGCCACTCGATACATATGTGAGTGTAGTCTATACTGTCATATTCAATAAACAATGTCGGGAACAAGTCACCGGTCATAACTTTGATGGCTATTGCCTGCTCCAAGTTGAGGAAACTCCTTGAATAGAAGAGCTTTCCTTTTTTACAAGGTAGTCCATTTTCATCATCGTCCACGCTGAAAACTTTTAGATTTCTGATGCCTTCTTTAGACACTAAAAGTCCATATATCGGGCTGTCATACCCATCAGGAGAACATACTTCATCAGCGATATCATATTGTGAATAGGAGGTTTCGTTTAATACCACCTTGTCTTTCCATATATTTTTTACGGCAAACACAGTGATAATCCGGCCGACAAAATAAAAGCAAAAAAAGTAATAAAGTTGCGATTGATGCCACAAGAGACACACACGCCATCACACCAACCGCCCTTCAAATGCCTGCTTCAAGATGCTCTGCCGCATGGCGTCGGCCTGCACCAAAGCGGTGTCCACGGTCTGCTCAATACTGTCGCAGACGGATAGGCGGGATTCAAGCTCTGCAACAATCATTTTTTGCTCTGCAAACGATGTGAATGGAAAACGCAAGGCTCGAACACGTTCTTTATTAAGCGCTTTTTGATTATTTCCGGAGCCCACCCTGCGTGTATTATCATAGTTCATTTGTAAGAAATAATAAATATATTTTGAGGAGCATGGTGTTTGGGATATTAAAATTGCAGCGGTATTTTGATTATGTGCCGCTTCAATATTTAGAATTGCAGCTTGCCCTCTAGTCTTTCCCTCACCAATCATGGCAAGCATTACCGTTCCGACAGGGTGTACATTGGTAGACGTATGAGCCAATCCATCCTCTGTTATTTGTTCTTTTGTGTTGGATATGGAATTAAAGTGGACTTCGCCACTACTAACCCAGCTGATATTGCCATTCCAGTATTCGGGACTCCTTCTACTCGGTGTTGCGCCGACTTGAACTTCAAATACATCTCCCATGCGAATCCTTTTCCATGAAGCAGGCAGTTCCAAATGTATTTCGTTTTCATCACCAGATGTGTCTTTGAATACCTCATCCGAACGTTTTATGCACTCAAAGTCGTTTTGCGGTGATTCGTCGAAATGTGATTCTCTCCATAACGAGGTCAGCTTTCCCTCAAACGCCTCTTTCAGCACCGCCTGGCGGTACACCGCAAGCTGTTGTTTTGTGGTTTGCAGCGTTTCCACGGCCTTGTCCAGTTCGGAAAACAATTCCTCGATGCGGGCAACAATGCGCTCCTGCTCGGTAAGCGGAGGCACAGGTAAATCCATTTTTTCAACGTGCTGATAGTGCCGCGCATAACCTTTATCTGGGAATCTAAGTGTTAAGTACTGTGTACCGAAAAACAAATACTTTGGTAAAATAGTGTCTTGCGGTTCTAATACCTTAATTCCATCCGCGCCTGCTCCAAAAGGGAAACTTACATATTTTACAGCACAGGTATGGTCACCAAAGACAACAACAGGCAGATTGCACTGAAGACGCATTCCTTCATTGTCTGAATAGCCACCTATCAGATCTTTACCCTGGTCAACAATTGCCAGTTTACCCGATGTCTCATATTGTTTTTGCTTCGTTTTTTTGTCTGCTGGTATAGAGACTTTTTTCACCAGATTTCTGTATATAGCCATAAAGCCTCCTTACGCCACCAATTCCATATTCATTTCCTGCAGGACGCTTTCATACCCATCCCCGAACGCCTCATAAAAGCCCAACAGACCGCCCTTGCGGTCAAAGGGCGTCAAGTCCAAATCCTCCGGCAGGATGCTGAGGGATGTGGCAATATGATCTTTAATGAGCCGCAGCCAGTCCATTTGTGCATCGGTGAAATGTACCGCGCCTGCGTTGCGGCGGAGCGTCCACTGCATAAAGTTATAGTTCACCTTGTCCGCGAAGGGCGCAAGGTTATCCGAATAGCCCATCTCAAAGCGGATGATGGAGATGAGGTCGGTGAGCTGTGCCAGCGTGCCGCGCTTGACCTTGTCCGGCTGCTTGATGGCATAGCAATCCCACAGGCGTTCCACAGTCACACCCTGTGCTTTCAGCTTTTCATACAGCGCCTTGAGCTGCTCAATCGCCATAGGGCGGTCTTTGTATTTCTGGTCATAAATGATGCGCAGAGCAAGAATTTCGTCCTTGTGCTCTTCGATAAACTGCCGGAAAACCGAGATCACCCGGTCGGCGTTTTCCTCCTGCTGGGCGTCAAACCCGGCAAAAAGGACGGAGTCCATGTTCACGTTGTCGATGAGCTGGTCATGGCTACGGCGCACATTTTCGATGTATTCCCGCGCGTCAGGACTATGGAACGGCGCGACTGCCGCCACAAGCAGTTCCTTTTGTGCCTGCTGTATCTGCTGCTCGTCCGGCGTTGCTGCGCCTGTATCGGTGCGGGCTTTGTCACGAACCACGTCCTCATCAAAGGCGTTCAGCAGATCTTCCGCAACCGCTCCGGCGGCATTGCCCACAGTCCGCTCAAACTGCTTGCGCTCTGTGGGGGTCATCTGGCTGTTGAGGCGAATGATACGGTTTGCCAGTGAGGTCAGGGTGTCCTCGTCCTTGGCGCCAAGCGCCACATTCATCATCAGTTCTTTCAGGCTGACCGTAGGCTTGCGCTCCAGCGGCCGAGTGTCGGATTTTTTGGATTTGGTGACGCCGACTGCGTCCACAATGACAAAATGGTCTTTATTCTCGGTGGCGGAGGGCGTGACCTTTTGTAGGTCGTCCTTGCTGAGCACACGGGTGCCGCGACCCTTCATCTGCTCAAAATAGTTTTTGCTGCGAACATCGCGCATGAAGATCAGGCACTCGATGGGCTTTACATCAGTGCCGGTGGCGATCATATCCACAGTGACGGCAATGCGCGGGTTATAGTCGTTGCGGAAGGAACTCAGAACAGATTCCGGGTTGTCCGCAGAATATGTGATCTTACGGCAGAACTCGTTGCCCTGGCCGAACTCCTCCCGGACGATTTGAATGATGTCGTCGGCGTGGCTGTCCGTCTTGGCAAAAATAAGCGTTTTGGGTACTTCCTTACGGTGTGGAAACAGCGTGGTAAAGAGGTTTTCCTTAAAGGTGCGGATGACCGTGCGGATTTGGCTGGGGTTGACGATATCCCGGTCGAGCTGCGTCGGCACATAGTCCATGTCCTCATCCATCTGGTGCCAGCGTTTCTCACGGGACAAGCGGTCACGGTATTCGATGACCTGCTTCATTACATGAGCGCCGGCCTTGCCCACCTGCGTTTCAATGAGGAAAATGTCCTCGCCCACGTTCACGCCGTCAACGATAGCCTGCTCACGTGGATATTCGCTGACGATGTTCTCGTTAAAAAACGCAAAGGTGCGATTGTCCGGCGTGGCGGTCAAGCCAACGATAAAAGCGTCAAAGTAACTGAGCACCTGACTCCACACGTTGTAAATGGAGCGGTGGCACTCGTCCACGATGATGCAGTCAAAGAATTCGGGAGGATATTTCTCGTTGTAGACAACCTCTTTTGGCGCTTTGCTGTCCGCTGTTACAAATTCCGCAAACGGCGTTTCCTCTGCGCCTTCATCCAGCTCGTCGCCTTTGAGAATGGAATACATTCGCTGAATGGTGCAAATACAGATCTGAATATCGTTGGGAATATAAGATGTTTTCAGCCTGCGAACACCGTAGAGCTGTGAAAAAGAGCGCGGGTCATCATTGGGGGTATAGGCAAGAAATTCACGCTCCGCCTGTTCGCCCAGTCCTCTGGTGTCCACAAGAAAGAGAATGCGGTTCATTTTGCCATATTTCAGCAGTCGGTACGCAGCAGTGATGGCCGTGAAGGTTTTACCGGCTCCTGTCGCCATCTGCACCAGAGCCTTGGGGCGATTCTCGGCAAAAGATTCATCCAGATTGTTGATGGCTGTTATCTGGCATTTGCGGAAGCCTGTCGCATCAAGCGCGGGGAAATGCTTCATGTTGTTGCGGACAGTATCCGGCTGCGAGAGAAGCGCCTTTAGTGTTTCAGGGCGCAAGAAAGAAAATACCGTTCTGGAGCGGTAATTCACATCGTTATAGTCCGTGAAACGGATGAGCTTGTCCGTCGCTTCATAGGCAAAGCGGATACTGTAATCACCCTTGATCCATTTGAAAGTGCTCTCGGCATAACGGGCAGATTGACCTTCAACAGATGTGATGTCCTCGCCCTTTTCCTGCCGTTTTGCTTCAACGACGCCGACAGGCACACCATCAACAAACAGTGCATAATCGACCTCGCCTGTGCTGGTGGGGAACTCACGCACGGCAACGCCAAGAGCTGCGGACAGATTGATCTTTTTTAGGTCTTGAATCGCCCAGCCGGACTGTCGGAGCTTTTCGTCAATTACGATGCGTGCTTTTTCTTCAGGCGTCATTTTTCTTCGCCCCCTTCTGCATCGGGCACATAGCTCATGAGGTCGCCGAAATCGCAGTCCAACACCTTGCATATTCTTCCGAGGATGGCAAGGTTAACGGCTTCATCCCGGCGCAACTTGGTCATGGTGTTTGGCGCAATATCGGCAGCTTTGCGGAGGTCGGCTTTGCTCATCTTTTTATCGACCAGCAGTTTCCACATTCTATTATACGAGATTGCCATAGTGCGCCTCCAATTACACATTTATGTTCTATTATATCATGCCAAATTCCAATTAACAAGAAACATTCGCAAATATATGCGATTTACTTCACACATGAATCTTTTCAACGCCGATGCCGCAGAAGGGAGAAAGAAACGGATTACAAGAACACCGGGATGTAAGTCAGGCAGCGTTTCCCATCAGACGAGTAAGGCGCACGGAGTGCATGGTGGCATAGAGTGCGGATAATGGGGCTTCGATCCTATCAACAATAGAAAAAACAATTCATCTCTTGGGGCAAATGCTCCGGGAGATTTTTTGTTATATGGGCTTTTTTGGCCCGATTTTATTACGCAGGAATTCCGGGCAACGGACTCAAACTATTACAAACTCTTTGATATTGTCTCCATCACGGAAAAAGAAAAATATTTTAATGCGGACAAAACCTGTCCGGGTTAACTTCTACAATCCTTACATGAGGTAAAACCAGACAGCATTAAGTAAAATTACCGATAAATTCAGCAACTTCTTTCGCAATCATCCCTCTTACCTGAGATGTTTGCCTTGTATCATCGAAAGTGAGTGCTGAGCGAGCCGTGAAAACCGGGCTTTTTTAACCCGGGACATTTCATCTGATTCTATGGATAATGAGGACATTGTACGAAAAGCAAGGAGAAAGAAATATTTTTAACGTGGTAAAAACCTTGCAACATTAACCGTGACAATTGGATCAATGGCGAACCGAAGGGAGGTGAACACACATGGAAAAGATGGTTATAAGCGTTCAGGAGCTGTCCGAGACGATGGGCATCAGTCTGCCCAAGGCATATGAGCTAACAAAGCGGCCTGGCTTCCCAATCATCCGGGTGGGGACAAGGATACTCGTCCCGGTATCCGAGCTGAAGGGTTGGCTCTCCCATGCATCCGCAGTGCGGACGATGGCCAAGTAACGGCAGCATTTCACCGCTCCCTGCCTGTTACTTGGGAACACAATAGGAGCGCAAGGAACGTTCCTACCGCTCCTATCAATTACATGGGAACGGGCAGGGAACGCTCTTCAATCGCAGTCATACCAAGCTTTTTGCCACTATCCGTTCCTTTGTTCCCATCATTTTGTATATTGACTTCTAAACAGCAGAGAAAGGCGAAAAAAGGCACGTGTTATATGCATATACACGCGTATAGAGAAAAAGGGGCAAGGAACGAAACATGGGAACGGGCGCAAAAAACACGAGGAGGAAAATCACCATGAAAACACCGAGACTGGACCTAAGAGACTATGACACTGATGCTTACGACTGCATCCACATCTTCAGTTCACAGAACGGGTCGCCCGTGGCAGTGCTGCTGAACAAGACTTCGGACACACCGCACTGGTGTGTCCTGCGTAATTGCCACGACATCCATTTCTCGTCCTACAGCCAAGCAATGGACTTCTGCGCCAAGCGCGGCTGGACGAACAATTAAAACAGGAGGAAAAAACTATGTACACAACAGATAATTACAATCGAGCATTCTGGAACACGCTGAGAGGCGCCGCTTTCGACGAGGCGTCCATGAACGAGGGCAGAGACAACAGCGGCGGATTCGCGCTGCCCGGAAAGACCGCGGACAAGTTTGCCGAGGCGCTTTGCAAGGATAATTTTTTCCGCAGACTCGCCACCACCGTCCACATCTCCACCGACACATCCAACGTCATGGCGGTCACAGCCGAAGCTACTGCGGACTGGGTCGGAGAGGGCGTGGCGTTCCCGGAGAGCGACGACGATCTCGGGCTGCTCCCGTTTACGGTAAAAAAGCTGGCAGGGCTGACGAAGCTGAAGAAGGACTTCATTTCGGATAACGCCTTCGACCTTGAGGGTTACATCGTCTCCGGCTTCGCCCGCCGCTTCGGGAGAGCCGAGGAGGACGCGTTTCTGAACGGAAACGGCGTAGACGCGCCCTGGGGCATCCTGGGAGATACCAACGGCGCGGAGGTGGGTGTCACCACAGCCGGGAGCGCCGTCACCTTTGATGAGGTCAACGCCCTGTTCTTTTCTCTGAAGCCGGAATACCGCAGCGACGCTGTGTGGGTCATGAACGACGAGACGCTGCTCAACCTCCGCTCCCTGAAGGATAGCTCCGGCAATTACCTATGGCGCGGAGAGCCGGACAAGCTCAACGGCAGACCCGTGGTAGTGTCTGATCATATGCCGTCTATTGCCTCCGGCGCGAAAGCCGTGGCGTTCGGCGCGTTCCGCTACTACTGGATCGCCGAGAACGTGCCGCTGTCCGTCAAGGTGCTGCGTGAGCTGTATGCCATGAGCGGTATGGTCGGCATCGCGGCGCACGAGCTGCTTGACGGCAGACTCATCCGCCCGGAGGCCGTAAAGGTACTGAAAGTCCACGAATAATTTGGCAAAACCGCAACTGTGCGGCGAAACCACCCCACTGAAACGCTTGAAATGACCGTGGCGCGGGGCTTGCGTGGGTATCCCCCCCTGCGAAATCCGCAACGATTCACGTTTAACCCCGTGCCGGTCTTCTTTTCAAATAGTGGTAGAGATACAGACCGCCCCCCGGTTGGCAGAGGGGAGTGTCCAAGACGGACACCCTTCCCACATTTGCCAATGGGAGGGGCGTAACGAAATGTTACTTCACTCGAAAAAAGGAAACCAACTGATAGGCCGGTTGGCAGAAAGGAAACCGCCATGAGACAACAAACCAAAGAAGCCATCGACGCCATGCGGACGGAAGGCTACGGCAGCACAGCCATTGCGTCTGCGCTCGGTATGCCGATAAACACCGTTAAATCGCACATCCACCGGCATCCGCAGACGGATGATGTGTTTATCTGCCCACAATGCGGCAGAGCCGTTAAACGACCGCAGAGACACACCAAACGATTCTGCTCGGACAAGTGCCGCATGGCATGGTGGAACAGCCATCAATGCGAGGTAGACAAGCGGGCGTTCTACCATCTGACCTGTCAGCACTGCGGAAAGCCATTCGACAGCTACGGGAACGCGCATCGCAAGTATTGCTGCCGTGCCTGTTATACGGAAGCGAGGCGAAAAGAAAATGGATGAGGCCGTTACCCGGTACAGAATTGCCCTTGCCATCCTGTATGAGTGCGTGAAACGTGCAACCATCTCCGAGGATGAATACGAAAAATGTCACACGGCGCTTGCGGAGAAATACGGCATATCTTCGTGCAGCATTTTCTTCTGAAATGACTGGATATATCCCGCCGAAAGAGTGATATATGGTGTGTAATTCAATACAAAGGAGGTACGAAAATGGAAAAGCCAAGAGAGGTACGTCAGGTCATATTTCCGGCAAAACCCACCATCCCGTTGACCCGTGTTGCCGCTTATGCCCGTGTGTCCTCAGGCAAAGACGCCATGCTCCACTCGCTTTCGGCACAAGTCAGTTATTACAGCGACCTCATCCAAAAGAATGAGGGGTGGCTCTATGTCGGCGTATATTCGGACGAGGCGCTGACGGGGACGAAGGAAGACCGCAGTGGATTCCAACGGATGCTTGCGGATTGCAGGGCCGGCAAGATAGACCTTGTCCTAACAAAGTCCATTTCCCGCTTTGCCCGAAACACGGTCACGCTGCTCAAAACGGTGCGTGAGCTGAAGCGCATAGGTGTGGACGTGTTTTTTGAAGAACAGAACATCCACACCATGAGCGCGGACGGCGAACTGATGCTGACCATCATGGCGTCATACGCCCAGGAGGAGAGCCTGTCCGCAAGCGAGAATCAGAAGTGGCGGGTCAAACGCAACTTTGAAGCGGGAAAGCCCTGGAACTGCACGATGCTCGGTTACCGCCACAAAGACGGTGTTCTGACCGTCGTGCCGGAGGAAGCGGAGGTCGTTAGGCGCATTTTTTCAGACTATCTCGGCGGCATGGGCATTGAAGCCATTGCAAAGGAGCTGAACGCTTCCGGGATACCGACACGCAAAAACGGAATATGGTGCAAAAGTGGGGTATCGCGTATCCTCCGCAATGAGGCCTATACGGGTGGACTTCTGCTGCAAAAGACCTTCCGTGAAAACCATCTGACCAAACGGACGCTTGTGAATAGCGGCGAGCTGCCCATGTACCAAGTAGAAGACAGCCACGAAGCCATCATCGACAAAGACACCTTTGACGCCGTTCAAGCCGAGATGGATCGTCGGGCAGAAAAGCATACGCATCCCGGAACAGTGCCACAAGCATATCCGTTTACGGGAATGCTGACCTGCGGTATCTGCGGAAAGCATTATCGCAGAAAGGTCACGGCTACCGGTCCTGTGTGGATATGTGCCACCTATAACACGCTCGGCAAAGCGTACTGCCCATCCAAGCAGATACCTGAGGTCAAGCTCTATATCGCAGCGATAGAGGCAATGGGAACGGTCGGGCTTGACGAGAAGCTGTTCTGCAATGAAATAACGGCTGTCAGAGTGCTTGCGGATAACATCTTGGTATTCGTGTTTCAAGACGGACACGAAAGCGTTAAACGATGGCAAAACCGTTCACGCAGTGAGAGCTGGACGCAGGAAATGCGGGAGGCGGCGAGTAGGAAAGCAGCGGAAAGGAATGCAAACAGATGAGTATAGCGAAAAACATCACGGTCATTCCCGCAACGGTGGACAGACGCACCCGGTCACCCATCACCGCCACCGCCAGGCGGCGTGTTGCGGGATATGCCCGTGTTTCTACCGACAGTGAGGAACAGCAGACCAGCTACGAGGCACAGGTGGATTATTACACAAAATACATCCAGAGCAAGCCAGAGTGGAAATTCGTCGGCGTATATACGGACGAGGGCATCTCCGCACTGGACACCCGCCACAGAACGGGCTTCAACGAAATGGTACAGGCCGCTTTGCACGGTGATATCGACCTCATCATCACGAAATCCGTCAGCCGCTTCGCCAGAAACACGGTGGACAGTCTATCCACCATCCGCAAGCTGAAAGAGGCCGGGTGCGAATGCTATTTTGAAAAAGAGCAGATATTCACATTTGACGGCAAGGGTGAACTGCTGCTCACCATCATGTCCTCCCTCGCCCAGGAGGAGTCCCGCTCCATCTCAGAGAATGTCACTTGGGGACAGCGGAAGCGGTTTGCCGATGGCAAGGTCAGCATTGCATACAAACAATTCCTCGGCTATGAGAAAGGCCCCGATGGTCTGCCGTAGATCGTAGAGAATGAAGCGAAAACCGTGCGTGAGATATACAGGATGTTCATGGGCGGCAAAACGCCCGGTGCCATAGCGCGCCATCTGACCGTTTCCGGCATCCCCACCCCCGCAGGGAAGTCCAACTGGCAGGGAACAACCGTGAAGAGCATCCTCACCAACGAAAAGTACAAGGGCGCCGCACTTCTGCAGAAGAAGTACACCGTAGACTTCCTTACAAAAAAGATGAAAGTCAACGAGGGCGAAGTCCCACAATATTATGTGGAAAACAGCCACCCGGCAATTATTCTGCCGGATGAATTCAATAAAGTGCAAGCCGAGATGACAAGACGCAAGGCAAGCGGCAAACGCCACAGCTGCGTCAGTCCTTTTTCGGGCAAAATTATCTGCGGAGACTGTGGAGAATGCTTTACGCCGAAGGTCTGGCACTCCACGGACAAGTACAGGCGTGTTATCTGGCAATGCACCGCAAAGTACAAGCATGAGCATCCCTGCGGAACGCCCCATCTGTACGAGGACGAGATAAAAGCGTTGTTCCTCATGGCATTCGGCAAACTGATGTCTGACCGCAGCGCCCTTCTTGAGGACTGCCGTTTGGCACAGTCCACACTGACCGACTGCACGGAGACCATAGCGGAGTGCGATGAACTCCTCCGTGAGATGGACATTGTTTCCGAGCTGATTCGGAAATGCGTGGAAGAAAACGCATCGACCACGTTGGACCAGAGTGACTATCTCTCACGCTACGAAAGCTATGTGGTACGGTTCGATGGACTGAAAGCAAGATACGACGTCCTGCAGCGGCAAACCGAAGAGCGAAACGCCCAAAGCGAACTCATAGGAGGGTTCATGTTTGAGATAATGGAGCTGCAAACACTGCCGTTAGAGTTCAGTGAATCCGTTTGGAATGCGGTCATCGACCATATAACGGTGTATGCGGACGAGCGCATTGCTTTTAGCTTCAAGAGCGGAACGACCATAGAAGAACGGCTGTAAGCACATAAAAACGCCCGGAATCGGTCATGAGCAGACTGATTCCGGGCGTTTTTGCATCTGTGGGGGTGGGGTACAAATAAACGGCAATGGGGTGAGCATCTCGAGCACATGGGGCGTCTGAGACTTCCCACGACATATCCAGCACCGCCCAAAAGGGTCTAAAGCACTGAAAACACGCTGTTTGGGGCATAAAAAGAGGTGCGGTAACAGACACAAATTGTATCTATTACCGTACCAGTTATGGTCGGAGCGGCGGGATTTAAACTCGCAGCCTTTTGGTGCCGAAAGCTCGCAGGATCATAAATATACTATATCTCATATAAAACCGGCTCCGGCAGGCGGATAACAATCATCACTTATCCGGTTTTCCCGAACAATCAATCCGCCGCCGGCCGATGCTCATGCGGGCACACGCGGATTTATCCGAATATCCGGTCCGTCGGAAAAGCATCCGCATTTTTGGTTATTTCAATAAGTTCTTTAATTTTTCGCCCTTGATCTCATCCGCGCTCCACGGAATCAGCGCAAAGTTTCCGTCGGAATGGGCGGCCACCCGATTGATCCATTCGATCTCGCTGCCCGCCTTGGCGGATAGCATGCGGTTGGTCGTACCGGTGCGGTAAAGCGAAGCATTGATCACCCACCACTTTGTCGCGATCCCGGCCCGTTTCAGATCCTCTTCGAGGCGCAGCGCCTCATAGACCGGAGTGGCCTCGGCAAGCGTGACGATGATGACTTCGGTCTCCGCGGGATTGCGCAGGCGCGGCAGCAGCTTTTTCGCCGATTCCGGGATATCGCCCTGCGAGCGTTTGATCTCGTGGTTGTAGCTCTGGGTTGACTCAAGCAGCAGCAGCGTATGCCCCGTGGGCGCGGTGTCGATCACGACGATTTGCTCCTCCGCCTTGTCGACGATCTCGGCGAAGGCGCGGAACACGGCGATTTCCTGCGTGCAGGGGGAACGAAGGTCTTCCTCAATATAGGCGATGTCTTCTTCGGACATGGTTTCCCTTGCCTTGGAAAGCACCTCTTCCCGATATTTCGCAAGCTCGGCATGTTCGTCGATGTGGCTCATGGTGATGCCGCTGCTCTCATCGATCACAAATTTGAGATGAGCCGCGGGATCCGTCGTCGTCAGATGAACCTTTTTCCCCTTCGCGGCCAGGCCCAGCGCAATGGCCGCCGCGACGGTGGTCTTCCCGACGCCGCCCTTCCCCATCGTGAAGATCACTTTTTTGTTGCCGTTATAGAGATCTTCCACGACGTCCCTGAGGCGCGGAATCTCCTGAACGTTGATTTTTTCATCGCTGACCACGCACTGGTTTTTTGTCAGGAACGCCCTCACGTTTTTGATTCCGGTGATGTTGTACGCACGGAGCGGGATCATGTAGGCGGGGATTCCTTTGAGTCCCTCCGGCATATTGTAAAGGGTCTTCCGCTGCTTCTGATACATCCCTTTCGAGATTGTATCATCGTAAGAGGTCAGAACGCCGTTGATGATCAGAATCCGATTGTTAACGCCAATCTCGGAAAGCTCCTTCGCGGCTCTCTCCGCCTCCAGCAAAGGCGATGTTTCGGGGCGGGTAACCAGAATCAGCGTGGTCCGTTTCCCGTCCGCCAATGTGGCGACCGCCTCTTTATAGATTTCTTTTCTGCTTTCCAGCCCGGATAACTGCCCCAGGCAGGAGGCGCCGTGCGTGCTTTCGCTGATGAAGTTGCTCCATGCGGAAGGCAGCTGCAGCATCCTAAGCGTATGGCCGGTCGGCGCGGTATCGAAAATAATATAATCGTAATCCGCCTGCGCCTTTTTATCGGTGATAAAATTGGAAAACTCATTGAACGCGGCGATTTCCACCGTGCAGGAGCCAGAAAGCTGTTCCTCCATATTCGTGAGAACGGCATCCGGCAGCTTGCCGCGGTAGGGGCCAATGACGTTCTCGCGGTATTCCGCCGCCGCCTGAATGGGATCAAGGTTCGCCACTGTCAGATTCGGCACTTCCTTGATGGGAATCCCCTTGTTCGTCAGCTCCATTTCAAAAACATCCTGCAGGTTCGACGCGGGGTCGGTGCTGATGAGCAGCACGTTTTTCCCGCTGTCGGCAAGCGTGACGGCCGTGGCGCAGGCGGCCGAGGTTTTGCCCACGCCGCCTTTGCCGGTAAAGAACAGATATTTCGTGAGATTCATCGAAAGCGGTTGAAACGGTTCCATCGGATCACCCTCCTTTATCCACAGCAATTTCCGCCGGAACAGCCGCAGCCGCCCGGAGTTTTGGGCGTCACTTTGGCCTT
>Ga0208826_1000751_pt1 | contig 31444 bp, 30 predicted proteins | sample AD_UKC115_MetaG_FD_184451 | JGI IMG/M metagenome (GOLD analysis project Ga0208826, IMG submission 184451) | Active sludge microbial communities of municipal wastewater-treating anaerobic digesters from Hong Kong - AD_UKC115_MetaG (SPAdes)... | ecosystem: Engineered > Bioreactor > Anaerobic >...
TTTGAGGTTCGGAGACCGGGAAGAAGTCTACTGGGGACACTCCCTTCTTTCGACTTCCAAGGACAACAGAGGCTCCCTTGAGAATCTGGCCCCCGGAGAGGAGGGGTAGTCTGCCCGGAAGAGCGTCCAGACTACAAGGGACACTCCGTTTTCGTCTACTAGGGACATCTCTTTGAAACCGTTTCGGCTTGAAAACCGGAACCGAAATCTACTGGGGACACTCCCTTCTTCTTCCCGGCCATGGAGCGGCCGTCGCGAGGGTGCCTCTGTTTATCATTCCTTCAGTTGAACAACCTTCAAAACTGGGTTGTTGGGTTCCCTTCCACAGTGATGATTACCCCTGGAAGATCCGATCCACCGTGATGACCCTATAGGTCCGGGAGTTGATGGTGATCTTGAGGTTCTCTCTCCTGTTGCTGACATAGATATTCTTTCCGATTCTTTCAAAAAAACCCTCTTCGGTTTCATCAACAACCCTGTGGATCAGCAGTTCGATTTCTCGCTCTGAATACGCCGTACTCAGCTTCTTGTTGATCCTGCCGTAAACGAGTTCGGTGTAGCAGAGATTCTTGAGAATCGCCTCTTTGGTTGTGTTCATCCTACCCTCTTTTCTAAACGGAGAGGAAAGGGTTCCCTTGTTTTCCTCTCCTCCCCTTTCAGTGGTCACGGAGTTCTCAAGAAAGCTTCCCCCTTTCCCCAACCTTTTAAAAGGCTGAGGGAGCTCAAGAGAAGGAGCACTCCCTCGAACAAGGCTCCCCCCCTGCTCCCAGCAGACTCGAAGGACTCCGAGCCTTGTCAATCCGGCGCCCAAATTATGCTTTTCTTTACAAACCGCTGGTGGACTCACTCTGCAAAACCCTTTGCAGACCCGATCTCTTCCTCTGTTGGGTTTCCTTGGTTACTCCGCTTTTTTGCCCACTCTGTTGGCACAATTTTACTCGGTGTCCGATCTCAACTTGCTGTAAATCTCCAAATCCGTAAAAGCGTTTCCGGTGAGCAATTCCCCTTGCCGTTCGATCCCCTCAAAGGAGAATCCCAATCTTTTAGGAATGTTTCCGCTGGAGGCATTCCCGATGGCACATCTTATTTGAACCCTGTTGATGTTCATCTTTTCGAAGGCAAATTTGCAGAGAGCCTCTACCGATTTCGTGACAATCCCCTGCTTTTGGTATTTTTCTGAGAGCCAATACCCTATTTCCGTCTTTCTGTTCTGTTTATCGGTGTCTTTAAAGCCGATTAACCCTACAAATTGAGCCCCCGTCTTGATCACAAAGACATACTCAAAGCGGCCTTCAGGAGCGTTCATCACCGAATCGACAAAATTTTCCGTATCCGCAAGTTGTCTGGTTTGTTCAACGAAAGGGAGCCATTTCCCCAAATATTCCCTTTGAGAATCGATGGTTCTAAAGATATCTTTCGAGTCCGATGACTCCACCTGTTTCAATTCGATTCTGTCATCAACCTGTAATTTTAGAGGGTTTGTTCTTTGCATTTTATCGGCCTTTCAACGGTTGGCTGTGGTTCCCACGATGGATACAAAGGGGAAATCTTTGCCCATCTCCTCTTTTTCAAGAGGTTTTGCCGTACTCCTCCCAGATCAATTTTCAACATAACCCTATCTTTCAACATTGTCGGATTTTTGTAAATAGGTTCGACACTTATTTCAAGAAAAAGTTTTCCTCTTCTTCCATACGCAGAGTTACTGCTTTCCAGCGAAGATTCCCTTAAGGTTGAAAAATTACTGAGGAGACTCCCTTTCAGTCGAAAAGCCTTCCGCTCTGTTTGGGACTACAACGGAAAAACCCTCTGAATTCCAGCGATTTGAAAAGAACGAGAGTCTCTCCCGTCTCCTACTCCTCCCCCTGGACCATACCGCAGGGAGTTGACGGAGAAACGGCCCGTGGGGCCCGGGGCGCAGAAACCTCCCAGGCTCCACGGAAGGGCTTGGAGGCTAGCGACGGATCTGCAGCTGTACGGGTCCCTTCTCGTCGGAGGGCGCCGCGAAGAGAGTCGCGCTCCAGGTTGCACCAGCGGGGTACCAGGAGGTTCCCCCGTTGGTGATGGTCCCGTTCGCCGGGTTCAGAACACCCCAGTAGGTCCCGTTGTTGTTGGTGCGGTGCAGAACGATCCGGTTTGTCCTCTTGTCCCACCCCTGCAGTGTCAGTGTATCGGTGGCTATCATGCCGTTGCCGGTCCACCGCGCGTCGAAGGTGTTGGTGCCGGGGCGCCGGGTCCACTTACCGGTCCAACCGCAACATTCCACGATATCCCAGACACTGCCCAGCGTCTTCAGTTCGGCGTCGGTTGCGGGCCGTGAAAACATATCCACGCGCCCCTTCTCGTCAACCTGTACCGAGCCCATGAGGGAAGAGAGGGAAAGGCCGGCCACGAATACTACAAGCACACACCTAGTAATCAAGCGCACCACAGACATGTCGTTCCTCCTCGTTGGATTTGCCAATAGTGATCCCTTTGACCATGAAGGGATGGTACCCCGGAAAAATTTCGCTTTCAAGAGATTCCCGCCGATCGAACCCGTCAGTGAGAGAGTATCGTGTAATTCCGACAGAAATCGACACCTAAACACAGCTCTTCCCCTCTCCCATGGCCCATCCAAGACATTGTTCTCTCTTTCTTGGGCTTCGATAACACGATTCCAGCCCCCGGGGATGCCACACGGCTCATCCGTACCATTCTTTTCCCTACAACAAAGAAGCCGGGTGTAGATCCGCAGTGCCTCATTCTCCTCTCGACCAACTCTTCGAGCCTATTGGGGACACTCCGTTTTTTTGTTCGCGGTTTTCGCGCATTTCGCGGTTAAAATTACAACGGATACTCCGGTTGAAAATCATGAACCGCGAACAACGCGAACGGCGCGAACAAGGAGGAACAGACTACACAAAATTTCGCGGTTTTCGCGTATTTCACGGTAAAAATACTGGGGACACTCCATTTTACTGAGGGCCACTTCTTCCTTCACGGCTCCCGGTTCCCACCCTGGAAGTCTACTGGGGACACTCTCTTTTTCCTTCTTCTCAACACAGGAGAGACTCCACGGAGGATACGACATTCAAGAGGGGGAAAGATTCTCCCCGAAGCCACTTCGTGCCTACTAGGGACACTCCGTTTTTTTGTTCGCGGTTTTCGCGCATTTCGCGGTTAAAATTACAACGGATACTCCGGTTGAAAAGCATGAACCGCAAACAACGCGAACGGCACGAACAAGAAAAAACAGACCATACACACTTTCGCGATTTTCGCGTATTTCGCGGTTAAAATTACAACGGACACTCCGGTTGAAAAGCATGAACCGCAAACAACGCGAACGGCACGAACAAGAAAAAACAGACCATACACACTTTCGCGATTTTCGCGTATTTCGCGGTTAAAATACTGGGGACACTCCCTTTTTAGAGCCCCTTTTTAGAGCCTCCCTTTGGGTTGTTCTCCTCTGCCATAAACGCCTCGGTGGTACGAACTCGTGGCTCCCGAGGACTCTCTTGGGCGGCTGGGGCAAGGGTCTCCCCCTCCAAGACATCTGCGGCAAGGCGTCGCAGATTACAACACAGGGCTCTTCCAGCCCCCTTCGTTATAAATAGCCGTTTCGCTGTACCTGTCTGCACTTCTGTGTTAAATTTTTCCATGAGGGTATTCTTCTTGATCATCCCCGATCGGCTCCCCTTCGCAAGGCAGAGGGGCACGCCTCCCGGTCCACTCTCCCCTTTCGCTGAAGGGAGAGTGTGCCTTCAGTGCCGAGGAGCCCTCAGAAAAATCCAAGAAGCGTCTTTCGAGAAGTAAGATAGGTTCTCATGGAGGAAATCTTGAAGAGAATAGCCGCAATAACCGCCATCCTTTCCATGCTTCTGCTCTCCGGGTGCGCCACGCTGATCAAAGGAGCAAAGCAGAAAGTCGACATGAACTCCTCTCCGGTCAAGGCACAGGTCTACATCGACGGGAAGCTCATGGGGGAGACTCCGCTCCAGCTGAAACTCTCCGTCAAGAACGACTATGTCGTTGAATTCCGCGCCGAAGGCTACAAGACCCACGTCTGCCACATCAGCAACAAGATCGGCGCCGGCTGGATCGTCCTCGACGTCATCACCGGACTCGCTCCGGTCGTCGTGGACGCCGTTACCGGGGCGTGGTCGAAGCTGGACCAGAAAAAAATCGACGCCGTTCTCATCGCTCAACAGTAAGGAGGTCCAGGAAGCGGAGAACCCTCCTTTCCGAGAGGATGAGCGCCTCCTCTCCTGAGAAAACCAAGACCGTTGGGAATCCTCTCTTTTGGAAAGCCTTGGGGAACCGGTTCATCCCGACACTCTCTCCCCAGGGTCATCCCCAGCTATGAGGGTTTTTCTTTAAAGTTTGCACAGTTCACGTTTCTTGGTTATGATCAGGGACAACGTCTCTTTTTTTCGTTGATAGATTTCTTTTTTCTTACCTTTTTTCCGGTTTTGATACGATACGAAGGGTGTTGAAAATATCCACGAAAGGGAGGAAGAGATGGCCGACGACAGAGACGAAAGGAAGCTGAAAACCAAGGGAGAGTACCTCACTCTCGGCGCAGGCATGGGGGTGGCGTTAGGGGCGGGCCTTGGCGCGGCCATTGATAACATCGCCATAGGTGCCCTCATCGGCGCCGCTGTAGGGCCGCTGGTGGGTCTGGCCTTCGCACATCAACAGGAGAAGAAGGAGAAAGCCGACTAACAGAGCGGCACCCTCCGGCGCGAACGCACCGTCGATAGCCACTTACCGGTCTTTTCAAGACGAAGATTCAGAGGGCCGATTCGAAAGACATTAGAATCCGTTGAGAGGTGTGGTGCGTTTGTGTCAAGAATCTTTCGCGCCCGGGTTAAAACACGTGTTTCGGCCTAGCTAGGGGATGGGAACAATTCGTTTCCGCCGTGGTGATCCCAAAGGGGCTTGGGGAGCACCCAGGGCTCTGGGGGACTCCCACTCTTCCAGATCTTCGGCAAGACTCTCCGATTGGACCTCTTTCGCCATCCTTCCCGGCAAAGGAAGATCGTTCCCTTCCTGCCCTGTGGAAAAAGGGGGAATCTCTCCTCCCTTCCCCCCTTGATCTTCCCCTCCCGATGGGTTATAATTCTCTCTTGTGCGCCCGTAGCTCAACTGGATAGAGCGCTTGACTACGAATCAAAAGGTTGGGTGTTCGAATCACCCCGGGCGCATTTTTTATTATTTCAAATATTTGTTGACGCACCTCTCTTTTTAGTGCACCATTGCATCAGTGCTTATACACCATTAAGGGAGGTTTTGCATGAACAAAGCGGAACTCGTAGCCGCCGTAGCCCAGCAAGCCGAAATCTCCAAAGTCCAAGCCGGCAAGGTCGTAGCGTCCTTTCTGGAGGGAGTTACCCACTCTTTAAAGAGTGACGTCTCCGTCACATTGGTGGGCTTTGGAACCTTCAAGGTTATCAAAAGAAAAGCCCGGAAAGGTATCAACCCCCGGACTAAAAAGGCCATCAACATCAAGGCTTCCAAGGCGCCCCGCTTCGTAGCCGGAAAGAAGCTGAAAGAAGCTGTCGCCAAAAAGTAAGGGAGTTTATTTCTTACAAAAGGCTTCCTCCCTCCATAGAGGAAGCCTTTTTTATTTCTTTCCCCACTCCTGGAGCAACCTCTCCAAAGCCTGCTGGGAGAGTGCACCCGTTTGCCTCCCCTCAACACTCCCCCCTCTGAAGAAGAGGATCGTCGGAACGGAAGCCACACCAAAACGCTCCGCAAGGCCCATCTCCTGATCGACGTTGACCTTGCCCACCCGCAGTTCCGGATGGCCCGCCGCCAGAGCCTCCATGACCGGAGCCATGGCACGGCAGGGGGCGCACCAGGGAGCGTAGAAATCGACGACCAGAGGCTTTGGATCTCCCAACAAGAACCCTTCGAAGACAGAGCCGTTCAAATCCGTCAGACCGGGCTTCAGGAGGGGGGTCTTACAGAACCCGCAAACCGGAACCCTCCCCTCGCCCTCTCCGGCCACCCTGTTCCTCTTCCCGCAACCCGGACAAACCACAACCTTCGTCTCCATGGTCCCCTCCTCTCCCCCAGTTTAGCACACACCGGCTTCTCTTTTCCCAGGTTGAAAAGAAAGGGCGGCTGTGTTAAGATCACTGCCTTGACAGGAACCGAGATGAACGGATACATGGAAGAGGCCCTGAAAGAAGCCGTGCTCGCCGAAGCCGAGGGGGAGATCCCCGTCGGCGGCGTCGCTGTGATGGAGGGGCTCGTGGTGGCCCGTGGTCATAACAGAACCATCGGGGAAAAAGATCCCACCGCCCATGCGGAGATCCAGCTTCTCAGAGAGGTGGCCAGGAACTTCGGCAACCATCGTCTCAACGAGCTGGAGATCTACGTTACCAAGGAGCCTTGCATCATGTGCATAGGGGCTCTGGTTCAGGCTCGTGTCAAGAAGGTCGCCTTCGGAGCCTACGATGCTCTCCGGGGCGGCGTGGACATCTACCTCCGCTATTCGGAGAAGTTTAACCACCGGATAGTCTTTGAACCGGAGGTGGAGATGGAGCGCTGTGAAGCGCTTCTGACAGAGTTCTTTCATAAGCGGAGAGGTACCGAAGCGGTCGTAACGGGGTCGACTCGAAATCGATTTTCCGGCTAATAACCGGGACGGGGGTTCGAATCCCTCCCTCTCCGCCAATTCCCCCAAAAAGGGGGTTTAGCGGACCGTTTTTCTGTGGTACAATCGTCTCTGGTTTTGGAGAGGTGTCCGAGTGGCTGAAGGAGCACGCTTGGAAAGCGTGTGTACTCTAACGGGTACCGTGGGTTCAAATCCCACCCTCTCCGCCATCCCCTTTCCCCACCCCTGACAGATTTTTCTTCCTTTCAGATACTCTTCCTTTCATATACGTATTTATGCTTATTTACGTAGTCCTACGCTCATTTAGACATACTGAAAGCCTTTATATGCCACTTATTTTGTTTGTTCTACCCTCTTTTAGCATCATTATCCATTTTTCAAATCTCCCGTTGAAGGTGTAAGCCCTTCTTCCGCCCCGAAGAGAGAGGGCTGTCCCATGGGAGACCGGCGGATCTGGGGAATTGAAGGATTCCAAAGGGCACTCCCTTATTAACCCTTTTCAATGGAAAACCGCCGAGGGATCTATTGGATCTACTAGGGACACTCCCTTTTTTCCCCCTCCCCTACAACGGACACTCCTTTATGCTTTTGAAGGAATGAACGAGACGGAAGGCTTCCGGAAGAGCTTCTAGTCTACAAGGGACACTCCCTTTTTCCTCCTTCTTAATGCAGGAGAGACTCCACGGAGATTCCGGTATCCAGAAGGGGACAGATTCTCACCGAAACCGCTTCGTGCCTACAAGGGACACTCCCTTTTTTCTCACCCAGGAAGGGGAAAGTTCAAGGCCTCCCCTACCCTCTCTGAAAAGAGCCTCCCTGGAATAGGAAGAGAAAAGCGGAGAGTGAGAGAGCCTCTTCATTTTCGGTGGCTCCCACCACTGTCCCCGAACAGACCAGAACTCCGGAAGCCGAGAATGAGGCCCTCTCTTGTTTGACAGAGGGGTACCCCTGTGTTAGCGTTTTTTCGTACCCCATCGAATTGGCTCCTCGAAAAGCATCTTCCCAGACATTGTTCGAGAAAGCGGTTTTTGCGAGGTTTCCAAGGGGAGAGACCCAAGCCGGCGCCCGAAGGAGGCGATCCCCCAAGACCGGGGGAAGGGAGGAAGAAACTGGAAAGAAGAGTGGACACCGTAACCTTGACCAGGCTTTCCAGGGGCCGAGGCAGGCGGAAGAAGGATGCCGGGAACTTCCGCGGATCCCTCCCGTTGTTATCGGAGAGGCGCCCCCTTCGCGCCGCGAAGGCCATGAGAGGGAGCAGACAATGAGAAAGAGAGCGATCAGTAAAGTGTTTGCTCTCCCCCTGCTCATCCTCTCGGCGGCTCTCTTTTCAATGGCTCTCCACGCCGTCGTCCCGGGAGGGAACAACAATCAGACCTTCGACAGCCGATTCGTCCTCTGGTTCGGCTTCCCCATGGTGGCGTCCGCCTACTTCCTCCTCCTCTTCACCCATTGCACCGCCTCTCTCTTCTTGATCGGCCGGCACTCCCTCGTCACGGCTCGAAAGACGGGGACCGCCTTAGGGTTCTCCTTCAGCCTCATCTACCTAGTGGGGATGCAGGAGATCATGGTCGAAGCCTCCCCCTTCCTCCGTTGGGGAGAAAACTTTGTGGTCTACCAGCTTCTCACGGGAATCGCCGACGCCTTGCCTGCCCTTCTTCTCTCTCTGGTGGTGAGCTCCTACCTCAAGGTCAAAATCACAGAAGAGAGAAGGCTCGAAGCATGGCGGCCTATACTCCTCTTTACCGCCCTCCTCTTCCTGGAACGCACGTTCTTCGATTCTTTTGGAGTCATAAAGAGCGACATCGCGAGCTATCCGGTTCAGACAGCGGCATGGAACCTCCTCATGGGCGCCACTTTCGGCCTTCTCTACGGAATCCTGGGAACGATCTTGCGGCGTCGAGCTCTATCCAAGATTCTTCTCTACCTCGCCACCATCGGAGTCCAGTGGATCCTCTTCAACAGCTTCATCGGTCTCATCTTCAAGGACTCCATGGGCCAGGCACTGCTCAGAGGCTCCATCGACGTTTTCACGATGGCGTTCGCCTCCACGCTAACAGAGCTGTGGAGCGCCAGGAACCGTCGTCCCTCCCTCCCAACATAATCCCTCCTTACCTCTGAGCCCCTACCGCGAAGGTTCCTACTCAGAGATCAAGATAAAGGTGGGGGAAAATTTTAGAATTCGAGTCTACTGGGGACACTCCGTTTTTCTGACCCCCAATCTACAACGGACACTCCGGTTGAAAATATATGAACCGCGAACAACGCGAACGGCGCGAACAAGGAGAAACAGACCGTACAAACTTTTCGCGGTTTTCGCGTATTTCGCGGTTAAAAATACAAGGGGCACTCCGTTTTAGCCGGGAGGGCTTCCAGTTTGTAGAGTCACCTAGGGGCACTCCGTTGAGGTAGTCTTCGAAGGGGCGGGAAGAAGGGAGGTTGGCCTGAGCATGAAGCGAAATCTGTTGGAGCCGGAGGAGGATGTTCCGAGATCCGTTAGGCCCTCTTGGCGATGACCGCAAACTCGTCGGAGTCCCTATGGAACTCGGTTCCGGCGACGTCCGAGCAGAACTCCGCAACGGAGAAGCCCGCCTCGGTGAACTCCTTCTCAAGCCCCTCGGGAGAGAAGTGTTGGAACCAGTTGTAGACGGTTCTGACGCGGTCGGCCTCGACAATGGTGTGCTTGTCAAGAACGACCTTCTCCAGGTCGTATTTAAAAACGTTGAGAAAACCGTAGTACTTCTTGGGCGACCAAAACCCGTCTAGCAAGTTGACTCCGTAGTTTGCTCCCTCTTGCCTCTTTTCGAAGGCCCATAGGGAGTAGACATCGAGGAGGACCGACCCACCCGGCTTGAGGACGCCATAAAATCTGTTCAGAACCCTTTTCCTTTGCGTCGGGCTAAGGGCGCAGAAATCGCACATGATCATCATGACAAGATCAAACCGCTCCTCAGTCTCGAAATTCAGATAGTCTTGGAGCCGGTAGTCGATGTTCAACCCCTCCCGAGCGGCAACACCCTTCGCGTACTCGATGGACCTCTCAGAGAAATCAATCCCCGTCACCTTCGCCCCGCACTTGGCCAGACGGATCGTGTACAGTCCAGGACCACAGCCGAAATCCGCCACGGTGGAGCCCTCGCCGATACCGAATCGGGACACAATCCACTCCACCGAGCGGTTGATGAACTCCGAGTTCCGCGAGGCGGCATCGACACTCTCGTTGAGGTGGTAGGAGAGCATCTGCGCCGACGTATGCTCCTCTGTCCATAGGTCCCTTGTGGTATAAAATTCGAACGGTGCGGGGCGTTCACAGATTCTCTCCAACTCTTCGAACATCTTCGCTCTCCGTAGCCGATCTTACGCAGAACCGACTCTGTTGTTTTGAAGGTTTCCCGGAGTCTCCCCCTCTCTCTCATCGAAAAGGCGCGAGAACTCTCCTCTCAAAGCGAGAGATCTCCCCCACCCCTGAGTATCGTCTGAAGAGAGACCGCCGTACGGGTGTGGGCACCTCCTTTTGTTCCTCCAATCTACTGGGGACACTCCCTTTTTCCCCCTCCCCTAACAATGGACACTCCCTTTCCTACTGAAGGAATGAACGGAAGGCTTCCGGAAGAGCTCCTAGCCTACAAGGGACACTCCGTTTTAGCCGGGAAGGCCTCCAGTCTGCAGAGTCTACAAGGAACACTCCTTCATTATCCCTTTCGAATGGAAACCAAGGAGGAATCTACTGGGGATACTCCCTTTTTCTGACTCCCAATCTATAACGGACACTCCGGTTGAAAAGCATGAACCGCGAACAACGCGAACGGCACGAACAAGAAGAAACAGACTACACAAACTTTCGCAGTTTTCGCGTATTTCGCGGTTAAAAATACAACGGACACTCCCTTTTCCTACCGAAGGAATGAACGAGACGGAAGGCTTCCGGAAGAGCTCCCAGCCTACAAGGGACACTCCGTTTTAGCCGGGAAGGCCTCCAGTCTGCAGAGTCTACAAGGAACATTCCTTCATTATCCCTTTCGAATGGAAACCAAGGAGGGATCTACTGGGGACACTCCGTTTTAGACGCTCAGATTTGGGGGTGTCCCAGCCCTGATGGTCTCCTCTTCGCCTCAGGAGGATCAGACGAAGAGAGGGGGGCCCTCTCTTCGTCTCTCATAGGCCAGTACAAAAAGGTTTATTTGGCGGAAACCGGGCCGTACCCACCTTTCTTGAAGATGTAAATCGCCCAGCCCAGGGTCTCACGTCCCCACCTCAGATAGGACGCCTTATCCTCACGCACCCGTTTGAGAACACTCTCCACATCCGGATCATCCCGATGGTCTCCCGCCCAGGCTTCCGCGGCATACCACTGCAACCCTTCGTAGCGGTCCCAGTCATCCTGACTGCTGACGAGCGTATAGAGCGGCTCCAATCCGAACTCCCGCCCGGCCTCGGCGTTCTGGTGGTGGGTTCCGAAATCTTCCCGCTTCATCCCCAGGGCCTCTAAATACTCGCTTTCCGGTTCTCGCCGACAGTAGGGCTCTCCCACCACGATCCAGCTCTCCGGAGCCGCCAGCTTGTGGAGCGCCTTCAGCGTTCCCCGATGACCGCCGTAGATCCAGCTTCCCCCGATGCAAGAGGCAAGGTCGAAGCTCTCCCAGGCCTCTGGGACATAGTTGGCCCCGTCCATCTCCAAGAAATCGAGCCGGACCTCCGGCACTCTTTCTTTATGCCTCTTGCGGAGATCGGCAACGCAGAAGGGAGAGAAGTCCACTCCCGTCCCGACTATCTGCCGGTACCGCTCCGCGAGCCTGAAGAGAAACTCCCCCTTCCCTGCGGCGATATCCAAAACCCGCGCCCCAGGCTTCAGAGGCAGAAGCGCGATCAGCTCTTCTATCTTCTCAAGGCTCATGGGGTTGCAGACCCTATGCTGTCGATGGGTGATGTCAAAATATTTCCACATGTCCATGGTTATGCCTCCTTGTCAACGCGGCGAGAGAACGGGATTTCACGTCTTACTCCCGAAATCTCTCACCTCTTAGATCATAGCATAGCCATGCCTTTGGAGATATGGCTTCGTCAATTTCATCATATTTTGGCTGCCGACCCACTCCCCCCTCCGCCAGGGAGATGTGACCTCAGGGCTCACGAATCGGACCGGCCTCTCAGCTCTCTTCCTATCCTTGTTAGACCTCTCCCTACGGGTTCGGAATCTACAAGGGAAATCTACAAGGGACACTCCGTTTTTCCCCTCCCCTACAGCAGACACTCCGTTTACCAACGGAGGAATGAAAGAGACGGAAAGCATCCGGAAGAGCTCCTAGCCTACAAGGGACACTCCGTTTTTTGTTCGCGGTTTTCGCGCATTTCGCGGTTAAAATTACAAGGGACACTCCGGTTGAAAAGCATGAACCGCGAACAACGCGAACAGCACGAACGGCACGAACAAGGAGAAACAGACTTCACAAACTTTCGCAGTTTTCGCGTATTTCACGGTAAAAATACAGGGGACACTCCATTTTACTGAGGGCCACTTCTTCCTTCACGGCTCCCGGTTCCCACCCTGGAAGTCTACTGGGGACACTCCCTTTTTCCTTCTTCTCAACACAGGAGAGACTCCACGGAGGATACGACACCCAAGAGGGGGAAAGATTCTCCCCGAAGCCACTTCGTGCCTACTAGGGACACTCCGTTTTTTGTTCGCAGTTTTCGCGTATTTCGCGGTTAAAATTACAGCGGACACTCCGGTTGAAAAGCATGAACCGCGAACAACGCGAACGGCACGAACAAGGAGAAACAGACTTCACAAACTTTCGCAGTTTTCGCGTATTTCGCGGTAGTCTACAAGGGACACTCTCTTTTTCCTTCTTCTCAACACAGGAGAGACTCCACGGAGGATACGACATCCAAGAGGGGGAAAGATTCTCCCCGAAGCCACTTCGTGCCTACTAGGGACACTCCGTTTAAGACAAACTTTCGCGGTTTTCGCGCATTTCGCGGTTAAAATTACAACGGACACTCCGGTTGAAAAGCATGAACCGCGAACAACGCGAACAACGCGAACGGCGCGAACAAGGAGAAACAGACTTCACAAACTTTCGCAGTTTTCGCGTATTTCACGGTAAAAATACAGGGGACACTCCATTTTACTGAGGGCCACTTCTTCCTTCACGGCTCCCGGTTCCCACCCTGGAAGTCTACTGGGGACACTCCCTTTTTCCTCTCTTTCAATTCAGGAGAGACGTCGCGGAGAATTCGGCATCCAGAATGGGGAAAGATTCTCCCCGAAACCGCTTCGCGCCTACTGGGGACACTCCGTTTTTTGTTCGCGGTTTTCGCGTATTTCGCGGTTAAAATTACAGGGGACACTCCGTTTGAAAAGTATGAACCGCGAACAACGCGAACGGCACGAACAAGGAGAAACAGACTTCACAAACTTTCGCAGTTTTCGCGTATTTCACGGTAAAAATACAGGGGACACTCCATTTTACTGAGGGCCACTTCTTCCTTCACGGCTCCCGGTTCCCACCCTGGAAGTCTACTGGGGACACTCCCTTTTTCCTTCTTCTCAACACAGGAGAGACTCCACGGAGGATACGACACCCAAGAGGGGGAAAGATTCTCCCCGAAGCCACTTCGTGCCTACTAGGGACACTCCGTTTAAGACAAACTTTCGCGGTTTTCGCGTATTTCGCGGTTAAAATTACAACGGACACTCCCTTTTTCCTTCATGGCTTTCGAGTGGGCAGGAAGGCAAAGAGAGCGATCGGAGAAAGAGGGAGCTAGACTTTCTCGGCCTCGGGGAGACGCTAGGCTTGGATAAGGCTTGGGCAGAGGGTTCGGCATAGGCTTATCGGTACCCCAGGTTCATGCCTTCAGTAGCGTCACAGCAGTTGATTCTCGGCCAGGCCTAGGTGCTCTTCGTCAGGCAAGGCGTTTGCCCCGATAAGGTCTCTCGCATACCTAAAAGGGAAGTTTCTCCCCAGTTGGTTTCATCGCGGTTGTGAAGTTTTCCTTGACATCCAGCGCTTAATCAACGATACTCTTCCCGGCCCTGCTCTTTTAATCCTTGTTTTAAAAGTCTTTGCACGCCTTTAGAACCCAAGGCAAAGCGTAAACCTGGCTTGTCAAATCCACGAACCGGCTTTTGGGAGGAACCATGAGACGCATCGCGGCCCTTTTCACTATTCTCTTCACCACCCTCTTCCCCCTCGTTACCCTCCACGGGGAGGAGATCACCGGGGATGTGGAGATCTCCACCGAGGACATCCCCCGTTTCTGGGCGGCCTACGACCTGGCGAAGACGGCACCGGACCGGGCGGCGGTCTTCCAGTCCCTCTTCATCGACAAGGTCGACCCCCGAGTGCGCCAGTTCATTCGTCCCAGCAAGATGTACGCGGACATAACACTGCACTATCCCCGGTTCTGGGAATCCATCCGCCCCAACACGGAGCGCATCGCCGAGAAGAGGGAGGAGATGCGGCGCACCTTCCGGCGCTTCGCAGAGATCTACCCGGCCTTCCGTCCGCCCAGGCTCCACTTCAGCATCTCCGCCTGCCAGACCGGCGGCACCGTCAAGGACGTGATCGTCTTCTTCGGCACCGAAATCCTGACGGCGGACGCCACCACCGACAAGGAGGAGTTCCGTAAATTCCCCTTCTACAACGTTCTCGGCTCCACCGGCGGGGATGTCACCGTACTGGTCACCCACGAGCTGGTACACACCCAGCAACCCCAGGGCGACAACGCCGACGACGCCACACTGCTGGAGCAGACCATCACCGAAGGAGCGGCGGAGTTCATCACCATCCTTTTGACCGGCAAGATCACCTTCCGCTCCGCCTGGGAGTACGGCTACGCCAACGAAGAGCGGCTGTGGAATGAGTTCCGCGCCCAGATGAACGACAAAGATCTCTCCCACTGGCTCTACAACATGGCCACCACACCGGCCGGACGCCCCGCCGACCTGGGCTACTTCCTGGGCTTCCGCATCTGCCAGGCCTACTACCGGAAACAGACGGACCAGAGGAGGGCCCTGGCCGAGATCATCCAGTGCCGGGACTTCCCCTCCCTCCTGAAAGCAAGCGGCTACGGCGATGAGGACTTCCCCTTCGGAAAGGAGTGACGGCGGCACTCTTATCTCTCTGTCCCAGGGTGACTCTTTTTTCGGATCTACTGGGGACACTCCGTTTTTCTCTCTACACCAGGGTTGCGAGGAGGGGGATTTTACAGCTCCCCCCTATTCTCTCTTGATGCCTCCTCCCCGGATGTAGAGGAGAAAAGGTGAGAGAGGGATCAAGGAGCAAGACAACCTTCTTCTTTGACGGCACCAGACTCGTTACCGATCGAACAAGCCCTCCAGGAATCTAGAAGTGAAGGTTCCTCATTTGTTTGACAGAGAAATACTCATGTGTTAGCGTTTTTATGCCTCATGTCGAAAACATCTAGCAAACCTTTCTTTTTTCATGTTGGATTTTTTGCAGCAGAGGGTTCTAACGAAATATCTTATTGGCACAGCTGTGACCATGTTTGAATTCATGTCCGGTTTTACCAGATCAAACGAAAAGTTCAGGTGTATATTTCAAAACGTCAAAAGGCGGTTCTATGTATTTGCGAGAAAACCGACAAGTTGCAAAGCATAAGTTAAGCTTATCTTCACGTTTTTAGAAAAATTGTTGATGAGGAACATACCCTGGCAGAATTGTATTACGTTCGTCTATTACTGGTCGCAAGAAGAATCACTGGTGACGGTAGGTGGGTAGCCACAATTCAACAGAAGCGTTTAAGATGTATCATCAGTTTGCTATTATCGACAAAATAGTGGTTAAGCAGATGCTGACTGTCCCTAACTGCATACTGAGTAAACAAATAGAGGAGAATATTCTGACTTCTCTTGCACAGGAGAGGGAAAATAAACAGGAGGCACGTTAAATGGATACAACTGAACAAACGAAAAAACCTGATGCTTTTAAAGCTCCGAATATGAATCATTGGTATGAACTTGAAGCTTCCGACAACAACGACAAACTTCAAATCAACAAGGCTCAAGATGATTTAAAAAACATGCTTTTAGCCTCGTTACAGATGCAGCACCTTGTAGTCCTCGCCGGTTCAGGATGTTCTATATCCGCTGGTGGTCCATCAATGCAAAAATTATGGAGTGAGGTAGTGGGCGCCCCCCCAAAGAATGATGCACAAGAAATTGCCTCTAGGGTCAATTACAAAATAGACGATAAAAACATCGAAGCTTTTCTTTCCAAAGTTGAGGCTTTCTTGCAAGTGAATAAGGACAAAGCCGTCTGCAATTTTCTAAAAAATAGCAAGAAAATAATTCTCGACCAATGCTCTTCTTTTCTCAACGTTAACAAACTTAATGCACACAAGATCTTTCTTCATCGGCTCTCTCGACGCCGTATTAGAGATCAACGTTTACAGGTGTTCACCACAAATTATGACATTTGCTTTGAGCGTGCTGCTGCGGAGTTGGGTGGGGTGGCGCTGGACGGATTTTCTTTTATCTCTCCTCGCCGTTACGATCCACGCTTCTTTCGCTACGATATTATCAGGCGACCACACACCGGGGAGGCTGTTGGACATTATCTTGAGGGCGTGTTCCTCCTCAACAAGCTCCATGGGTCAGTGAACTGGGCAAGGAGCAAAGAAGGAACGATCTACGAAAAAGACACTCCTACACCGGGCGAAGCCTGTTTGATCTACCCTGCAATGGGGAAGTATCAGCAGAGCTTTGATCAACCGTATCTTGAATCGCTGGCACAGTATCTCACCGCTGTCCGCGAGCCAAATACCTGCATACTCGTCGTAGGTTTTGGCTTCAATGATAATCATCTTTCCGAGCCATTGTTGGCTGCTGTTGAATCGAATCCACATCTCCGTCTAATTGTAGTAGATTCTAATGCAATGCAACAAGAGAAAAAAAAGAACCGATTTTGGAATTGCCTCTTCAATTTGAGCACTAACGGTGAAGACATCTGGTTCATCAACATGTCTTTCAATGATTTTGCCAATATTATTCCGGACCTCAAGTCGCTAACACCTGCGGACACCCTCATGAAGGCCATTAAAGACGTAACGAGAGAGCCATGAACACGTTAAACATTGATGAGGCTTTCCCGAAAGGAATACTCCAACCAGAGCTCTTTCTAGGCGTGGTGTCCTCAATCACAGCCAGAACGGCTGGCGTTAACCTCTGCGAAGCTGGCAAACCAAGTGGGTCTCATTTCGCCGGTGGTCGCTATGGATGTGGTGAGGTAGGAGAATTCGTCTTGATCGAAGGCCAACAGAGCCTACTACTGGGTCGAATTACTGAGATCCGCTTACACGAACCAGAGCGACGCTCCATTGGGCAGAACTTTATTGGCAACAACGACTTGGACGCACTTGGGCAGATTCATATTCTAGGCTGTGTTGCCATGAATAACATGGCAGTTACTACAGGTGTCGTTTCCTACCCGAGGCTCGGGGACCGCATCTATGCCGCCCCACATCGCTTCATAGCTTTCCTTCCTCGACTTATGGAAACCGAGAATGGTGATGTTGAGTCAGTTTACCTGAACCTTGGTGCAATTGATGCTACACAGGATAGCTTTGTGTTCGTGAAGCCAGAACGGCTTTTCGGACGACATTGCGCTATCCTCGGGGCAACGGGAGGCGGCAAGAGCTGGACGGCAGCAAGGATTGTTGAGGAATGCCTAAGGTATAATGCAAAAATGATTCTGCTCGATGCCACAGGAGAGTATCGTGATTTTTCTAGGGATGACATTCTGCATTGCCATCTTGACAAACCGGTAAATACAGCCTCAGCTTCGATTGCATGTTCACTTCCATCAACGAGTTTTCTTGAATCGGACTTTGTGGCACTTTTCGAACCCGCCGGTAAAGTGCAAGGCCCGAAGCTAAGAGCCGCAATTAGAAGCCTGCGGCTTGCATACCTCAAACCCAAGCTGGCGCCAAACGGTTTTATTGAGAAAATAAACAACTCAAAAACAGCAGTTGAGGCTGCCGAGAAAGAACATAGCATTGCCAACAAGTTGGATGATCCAAGGCAGCCTTTTGATATAAAAATGTTACCAAAACAACTAGAACAGGAATGCGTTTATCCTGAGGGGTTTAACACAAATGGAGGGGCGAAAGATATCACTAAATGGGGCCGTGAAGACGGTTCCTTTTCTTACTGCCTTCCTTTAGTAGCACGTATCAGCTCTTTTCTAACCTCACCCACTTTTTCGTGCATCTTCGAACCTAAAGAGAAAGCCGTTTTAACAGATCATATCGAAGAATTCATCACTGGAGACAAAAAGTTACTAAGAGTTGATCTGAGCGGAATCGCATATGAGTTCAACGCCCGCGAAATCATCGCTAATGTCATAGGACGCCATCTTCTCTTCACAGCCCGCAGTGGCTTCTTTCAACAGAAACCGACGTTGGTACTGGTAGATGAGGCCCATAACTTCCTCGGCCGCCACATCGGTACAGATGATTATATAACCAGGCTTGATGCCTTTGAACTAATCGCCAAGGAAGGTCGGAAGTATAGCTTGAATATCTGTCTCGTTAGTCAGCGTCCGAGGGATATTACTGAAGATGTGCTGAGCCAAATAGGTACTCTGATTGTTCATCGACTCACCAATGATCGAGATCGCGAAATTGTGGAACGTGCCTGCGGAGAGGTCGATCGGACAACCTCTGCTTTTTTGCCAAACTTACACCCAGGTGAGGCCGCCATTATTGGTACTGATTTTCCTATACCTTTAACAGTCCGGATTCATGAACCCATAACTAAACCGATTTCAGATGGCCCAAAGTATCAACATCACTGGGCGATTGAACGAAAACCTACAAAAACCTAATTTGAAGAAGACGTCTCCGGACGGATAACGTACAAACGCAAATTTAGAAAGAGTAGCGAAGCTGTAAGGACGTTCTAGATCCAACCTAACGGAATCTGGATTCAAGTTGTTTCGAAGGTATTTGTGGGCGTTGAGGCCGCAAAGTTTGTTAATCACTTTCTACTCTCGCCTACAGGATATTAGCCCCTGGAGGGTTATCGCCGCACTCTTGTCAAACTCAGATTGATTGATGCGGACATACTTCCAGGCCGTATTTGTTGCCGCACTAACACGGTTGCACCAAATCGTGATCGCCTTGTCCTTCGCCTCAGTACCTTCCCACACTCGGCCCTTAGTTTCAACGATCCAGTTGACTTCTCCCACCGCGGTCTTCTGTACTACCACCCAATCCGGATGGTAAAAGCCGATAGCTCCACTGGGCTTGAAATAATCTACACGGAATTGGGTCCCAGATTCCCCTTGCTCTGTTGTTCCAAGTGCGGCGAAACGAAGGACATCACCCGCTTTGTCCAGAAATTCCGCAAAGCGATGTTCGAAGTTGTTATAAGTTGCAACGTAGTTAAAGACTGTCTTTGTCAGCTCCAAAGGCGGTAGATTACGGCGCCAGCTAAAGGGCTTTGTCTTGGAAAGCTGAAAGTCAGCCTTGTCGAATTCGACGTCGTGCCGCTCGAGCGTGAGCTCGGCAATCTTGCGGGCGAGGTATTTGGAGATCCCCTCTTGCAGTTCCAGCCTGGCCAGATGCGAGCGCAGGGCATTGTCATCGAGGTTGACCCTCTTGCCGAAGCAGCGGGTCGAGACGTAGTCCCGCATGACCGGGTACATTTCGGCGAAGCAGTTGGTGAGCTTCGCACGGTCGATAACCTTGTTGGTTATACTGGCGAGTAGCTCCTGTGTGGTCGGCAACTCGCCCACCGCAATGTCGGCTTGGTGGACCTCGGTCGTGGTGGTGGCGAACTCGAGCTTCAGCTTCACCCGGAATTGCTCGCTAAGATCCTCCTGCTCGAAAATGGCGTCCAGCGACTCAACCTTCAGCTCGGACAACTTACGGATGTTATGCACCAGGCTCGGCTTTGTGATCGGAATTGCGATATCGTACTCCAACCGCTCTTGTACTGGGGTAATAATTATCGGTTGCAGGGGATCACCCTTTGTAGTGATGACTCCAACCCCCTCTGCCTCCAACTGGTCCCTTAAGAGACCGAGTAGATTTCGAGTTCCTAGAACTTCAAGTGTTTGTGTTCTATCCGGGCTTACTTGCGTCATTAGGCGCAAGCCACGCCCAACAACCTGTTCAGGCAAGATCTTGGCCTTCGCTGTGAACGGGCGGAGCCCAAGGACGACAGTCACGTTGCGTACATCCCAGCCCTCTCTCAGCATCATCACGCTGACAATAGCCTTGACCTTGCTTTCGGCCTTGTCGATGTCGCGGGCCGCCTCGCGCGCCTTGTCGAGGTCCTTCTTGGTGATCTCTCCCGCGGCGTCAGTGTGAATGACCAGAACCTCGGATTCCTTGAAGCCGAACTCCTTGGTCTTGCACAAGTAGTTGCCGATCGCATCGGCGTAGACGCTCTTCTCGACCATGATGAAGAGCACCGGCTGGGTGCTGAGCTGTTTGTAGACTTTGTGGTGCTCCTTCCAGCGCTGCACCGCGGCATGTAGCCAGTAACCGTACTTTTCACAGATGTTATCCGCGGTGACGTCTTCCGGCTCTCCCCCTGGATGTTGAGGGTCATCCTCCTTAGTAACGATAAGGGGAGCCTTGACGATGCGGTCTTCCACCGCCTGGGCGAGGGGATAGTCACAAACGGTCCAGGGGAAGTACATGCCGTTCTGGTCCTTGGGCGTCGCTGAAAAATCTAGCCAGAGCGAGAGTCCTCGCGACATTGAGCTGTGAATAGCTAGGAGTGACTGACTCCAGGAGAGGCCCTCGTCGTGAACGTGGTGGGCCTCATCGTTGAGCACTACCAAATCTTTCAGAGACTTCAGCCGTTCCAACATCGAACGTTGCCCGGAGGTGGCGAGGTCCTTAGTCGGCTTCTTCCCAAGCAACGCCTCCACGGCATTGACGGGAGTCCACTCCTGCTCCCGGGATTCATAAAGTTGCTGGATGTTGCTCAGGAACAAGTTCCCCGACGGATCGGGCTCGATCGCTTCCCCACGTAGAATAGGCTTGAGGGCGAACTGTCCACACCACTCCGGAGGAATCAGCGGCAGCTCGTAGAAGATGCGGTTGGCAGCAAAGTCTTTCTCGAGGCGCTGATAAACGATCACGTTGGGCGCAACGATGAGGAAGTTCGTCGATAGTTCAGAGCCCGGCACCTTCTTCTTGTGGAAGTAGGACCAGACCACCGCCATCGCCATGACCCAGGTCTTGCCCGAGCCTGTGGCCATCTTGAAGGCAAAGCGACGAAGATCTTTCGGCGGTAGATCCTGTAATCCTTCGGCATTGCGTTCTGGCACGTAGCGGCGAAGCTGTCGACGGCCCTCTACGGTTGTCTGAAAAGACAAATTATCGGGTAAGAGGTCTTTCTTGAACAGTGTGGCGTACTCTTGAATCAGCTCTACCGTGTCGCGCCGGCCGGCGATCTCCACTAGCCACACCAGAGTCTCGATGGCCTCTCTTTGACAGAAGTAGTAGCGGAAAGGCGTACCGAACCCGGAGACTTCGTGCTCCTCCTCGAACCAGTACTCGAAGAGCCGTAGCGTAACATCCGAGGCGCCCTGGTAGCCACCGGAGCGCCAGGCATCCACCGCCATACGGATCTTGGGTACTAGCAGGAGTGTGGTTGGACGGCGACTAGACTCTTCAACCCGCCAGCCATTTTCAGTAGCTTCATCTTTAACGAGATATGCCGTTGGCTTTTCCCATGGGCGGCGACCAGGGATCTCCGGCAGGTCTTTGTCGTAAGTTATGACCGAATTCGCCATGGTTACTTCACCTCCACGTCGAAGGCCTGAGAGGTGTCGTTACCGAAGATGTCGATCACCTTGACCAGGATCCGATGCCTGCCTGGCTTCTCGTAGACATGGGGGTCGGAGATGAGCGGGAGCTTCCGCTCCTTGCGGGTGCGGTAGGCAACCCAGCCTTGCATGAAGGTGTCGCTCTGGAAGTCCCAGTCCACCGCCCAGTAGTCGATGTAGTCCGACCACTTCTTTACCTTAGAGCGGACATCTTCAGGGATAAGCTCGGTGTTGGGGATGACGAAATCCTGGAGCGTCACCTGGGCGGTGAGCTTCTTCGGCTGCTTGATCTCGGCCTCCAGGTAGGCCAGCTCGAAGAAACGCACGTCGCCCTTATCCACTGCCTGCTGTTCCATCACCTCGCGCGGAATCTGCAGAAGCAAGAGTTTGACTCCTTTCTTTCTTGCGACTTCATGCATGAGTCCGCCCTTTCCCTCGTTGGAGGCCGCGATTCCCATCTCCCACTCCCAGCCGAGTACCTGAAGTTCGCCCTGCTTGAGCATCGCGCATTCGTCCAGAGCCGCATCGATCTCGGCGATGGTCACCGGCGCGTCCACGGCACCGATGTGGACCATAGCCTTACCCTTCTTCCCATGAAGTTGTGCCATCCCAGCCAACGGCTGTGCACCGTAGAGTTTAAGGATGAAGGCGAAGTACTCATACAGGGTCTGCTCGGTGACGCTCTTGTCTTTCTCAGAGAAGGTGACGCCTTGCCAATACTGGCGCTCATACTTGCCGAGGTTCAGTACCTCGAAGGGCTTGCAGTCCTCGATACCGAGCAGGCGCTTACGGGTGGTGTGGATTCCCCAGCGGCCCAAGTCGCAACCGATCCAGCGACGACCCAGCTTTTCGGCAACGGCGAGTGTTGTGCCCGAGCCACAGAAGAAGTCGGCGACAAGGCCACCTTCTGTTGACAAGGTACCGATAAGTCTGTGGAGTAATCTTTCTGGTTTCTGCGTAAGAAATCCAGTTCTTTCAGGGTCCTTCTGCTGAAGGTGGTTGATCCCGAGCCATACGTCAGGTGCTAGTGTCAGCTCATCGTCATAATAAAAATACACTTTCCCAGCCGATTTAATGGTTCGGTAGACCCTCCCATCTTTGTCAATCTGCCGTTTTAAGTTGTTCCACTTGTCAAGAATAGTACCACATTCTTGACAAACATTTCGAGGCACTGAAGCTTGCTTGGGATCAAAATACGGTATTTTACCCTTACTGTACCAAAGTAGCGAATCATGTTTTCGAGGAAAGAACTCTTGGGAAATTCCCCCACTATGGTAATGCCACACAATCTCATTCCGAAAATATTGGGCACCAAAGACCTCGTCAAGCAAAAGTCTAATCTGTGAGACTAGTCTGTAGTCTACATGGACCACTAAACTACCTTTTGGGGAGAGCAACTCATACATAGTCCTCAGGCGTGGGAAAAACATAGCAAGATAAGAATATGTTCCGCTTCCCCATGTATCACGATATGCTAACTCTTCTAGGATTGATTGATCTTTCTCGAGTTCAAATCCGTCTTCGCCTACTTTTGCAATAAAATTAAAATCCGCTTCCGTTGCGAAGGGCGGATCGATGTAGATGAGGTCGATCTTACCGGCGAACTTTTCCAGGAGAGACCCCATGACGAGCAGGTTGTCGCCCCAGATGAGCTTGTTCTTCCATCCCTCCTCGAAGGTGTCACCCTCCTTGCCCTTGTAGATGTCGAAAAGCAACGGCCCCTTTTCCTTCTTCTCCTCCCTCGTTGCCCGGCTTTCGTTGACGGTTTCGATGACCTGGAAGGGAAGGCTCACACGGGGCACCTCCTTGAGTGTACCGTCCTCGTTGTACTTGCCGGGCCAGACCAGCTCGGTCTTGGTGATCTCGATCTTTGCCATTGGTTTTCCCTCTCACTCTGTTTTCAGTATTATGTTATCGCTAAGGCAGAGAGTCCGCAGGTCGCACTCCTTGCAGATTGACGACTCTGGCGGCTTTTTCACACCAAACTCCCGCTTCTGGATACGGCGTACGGTTTCGTCGAAGTGCCTGCCCGCTTCTTCCACGAGAGCTGGGTCGTAAGGCAGGACTGTCAGCGCATCTTCTTTTTGGGGCTCCGCTGTCCAGTAGAGCATCATTCGGTCCACATGCCGGTTGTGGCGACGCTCCAGGATGTGCGCATAGGTGCAGAGCTGACGGTTGTAGGCCTCTATCAGCCTGGGGCTGTCCTTTGGACGGGGTGAGGTCTTGAAGTCAAGCAGCTCGAGTCTGTTGTCCGTCCCAAGTAGCAGATCCACCTTACCGGCGAGGATGTAGCCTTCTTTCTCCAGAGAGACATCCACCTCGGTCTGGATCACTCGACTCATTTCCTTGCGGTTCTGACGGAAGTAGTTCATCACCTGCGTGAAAGCGGATTCTTTCGCTTCATCGCCAATCGGACGTACGTCGGAGAGCGAGAGGAACCGGAAGGTGCGGGTGAAGAGTTCACGAACTCGCGGCTCATTAAGGGTGTCCATCTTGCCGTACATAGCAATGCGGTGGATCTCCTCAATGGTCTGATGGACCAGCAGGCCGAAGAAGATCACCGCCGAACGCGAGGGAGTGAAGTCGTACTCGCGGAAGAACTGGTACTGCCGCGGACAGGTCTCGTAGATCTTGAGATCTCCAGTGAAACTGTAGGTCTTCTTCACCGGCATTCGCTCTTGTAGGTCGAAACGCTGAGCGGCGAGTAGTTCCTTCTCTACATAGGGCCACTGCGGCAATCCCTGCCAGATAGAGTTGAAGTGCTCCTTCGGCGTCTCATGCGACGTAAGCACAAGGAGCTTCTGAGGCCGCGAGAAGGCGACGTAGTGGAGCCGCATCCGGTCGAAGTGTGTAATCCTCTTCTCGGGTTCAAAGGGCGGCCTATGGTAGAAAGGCCCTAACTCTCGGTCCATCTGTTTCGGGCTGGAGAGTTTCTTTGACAGTGAACCGACGATGACAACCGGGAATTCAAGCCCTTTGGCTTGGTGGATTGTCATGACCTGCACGTGACCTTGGGGAAAAGGACGATTCGGGTCTTCATACTCGTTGATACCGCCGTCGTAGAGTAATCGCAGAAAGCTGTTGAAAAAGTGAAAACGGAGGAGTTCGCGGTTCTTTTGGGTGACGACGGTGTAGTGGTAGTAGTTCTGGAAGACGTTCAGGAGTTGGGAGAAGATTGCGAGGTTGCGGGCGGTGTTCTCGTTACGGAGGGCACTCTTGAAGGGATCGATCGCCAGGAGGTGGTAAAAGTAATCGGCCAGTCGTAGGTCGAGTGTCGTGCCTTCCTGAAGTGCTGCAATCTCATCAGTCCAGCTCTGGAGGGCCTTGGCAAGTGGATGAGAAGAGGTGAAGCGCCGACTTAGCTCGACGATAGCTTTGTCTACATAGCTGGCGAGGTCGGAGAGAACGCCGGAAACCTGGCCACGTCCGTCACCATACCAGCCGAAAATCACAGCGAAGCAGGCCACAAGGTCCTTTACCTCGGGGATCTCGAAGTAGGACCTGGCACGTGGACAAAAAGCAGGAATGCCTTTCGCTTCCAGCGCCGCTAGATAAGGCCCACTGTGCTCATCCCGGACGCTGTGGAGCAGTAACGCGACCTGGCTGTAGTCCGCAATGACGCCACTCGACTTCAGGAACATGATGAGATCTGCGAAGCGGGCGGTCTCGTCACGCTGATCCCGGCCCCAGATTGCTATGACGGCAGGGTATTCAAGATGCGTAGTATCCATGTTGGCACAGATGGTCTTGTCAAACCTAAACGATGCGCCGCATGGGTTTGACCAATCCTCAGAGGCCATCCAACGCTCATAGCGCTCGACGATCGCACGGTGGGACCTGTAGTTTGTCGTCAGCTTGACGATCTTACAGCCTGGCACGCGCTGGGGAAACTCCAAGATGTTCCGCACCGTGGCCCCGCGAAAGCGGTAGAGACTCTGGTCCTCGTCACCAACAACACATAGATTGCCGCTCTTTTCTGTGAGTTTGAGAAGGAGTTGCTCTTGGATGTAGTTTGTATCCTGGTACTCGTCCACTAGCACATAGCGAACATCGCGGGTCACAACCTCGGCGGTTGCGGGGTCACCGAGCAGATCGTACACTAGCCGCTGCAGGTGTGCAAAGTCGGTCCGGTTTTCATTCATGAGGACCTGCCTATAACGTAGGTAGGCGTTGCCGATGGCGGCGGTGCAGGGATCCGGAGAGCCAGCGAGTTGTTGAGGATCGACAAGCTCTTCGGTGATCTTGTCGAAGTAGCCACGCGCGCCCTTGATAGCGTTCCACCGGGTTTCCCAGTGATATAGGAAGAGATCGTTCTCAGAAGGCCCTATGATTTCGTCAAAGTGTTCGAAGATGAACAGAAGCTGAGCCAGGTCATCAAGAGTTTCGAAGCTGTGCCCCAGCTCTGTGCAGTGACGGTACTTCATGAGGATACGATTGCAGAGGCTGTGGATCGTAGAGACTGTTAACTCCGAAAGATCATCGGTGTATCCAACCTTTCGAGCAGCGGCGGCCAAACGGTCACGTATCTCTAAAGCGGCTTTTTCGGTAAAAGTACAGAGCACCAGTTGACGTGGCTGTGCTTTCTTCAACAACAGCAGGTTGAGTGCGCGAAGTACGATACTGTACGTCTTGCCTGATCCTGGACCGGCAATGACGAGCAGGGGCCCGTCGATATGGCCTACGATTGCCCGTTGGGCTTCGTTGAGAGCCGAAAACTGTTGAACAATTTCAGGTGCGATACTCACAGAAGGCCCGCCTTCCTAAAGCTGAAGGTATTCTCAGCCGATACAACCAGGTGATCAAGCACTTTCAGGCTAACCGTTTCCGCTGCAAGGACGATGGCACGGGTAAGTGTCTTATCGTCATCGCTCGGTGTGACCATGCCGTTCGGATGGTTGTGAGCAAGGACAATGGCGAATGCACCATGTCGAAGCGCAGCTTCTATAACACGCCGCGGATACACGACAGCGCGATCGACAATACCCTCCTCTAATCTTTCCACGCCATTGCGCAAGAGCCGGTAGCCAGAATCAAGATAGGCCACTTCGAATACCTCGTTCTGCATGGATCCTATTCGCATACGCCAGAACTCAAAGAGTTGAGCGGAATCCGTAAATAAATCGCGGCCCTCTTCTTTTTGTTGAAGGTAGAGAGTCGCTGTCGCCTTGATGATCTGTAGGGCTATGGGGGTTACACTGCCTATCCCAGGCACTTCTCGTAACTTCTCGATTGGAGCGTCAAGGATTCCGCGAAGATTACCAAAACGAGCGATCAAGGCTTTGGCTGGCTGTTTTACATCGGAACGCGGAATCGCAAGCGTGAGTATCAACTCAACAACTTCATAATCCGCAAAGCCCTTAAGCCCGGAATTGATAAAGCGTTCACGTAAGCGTTGTCTGTGACCTTGGTAAAGGGGTGTTTTATTCATTGTCCAAATATCTCATCACTTACCAAGATTGTGCTACCATCCGCTGTGCCCAGATGAAGATGTCTTCATTTTCGGTCATAGTAGCGTCCATGCTAGAGCGCAGGGTGTCGGCGGCGCGCCAGAGCTCCGATTCGAAGCCGAGATTCGCTCTGTTGTTCTTCTTTTTTGCCATTTCAGCTCTCCGGACCGGTGAAATTTTCCAGTAACAGGCCTTGGCCCCGTTCGCCTAGGCGCCGTAGCAACTCCTCAATCTGCCTGATCGTCGGCGTAGAGGTCTGGACTCGACCGTTCTCACATGGGTTGATGGACAGGTGTGTCACGCCGAACTTGGCCGCGAATCGCTCTTGGATGAGCCCCGTTCGTTCTCTCTGTTTGCGGACGTTTCGGGATAGATCAGCCTGGGCCTTCAACCTCTCTCCTTACGAATCCCATAGGAACCTGCAGAAAATCGGCTCATACCACGCTTCACTACGGATTGTATATCATACAATAAAATGAGCGGTTTCCATAGCGGTTGCCGGCAAAAGTTTTCCACAGGTGGGAAGATTTACGGCTTTCCTAGGCAGCCTCTCCCCTCTTTCTCCTTCCAGGTCTCCATCCATGGCTCTTCTCCTGAACAGAGCCAGAGACTTGAAGCACAGGCCCTCTCTGCCCGGAGCGGAACCTGAGAAATTCCTGGTTGACCAGAACCGAGGAGGCCCCGGTTCGGCCCAGGGAGATGTTCCCAAGCCCTCTCAGGACAGTTCTTTCCAGAGATAGCCGTAGTAGCGGCGGATGTTGGCCTCTTGATAGGGGAAGCCCCAATGGACCTGCCGAAGGTGGCGGGCACCCTCTTCGAACCTCCCCTCCCCCAGGAGCTCTACCAGGGAGGAGTGCTCCTTGACAGAGGCGCTCTCCCAATCCTTGAGCCAGACCGGCGGCCTGGGGAAGTCGTAGAGTCTCTTCTTGAGGTTCTCCACCAGGTTCAGCAGGAGCGGGTTCTTCGCCAGTGTCAGGTAGACGCCGTGGAAGAGGAGGTTACCTACCAAAGACAATCCGTTGTACTCCTAGGAATGCAGCGAAAGGGGAAAGAAGGAGAAGTTTCACAACTCATTTACTCCTTTCACGAAGTCAACTTTTCCTGAACAAGAGAAAAGGGTGAAGGGTGACCGGGAAGTAAGACAATCCTTTTTGTTTGACAGAGTCAAACCCCTGTGTTAGCGTTTTTCTGTCTCGTGTCGAAGACATCTATCCAACCTTTAATTCATTCTGGGCTTCCAAAGGGAGAGCAGGATGTCGTTCTACACACCAAATGGTTTAAAAATACGGTTTGATCCCAACGCCATATCTGAGGTTGTACAACCACTGGTAGCTTGCCACGAAATGAACAACATCTTGCTGGATGTAGAACGATGGGAGAACCTTCCCGTGGGTTTTACTGTTGTATCGGCATCAGTGACCGCTTGGCTTTCTGGCTCAGCAGTACTAACAATTTCCGTTGGCCTTTTAGGGTACATACTCGGAGTGTTGATTCGGGAGCTCTTTTACTCTAACTTCCTACGCCTGCTAATTCCCCTCTTTCTCGGTTCATGGTTCATCACTCTTCTCTACACAATCGGTATATCTATTTTTCTGGTCACACGCCAGAAATACACAACAACGGTGGTCCTTTGCCTCATTAACGCGGCGGCCCACTTCGGTGTCTTAAGCGTTTTGGAATTGATCTTTCTTCCAATCCGCATATTTTTCCACCGTATCTTCAGGCTTAATATTTTCACACACCCAGAGAGAACCTTTGTCACAATCTGTAACTTATGCGCTGCGAAGCATGGGGTTATACTCAATTGGAATCGGTATACGACACTCCGAGCGGAAAACGATACGTTTATAGCCAAGGAAAACAAGTGACACCGTCATGCAATAAGGAAGAGCACAAGTGTCAAAAACAAGGAGGATTAATTGCGAAATCCTTATGAAGTCCTTGGAGTACAGGCAAATGCAAGCGTTGAGGAAATCAAGGCGGCCTACCGCCGTAGGGCCAAGGAGACCCATCCCGACCTGCACGGCGGTTCGCAGGAGTATGCCTCTCGTTTCTGCGAGGTGACAGACGCATACGCTATTCTCTCGGATCCAGTTGCACGTAGTCGGTTCGATCAAACGAGCACGGTTGACAAGGAACGCACAGCAGCTGCAGCGCAGGAAATCTATGAAGTCATCGCCTATATCCGATCTCGCGCCGCCGAGGCGAAGAGTGCCGCCATGTCTTCTGCACTACGCGGATTAGCTTGGTTAGGCGGAGGCTCACTCATCTCGCTTCTTGGGTATATTTCAGCCGTCTCTTCCGGCGGTGGCAGATACACTATCTTTTGGGGCGCTATTCTGTTCGGAGGGATTCAGGCTTATCGTGGATTCGTTGCTTATGCCAACATCAACGCGAAGGCGCGTGAATTGGAGCAAAACGTCTGGAACTTGGTAACCGATAAACCTATTGCTTAGCCTAAAGCTCTAAGAAAGGAGGGAGATGATGCTACCAAAGCCTGTCAATAGCACTAAAGACTCTTCACCTATCAGTGCAAATAACAAGTTGATTGTGATACTCTTAGCCGCTATCCTGATCACACAAGTTCTCATTCTCCTACGCATGCCCGCTCCTTTTCCAACCCTTGGAGCATTGAGAAATGCGAAAACAGATAAAGTACGCATAAAGAAGATACTAAGCATTCCCATGGTTCAAGTTTATGGTGGTAGTATTGATGTGCAGAATACGCCTCTAGATGTAAACATACAGAACACACCTCTGGATGTAAATGTGCAGAATACTCCGCTCGAAGTGGAGGTTTACCAATAAGTGTGCCCGTTTCCACGGAGCACTCCATTGTTGAAAGAGTTTCTTTTTGAGTGAGAAATTTATAAAAGCATCAACTCGTTCCAGCATATTTCTTCGTTCAAGTGCAAGCAGTTAAATGGAGCATCAGCACCGCAAAAGGAGGCCGTATGAGAAAGGCGACACCAATCCTTGTCTTCTTATTCGTACTGTTGTTATGTTGGTTATTCTCTCTCTTTCACGCACAGAGCGCTGGTGTTGAATGGGATGCCCTTCAAAAGGAAGCAGTGAAACTCTGCAATTCTGGAAAATATGACCGCGCCCTTCTGGTTGCTCAAAAAGCCCTTCAAGTGGCCGAGAAAAAAGTCGGCCCCAACCATCCCGATGTGGCAACAACCCTCTCTATCCTGGGCGATATCTACCAAATCCAAGGCAACTACGACTCGGCGGAGGCACTCTACAAGAGAGCACTGGTAATTTTCGAGAAGGCCAATGGCCCTGACCATACCCTTGTAGCGACTGGTCTCAACAACCTAGGCGATCTCTACTATACCAAAGGCGACTACGACTCGGCGGAACCTCTCCTCAAGAGAGCGCTGGCAATTTTTGAGAAGCTCCTCGGTCCTGACCATCCCGATGTGGCGTACTGTCTTAACAACCTGGGCCTTATCTACAAGACCCGAAGCGACTACGACTCGGCGGAGCCCCTCTTCAAGAGAGCGCTGGCAATTAATGAGAAGGCCAAAGGCCCTGATCACCCCGATGTAGCGGCGTGCCTCAACAACCTAGGCTTTCTCTACAAGGAACGAGGCGACTACGCCTCCGCGGAGGCTCTCTACAAGAGAGCGTTAGCAATAATGGAGAAGGCCAAAGGGCCTGACCACCCCGATGTAGCGACGTACCTCAACAACCTGGGAAATCTCTACAAGAACCGAGGTGACTACGACTCGGCGGAGGCCCTCTACAAGAGAGCGCTGGCAATTCATGAGAAGGCCAAAGGGCCTGACCACCCCGATGTAGCGACGTGCCTCAACAACCTGGGACTTCTCTACAGGAACCGAGGTGACTACGACTCGGCGGAGGCCTTCCTCAAGAAAACGCTGGCAATTCATGAGAAGGCCAAAGGCCCTGACAATCCCGATGTAGCGACGGCTCTCAACAACCTAGGCTATCTCTACAAGGAACGAGGCGACTTCGCCTCGGCGGAGCCTCTCCTCAAGAGAGCGCTGGAAATTTATGAGAAGATCCTAGGCCCTGACCATCCCGATGTGGCAGCGTCTCTCTTCGGCCTAGGCTCTCTCTACCAGGCCCGACGCGACTACGCCTCCGCGGAGCCTCTCTACAAGAGAGCGCTGGCAATTTGTGAGAAGCTCCTCGGCCCTGACCACCCCTATGTAGCAACATGTTTGGAAAACCTTGCAAGCATCTACAGGGCCACAAAGAGGATTTCAGAGGCAAATGCCTTAGAGAAACGGGCGGCGCGGATTCGTGCCATCAAGAGGTAACAGGGCCGGCGGCCTGGGAAAGTCGTAGAGTCTCTTCTTGAGGTTCTCCACAAGGTTCAGCAGGAGCGGGTTCTTCGCCAGTGTCAGGTAGACGCCGTGGAAGAGGAGGTTGACTACCAAGGACATGCCGTTGTACTCTCAGGAATGCAGGAAAGGGGGAAGAAGGAGATAAAGCAACTTCTTTTCTGTAAATTCAATAGCAGACCACTCGATCTTCATCGAATCTGACATAGATTTTATCTGTTTCCCAGTCCTGGGAGACTTCCATAAGCAGAGCAGAGACAAGACGTTCAA